>Ga0302235_10001462_pt1 | contig 17777 bp, 13 predicted proteins | sample II_Palsa_N3_3_FD_193577 | JGI IMG/M metagenome (GOLD analysis project Ga0302235, IMG submission 193577) | Peat permafrost microbial communities from Stordalen Mire near Abisko, Sweden - II_Palsa_N3_3 | ecosystem: Environmental > Terrestrial > Soil > Palsa > Peat permafrost | place: Sweden... | reverse complement strand
GGTCGTCGGCGCGTGCTTGTCCATCGGCCCGGCGAACGACTCCGGCACCGGCGAGGACAGCGGCAGGCTGAGCGCCCCAATCAGGACCTGCGCCTGCGGCGCGGTCAGATGGAAGACGATCGTCGTCGCATTCGGCGTCGTGATGCCCGCGATCGGGCCACCCTTTCCGGGCGCGCCCTTGAGCGTCTGGAAGTACTCCATGTACGGGTTGGCGACGTTCGGGTTCCAGCCACGCTCGATCGCGTACGCGACGTCAGCCGACGTGACGTCCCGGCTGACCGGCGCGCTGAACTTGACGTTCGGCTGGATGTGAACCGTGACGGTCTTGCCGCCGTCGGTGATCCCGCCGTTCGCCGTCGTCGGCATCGCCGTCGCGAGATCCGGAACAAGCGTCGACGACGAGTTCGGCGGATATGTGAACAGCGGCCGCTGGGTCGCGTACATGACGGCGTAGTCGAGCGAGAAGTACGACTCGCCCGGATCGAGGTGCTCGAAGTCCTCGCTCGAGTAGACGGTCAGCGTGCCGCCCTGCTTCTTGCCGTAGAGCTGCTGCCCGACGGGATCCTCGCCCGGCTTCTCGGTCACGGTCGCCGAGGCGATCGACGCGGTCGCTGATGGCGCCGCATGCGACTGCGAGCCGCGGGTCGGCGAACTTGCGCCGCAACCGGCCGCGACCACCGCGACCCCCGCCACGGCCAACAGCGCCGCAAGGTGCTTCCTCATCACAGATACCTCCGCTTGGGTGTGACGGCGCCGCGTCTCACATGAGCCCTGATGCCGCGAGCCGCCGGGTTGAGCGTAAGCGTGCAACCGTCCCTGACCGCGGCCTGACGAACGCATGACGAAAGGCCACCGGTTGCCACCGCAGGCGGGCCGCTCGATAATGCGGATGGATGAGTCGGGAGGGCGGAGCGGAGCTGCAATTCCACGTTCTCGGGCCGCTGCAGGCAACCCGCGGACAGGTGCTCCTGCCCCTGGGCGGCGAACGGCAGCGAGCCCTGCTGGCCTTGCTCCTGACTCGCGCGGGCCGGCCGCTCGGCACCGAGGAGTTGGTGGAGCTCCTGTTCGACTCCGCGCGCGTCGGTCACGCGCCGAACGCCGTGCACGCGGCCGTCTCCCGGTTGCGTCGCACGTTGCGTGGACCCGGCGGCGCACCCGTTGCGACCCGGGCGGGCGGCTACGTGCTCGAGCACGCCGGCGAGCAGCTCGACAGCGCGCGGTTCGAGCGCCTGCTGGGCGAGGGACGCATGCTGATGTCGTCGGGCGCGCCCGACGATGCGCTGAGCACATTGACGAAGGCCCTGGAGCTATGGCGGGGCCCTGCCTTCGCCGACCTCGCCCGATTCGACTTCCTAGCCGCCGAAGCCCGGCGGCTGGACGAGCTGCGACTGCTGGCCACCATCGAGCGGATCGAGGCGGGGCTGGCACTGGGCCGCCACGACGAGCTCGTTCCCGAAATCGAGCAGCTCGTGCTCGCCCACCCTCTGCAGGAGCGGGTGCGGGGACAGCTGATGCTGGCTCTGTACCGGTCCGGGCGACAGGCCGAAGCGCTCGAGGTGTATCGGGACACGAGCCGCCTGCTGCGCGTCGAGCTCGGACTCGAGCCCTCGGCGCAGCTGCGCGAGCTCGAGGTGATGGTGCTCCGCCACGACGCCAGCCTGCACGCGGACGCGGGCGCAAAGGGCGGTCGGTCGCTCGGGGCCCATGGGACGCTGCGAGCCGGGCCGCCGGCGACCGTCGAGGAGTCGCCCGCGAACGTCTGCCCGTTCAAGGGTCTTGCGTTCTTCGAGTCGAGCGACGCCCAGTACTTCTGCGGCCGCGAGCGACTCGTGTCCGAGCTGGTGGCGCACCTGGCAGAGTCGACGCTGGTTGGCATCATCGGCCCGTCAGGGATCGGGAAGTCCTCGCTGCTGCGTGCCGGCGTGATGGAGGCGCTGGCGAGCGGCGCCCTGCCCCGCAGCCACCAGTGGCGCCAGGTACTGCTCCGCCCGGGCGCCCACCCGGTCGAGGAGCTGGATCGGGTGCTCGGCGACGTCCCGCTCGAGGACCGGGTCGTCGTCGCGGTCGACCAGCTCGAGGAGCTGTTCACCGCCTGCGACAGCGAGCCCGAGCGCCGCCGGTTCCTCGACCGATTGGTGCAGGCGGCTCGTGAGCACAGGCAGCGGGTTCTGGTGGTGTGCGCGGTACGAAGCGATTTCTACGGGCGGTTCGGGAGCCACCGGCCGTTCGCCGAGCTGCTCAGCCGCAACCACGTCTTGGTCGGGCCGATGGACCGCGACGAGCTGCGCCGGGCGATCGTCGTACCGGCCGCGCGCGCCGGACTCGAGGTGGAGGTGCCGTTGGTCGACGCGCTGGTCGCGGAGGCCGCCGACGAGCCCGGCGGGCTGCCGCTGCTCTCGACTGCCCTGCTGGAGCTGTGGCAGCAACGCCGGGAGCGAACTCTGCGCTTCGACTCCTACCGCATCTCGGGAGGGGTGCGGGGAGCCGTGGCCAGGCTCGCCGAGAGCGCCTTCGGTCGCTTGGACGCATCCGAGCGGCGGGTCGCGCGCCATCTGCTGCTGCGATTGGCCTCCGGCGAGGAGGACGTGTTCGCTCGCCGCCGCGTGCGGCTCGAGGAGCTCGAGCAGATCGACGGCGCCGGCCCGGTGCTGGCCGCGCTGACCGATGCGCGCCTGCTAGCGGTGGACGGCGCGTCGGTTGAGCTCGCGCACGAGGCGCTGCTGCGGGAGTGGCCTCGCTATCGGGCCTGGCTGGAGGAGGATCGGAACGGGCGCCGGCTGCACTCCCACCTGATCGCTGCCGCCCGCGAGTGGAAGCTGCGCGACCGCGACCCGGCCGAGCTCTACCGGGGCGCTCGGTTGGCCGGTGCGCTGGAGTGGGCTGCCGAGAACGACGATTGGTTGAACGCTCTCGAGCGCGCGTTTCTCGACGCCGGACGATTCCGGCAGGAGCGTCTTGCCAGACAGCGTCGCCGGGAGGAGCGGCGGCTGCGGGGACTCGTGCTCGCCGTCGGGCTGCTCGTCGCGGTTGCGGGCTGTGCCGGTGGCCTGGCGCTGGCCATGCACCTGACCGCCAGCCACGCCACGCGCGTGGCGCAGGCCGCCACCCGGGCGGCCTTCGGGCGCCAGCTGGGCGAGGAGGCGATCAGCGAACCGCGACTCGCCCAGGCTCTGACGATGGCCCGCGAGGCAGTGGCGTTGGACCGCTCGCCGCAGACCGACTCGACGCTGCTGTCGACGCTGCTGCGCAGCCCGGCCGTGATCGGGACCTTCGCCACCGGCGCCCAGCCGCCCGTCGCCGTCGCCGCCGCTCCCGACGGCGAGACGCTCGCGCTGGCTGAGCAGGACAACCACAGGATCGCGTTCTACGACGTCCGAACCCATGCCCAGCTGCCCGGTCCGGCCCCAGGCTACGACGGTGACCAGCCGCCGGCCTACTCGCCCGACGGGTCGCTGCTGGCCTACACCGACCAGGAGGAGCTGGTCGTTCGCCGGACGAACGGCCTCGCTCTGGTGGCGAGGCTTCAGCTCGCGCCCGGCTTGGGCCAGCAGGCGACCGCCGCAATCGCGCCGACCAGCGTGCTGTTCGGCCCTTACGACCGGACCCTCTACTGCGCCTATTGGCTCGTCAGCGCCACCGGACGGCCGCTTGATGCCTTCGTCGACCGCTGGGCGCTGCCGAGCGGCCGCCTGCTCGCGCGACGCTCGGTGGATTCGGGACCGCTGCTGGCGGCGCGGCTGCTCCACGGCGGATCCCGCCTCGCGATCGTGGACACCCACGCGATCGGCGTCTTCCGCGCCGCGTCGATGCGGCTCGACCGCTGGACACCGCTTCCGGCCGCCCTCGGGACACCGTCGGCCGCCGCCGTGGCGCCGGACGGTTCCACCGCCGCGCTCCTGTCCGCCAACGGCTCGCTGTGGCTGGCCGCCACCGGCGGTCGAGGGATCCGTCGCGCTGCCGGAGAGCCCGTCGGAGCCCCGGTGACCGTGTTCTACTCGCCGGACGGGCGGACGGTCACCGGGGTCGGCGAGAGCGGACGCGTGGCCGTCTGGAGCGCCACACGCGAAACCGAGCTGCGCACCTTTCCTGGCACTGGAGGGCAGGTGCAGAGCGCGGCGATCAGCCCCGACGGCACCACCCTGTACACGTTCTCGCCCGACGGCGACCTGCTCGCCTGGGACCTCACGCAAACCAGGCAGTTCGGGATCCGCGCCAAGCTCGGAGCGGACCTCGGCTGCTGCGGCGGGACGCTCGCGCCTCCGGCGCCGCTACTGGCGATATCGCCTGACGGGTCCCGGTTCGCGGCTCCCGTGGGCGATAACGCGGTGGGCGTCTTCTCCACCGCCACCCTGCGTCGCGTGCAGACGCTGAGAGTTCCGGCAGCGGCCGGCTCAGTCAGCGCGCTCGCCTGGTCGTCCGCGGCGCCCCTTGTGGCCGTCGGTACCCGCTCGGGACTCGTGGAGCTGTTCGATCTCGCGAGTGCGCCCGCCTCGACCCACCTGCTCAGTGATCTACTGGCCCTCGGGGGGCGGCCCGAGGCAGTGCAGGGATTGGCTTTTTCCCCCGACGGAGGTCTCGTAGCGGCCACCGACGTGATCGAGGTGCAACCCAGCGCGGGGACGCCGGCGCTCACCGAGCAGTACCTGGCGGAGTGGAGCACGGCCACCGCCACGGAGGTTCTGTCCGCGCACGAGCTGTACGCGGGTGCAGGGCCGGGCCGCTGGGGCTCGCTCGCCTTTGCCCCCACCGGCAGACTCCTGGCCGCGAGCCTGCCCGACGGCACCGTATCGCTGATTCAGGTCGAGTACGGCCAGGTCGAGCAGACCCTGCGGCCCGCCGGCGGCAGCACCGTGCTCGCCTTCTCGCGCGACGGCATCCTTGCCACCGGCACCGGGGTCGGGACCGTCGAGCTCTGGAACCCGCACACCGGGCGGCGCCTGGCACCGGTCCTGATCGCCGCCTCAGCGCCGATCGCGGCCGTCGCATTCGACCCCTCCGGGCAGCGGTTCGCGACGAGCGCCGTCGGTGACGGGACGGTCAAGCTCTGGTTCACCGCGTCATTGCAGCAAGAGGGCCCGTCACTCCCGACGGACCCCGAAACCACCGCCGCCGCCGCTTTTGACCCCGCTGGTCGCTTGCTCCTGGCGCTCGACGACCGTGGCTCCGCCGCTTCCTGGCCGGCGTCGCTCGCGGCGTGGGAGCGGCGCGCCTGTCAAATGCTCTGGGGCCCGCGCACAGCGCCCGCCTACTGCACGTCCCGCCACCCCTAAAGTTCGCCGGCATGGACGGCGCATCTGTGATGCGACTCCGCTGGCGGCTGCACGGCGCCTGGATGTGGCCGGCGTTCATCGTCTTGACAATCGCCGACGGACTGCTGGCCAACTGGCTGCCGATCGCCGGCGACAGCGAGTCGCCGGTCGCCGGAGCCCTGCTGGGCGCGTTCCTCGGCCTCGCCGCGATCGTGTTCGTCGCGCCCCCGCTCGGCATGCTCATGCGCCGGCTCAGGCGAGACATGCCCAGAATCGTCGCCCGGGACTATGCGGGCGCCACCGCGCTCATCGCGATCACCGCGGCGTTCCTCGTCATCGGCCTCGTCCACCATCAGACCGTGCTCGTCGACCGGCACGCGCTCGAGGATGCGGTTGCCCGCGCCGAGGCGTTCATCGGCGAGCGCGCCCCTGACCAGTTCCGCCAGAACCTCGCCAGCGCCGACACCTTCGAGCTGCAGCCGCCGCTGATCTACCGGACCTGCGTGAACAACTTCGAGCAGACCGAGACCTACTGCGTCGTCGTGAACCGCTCGAAGCCGTTCGCCAACAGCGTCACGGTCTCCGGCTCGGAGCCCAACCGGGTCCTCTCGCAGGGCACCGGCTAGCCGGTGGGCGCCACCGGACAGGTGCCGCGGACGGCCGCGCAGCGCCGCGTGCTGATCGCGAGCGTCCTCGGCAGCGGCGTCGTGTTCCTCGACGGCACGGTCGTGAACGTGGCGCTCCCCGCGATCCGCGCCGCCCTGCACGGCGACCTCGCCGACCAGCAGTGGGTGGTCGAGGCATACCTGCTGACGCTCTCGTCGCTGCTGCTGATCGGCGGCTCGCTCGGCGACCTGCGCGGGCGTCGCCGCGCGATGGCCGAGGGCGTCGCCGGCTTCGGGGTCTGCTCGGTGGCGTGCGCATTCGCGCCGACGACGCAGTTTCTGATCGGCGCGCGGGCACTACAGGGCGTGTTCGGCGCGCTGCTCGTCCCTTGCTCGCTTGCGCTGATCACCGACAACTTCCCGGACGACCGTCAGCGGGGGGCGGCGATCGGAACCTGGACCGCGTACACGGGCGTCGCCACCGTGATCGGCCCGCTCGGCGGCGGCTGGCTGATCCAGGCCGCCTCGTGGCGGTGGATCTTCGCGATCAACGTGGTGCCCGTGCTCGTCACGCTGTGGATGCTGCCGCGCATCCCCGAGAGCCGGCGGGAGCCCGGCCGGATCGACTTGCTCGGCGGGGCGCTGGCGGGGCTCGGCCTCGCGGGGCCGGTGTTCGCGCTGATCGACGAGCCCGGGCGCGGCTGGACCAGCCCGCTGATTCTTGCGCCCCTGCTGATCGGCCTCGCGCTGCTCGCGACGCTGATCCGGCACGAGCGCCGCACCAAGCAGCCGATGCTGCCGCTCGAGCTGTTCGCCAAGCGCAACTTCTGGGTCGGCAACCTGACCACGTTCTCGCTCTACGGCGGCCTCAACATTGCGACCTTCTTCCTGGTCCTCTACCTCCAGCAGGTCGGCGGCTACTCACCGTTTCACGCGGGCCTCGCGCTGCTGCCGGTGACGCTGGTCATGTTCACGCTGTCGCGACGATTCGGCTTGCTGGCCGCGACGGTCGGGCCGCGCCTGCTGATGGGATTCGGTCCGATCGTGGCCGGCGCCGGCCTCCTGCTCGAGCGCCGGATCGGAGCCGACACGCCTTACCTCGGCACGGTCCTGCCCGGGCTCCTTGTGTTCGCCCTCGGCCTCTCGATGACCATCGCCCCCCTCACCGCGACCGTCCTCGGCGCGGTCGGCCGGCAGCACGCCGGGGTCGCCAGCGCCGTCAACAACGCGGTCTCGCGCGTCGGCGGCCTGATTTCGATCGCGGCGCTGGGCGCGGTCGTCGCAAGCGCGTTCCAGAGTCGCCTCGTCGCCCAGACCCGCGGATTGCCGTCCTCGACCCGCGCCGCGATCCAGACCGCCCGCTCGCACCCGCTCGTCACGAGCGACGCCTACGCGCCCGCGCGCTACCGCGCCGACCTGCACCGCGCGCTGGTGCACGCCTCGGTTGGAGCGTTCGGAGTCGGCATGGAGATCGCCGCCGTGCTCGCCGTCGCGGGCGGGCTCGTGTCGCTCATCGGGATCGAGCGAACCCGAACAGCGTCGGAAACCGCAGCGCCAGGAACGGATCCCCAGCCAGCGTGAGCCGCCGCTGCGCGAGCAGCTCCTGCCACCGCGCCGCGCCCGCCAGCAGCCGCACCGCGTCGCCGGCCGGGATCGACACCCGCGCGCCGGCCTCGGGCGCGGCCCGGCGCTCGACGAGGCAGCGCCCGTCGGCGACGATCACCGCGAACTGCGCCCCTCGCGAGCCATCCGCGTCGGTCACCCGCAGCTCGAGCACCGCCTCGAGCGAACCCGCCGCGACCGGGTCGAAGCGGCGCTCGATCCCCGCTGGCACCGCCCGCAGGATCGCCCGCCGCGAGATGTCGTCGATCACCGTCATGCGAGCAGGTGCGCGAGCGCCTCGGTCGGGTCGGCGAACAGCATCAGCGCCTCGTCGCCCGCGACCATCCGCCCGTAGTGGGTCGACAGCTCGCGCTGGACTCCGTAGGCGTCGATCTCGTAGCCGAGCCATCGCGACAGCTCGTCGTAGCGGATCGTGAGCCGCCCGCGCGCTCGCGCCTCCCAGAACGCCGGCTGCTCGATCACCTCGACCTCGTCGCGCTCGGTGAGCAGCCGTGCGACGGCGTCGCCCTCGGTGCTGCGGGCGATCACGATGCCGACGTAGTCCTGGTCGCGCGAGCCGGAGTCCGGAGGTGGCGACTGTGGGTTCGCCACCTCCGCCCGGCGGGACCGACGGGCGCCAGGCACGGGCCGCCGCGAGGCGCCGCGCTCGACAGCTACGGGCCCGAGCTCGTCGGCGAGATCCCCGAGGCCGGCGTCTAGAAGGACGCCGGCCGCGCAGGCGAGGACCCGCTCGCGCGAGCGCCCGGGATCGAGGCCCGCGGGCACCTGCCGGGCGAGCGGTGCCAGCGCGTCCAGCGCCGCCAGCGCGGCCGGCATCCAGGCCCGTACCCAGCCCACGATCGTGTTGCGGTTGCCGGCGCCGTGCTCGGGGTCGTCGATGAGCAGCCGGCCGAGCGCGACCGTCCACGCCCGCATCCACTGCCACTCGCGCTCGGCCGCGCGCGCGAGCGCCGGCGTCAGCGGATCCCCGCACGCGCCCGCGGCACGGATCCCGACCTCCCGGCGCAGGAGCGTCCCGACAAGCGGGTCGAACACGAGGTTGGCGGCGACGATCACCTCGCCCCAGTCGGGGGTCGCGGCGAGCCGCTCGAGATAGCGCCTTGCCGGCTGCCACTCGGGCTCGGACAGGAAGGCGGCGCGGGCGGCGTCGATCGGGATCGGGCCGAGGAACGGCTCCAGGTCCATCGCCTCGAGCACGATCGCCTGCGCCGAGCGCTGCTTCATCGCCGCCTCGAGGCAGACGCAGTGGGCGACCGTGTCCGACAGGCAGTCGCGCCCGATCGTCGCGGTCGCGAACCACAGTCCGTGCTCGACGAACGCGGCGACCTGAAGCTGGGTGCGCAGCAGCTCGGCCCAGCGCGGATCGATGTCCTCCAGCAGGCCCGCGCCGATCGCGGTCGCCGTCGTCTGCTCGAGGCCCCGTTCAGCCGCGCTTGCGTCGAGGAAGAACTGCCGCTCCCACAGCTCGCCCGGGTCGCGGAACGCGAACCAGTCCCGGCAGCGCAGCGCCGTTGAGCGCTCCTCCCAGGTGCCGCGGCCGTCGTTGAACGAGACGAGCCAGCCGCGCGACAGGTGGCGGTGGACCGACGGCTGCGTGTCGAGCGTGACCTCGTCGTAGACGCTCGCGCGGCGCTGGCGCGGGGCGTCGGCGCTGACCGTGAAGCGATCCTCGAACACGCGGCAAACGTCCGGGACGACGGCGCGAACGGCGTCGAGCAGCTTCGGCGCGCCGCACATGTAGACATCCGTTGTGGGCGTCAGCAACCGCTGCACCTGCTCGGGTACGTTGCGGCCGCTCTCGTGCGTCGACGCGAACCCCTCCAGTCGCTCGCCGGCAGCCGCGATCTCCTCCTCGCAGAACGGCTCTCGCGCCGCGACGATCAGCCGGATCGGGCGTGTGTCGCGCCGGACCGCGAGCTCGCGCAGCAGCGACAGGATCGGCGCCAGGCCGGTGCCGCTCGCGACCATCAGGATCGGGCCGGCCGACTCGTGCAGGCGCAATGACCCGTATGGGCCGGTGTAGGTGAGCGGCGTGCCGGCGGTGATCTCGCTGCCGAGCATGCCCGACAGGCGCCCGCCGGGGTAGCGCCGGATCAGCAGCTCGATCGGCTCGCCCGGGAGGTTCGCCATGCTGAAGGACCGCTTGGCGCCCGCGACGTGGAGGTCGAGGTACTGGCCGGGCGTGAACTGCAAGCCGGGCGCGTCGAGCACGAGCCGGGTGACCTCGGGCGTCAGCTGCTCGAGCGAGGTGACGGTCGCTTGGCCGTCTCGCGGCGGGTGCTCGAGCGCGAGCGCCTCGCCGTCGTGGTGCAAGAGCTCGACGACCAGGTCGGTGCTCGGGAGCGCGCGGCACATCAGCGCGTACCCGTTCGTGGCCTCGGAGTCCGACAGCGCGAAGCTCGAGTGCTGCTTCAGTTCGACGTCCCCGGCCAGGAGAAAGCATTTGCACGCCGAGCACTGGCCCTCCCGGCAGCCGTGGGCGAGGTTCAGCCCGTGGCGGAAGGCCGCCTCGAGGATCGTCTCCTCCGGCGCGCAGTCGATCTCGGCGCCGACCGGCTCGAACCGGACCCTCATCGGCTCCAGTCGCCGCTCGGCAGCCCGAGCTCGGCCGCCAGCCGGACGTTCGGGCTCGTGATCGTGATCTGCTGGGCGCGGATGTCCTCGAGCGTCCACCTCTCGGCGTCCTCGAGGTGGGGCTGGCCGATCGTGGTGACGCCGTCGTCGCGCACATAGCCGAGCTCGCGGATCACCTCCGAGGCCTCCCAGCCGTGGAAGCGGTCGAAGAAGTTGCGGTCGCCCGTGTAGCGGCCGGGGTTCGACTCGTCGAGCCACACGCACTCGGGCGAGCAGTAGAAGCGGGTACGCCCGTCGACGATCCGGTGGCGGCGGTCCTGCTCGAGCACGCAGAACCCCTGGCAGGTCCAGCACGACGGTGGCGACATGTTGATGAAGTCGAGCGGCATGAAGCCGTTGCGCCGATCGGCCGCGTGCCGGTAGGCCTCGAAGAACGCCCCGTACTGCGCGTACCAGCCCGGATAGTGGCGCTCGAACCAGTCGAAGTCGCGGTCGTCGAGCGGGTCCATTCGCCAGTTCGCGAACGGCCAGGCCGCGAACATGAAGACCGCGTGGCGGTGGTGGATGCCGGCGACGATCCGTTCGCGCGCCCGCTCGAAGATGTCCGGCGGGATGTTCAGGCCGAGCCTGCCGAGCTTGGTGATGTACGCGCGGTGCCAGTCGTCACGGACCCAACGGTCCCACTTGTCGAGGAAGCACTCGGGGTCGGTGCGATCGCGGCTGAAGTACTCCATCACGACCGCGCTGAACACGTCGATGAACGCGTGGTTGATCCAGAACGCCTGCTGCAGGTCGCGCTCGATCAGCGGCGCGTTGTGGTCATCCTGCAACACGGTCAGGAGCGTCGCGTAGCCGTTGGAGATGTGGCGGGCCTCGTCTGACTGGACGCTCAGGTAGGTGGTCGGGAGCGTGAAGTCGCCATTGCGCGCGGCGACGTCGGGCGTCGCGACGAACACGACGTTCGTGAACGCGGTCTCGGCGACCACCTGCAGGGTGAACGCGCATTGGATCGGGTCACCCACGATGAAGTGGCTGAGCATGTTCAGTCCCGGGGCGAGCAGCGGCGAGTTCGACAGCGCCTTCGGGCCGAGGCTCCAGCCGGCCGGGTCGGGGACGTGCTTCTCGTACCAGCGCGCGAGGGCCATCTGCATGCCCGTGTGGCGAATCTCGTCGACGAACTGGACGTGGTAGCCGTTGCGCAGCTCGTCGTTGGGGACCGCGCCGATCAGCATCGACATGCAGCGGCCGGCTGCGACCTCGGCGAAAGTCGTCACGGGGATGAAGCCCTTGAGGATCTCCAGCCACCGGACCTGCGCCTTCGCCGGCATCTCCGCCCGCACGGCGGCGTCGAGCCCGCCGTACACGCGGTCGTCCTTTTCGAGCTCCATCGGCAGGTACTCGCGCATGATCTGCTTCATCGGGTCCTTCGCCCGGTGCGGGAAGCGGTAGCGCGTCGGATAGCGGACGGCAGGCTCGTGGTAGCTCGGCTCCCAGCCGAGCTGCGCGATCCTCGCATGGGTGTCTGTGACGCTCCGTCGCCTCGCGGTCATCGCGAATGTGAGCCTACGCGCAGGTCAGAGGTCCCGCTGCACATCGGGATCACGAGCTCCTGCGTCGTGATTGTCACAATTTGACAAATGGACGCGTGGCCGCTCGAGAAGCTGCCTGGGGCTGCGGTCGGCGCCGTCCGCAGCGCGGTCGACACGGTCGTCGCGGATGTGGTCGCGGCGGTGGTGGCGAACGGGTCGACCTACGCGGAGATCCTCGAAGGCCCGGAGGGCCTTGCGATCCGGATGGGGATCGAGCAGGCGATCCACGCATTCCTCGACGCGATCGAGCACGGCGTGCGGCCGAGCGCCGAGGCGGCCGAGCTGTGGCGCCGGCTGGGCGAGGCCGAGTTCCAGTCGGGGCGGGGCCTCGAGGAGATGCGGGCGGCGTTTCGCACGGGTACGCGCGCCGCCTGGCGGGCGGCCGCGCAGCTGGCGGCCGGCAGCGGCATCCAGATCCAGCAGGTGATCATGCTGGCCGACGCGATCTTCGTGTTCAGCGACGAGCTGGCGGGCGGCGTCGTCGAGGGATACCTGCGAATCCAGTCCGACGAGGCGGGCGAGCTCGAGCGACGCCGGCGGCGGCTCGCGACGCTCCTGCTCGATCCGGTCGGGCACGACCTCGAGGCGATCGCGAGGGCGGCGGAACTGGCCCGCTGGCCAGTTCCGCGGTGGGTGGCCGTGCTCGCGGTCGCCGGGCACGACCCGTCCGGCGAGTTCACCCGCCGGCTCGGCGTGCAGGCGCTCGTGGCCTCCGACGCCGAGGGCATGCTGGTCCTTGTCGGTGACCCGGAGGGGCCGGGCCGCCGGGGCGAGCTGTCGCGGGCGGTCGGCGAGTCGCTCGCGGTGCTCGGGCCGACCGTCCCGGTGGCGGACGCGGCCCGGTCGCTGCGCCGAGCACGGCTCGTGCTGCGGCTGCTCGAGCGGGGTGCGCTCGGCGGGGCGGGCGCCGGGCTCGGACCGGTGCGCGCCGACGAGCACCTCGCCGCTGCGATCCTCCTGCAGGACGAGGAGCTCGCGCGCGAGCTGGCTCAGTCGCGCCTGGAGCCGCTCGAGGCGCTGCCCGCCCACGAGCGCGAGCGCCTCGTCGAGACGCTCGCGGCTTGGCTTGGATTTCAACGTCAGGTGCCCACAATCGCAGCCGCACTGCACGTGCATCCGCAGACCGTGCGCTACCGAATGGCGCGGCTGCGCGATCTGCTCGGCGACTGCCTCGATTCGCCCGAGGGGCGGTTCGAGCTCGAGCTGGCGCTGCGGGCCCGGCGGGCGCTCACGCCTTAGCGGTGCTCGGCAGCCAGCTGAAGCGCCACGCTGCCAGCGCCGCAGCGCCGAGCGCCCAGGCGGCCAGCACGAGCAGGTCGGTGCCGTCGAGCGCGCCGCCGAACGAGCTGCTGACAGAGGCGAGATGCAGGCTGTTGGCCGCGTGCTCGACGGGGAACGCGTCCCCGACCGCCCTGAGACCCGCGCTGAGGTTGCTCATCGGGATGAACACCCCCGAGAGGAACCACAGCGGCAGCATCGTCGCCTGCACGACGGGCATCGCCGCCTCCGGCGAGCCGATCAGACTCGACACGAGGAAGCCGACGCACGCGCAGGCGAGCGTCGCCAGGACCCCCGTGCACGCGATCGCCGCGATCGCGCCGGGCGCGAACCCGATGCCGTAGCCCACCTTCGCGACCGCCAGCAGGATCGCCACCGTGATCCCAACGGTGACCACGGTGGTCAGCGCCTGCCCGGCGATCAGGATGCCCGGGGGCACCGGGGTCGCGCGCCGGCGCTTGAGCACCCCCGTCTCGCGCAGCACCGTGATCGACTGGACGAGCATGCCGTAGCTGCCCATCACGATCGACAGGGTCATGATGCCGGGGACGTAGAAGCGCGCGAGCGTGATCTGCTGGCCGGCGATGTTCGTGTGGCCGCCGCCGAACGCCGAGTTGAAGATGACGAGCAGCAGCACGGGGAACAGGAAGGTGACGAACCGTGCGCGCGGGTTGCGCAGGCTCGTCTTGAGGTCGTAGCGGAGCTCGTGAGCGAGCACCGCCAGTGGCCCGCGCGCGGCCGCCGACGGTCCGGCCGGCGCCACCCGTCTGGCGCGGGTTCGCGGTTCGCGCGACGAGGCTTCAGGCTCGGTCTCGGCCGGCTGCTGAGGCTGCTGCCGGCGGCGCCACAGACGGATCAGGTACTTGATCAGGAAGAACATGCTCAGCTCCTGTGTTGGTCGTGGGATTCGCGCGTGAGCTGGAGGTAGACGTCCTCCAGGGTCGGGCGCGCGACTTCGATGTCGTCGAGCTCGAGCCCCCACTCGAGCGCCCAGCCGGAGAGCAGATGCAGGTCGGCGGCGACGGTCGTGCTCGCCAGCAGCACGCGTCCGTCGGGCTGCGGCTGCGCGCGCTCGGCGATCGCCGCCGGCAGGTCTGAGGCCGACGCTCCGACTGGAGGCGTGAACGTGATCTGCGTGGCCTCGAACTGGCGGCCGCCGAGCGTCTGCGGCGTCCCCTGGGCGACGATCTGCCCGGCCGCGATCACGGCGATCCGATCGGCGAGCCGTTCGGCCTCCTCCATGTAGTGGGTCGTGAGGAAGACGGTTTTCCCGAGGTCGCGCAGGCCGGAGATCACATCCCAGGCGGCGCGGCGGGCGGAGGGGTCAAAGCCGGTCGTCGGCTCGTCGAGGAACAGCAGCTCGGGATCGCCGATCAGCGCGAGCGCGACGTCGAGGCGCCGCCGCTGGCCGCCGGAGAGGGCGCTCGCACGCTGGTCGTCCTGGGCGGCCAGGTCGACGAGCTCGAGCGTCTCGTCGACGTCGCGGGGCTCGCGGTAGTAGCCGGCGTACAGCTCGAGGCACTCGCGGACGGTCAGGCCAGGCTCGGCCTCGGACTCCTGGAGGACGATCCCGATCCGCTCGCGCCAGCTTCCGGGTGCGCGCCACGGGTTGTGGCCGAGCACCTCGACCTCGCCCGAGGTCGCGCGCCGGAAGCCCTCGAGGATCTCGACGGTCGTCGTCTTGCCGGCGCCGTTGGGGCCGAGGAAGGCGAAGATCTCGCCGCGGTGGATCTCGAGGTCGATCCCCCGGACCGCCTCGGTGTCGCCGTAGCGCTTGTGCAGGCCACGGATCGAGATCACCGGCTCGGCGCCTCCGTCGTGGGCTTGAGAGGTGGCGGCGTGGCGCTGGGCGACCGCGGCGTCAAGGTTGTTCGTGAGCATGGCTTCACACTAGGCGCGCGGGGCTGCCGTGTCATCGGCGCGCGGGTTGAACTTGCGCGTCCACCCACGGGTGGACCGCTCGGGCTCGCGAGTCCACCCGGCGACCGATGACAGCGGCGAGTGACAGGCCTAAGGTTGTGCGAGAGATGCTCTTGATCTACCGCTGGTTCACGCGCGGGTTCGAGCCGGGCAGCCGCGCGCCGTTCGAAATCGTCGCGTTGCGGTGCGTGGGAGCGACCGTCCTGGCGGCGCTGTTCATCACGTCGTTCACGACCGCTCCATACCCGGCTCTCTCGGGCCGTGGCGCGATCGTCCTCGGCGGAATGCTGGCGCTGGCGATCTTCAGCGTGATCGCGGTCCTGTTCAGCAACCGCCCGCACGGGGCGTGGCCGCCGGTGCGGCAACTGGTCGCTGCCCTGATCGGGGTGAGTGCCGCGGCCGACGTGCTCGCCGCGGTTCAGCCGAACGGCTTCTGGTCCGCCGGCCCGTACATCGTCGCGATCATCGCCGCCGGCAGGCTCGGGCTGCTCGGCGGCGCGGCGATGCTCGCCTTCTCGCTGTCGGTGCCCGTGATCGGCTCGGCGATCGAAGGTCACGGCGGAGCGGCGCTGTCGCTTCCGCTCGGCACGATCCCGTGGTTCCTCGTGATCAGGATGATGTGGGAGCTGCGCCGGCGCGGCGAGGAGCTCGAAGCCTCACGTGCCGCCGAGGCGAGCGCCGCGACCGCCGCCGAGCGCGGCCGGCTGGCTCGGGAGATGCACGACGTCCTCGCGCACTCGCTGTCGGCGCTCGCACTCCAGCTCGAGAGCACGCGGCTGCTGGCGCGCGCCCGCGGCGCCGACGACGACGTGGCGCGGGCGATCGACCAGGCGCACCATCTCGCGGCCACCGGCCTCGAGGATGCCCGCCGCGCGATCGCCGCCGCTCGCGGCGAGGAGCTCCCCGGGCCCGAGCGGATCGGCGCCCTCGCCGAGGCGTTTCGAGAGCAGAGCGGCCTGCCCGTCTCGGTCGACGTGCGCGGGGAGCCGCGCGGGCTCGCGCCCGACGCGCGGCTGGCGATCTACCGGACCGCGCAGGAGGCGCTGACGAACGTCCGCCGCCACGCGGCCGCCAAGCAGGTCGCGGTGCGGCTCGCCTATCTGCCTGACGAGACCGTGCTGGTCGTCGAGGACCACGGCCCGCCGGGCATGGCGCCGCCCGTCTCGGTGGCGGTCGGGGGCGGCGGCGTCGGCATCGGCGGGTTCGGGTTGACAGGGATGCGCGAGCGCGCCGCGCTGCTGGGTGGGGAGCTGTCAGCGTCGCCGACGGCGGATGGCTTTCGGGTCGAGCTCCGGCTGCCGCTGTGAGCGAGCTCGGCTCCGCCTCGGCCTCCGCTCCTGACGTGCGCGTGCTGCTCGCCGACGATCAGCGCCTGGTGCGTGAGAGCCTCGTGACGATGCTCGGCCTGCTCGACGGGATCGAGCTCGTCGGGAGCGCCGCCGACGGACAGGAGGCGCTCGAGCTGGCCGGCCGCCTCGAGCCCGACATCGTGTTGATGGACCTGAGGATGCCGCGGATGGACGGGATCGAGGCGACCCGCCGCCTCCGTGAGCGCCACCCGGGGATCGGTGTGATCGCCCTGACGACGTTCGCCGACGACGAGAACGTGCTCGGCGCGCTGCGCGCGGGCGCACGCGGCTATCTGACCAAGGACGCCGGCAGCGACGACATCCGCAACGCGATCCTCGCGGTCGCGGCCGGCGAGGCCGCACTCGATCCAGCCATCCAGCACCACGTCGTCGCGGCACTCGCCGGCTCCGGGGTCGGCGTGGGCCCACCATGCCTGCCCGACGAGCTCACCCCCCGCGAGGCCGAGGTCCTCGCACTGATCGCCGAGGGCCTGTCGAACGCAGAGATCGCCGAGCGCCTCGTCGTCAGCCCGACGACCGTCAAGTCGCACATCAACCACCTGTTCGCCAAGGCCGGCCTGCGCGACCGCGCCCAGGCGGTCACGTACGCCTACCGCACCGGAATCGCCACGCCGCCCCGATGACCGCTGGCAACGCGCTCGGGTCGGCCTGCGTTTGGGCCGCGCGCGATCCAGCCTTTGAGCGCTTCGTAGTCGAGTGCGCGTCGCCGCTGCTGCGCAGCGCGATCCTGATCGTCGGCGAGCGGGACGCCGCCGAGGCGTACGCCCGTCGAGTGCTCATCAACCTGAGCCGCGACCGCCACCGCCGTTCGGCCGCGCGAGTGGTCGAAGCCGGCTGGGAGGACCTCGTCGGGGATCCGCTCCAGGTCGACCACGCCGAAGCAGTCGCCGGCAGGTGCGGATTTCGCTCGCCGGCTGACCGCAGTGCTCCGTTGCGTGTGACGCGCCCCGGCCCGGCTCGCGAGCGGGCTGACAGCGACAAAAACTTGCCGACCCCCGTCCTTTGAAGAGGGGGTCGTACGCCCAGGTGCCGTGAGCGCACTCCAGCGTACGACCCCCCGATTCAGCCGGGGGGTTCGGCAAGTTATTGTCGCTCGCCCGCCCCCGTCCACCGCCGGACGACCGCGGCGATCTGGGGGCTGCTGACCTCTAATCGTTCGGGCGCGGCGCGGGCGGCTCGCCGAGCAGCGAGATGGTCTCGTCGTCGAACACGGCGTTGATCTCGAGCCGGCCGCCCAGCGCGGCGACGTAGCGGGCGAGCGTCGAGAGGTAGAGGTCTTCCTCGGACTCGATCCGCGAGACGTTCGGCTGGCTGACGTCAAGGCCGTTGGCGATTGTCGACTGCCGCACGCCTCGCCGTCGCCGCACAGCCGCTAGGTCCAGCGTTCCGAGTCGAAGCTCAGCCTCGACCATTCGCCGGTAGAGCGCCGACTGCTGCTCGTTTACCGGGCAAGTCTGTACTTGACTGCTTAAGTTATACGAATTCGTCACGCTGTGTGACGGCTCTGAACGAATTTCGTCTCCGGAGTGCCGGCGCGCCGTGACGCTCGCGCAGTGAGGCAAAGCGTGG
>Ga0302235_10001461_pt1 | contig 17782 bp, 12 predicted proteins | sample II_Palsa_N3_3_FD_193577 | JGI IMG/M metagenome (GOLD analysis project Ga0302235, IMG submission 193577) | Peat permafrost microbial communities from Stordalen Mire near Abisko, Sweden - II_Palsa_N3_3 | ecosystem: Environmental > Terrestrial > Soil > Palsa > Peat permafrost | place: Sweden... | reverse complement strand
TCGCCGAGGATCGACGGGATGCCGCCGGCCCGGTGCACGTCTTCCAGGTGATACGCGCTGCTCGGCGCGACCTTGCACAGGCAGGGCACCCGGCGGGAGAGCTCGTCGATCTCCTTGAGCCCGAAGTCGACGCCGCCCTCATGGGCGGCGGCGAGCAGGTGCAGGATCGTGTTGGTCGACCCGCCCATGGCCACGTCGAGCGTCATCGCGTTCTCGAACGCATCGCGGCTGGCGATCGACCGGGGCAGTACGGACTCGTCGCCGTTCGCGTAGTACTGACGGGTGATCTCCACGATCGCCCGGCCTGCCCGCTCGAACAGGCCGCGCCGGGCCGAATGCGTGGCCAGCGTGCTCCCGTTGCCCGGCAGGGCCAGCCCGATCGCCTCGGTCAGGCAGTTCATCGAGTTGGCGGTGAACATTCCCGAGCAGGAGCCGCACGTCGGGCAGGCGGATTCCTCCATGGCGAGCAGCTGCTCGTCGGACACCGAAGGATCCGCGGAGGCGACCATCGAGTCGATCAGGTCCAGCTTGCGCCCGGACCCAGCCGCCAGGCCCGCAACTGTGCTTGCTTCAACAGTGCCGGCTTCCATCGGGCCACCGGAGACGAACACGGTCGGGATGTTCAGCCGCATGGTGGCGATCAGCATGCCCGGCGTGATCTTGTCGCAGTTCGAAATGCAGATCATAGCGTCGGCGCAGTGCGCGTTCACCATGTACTCGACGGAGTCGGCGATCAGTTCCCGGCTCGGCAGCGAGTACAGCATGCCGCCGTGCCCCATGGCGATGCCGTCGTCCACCGCGATCGTGTTGAACTCGCGCGGGATCGCGCCGGCCGCGCGAATGGCGTCGGCCACCACCTGGCCGACCTCGCGCAGGTGCACGTGCCCGGGGACGAACTCGGTGAAGCTGTTGGACACCGCGATGATCGGCTTGCCGATGTCTTCCCTGGCTACCCCGGTGGCCCGCAGCAGGGCGCGTGCTCCCGCCATGTTCCTGCCGTGCGTGACCGTCCGGGACCGAAGCGGCGGCATACCGAACTCCCCTCAGCGTGGTTTAGAGAAACACCACCCTACCGGGGCAGCCGCCCGCGCCCGCCGGGAAAGGTCAGCGCGCGGGGGCGCCGGCGTTCAGGTGCGGGAAGGCCTGGGTCGCGGCCTTGTATATCCGGTCGACTTCGGCCTCGCTGAGCGGGCGCTGGCCGCTTTTCCCCGCCCGGCGCCGCAGGTACTTGCCCAGCCGCGGCCCGCTGAAGACGTCAACATCCCTGATGGTGGCCACGTCCCAGGGGATCTTCGGGCCGTAGACGGCCATCGCCGGCCGGACAGTGACCGGGCTGCCGAGCGCGCCGGACAGCATCTCGGCGGCCTGCTCCGACTCCCACCGGGCGTGTTCGAGCCGGTCCTTCATACTGAACGGGCCGTGCCACAGCTGCAGGCCGTTCTTCGTCCGCACGGCAAAGTGCTTGTTCCACGCTTCTGAGTCGATGGCGAACACGCCGGCCGGCCCGACCACGAGATGGTCGATCTGATCCGTGCTGTCCGGGATGAGGTTGCCGTTGATGGCGCGGTAACCGGCTCGCGCGAGCTTGGCCAGCTGCCTGCGGGTGTGGCGCTGCGCCTTGGTCAGCTTGACCCGCTGGCCGGGCAGCCCTCTCCGGGACTGGTAGACGGTGTCGGCGATGGCCGCGATGACGGCGAGCGTCAGCCCGAGCCGCCAGGAGATCCACATCGTGAACACCACCCCGACGATGATCGCGATGAGGGCGCGCCGCTGCCAGGCCCGGATCCTCGGGCTGGCGGCAAGATGGGCCAGGTTGCCCCGGCGCTGGCCGATGCCCGGTCGCCGAGGCCCGTCGCCGGCCGGCTCGGCCACCAGCTTCCACGTGGGCCTAGGCGGGTCCGCGTCCGTCGCGGCCTGCCGGGATGAGGTCACGGCGTCATCTCGCGCGTCCTCGGGTTCGACCGGATCCTCAGCCGGCGCCCAGTCCAGGAAGGAAGGCCCCTCTTCCGGCTCTTCCGGCTCATCCGCCGTAGCCGACGCCTGAATGGCAGCAGCAGGGCTCTGTCCCGTCATCGCCCCGACACCCGGCCACGCCGCCGGGACACCAGTAGCCGGGGTGCCGGAGGACGGGGTGCCGGTCGCCGGGATACCAGCGGCCGGTTCGCCCGGTCCCCGGGCGCTGCCGGCGCCGTTCGTCGCGGCGCCGTGCGGCTGCGCGCCGTCCGGTGCTGCCCCGCTATGACTGCTTACTGTCACCATCCGGCCTGGCGACTTGCGAGTTCTCAGCTTTGGCCTCGCCATTTGGTACTCACCCACCAACTTAGCGTAGCTGCCTTAGGGCTCAGCGCAAAGCGCCGTCATCACCAAGATTGTGCCCTACTACGCTCGGTTTTATAGCAAGAGACCGCCCCCGGACGGTCGGAAAAGCCGCCAAACGTCTAGACTATTCGTGGCTACTATTGGGTAGCATGACCCAGATTCACGAGCTCACCATGATCGAGCTAGCCGCGGCGATCCGGGCCCGCGAGCTGTCGCCCGTCGCCGTCACCGATCACTACCTGCGCCGCACGGACGAGCTCAACGACCGGGTCGGAGCCTTCTACACCGTCACCGCCGAACTCGCCGCCGAGCAAGCCCTGGCCGCGGAAAAGACCGTCGCGGCGGCCGACGATCCCGGGCAGCTACCCCCGCTGACCGGCGTTCCCATCCCGATCAAGGACCTGAACATGGTCGCGGGCGTCCGGCAGACCCTCGGCTCGCTCGCCTACGCCGACAACGTGCCCGACGCCGACGACTACGTGGTGGCCGCGATCAGGAAGGCCGGCGCGGTCATCACCGGCAAGACGGCGACGCCGGAGTTCGGGCTGCCCTGCTACACCGAGACCAAGATCGGGCCGCCGGCCCGGACGCCGTGGGACCTGTCGCGCTCCGCGGGCGGGTCAAGCGGCGGCGCGGCCGCCGCGGTGGCGGCTGGGCTCGCGCCTGCCGCCCAGGGCAGCGACGGCGGCGGGTCGATCCGCATCCCGTCCAGCGTGTGCGGGCTTTTCGGGATCAAGCCGACCCGCGGCCGGATTTCCGGCGGCCCGCTCGTGCCCGACCTGTCCGGCCTGGGCGTGAACGGTCCCATCGCCCGCACCGTCGCCGACGCCGCGCTGCTGCTTGACGTGATGGCCGGGAACTTCCCCGGCGACATGTACACCCTGCCGCCGCTGCCGCCCGGCGAGTCGTTCCTCGGCTACGCCCGCCGTGAGCCGGGCCGGCTGCGGATCGGCCGGAGCCTGGCGAACCCGGTCGCGGGCGCCGACGTGCACCCCGATTGCCAGCTGGCCTTCGAGGAGGCCAGCACCCTGCTGGCCAGCCTGGGCCACGACGTCGAGGACGTCACGCCACCGCTCGGCCCGGACTCGGTGCCGTTCTTCGAGGTCCTGTGGTACACCCACGCCACCCTGGCCCCGGTGGCCCCGCAAAGCAATGACGTGCTGCTGCCGCTGACCCGCTACCTGCGCGGCCGCGGTCAGGCCGTCAGCGCCAGCGAGCTCATCTTCGCTCAGGCCTACCTGCAGGCCGTGACCCGCCTGGCGCTCACCACGCTGAGCGGGTACGACGCCGTCCTGTCCCCGACGCTGGCCATGCCCCCGGTGCCCGTCGGCTACTTCGATGAGGTGGAACCGGCCGAGAACTTCGAGCGGCAGAAGCGCTTCACCCCGTTCACCGCGGTCTATAACGTGTCCGGCCAGCCGGCCGTCAACGTCCCGCTGCACTGGAACGCCCAGGGCCTGCCGATCGGCGTCATGCTGGCCGGCCGGATGGGCGAGGAGGGGACCCTGATCTCCCTGTCCGCCCAGCTCGAGCAGGCCCGCCCCTGGGCCCACAGGCGCCCGCCGGTCTGGTGATACAACTGGTGCCATGCGGGCGCGCCAGCTGCGAATCGGTCCCAAGCGCCCGCGTCGCCGGTTTCGCCGGGCCGTCAACCTCGCCGCCGCGCTGGTCGTGTCGGTCGTGCTGCTCGGCATCCTCGGGTTCGGCTATGGCACGACTCCCGCGCTCGGTCCCGCGCTCGACCCGGGCCGGGGCGCGTGGACCTCGGCGGCCGGCGGCGAGCCGGCGCGGTCGGAGACGCTCGGCGTAAAAGGCCTGCAGCACCCGGTCACCGTTACGTTCACCAGCCACGGCGTCGCCGCGGTCAGCGCCGCCACCGACCACGACATGTTCCTGGCCCTGGGCTACGTGCACGCCGAGTTCCGGTTGTCGGAGATGGACGAGGCACGCCGCCTGGGGGAGGGCCGCCTGGCCCAGCTCGGCGGCCCGTCCGACCTGCCCTCCGACGAGTTCGAGCTGCGCCTGGGCCTGCTCCGCACCGCGCAGCAGGAGTGGGCCCAGATGCCGAAGGCCAGCCTGGCCGCCCAGGCCCTGACCGCCTACGCGCAGGGGGTCAACGATGACATCGCCCAGGTCCGCGCCAGCGGTCAGTGGCCGGCCGTCTTCTCCCTGCCCGGCGTGTACCCGGCCCCCTGGACCCCGGTCGACAGCCTCGTCATCCAGGGCGTGCTCACCCAGGAACTCGACTTCACTTCGATCCCGCTGGACTACGCGCTGCTTGAGCGCTCGCTGGGCGCGGCCCGCACGATGGCCTGGTTCCCCGTCATCGCGAAGAACGCGCAGACTCCCTACGACCCCGGCCCGTACGCCAAGCCGGCGCTGACCCCGATCGCTCCCGGCGCGGCCAGCACCATGACCGGCCCGCCCGCGGTGGCCAGCAGCACGCCCGGGGCAGGCACCACCGCCCGACCGGCCGTAACCGGGCCGCAAGCCGAGGCTGCGTGGACGTTGCTCGCCCAGCTCAGCCAGCTCCCGGCCGGTCAGCTGCACGAGTACCCGGACAGCAACGCATGGGCCGCGAATGGCCCCGCCGTCGCCGGAGGCGGCGCGCTGCTGGCCGGCGACCCGCACCTGCCGCAGACGCTGCCCTCGGTCTGGTACGAGGTCGCCCTGTCCGCGCCCGGCTTCGACGTGGCCGGGGTCAGCGTGCCCGGCCTGCCCGGGATCCTGATCGGGCACAACGCCCGCATCGCCTGGTCGCTCACCGACACTCAGAACCAGGCCACGATGTTCTACGACGAGCGCACTCTCCGGAGCAGACCCGGCCAGTACTACTGGGACGGCAAGTGGCGCAAGATGCAGGTGGTGCACTACACGATCCCGGTGCGCGGCGCCGCGACCCGGCACCTGACCGTGGACCTCACCGTGCACGGCCCGGTCATGACCCAGGCCGGGCAGACGACGTCGGTCGACTGGATGGGCAACGTGCCGTCCCCCGACCTGCAGGCGATGCTCAAGGTCAACCAGGCCGCCAGCTTCAGCCAGTTCAAGGCCGCCCTGGCCACCTGGTACGCCCCGACGCAGAACTTCGTCTACGCCGACGCGAACGGGAACATCGGCGCGATCTCGGCGGGCTACTACCCCCAGGTCGGCGTGGGCTGCCAGCCGTGGCTCCCGATGAGCGGCACCGGCCGGTGCGACGTGACCGGCGTCATCCCCTACGCCGCCGAACCGCAGGCCTACGACCCGCCCGGGCACGTGCTGGCCACCGCCAACCAGCGCCCGGTCACCGCCGCCTACCCCTGGTTTATCGGTACCAGCGCCAACTTCTTCGACCCCGGCTATCGCGCCGCCACCATCTACGCCGCCCTGCGCGGCCGCTCGGCGCCGCTGACCACCGCCGCCTTCGCCGCCGTGCAGACGAGCCTGACCGACCAGCTCGCGGCCCGTATCGTTCCGAAACTCCTGACCGCCCTGGACGGTGCGTCACTTTCTTCTTCCGAACGAGCGGAGCTGCCGCTCCTGGCCAACTGGAACGCGACCATGGCGGAAAACTCCGCGGCGGCCTCGGTCTGGTGGACGTTCTGGGGCGACTACGTGGCGGACGTGTTCCAGCCGTGGTGGAACCAGGCCAAGGTCCCGGTGCGCAAGGACCTGGCCGGCCTGGCGGTCTCGGTCGGCCAGTTCAGCCTGGTAGAGGACCTGGAGGCGTGGACGCTCGGCGACCCCGCCAACCCCGCGTTCTCGCTGCCCTCGGGCCAGCCGCGGACCGCGGCGCAGGTCATGCGCAAGGCGTTCGCCACCGCGGTCACGCACCTGGCCGCGACCCTGGGCGGCGCGCCGTCGTCCTGGACGTGGGGGCGGCTGCACACGCGGGAGTTCCCGGCGGTCAGCGGCGCCGACGGCCTGGGCTACGGCCCGCGGCCGGCCGGCGGCGACCTGTTCACCCCCGACGCCGCCGACGGCGGCCTGACCGCGACCACCGGCCCGAGCTGGCGGATGATCGTCAGCCTGTCCGGCGCGGGCGTCAGCGCCGAGGGCGTGTACCCCGGCGGCCAGAGCGAGAACCCCGCCTCGCCCTGGTACGACGACCTGGTCCCGCTGTGGTGGGACGGCCGGTACCTGCCGGTGCCGGTGCCGGGCCGGGCGGCGGGCTCGCTGACCTGGACGCTGACCATTACGCAGACCGAGGCGGCCGGGCATGACTGACCTTGATGGGCCGCGCCGGCCCGGATCCGCGCTGGCCTGGCTGGCCGCGGGCGCGGTGACCGCGGTCATCCTCGCCTTCGGGGCCGCGCTCGGCCTGTGGTTCCTGCCGTTCGTGGCCGGGATAGCGGCTGGGATCGCGCCCTGGCGGGCCCGCCGCGCTCTGGCCCTGGTGGTACTGGCCGTGGCCGCGGGCTGGGGCGCCGCCCTGTGGTGGCCGGCCCTGTTCGGCGCCCCGGCCGGCGCGACCGCGCGGGTCCTGGCCGCCCTGGCCGGCCTGCCCCCGCACGCCGCGGTCGGCGTCGCGGCGACCCTGCTGGTCGGCGTCCTGCAGGGCCTCGTGGCGGTGTGGCTAGCCCGCGCCGTGACACCGGGCGTGTCCTGGCGACGCTAACGCAGACGGTGGAAGGATGACCTGATGGCCCTGATCCGCGACGATCCCCCGTCGACGCCGACGAGCGAACCACGCTCACCGCGTTCCTCGACTTTCAGCGCGTCACCTTGGCCCTCAAATGCGATGGCCTGACCGAGGACCAGCTCCGCGAGCGTGCGGTGCCGCCCTCTGAGCTGTCCCTGCTCGGCATCGTCAGGCCACGCCGACCTCCTCCGCGAACGCCTAGACGGCTCCACCGGCGAGTAACCCCACCCCGCCCCACCCCACGCAACCCCGCCCCACCCCACGCAACCCCGCCCTTGGCGATCCGTCCATTAATATGATATCATTTTGATAGATGATGGACAGCCGGCGCCGCAGGTGGCAGGAGGCATCCCGATGCACGCACCAGATGACCGCACCACTCCCTTGCAGTCCCTTATGAGACGCACGATGTTGCCATGGGAGCGTCGGCATCTCCGTGCCGTTGCGAGCGTGCGCTTTGCGGCCGGCGGCTTCACCCTCGCCCTTGGCCTCGTTCTGCTCTCTCTCGGCCGTCAGGCAGAAACTCGCCAAGATCGGCGCAAATGCTACCGGTGGGCAGCGTGGTTCCTGGTGGATGCGCCGTTGCAATTCCTCGGCGGCTACCTGGAGATGAAGATGGCCCGTTCGGCGCCTCCCCGAAGTGACGCTTGACGCCCGAGCCGACCCGCCGGGTCGGCCGCGGACGTCCGGGGCGCGGCCCGTTGACACGGCGTGCGCGGCGGCGGTGTACTGCCCTGCATGACGGATACGACGAGCAGGGCAGGCACCCCGGGGTCCGCGGCCGCCGCATTTCCTGTTACCACTGCGTTCGAGTTGCCGGGCATGGTGGTGGAACGGAATCTCGGCATCACGTTCGGCCTGGTGGTCCGCGCGATGGGCTTCAGCAAAACCGTCGCCGGCGGGATTTCGTCAATGCGCCAGGGCGAGGTTTCGCAGTTCACGAGTGTTCTCGAAGACGCCCGCAGGCATGCGATCGACCGCATGATCGACAACGCGAAGCTGCTCGGTGCCAACGCGGTGATCGCGATGCGCTTCGACTCCGCCGAGATCGGCAAGGCACGCGCCGAAGTCGTCGCCTACGGCAGCGCGGTGGTCGTCGCGCCGTCGGCGGTGGTCATCACGCCGTCGGCATGAGCGAGCCCGGGGGCGGTGCGCCGGCCCGACGGCGCTCGCTGCTCGGCGACGCTGACCGCGAGCGCCTGATCGCGCTGCTGCGCGAGCACTACGCCGCGGGCCGGCTGGACCTGGACGACCTGCGCGACCGGGTCGGTGTCGTGCTGGCCGCCGTCTATGCCGCCGACGCCGCGGTGGCCCTGGCCGACCTCCCGCCTGCCGGTGTCCCCGATACGCCGGGCGCCGGGCGCGCCGGGGGTTCTCGCGGGCGGCACGCCCAGACGCACAAGCCTGAGCCGGGCTGGGTGCCGACGGCTGAGCGGTTCCGCGATCCGTCCAGCGGCGTGATCATGCGGGTCTGGATCGACCCGTCAGATGAGAGCCGCCACTACGTACCGGACGACGCCCCTGCCCTCTTACGCGTACGGGGGCCGCCGACTCCCGTCGCTAGTGGCTGGGGGGCAGGTTCAGGGCGGGGTTGCGGTCGAAGAAGCCGAACGGCTTGAGCCAGAACGACACGACGTCGACCGGCATCACCGGCCAGTCCTCCGGGCGGGGGATGTGATGCAGGCCGAACACGTACCACAGCACGACATCGGTGTTCTCGATGGATCGGTCCTGCGCGGTCCAGACCGGCAGCCCCGCGTCCTGCTCGCTCTGGGTCGGGAAGTCGCCGCACGGCCAGCGCTCGTCCGGGTGATACGGCGTGACCCACAGCGTGTGCCCGATCACCTCGGCCCGCCGGAAGGCCGGCGAGGACTCGTCGAGCAGCGGCGGGAACATCCCCGACGGCACCAGCTTGTACCCGACCGGGGTACCCAGGCCGTTCCGGATGTTGTCGTTCACGATCTTCCAGCCGCGCTGGGTGCTCCAGTCGTAGTCCTGCTTGCCCTCGGCCTCGGTGCGCAGCGGGGTGCTGGCGAGCGCCAGGCCCAGCCCGTAGGGATCATCACCGCCCGCCCGGGCCGGCACCGAGTCGACGGCGTAGACGGTGTTGCCGGGGCCGTCTACGTCGAGGTCGAGCCGCGCCACGATGAAGTGCTGGTGGAACGGCGCGTAGGTGCCCTGGTCGACCAGCGTGCCCGAGCTGGGCGCGGAGCCAGAAGCGCCGGTATGCGAGGTGACCAGGATCCCGGTGGCGCGGACCTCGCACTCGATGTTCCCGTCCTGGTAGAAGCGCCAGTACACCAGGTACTCATAGTTGGCCACGGTGACGTGGAAGGAGACCACCAGCCGCCGGGCCCGCCGGACCTCCGCGCCGGCCCGCTCGTCGACGTGCTTCCACAGCACGCCGTTGTCCTCCTCGTGCACGCAGATCGCGTTATCGATCGTGCGCGGCTCGCCGCGCGAGTCGTGCACCACCGCGTCCAGGTAGGTGATCTCGCCCAGGCAGTCGCAGCCCAGGGCCAGCGAGGTGGTCATGAAGCCCAGGCCCCACTCGCCGATGTCGAACGCGGTCCTGCGGTAGTGGTCCGGGCTGGCGTCGCGGTACGGGACGACCATCTCGGCGAACGAGAGCCGGTGCGCCACCGGCCGCAGCCGCCCCGCGTCGCGGAACCCCACCTGGTGCAGCACCAGGCCCTCGCGGTGGTTGAACCCCAGCCGCAGCTCCCAGTCCTGCCAGCGCAGCAGGTGGCCCTCCAGACTGAAGCCGGCCCCGGCGGGCTGGCTGATTTCCAGCGGAGCCACCTCGCGCAGCGGCTGGCCGATGAGCTTGGGCAGGTACTCCCCGCGCACGTCCGGGCCCGCCGAGACCTCGCCGCTGTCCTCGAGCTCGAGCAGCGTCATCCGGTTCAGGTCGACGACCGGGTGCAGCCCGGTGACGTGATGGGCGTACGGGTTGCCGTCCTCGCTGGCCCGGTACCAGACGTCGCACCAGCCCAGCCGCAGGCCCTGGTAGCGTCCGGGCACCAGCGCCGCCCCGTAGGCCCACATATCGGTCAGCACCAGGGACATGTCGGTGATCCCGCGCCGGGCCAGCGCCTCGACCAGAGCCGGCTGGCCGCGCAGCATCTGGTCGCACTCGTGCCACTCGTCCACCGTCATGTTCGGCTGCTGGCCCGGCAGGTGCTCCCAGCTCGTGACCGCGTCCCCGGTCAGCGACACCACCGCCCGGTAGGCCTGCCCGTCGGTCCGGTCCCAGCCCACCGCGAGCACTTCCCGGCTGGTCACCTGGCCTGCGGCCAGCGCGTCCTTGGCCGGCTCCCTGAGCTCGATCGAGGCGATCCGCCAGCTGCCGGGCAGGCCGCGGTCCCGCCGCAGGATCGCGGCGGCCTGCCGGATCTCCTCCGCCGTCAGCGGGTCGAGCGGATGCTCCGGGCCGGCGTCAGCGGATCTCCCGGACGGCTGAGCTGAGTTGGTCACGATCGTCCCTCCATTCCCGCGGGCATGGCCCATCCTGGCCGATGACCGGCGCCACGGCTACACCCGGCCTGGCCTTCGCCGGGCCTAGCACCCGCCGCGGCTTGCGGTGCTGCCTGCCCAGGCCCTACGTTGCGGCCATGCACAGTGTGGATCCGACGACGGAGTCGATGATCAGGTCGGTGCTCGCCTACGCGGAGAACCGGTTGCGGCTGGACCCGGTCCCGCTGGACAAGGGCCCCAAGGACCCGGCCGAGCTGGAAGCGGCGCTGCGCGGGCTGCTCGGGCCCGGGCCGCACAACCCCGACCAGGTGCTCGGCGTGTACACCTCGGTCATGGCGCCCGCGGTGATCTCGGCGGACAGCCCGCGTTTCCTCGGCTTCATCCCGGCCGCGCCGACCAAGGCCGCGCTGCTGTTCGACATGCTGATCTCCTGCGCGTCGATCCAGGGCATCTCCTGGCTGGAGGCGGCCGGCGCGATCAGTGCCGAGAACCAGGTGCTGCGGCTGATCGCCGATGCGGCCGGGATGCCGCCCGCGGCGGGCGGGTGCTTCGTCTCCGGCGGCTCGGCCGGTAACCTGTCCGCGCTGGTGGTGGCGCGCGAGGTGGCCAAGCGCAAGGCCGGATCCTCAGGTCTGGGCCGCCGCTGGCGGGTGGCGGTCAGCGAGGACGCGCACTCCTCGATCGTCAACGCGCTGCGGATCTGCGAGATGGACTCGCTGCTCGTGCCCGCCCCCGATCACCGGCTGACCGGCGCCGGCCTGCGGGCCGCGATCGGCGCGGACGGCCACCCCTCCTCGATCGCCGCGGTCGTGGCCACCTCGGGCACGACCAACGCCGGCATCATCGATGACCTGGCCGGCGTCGCCGCGGTCGCGCGCGAGTACCGGCTGTGGTTCCACGTGGACGGCGCCTACGGCGGGGCCGGGCTGTTCGCGCCGAGCATCCGGGCCTGCTACGACGGCATCGAGCACGCCGACTCGTTCATCGTCGACCCGCACAAGTGGCTGTTCGCCCCGTTCGACTGCGCGGCCCTGCTGTACCGGGACCCGTCGATCGCCAAGTCGGTGCACAAGCAGGACGCCTCGTACCTCGACGTCATCCACGACACGCCGGGGGAGTGGAACCCGACCGACTACGCCTACCACCTGACCAGGCGGGCCCGCGGCCTGCCGCTGTGGTTCTCGCTGGCGGTCTACGGGGTGACCGCGTACACCGAGGCCATCGAGACGGCGATCGCGCTGGCCCGCCAGGCCGCGGTCGAGATCAAGGCCCGGGACCACCTGGAGCTGATCCGCGAGCCCGAGCTCGGCGTGGTGCTGTTCCGCCGCCGCGGCTGGACCTCCGCGCAGTACACCCGGTGGGCGGACCAGCTGCTGACCGATCAGGTGGCGTTCATCCCGCCGTCGGCCTGGGAAGGCGAGACCGTGGCCAGGTTCGCGTTCCTGCACCCGCAGACCCCGATGGAGCTGGTCCGCGAGATCCTGGACCGGATGGCCTGACGCGCCCCGCCTCGGCCAGGCCGCGCCGGCCACGGCCCGCGGCGGTCCCGCTGCATATAGTGCGGGGGTGGCTCCAACTGCGATTCTGCTCGACGCGGGCGGGGTGCTGGTCTTCCCCGCACCCGCTCACGTGCTGCCGCCGCTTCGCGAAGCGGGCCTGGACCCCGACCTCGCCACCCTGGAACGAGCCCACTACCACGCGATGGCGGTGCAGGACGCGGCCGAAGTGCCGCCGGTCAGCCTGACCTGGTGGCGTGACTACCTGAGCACCTACGTGGCGGCCTGCGGCGTGGCCCAGGACCGGTGCGAGGCCCTCGCCGATCAGATGGCCAGCCGGGTCGCGGGACGCACCTGGGCGCACGCCGGCCTCGGCGCGTTCGACGGCCTGCGGGCCGTGGCCGCACTCGGCGTCCCGATCGGCGTGGTCTCCAACTCGGACGGCTCGGTCGAGGCCGACCTGCGCAGCGCCGGCCTGTGTTACGCACCCCGCCCCGCCGAGCCCGTGCCCGGCGCGGTCCCGGTGGGCGTCATCATCGATTCCGCGGTGGTCGGCGTGGCCAAGCCCGACCCGGGCATCTTCGCCATCGCGCTCAGCGCCCTGGGCGTGCCGCCGGGCCAGACCGTCCTGCACGTCGGGGACAGCCTGCGCTACGACGTGGCCGGCGCCCTGGCCGCGGGGCTGCAGCCGGTCCACATGGACCCCTACGGCTTCTGCCCGGCACCCGATGATCACCCGCACATCCGCCGCCTGGCCGACCTGCCGGACCTGGCCGGCGGCTGACGGGCGGCTAAGCAGCCCTCAACCGCTCGGCGCTTACTGTCCGGCGGGGATAGACTACGGGCTTTCGGCGGCGATGCCTGAGAGTGAGAATCCGGAACCATGCGCTGGTCCAAGATGCACATCCCGACGCTGCGTGATGACCCGGCGGACGCCGGTGCGCCGAGCCACCGCCTGCTGCTGCGCGGCGGCTACATCCGCCAGCTGATGGCCGGGCACTACTCGCTGCTGCCGCTCGGCCAGCGGGTCCGGCTCAAGGTCATCCAGATCATCCGCGAGGAGATGAACGGAATCGGCGCGCAGGAACTCCTGATGCCGGTCATGCACCCCGCCGAGCTCTGGCAGATAAGCGGCCGCTGGGAGGTGATGGGCGAGGAGATGTTCCGGCTCAAGGACCGCAAGGGCGCCGACCTGGCGCTGGGCATGACCCACGAGGAGATCGTCTCCACCCTGGCCACCGAGCTCGACTCCTACCGCCAGCTGCCGCAGATGTGGTACCAGTTCCAGACCAAGCTGCGCGACGAACCGCGGCCCAAGGCGGGCCTGATGCGCACCCGCGAGTTCACCATGAAGGACTCCTACAGCTTCGACCTCGGACCGGACGGGCTCGACGTGTCCTTCCGCGCCCACCGCGACGCCTACGCCCGGGCGTTCGACCGCCTCGGCATCCCGGCCCTGCAGGCGCAGGCGTCCAACGGCACGATGGGCGGCTCGGACTCGATCGAGTTCGTCTGCCCGTCCCCGACCGGCGAAGATCTCGTCATCCACTGTCCTGAGTGCGACTACGCCGCGAACATCGAGAAGGCGACGTCCCGGCTGGCCGCCGTAGACGATTCCCCGGAACGGACGGTGCTGCTTGCCTCGCCCGAACCGTTCCCCACCCCGGGCGTCCGCACCATCGAGGACCTTTCCACGCAGTACCAGGCGCCTGCCGACCGCCAGATCAAGACCCTGGTCTACGTCCTCGACGACACGCTCACCCTGGTCCTGATGCGGGGCGACCACGCGCTGCACGAGCAGAAGCTGGTCGATGCCACCGGCGCGGTCGCGGTCCGTCCGGCGCAGCCCGAGGAGATCCGCGAGGCCCTCGGCGCTCTGCCCGGCAGCCTCGGCGCGGTCGGCGTCACTGCTCACCCGGTCATCGCCGACGAGGCGCTGCGCGGCCGCCGCGGCATGTACACCGGCGCCAACATCGACGACACCCACCTGCGCGGCGTCGACGTCGAGCGGGACATCAACGTCGGCCAGTGGGCCGACCTGCGCCAGACGGCGGCCGGCGAGGGCTGCGTCAACTGCGGGCATGGGCTCGAGGTGGAGCGGGGCATCGAGGTCGGCCACATCTTCAAGCTCGGCTACAAGTTCAGCAACGCCCTCGGGCTCAGCGTGTCCGGCCCTGACGGCAAGCCCGTCAAGCCGATCATGGGCTGCTACGGCATCGGCGTGGAGCGGGCGATGGCCGCGGCCGTCGAGGTCCACTACGACGCCAAGGGCATCGTCTGGCCGGTCGCGATCGCCCCGTTCGAGGTCGTGGTGGTGATCGCCCAGCAGGACGACACCGCCGTGGCCGAGGCGGGGGAGAAGGTGTACCAGGCCCTGCTCGGCGCGGGCGTCGAGGTCATCGTGGATGACCGGCCGGTCCGCGCCGGCGTCAAGTTCAGCGACGCCGAACTGGTCGGCATCCCGTTCCGGGTCACCGTGGGCAAGCGCGGCCTGGCGTCGGGGTCCGCGGAGCTGACCGACCGCGCCACCGGCTCCACCGTGGCTGTCCCGCTGGACGAGGTGCCGGCCCAGGTCCGCGAAGCAGTGGCCCAGGCCCTCGCGGCCCGCCGTTAAGGGGACCGGACGGGCAACGAGAGGAGACAAGGACGAATGACCACTCCCGGAGAAGCCGTCCAGTATTTGCGGTGGAGGAAGGACGTGGCCGACCACGACTATGACGCCGCCTCCAGCTACCTCAGTATCCGCTTCGGCGAGAGCCGGGCGCAGGAGGTGTCGAAGAAGCTGAAGAAGGTCCCGGTCATCCAACGCCGCGCCAACGACATCCTGCGGGCGACCCAGCGCGTGCCCCTGCCGCTGTCGGACCCGGGCGTGCTGAGAGACCTGCAGAAGGTGCTGGCCGGGGAGAAGCTGTCTCCGGTTCTCATAGCGGAGGCGGATATCGCGGACGGCTACCACCGTGTCTCCCTCGCCTACGCGCTCGACCCTTACGCAGACGTGCCGCTCAAGCTTATCGAATGATCTACCCCTCCTGGCGATCGCGGGCCTGGCAGCGCAGCGCCCGGAGCACGTCGTCGCGGCCCTCGACGAGCAGGCGCCGCAGCGCGGCCGGCGGCTGCTCGGCGGCGATGTAGGCGTCGGTCGCTTCGACCGTCTCCGCCGAGATCGCGCCCACCGTGTAGACGGTGCTGACAAAGTCCTGCGCCATGGCCGACGACCAGTCACGCCACACCGCGCCGATCACCTCGAAGTACTTCGCCAGGTACGGCTCCATCAGCTCGGGGTGGTCCGCGTCGGTGAAGCCGCCCAGGGTGGCGCGGAACGCCGCGATGGTCTGCTCGCCCGCGGTCAGCAGTTCCCAGGTCTCGCGCTTGGCCTCAGGAGTCGGAATGGCGGCCCGGCAGGTCGCGGCGTTCCTTTCGCCCGCGTCGGTGGCGTCTCGCGCCAGCTCCGCGTCGATGTCCTTCGACCCGAAGCCGCCGAAGACCCCGAAGCCTGCCTCATCTGCTCCGGTGCCGCGACTGACCAGGCGCAGCAGCAGGGCCCAGCGCAGGTCGGTGTCGACGCTGAGGCCGTCGATCACGACCGAGCCGTCCAGCAGCCCGGCCAGCAGGGCCAGGTCATGGCCGGACGTGGCCACGCCCGCGAAGGCCCGGACGTAGGCGAGCTGGAGGTCTGATCCGGCCGGCGCCGCGTCCAGCAGCTCGCGCAGCTTGCCGGCCATCAGGGTCAGCCCGGCTTCCCGCCAGCCGGGGTCGGCGAACCGGCGCACCGCCTGGCTCGCCTGCCGCAGCAGCGTCTGCACCACGCTGATGTCGGCCACCGACGAGACGCCGGACAGGACCAGCCGGACGTAATCGCGCGCCGCCATCTCACCGTCGCGGCACATGTCCCAGGCGGCCGACCAGCACAGCGCCGCGGGCAGGGAGTCGGTGAACGTCCCGATGCCCCCGCCCGCGTGCCCGTGGCCGTCCGAGCCGATCAGGGTGCGCAGCGAATGCTCGTCGAGTCGGATCTTGGCGTAGGTGAGGTCGTCGTCGTTGACCAGGACGAGGTCCGGGCGCGGCTGCCCCGCGAGTTCAGCTATCACCGTGCGCGGGCCCGCCACGTCGGTCTCGATGCGATGCCGGCGGGTGATGCCCGCCTCGGTCTGGTCGTAAAGGCCGATCGCGATGCGGTGCGAACGGAGCACGGGGTGGGTGGCGGCTGCTTCCTGTTCCACCACGAATTCGGTGAACAGTCCGTCCGCATCGACGGAATAGGACGGCCGCAGCGTATTCACCCCCGCGGTCTGCAGCCATTCGGCGGACCACGAGGTCAGGTCGCGGCCCGAGGTTTCCTCGAGCGCGGCCAGCAAGTCGGCCAGCGTCGCGTTCCCGAACGCATGCCCGGCGAAATACTTCCGCACGCCGTCCAGGAAGTTTTCCCGCCCGACGTAGGCCACGAGCTGCTTGAGCACGGCGGCGCCCTTGGCGTAGGTAATCCCGTCGAAGTTCACCTCGACCGCGTGGATGTCGGGAATGTCGGCCGCGATCGGATGGGTGGAAGGCAGCTGGTCCTGCCGGTACGCCCAGGCCTTGTACAGCTGCGCGAACGTGGTCCAGGCCGCCGTCCACCGGGTGGCCTCGGACTGCGCGAGCGTGCCGGCCCACGTGGCGAAGGACTCGTTCAGCCACAGATCGTCCCACCAGCGCATCGTGACCAGGTCGCCGAACCACATGTGCGCCATCTCGTGCAATATCGTCTCGGCGCGCGCCTCGTGAGCGAAATCCGTGACCCGGGACCGGAAAATATAGGCTTCGAGGAACGTGACGCAGCCCGCGTTTTCCATCGCGCCTTCTTTGAACTCCGGCACGAACAGCTGGTCATACTTCCCGAACGGATATTTTATGCCGAACGAGGCGTGGTAGAAGTCGAAGCCCTGGCGCGTCACTTCCAGGATTTCGTCGGCATCGAGGTACTCAGCCAGCGACTGACGGCAGAAAAGTCCGAGCGGAATGCCATCGTGGGTGTCCCTGACCACGTGGTACGGGCCGGCCGCGACCGCCGTGATGTAGGTCGGTATGACCGGCGTCGGCGGGAAATGCCAGCGCAGCGCGCCAGCGGCCGAAGTGGTCGACTCGGGCGCCATGTTCGAGACCACCAGCCAGTCTTCCTGGGCCGTGACGGTCAGTTCGTAGCTGGCCTTCATGTCCGGCTGGTCGAAGCAGGCGTAGACCCGGTGCGCGTCGAAGGTCTCCAGGTCCGAATACAGGTAAACCCGCCCGTCGACGGGGTCGGTGAACCTGTGCAGTCCTTCCCCGCTGCGCGAGTAGGAGCACTCGGCCAGAACCCGGAGGACGTTCTCGGGCGCTAGGTCGGTCAGGGTGATCCGGTCGCCGTCGAAGGCGTCGAGGCTGACAGGTTCGTCGTTCAGGGTGATCTCGCGGACCGCGGGCGCGGTCAGGTCGACGAAGGTAGACGAGCCGGGCGCCCCGCAGCTGAACCTGAGCACGCTGACCGAGCCGAACGTGGAGTCGCCCTCCACCAGGTCGAGCTCCACCTCGTACGAGGTGACCTGGATGAGCGCCGAGCGTGCCATGGCCTCGTCGCGGGTCAGGTTCGATGTCACCGGGTGGTCCCTTCGTGTGTGCCGGGCCCTGGGTGGCGGGCCACAGTAGTGGTCGGGCGGAATTCACGGTCCTGCCGCGGGGTTGTCGCTGCCGGTGCCGCGTTGTCGTCGGCACATGCCAGAGTTACTCATGTTAAGGAGTGCGAATGACCCAGCAAGAGCCTACGCAGCAGGAGCCGACGGTTGTCGACTTCTGGTTTGACCCTATCTGCCCGTGGGCGTGGATCACTTCGCGCTGGATCCTTGAGGTCGAGAAG
>Ga0302235_10001458_pt1 | contig 17799 bp, 13 predicted proteins | sample II_Palsa_N3_3_FD_193577 | JGI IMG/M metagenome (GOLD analysis project Ga0302235, IMG submission 193577) | Peat permafrost microbial communities from Stordalen Mire near Abisko, Sweden - II_Palsa_N3_3 | ecosystem: Environmental > Terrestrial > Soil > Palsa > Peat permafrost | place: Sweden... | reverse complement strand
GTCGGCGTCGCGGTCAGCGGGAGCCCGGTGACCACCGCCGTCGCGCCCGGCCGGGCCGCGGCCGACGCTGGCCCCGCGGGCGTGGTGCAGGCCGGGTTGCAGGACGACAGCCAAGCCGGCCCGGCGGCCGCCGGGCACGCGGATGATGTCCCCGGGGCGCAGCAGCGCGAGCGATCGGACCGCCTCGGCCCGGCGTGAACTGGCCCGGGCGCGGGAGAGATCGCCCTCGCGGTGCGACAGCGTCCTGCGCAGCTGTGCGTACTCGGCGAAGTCGCCCTTGTCGCAGGTCATCGCCGCGGCGAGGTCGGCCATCGCCTGGCGGTTCTTGCGGACCTGCCGGGCCAGGCCGAGGACGCCGCGGTCGGCCTGAAACTGCGCGAACGAGGACTCGAGCAGGGCCGAGGCCCGGGCCCGGCCGGCCCAGCCGGTCAGGTTGACGGCCATGTTGTAGGAGGGCCGGAAGCTGGAGTTCAGCGGGTAGGTACGGGTGCTGGCCAGGCCGGCCACCGCGCCGGGGTCCATCCCCGGCTGCCACAGCACGACCGCGTGCCCCTCCACGTCGATGCCGCGCCGGCCGGCGCGCCCGGTCAGCTGCGTGTACTCCCCCGCGGTCAGGTTCGCGTGAGTCTCCCCGTTCCACTTGTCGAGCCTCTCAATGACCACGGTCCTGGCCGGCATGTTGATGCCGAGCGCGAGCGTCTCGGTCGCGAACACGGCGCGGACCAGCCCGGCGGCGAACAGCTCCTCGACCACTTCCTTGAAGGCGGGCAGCAGGCCGGCGTGGTGCGCGGCGATGCCGCGACGCAGCCCGTCGAGCCATTCGCCGTAGCCGAGCACGGCCAGGTCCTCCGGCGGGATGTCCGCGGTGCGCCGCTCCGCGGTCTGCTGGATCACCTCGGTCTCTTCGGGCGTGGTGAGGCGGAGTCCGGCGGCCAGACACTGCTGGACCGCCGCGTCGCAGCCGGCCCGGCTGAAGATGAACGTGATCGCGGGCAGCAGGCCGCTGGCGTCCAGCCGGGAAATCACCTCGGGCCGGTAGGGCGGCGTGAACCGGCGCGGCCGCCTGCCGCCACGGCCGGGCCGGTGCGGGGCCTTGCGCTCGATCCAGGTGTCGCGCTGGGCCACCCTGAGCAGTTCGGAATTGACGCGGGTGTGGTCGTCGTCGGTGAACAGGTCGTAGAGCCGGTTCCCGGCCAGCACATGCTGCCACAGCGGCACCGGTCGGTGCTCGTCGACGATGACCGTGGTGCCGCCGCGCACCTGGTCCAGCCACTCGCCGAACTCCTCGGCGTTACTCACCGTCGCGGACAGCGCCACCACCCGCACCGACTCGGGCAGGTGGATGATCACTTCCTCCCAGACCGCGCCGCGGGACCGGTCGGCCAGGTAGTGCACCTCATCCAGCACCACGTAGCCGAGGCCGGACAGCGTCGGCGAGCTGGTGTACAGCATGTTCCGCAGCACCTCGGTGGTCATCACCACCACCGGCGCGTCGCCGTTGATGCTGTTGTCCCCGGTGAGCAGGCCCACCGTGGCGTGGTCGTAGCGGCGCACGAGGTCGGTGTACTTCTGGTTGGACAGCGCCTTGATCGGCGTGGTGTAGAAGCACTTGCGGCCCTGGGCCAGCGCCAGGTGCACGGCGTACTCGCCGATCACGGTCTTGCCCGAGCCGGTGGGCGCGGCCACCAGCACGCCGCTACCCGCGCCGAGCGCCCGGCAGGCGTCCACCTGAAAGTCGTCGAAGTCGAAATCGTAGAGCGCGCGGAAGGCGGCGAGCTCTGGGTCAGACTGCCGTTCGCGGGACGCGGCGTACCGTTCCGCCGGAGTAGTCATAGGTTAAAGCCTAGGTCGTGAACGGACCCCGGCCGTCAGTTGAACCGGTTGCGATTCTCTGTGTCGTCCAGCTCGATCGGGGACACCTCATCGTCGGCCAGGCCTGCGTAAGGGTTGGGATGCAGGCGGGCCCGGCGGCGGTCGTTGGACCACACGATGAACTCGGCCACCTCGACCAGGGCCACGCAGGCACCGCCGAGGATCAGCATGGTGATCGGGTCCGGGCTGGGGTTGGCGATGCCAGCGACCAGGAACACCGCGAAGATCATCACCCGGCGCCACTTCTTGAACGTGGCGTGGCTCAAGATTCCGGCCAGGTTCAGCATGACGATGATCAGCGGCAGCTCGAAGGACAGCCCGAAGGCGAGTTCCATCGTGATCACGAAGCTGAGGTACTGATCGAACTGGATCAGGTTCGAGACCCCGCCCGGCGTCAGGTGCAGCAGGTAGTCCATGGTCCGGGTGAGCGACCAGTAGGCCAGCGTGACGCCGATGGCGAACAGCGGGATGGCCGAGCCGAGGAAAATATAGGTCCAGCGCTTCTCCTTGGCATACAGGCCGGGCGCGACAAAAGCCCACAGCTGATACAGCCAGACCGGGGCACTGAGCAGCACCCCGACGATGAACGCGACCTTCACCCGCATGTAGAACGGGTCAAGAGGGCCGTCTAGGACCAGCTTGTCGACCCCGAGCGTCTTACAGCCCGTATGACCGCTGACCACCGCCGCGCACAGCGGCCGCTCGATGATATGAAACGCCCACTGGAAAAAGACGAACCCCACGGCCATCCCCGCGGCCAGCGCCAGCGCCATCTTCACGACGCGGTTGCGGAGCTCCCGGATGTGATCCATCAGGGGCATCCGCCCCTCCGGGTTCTGCTGCCGCTGCGACTGAACAAAGCGCTCGCCGACGATGCGAGCACCTTGTACAGCGGCGGGGAGTTTCGCCATTAGCTGCTGCTTCCCGCGATTAGGACCCTAGGTGGGCTGCTGGGTGCGCTGCGGCTCCGACGGCACCCCGACCGGCGCGGCGTCCATGGCGGACGCCCGCTGCAGATCACGGATCTGCTGTTGCAACGCGTCGATCTGGCTCTGCTGCTCTGCTGGTGCCACCACCGGGGCCGGCGTGAGCTGGGCCGACGGGAACTGGGCCTCCGGCATGCCACCCCTGTCGGCCGGCGCGTCCTCGTGGTGCAGGTCGCTGACCTCGGTCTTCAGGATGCGCATGGATTTGCCGAGCGAGCGCGCCGCGTCCGGCAGCTTCTTCGAACCAAACAGCACGATCAGCACGACGGCGACGATCAGCACCTTCCAGGGGCTGTCGAAAAGATCACCAATCATGTCCGTCCTCTGTAGCTGGGAGACATCGTTTCTCGGGGCCGAGTCTACACGCAGGTCCCCGGCGGAGACAGTTTGCGCCCAGGTCGGCCAGTAGCGGCTTCACACCACGTAATTCGCAACCGCCGCCGCAGCGGATTGGTGGATTTCTGCCACCAGTGCGGGAGGGGAGATGACCCGGCCGTCCTCGCCCAGCTGCAGCGCCAGCCGCCGCACCCACCCGGTATCCGGGGTACGCAGGACCACCCGCTGGCGGCCGTCGGCCAGGTCGGAGATCGACTCGCACGGGTAGTACTCCGCCACCCACCGCCCGGCCACGGACAGCTCGAGCTCCACCCGGACGTCCTGCGGTGACGGCCGGAACAGACCCTCGTCCAGGTCCACCGGCTGGGCCTCGGCGGGCGGCTCGGCGGCCACGTCGAGCACCTCGAGCTCGAGCACCCGGTCCAGCCGGAACAGCCGCATCGCCTCGGCGCGCCAGCACCAGCCCTCCAGGTACGGCCGCCCCTCCACCATATGCAGCCGCATCGGGTCGACGTCGCGTTCGGTGGCCTCGTCCCGGCCGGGCACGTAGTACCGCAGGTGCAGCCGCCGCCCGGCCGCGATGGCGGCGCGGATCCGGATGGCCAGCTTCTCGGACCCGTCGTCGGGGAGGTCGACCTGCACCGCGACCTGGGCGCTGACCGAGGCGGCTTCCCCGGCCGCGGCCTCCAGCTTGGCGATCAGCCGGGACAGGGCCGACCGGTCCTGGTCCCCGTCCCCCGGCATCTCGGCCAGCATCCGGAGCGCCACGAGGAGCGCGCTGGCTTCGTCGACCGTGAGCCGCAGCGGGCGGCCCATGGATTCGGCCTGGCTGACCACGATCTCGCCGCCCTCATAGGACAGGTCGATCGGGCAGTAGGGGTCGGGGGCGCGCAGCTCCACGCACCACAGCAGGTTCAGGTCGTCGACCAGCTCGCGCTCACTGACCCCGAAGGCCGCCGCCGTCTCGGCCAGCCCGACCACCTTCCTGCTGACCACGTACGGCACCAGGGCCAGCAGCCGCTGCAGCCGCTCCGTCGAGGTGATCGCGCTCATGCCAGGACCCCCTTGAGGCGGGCGATGACGGCTTCGCGCAGGTCGGGCGGGTCCAGGACCACCGCGTCGGGGCCGAAGCGGGCGGCGTAGTCGGCGAACGACCCCACGTCGGCGAAGCGGATCGTGACCAGATCCCAGCCCGGCGGCCCGGCTTCGTCGGCGCGCACCGAGACGGCGTGCTGGCGCAGGCCGACACCAGCCCCGGACCGGACCCGCAGGACGGCGCTATGCTCACGCGCGGGCGCCGAATCCCAGTCCCGGACCAGCTCGCGTACATCGGCGCCGTCCGGCACGGTCACGCTGCCCGGCGGACCGCAGAACTTCACCGGCCCCGCGATCCGGCCGAGCCGGAACACCCGGGTGTCATCGCGCCCGCGATCCCGGCCTGCCACGTACCAGCGGCCGTGCCGGTTCACCACGCCCCACGGCTCGAGTTCACGACGCTGCGCCTCGCTCCGGCCCGCCCCCCGGTAACTGAACGTCACCGGCCTGCGATCCCTGACCGCCTCCCAGAGCGGGCCGAAGGCCGGCTCGGGCGGGCCCAGCCGGGGCTCGATGGCCTGCGCCACGGACTGCTCGTTTCCCCCGTCCATGCCGGCCGCCCGCAACTTCATCAGCGCTCCCGCGGCCGCGCCGGCCAGCTCGGCCCGCTGCCAGACCCGCGCGGCCAGGCCGAGCACCGCCGCCTCGTCCGCCTCGAGCCGCAACTCGGGCAGCTCGTAGGCCTGCTGCCGGACTCGGTAACCGGGGTCGTCGTCGAACGGGTGGTTGAGGCCGGTCTCCAGGGGCACGCCGAGGTCGCGGAGGTCCTCCTTGTCCCGCTCGAACATCCGCTTGAATAGGTCGTCCTGCTCCGGATACCCGGGTACCGCCTGCCTGATCTGGTCCGCGGTGAGGTAGCGCCCGGTGGACAGGAGGCACACGACAAGGCCAAGCAGCCGCTCGGTCTTGCGCTTCGACATGAACCCTCCAAACCCCCTGCGGGTGGCTCCAGGCTATTGTCTCGCAAGCAGTGCTGCGCTGCGCCTAAGCTGCCCGGCGTGATCACATGGCGGAACGGCACGGTCAGCGGGACGCGGCGGGAGTGGCCGGGCGCGGTCGAGCTTGACGTGTCGGTGGACGGGACGCCGCCCCGACGAGTCCGGGCGCTGGCCTACCCCCTCCTCACCGGGCTCCCCCGGGCCGGTGACCGGGTCCTGCTGAACACCACGGCGCTCGATCTCGGGCTCGGCACCGGCGGGTACGCCCTGGTGGTCGCGATCCCCGACCGCCTGCCGCCCGACTCCGGGCTCGGCGGCCACCTGGTCAAGGCCCGCTACACCCCCCTGCAGACGACCGTGGCCGGCGCCGACGAGCAGGGGTCTGCGCACTACGACGTGCTCCGCGACGCGGACGACGTCGCCGGGATGCCGGTCGTGGTGGCCGACCTGCACTCCGCTCTCCCGGCCGTGCTGGCCGGCGTCTTCGATGAGGCCGAACGGACCGGTGGTGGCAGCCGTCGGCCTCGTGTCGTCTACGTCATGCAGGACGGCGGGGCTCTGCCGGCCTGGTTCTCCCAGACCTGCGCGGCGCTCAAGGACGCGGGCTGGCTGGTGGCGACCGTGACCACCGGGCAGGCGTTCGGCGGGGACCTGGAGACGGTGACCGTGCATACCGGATTGCTCGCCGCCCGGCACGTGCTCGGCGCCGACGTCGCGGTGGTCGCGCAGGGGCCGGGCAACCTCGGGACCGGGACCCGGTGGGGTTTTTCCGGGGTGGCGGCGGGCGAGGCGGTCAACGCCGTCGCCGTGCTGGGCGGACGCGCGGTGGCCTGTCTGCGGGTGAGCGAGGCCGACCCGCGAGAGCGGCACCGGGGTATCTCGCATCACAGCCTGACCGCGTACGGCCGGGTAGCGCTGGCCCGGGCGGATGTCGTGGTTCCCGGCCTGCCCGGGCCGTTCGGCGCCCAGGTCGCGGCCGAGGCGGCCGAGCTGGGCCAGCGGCACGCGATCATCACCGTGCCCGTCGACGGTCTGGAGGCGGCGCTGCGGGCCAGCCCGGCCCGGCTGTCCACGATGGGCCGGGGGCTAGCTGAGGACCTGGCCTACTTCCTCGCGGCAGCGGCGGCCGGCCGGCACGCCAGCCGCCTGCTGCGCGGGGAAACGGCCGCGGGTCCTGCTCTTCCCGCGGACCCGGCCTAAGTGCTGGGCTTGAACGCGTCGATGATGTCGATCACGAAGACCAGCGTGTCCGTGCCCGTGATGCCGGCCTGGGATGCCCCGGTGGTCCCGTAGGCGTCCTTCGGCGGAATGACGAGCATGACCCGGCTGCCCACGGTCTGGCCCGCCAGGCCGGTGTCCCACCCGGTGATCACCTGCTCCGGTGAGGCGCCGATGACGAAGCCGAACGGGGAACCAGTCGTCCAGGAGGAGTCGAAGACCTTCTTGGTCCGCCAGATGTAGCCGGTGTACTGGGCGACGACGTACTGGCCCTTGACCAGCTTCGGGCCGCTGCCCTTGATCAGCGTCGTGGTGACCAAGCTGGTGGGCGCCTTGTTGGCCGGGATCGTGATCGTCGGCGCGCTGCCCGGATGGGCCGTGACCGTCGGCAGGCTACCGCCGCCGTTGGATTCCTGGGTGCCGGACGCGGACGCGGTGTCGGCGTAGGACTTGAGCACGTCGATGACGAAGACCAGCGTGGTGCTGCCGGTGATGCCGAGCTGGGAGTTCCCCGAGGTGCCGTAACCGTCCGCGGGCGGTATCACCGCCAGGACCCGGCTGCCGACCTTCTGGCCGATCAGCGCGGTCTCCAGGCCAGGCAGCATGGTGCCGCCGATCACCGTCGGGTTCTCGGTAAAGGTGTTCGCCTTCAGGGAGGAGCTGGTCCCAGACCAGAAATACAGGACGAAGTTCGCCGCCATGGCGTCCGCCTTGGTCACAGTGGAGCCAGTGCCCGAAATCACCGTCTTGACGGTGAGCTTGTTGTTCGCTTTAAGCTTCGGGATCTTCACCACGGGCGTGGCGCCGAACGTACCGGCCACCGTCACGGACGCGTTCGCGTTCGCGCTGACGGCGCCGCTCGAACTCGAGCTTGCGCTCGCGCTCGGCTTTGAGGAGCCGCAGCCGACGATGGCCAGGCAGACCAACAGGGGAATAGCGGTAAGCGCTAGAAGGCGTCGCATGAAAAACCTCAATGTGGAGGACGTCGGGCGCAGTTAGCCTACCGCGCTGGCCCAGGGGAACGGCCCATGCTTGCCCAGGGGGGAGCTTGCGGCGATCACATACCCGCGATGAGCTTTTCGACCCTTTCGTCCACCGAACGGAACGGGTCCTTGCACAGGACGGTCCGCTGCGCCTGATCGTTCAGCTTCAGGTGCACCCAGTCGACGGTGAAGTCACGGCGCTTTTCCTGCGCCCGGCGGATGAACTCGCCGCGCAGCTTGGCCCGGGTGGTCTGCGGCGGGACCGACTTGGCCTCGAAGATATCGATGTCACGTGCGGCCCGCTCCACCGCCCCGGCCCGCTGCAGCAGGTAGTACAGGCCACGGCCGCGGTGCACGTCGTGATAGGCCAAGTCGAGCTGGGCAACCCGGGGCGAGGACAGCGGCAGGTCATGCCGGGCCCGGTAGCGCTCGATGAGCTGGTACTTGGTGACCCAGTCGATCTCCCGGGCGATCAGGTCGAGGTTGCCGGTCTCGATCGCGCCGAGCGCCCGCTCCCACATGTCCAGGACCCGCTTGCTCACCGGGTCGGCGCCGTTCTTGTCGGTGAAATCCTTGGCCCGGTTCAGGTACTCGTACTGGATGTCCAGCGCGGACAGCTCGCGACCGTTCGCCAGCCGGACCCGGCTGCGGCCGGTCATGTCGTGGCTGACCTCGCGGATGGCCCGGATCGCGTTGTCCAAGGTCAGGTCCCGCATGATCGCCCCGGCCTCGATCATCCGCAGCACTAGATCGGTCGCCCCGACCTTGAGCAGCGTGGTCGTCTCGCTCATGTTGGAGTCGCCGACGATGACATGCAGCCGCCGGAACCGCTCGGCGTCCGCGTGCGGCTCGTCCCGGGTGTTGATAATGGGGCGCGATCTGGTCGTCGCCGACGACACGCTCTCCCAGATGTGCTCGGCTCGCTGGCTGACGCAGTACACCGCGCCGCGCGGCGTCTGCAGCACCTTGCCCGCGCCGCAGATGATCTGCCGGGTGACCAGGAACGGGATGAGGATGTCGGCCAGCCTGCCGAACTCGCCGTGCCTGCCGACCAGGTAGTTCTCGTGGCAGCCGTAGGAGTTGCCGGCCGAGTCCGTGTTGTTCTTGAACAGGTAGATGTCCCCGGCGATGCCCTCTTCGCGCAGCCGCCGGTCGGCGTCCACCAGCAGCCCCTCCAGGATCCGCTCGCCCGCCTTGTCGTGCGCGACGAGATCCAGGACGTTGTCGCATTCGGGGGTGGCGTACTCGGGATGACTCCCGACGTCGAGGTAGAGCCGCGCTCCGTTCCTCAGGAACACGTTGCTGCTGCGGCCCCATGACACCACGCGCCGGAACAGGTACCGCGCCACCTCGTCGGGCGACAGCCGCCGCTGCCCGCGGAAGGTGCACGTGACGCCGTACTCGTTCTCAACCCCGAAGATTCGCCGATCCACATGCCAAGGCTACGTCCCGTTGCCCCCTGACAACAGCATCCCGGCGCGGTAGCCCGGGCTCAGCCGCCCGCGGCGAGCAGGTTGGTGTTCCAGACCAGCACGGTGTACGGGCCGACATGGTAGGTCCGGACGGGCGGACCGAGGGCGGCCAGGGCCGCGGAGCTGGGCTCCCAGTGATTGAAGAACCCGGCCTGGCTGTCGGTGACGAGGAACGTCGCCCGCTGCGGGCCGGGGTCGTACCAGGAACCCTTGGCCTCCCACAGATACGGCCGCAGCGAGGGCTGTACGGCCCGGACCGCGACGGCCCCGTCGCTGCCGACCGTGACGATGCTCGACTGCCAGTACCCGGCGATGCCGTAGGTCAGGTGGTGTTCGGCCAGGAACGTAGCCAACTGGGCGTTGGCGGGCGGCGCCGACGGCTGGGCGGCGGCGTACCCGAGGCTGGCCAGGTAACCGGCCGCCAGCGCCGACGCGAGCCCCCTGCGCCAGCGGGCGCCGCAGAGCCAGCCGAAGATACCCGGTTCGCCGTCGCGCGAGCCGCAGGCGAGCGTCCGACCGGCCAGCACCGCGCCGAACGGCAGCACCACCGCGAACTCTCGCGCGTTCAGGTCGGTCGCGTTGGCCAGCGTGCTGGGCACGTACACCAGCACGTTGAGGACCATCGCGACCAGCAGGACCTGGCTGATCAGGTCGGGCCAGCTGAGGAAGTGCCGCGCCACCCGGCAGATGGCCCAGGCGACCAGCGCCACCCCGGCCAGGTGCAGCAACGCGAAGGCCATCTCGGCCGCGGGCCCCTGCGGCTTGGCGCCGAACAGCACGAGCAGGCCCTCTCCGGTCACCCACGCGTGCTTCGGCCAGGTGTGCACCGGGGCCAGCTGGTAGCCCAGCGGGTGCAGGATAAACCCGCCATTGGCCGACAGCAGCCGGTTCACCAGGTCGGCCAGACCGTAGGCGAGGATCGCCGCGGCCGCCAGGGACACCTCGTACCAGCTCGCTTGCACTGCCCCCCCGCGCTCACCCGGGCGGGCGGTCAGGACGACGCGCAGGACGCGCATGGCGCAGACCACGACCAGCGGCGCGATTCCCACCACGACGACGAGGGGATCGGCCACCAGCACCCAGGTCAGCAATAGGCCGACGACAACCGGGATGAACCAGCGCGGCTTGGTTGCGGCCCGGGCGATGACCAGCCAGGTCAGCATCAGCGGGACCGCGGTGCCGATGTGGCCGACCGACATTAGCAGGACGAAGACGCCTACCCCGAGCTGCGGCGCGACCATGAGGCCGCCGGTCAGGGCCATCCGCGGCCAGGCGGCGCGGCCCGAAGCCGGGTCGGCAGGCTGCCGGGCCAGCAGTACGGCGAAGAGCACGGCCAGCGTGTAGGTCATCGCCGCCGCGACGTGCGCGGTGTCTACGTGCAGGCCGATGAGGCCCTCGAGCGCCGCGTACTGCGGCAGCTCGGTCGGATAGAACGAGACGTCGGACAGGTACCAGCCGTGCAGGAGCAGGTTGCCGTGCAGCATGTCCCACGACATCAGCAGGATGTTCGCCTCATCGGAGTTCTCCGGATAGGTGCGTGACACCTGCAGATAGGCGACGAACAGCAGCACCACGGCGACGGCGACCGCCGCCGTGGCCAGCAGGCGGCGGCGCAGGCGGGCCGGGGCCGCCGGCGGCCGCGCATGGACCGGGCGGGAAGGCGCGGCGGACTTCTCCGGCGTTCCGCTTCTCGGCACGGCAGCCATCACGTCCTATTCGCTCGCCGCTTGGAGGACAATTCCCATCAGTAGTGTGGCATCGCTCTGGTAGGCTGCGCGGGCCTGGTCAGAATCTCGCCCTTCCCGCCGAGACAGCCATGGGTGGAGGCTCGGGGTTGCAGCTTACTTCGACGTCGGAAGAGGACAGATCTCTCCGGCCCCGCACGCGGTCACCGTGGGCGCGCCTGAACCGGCCGATCGTGCCGGGCGTGATCGCGTTCCTGGGCTGGCTTGGTTTCGCCTTGGCCCGCTGGCAGATCTGGGCCAAGGGGCACCTCAGCCTGTTCATCATGGCCGGCCACACCTACACCCACCGGGACCAGCTGCCGCGCGGCCTGCTGCTGGTCCCGTCGGCTGGTTACGACGGGCAGTTCTATTACCGGCTTGCGCTGGACCCGCTCAACTGGAACAAGACCGCGTTCGGCATCACCATGGACCAGTCTTACCGGTACACCCGGATCGGGTATCCGATCCTGGCCTGGCTGGTCTCGCTCGGCCAGCATCAGCTCGTGCCGCTCGCGCTGGTCGTGATCAACCTGCTCGGCGTGGCCGCCATGGCCTTCCTGGGCGGCATGTTCGCCCGCGAGTCTGGGCGGCACGCCCTGTGGGGGCTGGCCTTCGCGGCCTACTTCGGCCTGGTCATCAGCGTGGGCCGGGACACCGCCGAGCCGCTGGCCGAGGCGTGTATGCTGGGCGGCCTGCTCGCCTACCGCCGGAGCAAGCCGATTCTGTGCACCGTCTTGTTCATGGTCGGCGCCATCACCAGGGAGACCATCCTGCTCGCCCCGGCGGCGATCGCGGTCACCCGGCTGGTAGCTATGGCCCGCCGCCAGGTCCGGCCTGGCCTGGCCGACCTGACCTGGGTAGTGCCCGCCGGCGTCTACGGTGTGTTGGAAGTCGCGGTCCATTTCGTGGTCAAGGGCGAGTTCCCGTTGCTGGCCAACGGCAGCCGCAACCTCGCCGCGCCGTTCACGGCGATGCTCGACGCGCTCACGTTCGACATCAGGCACATCAACACCGCGCACCTGAGCCCGATCGACATCGCCCTGCTCGAATACGCCACGCTGGGCATCTTCGTCCTAGCCGGGCTGGCGGTCCTGCTGGTCACCACCGCGCCGGCGCACGAGCGGCTAGCCTTCGTCTTCTTCGTGCTCCAGCTTGGCCTGCTGTCCGGCCAGATCTGGACCAGCACGTTCGGGGATGGGCGCTCGCTCATCGAACCGTACCTGCTGGCGCTGATCCTGCTGCTCGCCACGCCTCGGCAGTACCTGTCCTGGCGTTATCTCGGCCTCATCACGGCCTGCGTGGCACCGGCGCTCCTGGTCGTGGCCAGGCGCCGCATCCTGTACATGTAGGTCAGATGATCCCCGGGTGGCCCAGGCGCCGCAGCAGGTCGCGCTAGGGCCGCGAGCCGGCGGTGACCTGAGAATTCTTGAGGGTGGCGATGACCGTCGTCCCGGACGGCGCGGACGGCGCGTTGAACCAGAACGGCGCGCCGCCGGCGATCTGCCCGGGCGTACAGATGAACTGCGTGGTCATCATGTAGGTCCAGGTGGGGTTCGCCACGCAGGCCCGGACCCCGGTCCGCTCGGCCTGGACCAGGAAGCCGGTGATGTCGATCCATGCGTTGTGGCTGAAGCGGATCACGATGGTCTTGCCGCCCGCCTGGGCCGCGACCGCCTGGACCGCATGCGGCAGGGCCGCGTCGGTGTCCTCGGTGCTCACCGCCGTAGCCGAGGCCGCCGCGAACACGGCGACGCCGAGCACGGCCGCGCCGGCGGCCAGCACGGCACCCAGCGGCACGGGCGGGGCGTGCACCACGGCCAGCGCGATGACCAGCAGGGTGATGATCGGCGCGGAGAAGTAGAAGTAGCCGATGTAGTACTCAGACAGCTTGTCGATCCCGACCGCGGCGTAACAGATGAAGGCCAGGCTCGAGACCACGTTGACGGCGAGCAGGGCGGCCAGGAACCGGCGCATCGCGCCGCGGGTGAGCCACCACACGGCGGCGATCGCGACCGCGTACCCAACCACCGGCACCAGCGCGGCGGCCCACGTGCTGCCGCCATGCCACCAGAACCACAGCGCGTACCGGACGATCTGCCCCAGGCTGTGGCCGCCGGCCCGGGAGGAAGAGGTATAGGAGAAGTACTTGCCGAAATCCCCCGGCCAGTGCAGGGCCAGGTTGACCGCGATCGGCAGCGCGAAGGCCGCGCTGATGACCGCCACCGGAACCCAGACCCGTGGGCGGGAGAAGGCCCGCAGGCTGGCGCGCGGCCCGTGCTGCCACACCACCGCGGCCGCCGCGGCGGCGAGGATCACGGGCACGAAGAACAAGAAGCAGGCATGCCCGTGGAGCAGGAACCAGCCGGTCAGGGTCAAGATCCACAGGTCGCGCGCGCCGCCGGCCACGACCGACGCCGCCGCGACCAGGAAGGCGATATACGTGGGGACGTACATCCACGGCATCCAGTCGTAGCTGAGGATCCACGGTTCGGTCGCGACGAAGCCGAGGAGCACGGCCAGGCAGACCGCCGTACCGCGTAGCGATCGCGTCCAGCCGTAGACCACGCCGGTCACCACCGCCACGAACGCGCTGTTCAGCGCGAAGACCGCGAGCACGTGCGCGTTCCACGCAGTGGGCACCAGATGCAGCGCATAGAAAAAGAGCCACTGGCCCGCGGCCTGCGCGTACATGTAGGCGGGCCCGGGATGGTTGAAGCCCTCCCGGGAGTAGTTCCCGATCAGCAGCGTGCCGTGCATGGCCTGCTGGATCAAGATGGAGTTGGCCCCGGCGTCACCCTGCTCGTAGAAGCTGGCGGTAAACAGGAACCGGCTGCGGACCACGAGCACCGCCAGCACGAGCGCGAACGGCCCGGCCCAGACCCACCAAGGCCGGCGGTCGCCGGCCGACCGCGACGACGCGCCGGGCGAGCGAGATCCGAGGACCGGCCGCCATCCGGGACCGGCCGCCGTCGCGGAATCAGCGGTCGTCGTGTCCCGCCCGCCCATGGTGCCGCCAGGGTTCAGATCGTGCCGTACTTGATGGCCTCGTCGATCCAGGGGATGACCTCGTCCAGCATCTGGTCGAGCGTCGTGGTCGCCTCGAAGCCGAGGACCTTCTTGGCCTTCTCGGTGTCGGGGACGCGCCGCTGAACGTCGTATTCAAACGGATCGTCATGGACGAGCCGCAGCGGGACCCCGTCCCCCTTGACCTTGCGCCAGATGTCCTCGGCGAGTTGCCGGACCGTCGTGCCCTCCGAAGTCGACAGGTTGAAGTCCTCGTTGAGGGCGTCCTCGTGCTCCATCGCGGTCACCACGCCGACGGCCAGGTCCCCGCCGTAGGTGTAGTGCCGGATCTGGTCACCCGAGCCAAGGATGTGCAGCGGGTCCTGGCCCTTGAGGATCTTCTGGACCAGGTCCGGAACCACGTGGCTCATGGCTAGCCGGACGTTCCCGGACAGGATCTCCTCATCGCCCAGGGCCCGGCTTTCCCCGATGCCCACGCAGTTGAACGGGCGGACCAGGGTGTACGGGAGGCCGTACTGGTCCCAGGCGGCCCGGGCGAAGTACTCCACGGCCAGCTTCTGGAACCCGTAGGACGACAGCGGCGGCGGTATCTGCCGCTGCTGGCCCTCGTATGAGGGCCACTCGTCCGCGCTCTCGAACACCATCGACGAGGACAGGTAGGTGACCTTGCGCAGCTGGCCATCCCGCCGGGCGGCGATCGCGGCGTCGCAGGACGCCGCGATGATCCGCTCGTTCGTGGCGAGCAGGTCGTACGCGTAGGTGTGGAAGTACGAGATCCCCCCGATCATCGCGGCACCCGCGATGAAGTGATCACAGTCGGTGAGCAGCCGCGTCATCAGCTCGACGTCCTGCGCGTCGCCTTCGACGAGATGGTAACTCGGGTGATTGTCGTAGGACTTGCGCACCTTCCCGTACTTGGAGAAGTTGTCCAGTCCGACCACCGCGTACCCGCGTCGGAGCAGCTCTTCGACGACGTACCCGCCGATGAATCCCGCGGAGCCGCTGACCAGAACCTTCTGCATCACTGTCCCTTCACCTTTTATCCCTGGCCGCCTCGTTGTTCCTGGCCGCCTCGCCCCGGGACCGGATCTGCTCGGCCGTCAGCTTCGGCCCGAACGCGAACCGGTACCAGCGCACGTATCTCGGAATCCAGCTGGCCACCCGGAAGTTGGATACTCCGGCTTGCCGGTCCAGCCAGATCGTGGGTATCTCGGCGACCGGCAGGCCGAGCCGCTTGGCCTTGGCGGTCAGCTCGATGCCGATCTCGAATCCGTGCCGCGAGTCGATGCCGACCTGCCGTACGAAACTCGTGGAATAGGCCTTGAACGAGTTGGTCGCGTCCCGGGTGCCGGTGTGGGCCAGCATTCGCAGCGACCGGCCGGCGGCCTTCGACAGGAAGGCCTTCATCACCGGCCCGCCGACCTGCTGACCGCCTGCCATGTACCGGGACGCGGCGGCGACCGCCACCCCGCGGTCGACCAGCCGGGCCAGATCGTCGATCTGCCGCGGGTCATCGCATCCGTCGGCCATCGTGACCACGGCGACCGGGGCAGCGGCGGCGTCGATGCCGAACCTGATCGCGTTGGCGGGCCCGGGCCCGTAGGTGTTCACCAGGCACCGGATGCGCGGCTCCTTGAGCGCGTACTCCGCCACCACCGGGACCGTGATGTCGTTCTCGTCGTCGACGACGACGAGAACCTCGCACTGCAGATGGACGGACTCGAACAGCCGGTCAAGCACCGGCACGATCTGGTCGCCCTCCTGGTACGCGGGCACCACGACCGAGACCCGGGGCAGTTCACCGCTCATGCTGCTGCTCCCGCGCGCTCATACGAGGACACCGTGCCCGAGCACGTTCCAGATGTCGGCGACCGGCTTGTCCGTAGCCAGCTCACGGTACTCCGGATGCGGCGCCCCGATCACCAGCAGGTCCGACCGGGAGATCACCTCGTCCAGCGGCAGCAGTCCTGGGTCGACGGTCACGTACGGATCGGTGCACAGCACCGCGTCGGCCTTGAAGGCCAGGATCCGCTTGAGCTTGTACGACAGGCTCGACCTGATGTCGTCCGAGCCGCCCTTGAACGCCATCCCCAAAATGCCCACCGTCATCGAGGCCAGGTCATAGCGCTGTCCGAGCCGGTGCACCACGTACAGGGGCAGGCCCTCGTTGATCGCCATCGCGGTGTGCCCGAGGGCGAAGTTGTTGTGGTTGAACGCGGCGAGCTGCATCGTGTCCTTGAACAGGCAGGGGCCGGCCGCGAAGCCCGCGGCCGGCATGTCGGCCGCCCGCGGGTAGTCCGCCGAGAGGCCCTGCCGGATCCGCTCGAAGTCCAGGCCCTGGTCGTTGGCCATCATGTACAGCTGGTTGGCGGTGGCGAACTTGATGTACCGCCACACGTTGGTGAACAACTTGGCCAGCTCGGCCTCTTCGGGTGACATCGGGATCAGTGTGCTGGTCAGCATTCCGAACAGTTTCGAGGCACGGTCCAGTGCGGCCGGCGAGCGCGCGGAGACGATCTGCGGCAGCTCGTACAGCTCGGTCATGGCCTTGCCCTCGGCGATCCGCTCGGGGCAGAACGCGACCTCGATCTGCACGCCGAACCCGGCCACCATCTTTTCCACCAGGGCGGTCACGCCGGGGTAGACGGTGCTGCGCAGGATCAGCAGCTGGCCGTCCCGCAGGTACTGGGTGCAGCCGGCGAGCGCGTTCGGGATCGCCGCCTGGTCCGGATTCAGGTGCTCGTCCACCGGGGTCCCGATCACCACCACCACGTGCTCGGCGGTGCCCACCATGGCGGGATCGGTCGAGGCCTCCAGCCGGCCGTCGGCCAGGACCCGCTGCAGGACCTCTTCCGCGCCCCGCTCCGCGAACGGCATCCGGCCCGCGTTCACCGTCTGCACCGCAGAGTCGCTGACGTCGTAGATGCCGACCCGCGCGCCACGGTCCGCGAAGGCGATGGCCAGTGGCAGGCCGACATGGCCACAGCCGCCGATCACCACGACCTGGCGGTCAAAGTGGCCAGATTCCGACGTACCCGTCATCGCATGCCTTCCGATTTTACCGATTTGGCCGATTACTGATTTGGCCCCTGGCGGGTGGACCGGCACCCGCTCGACGCCCCACCTTACCGCTACCCCCGTGTCGCAGCCGTTTCGTAACCGGCGTTCGCCCCGGGGCCCGGGCAAGCCATTGAGCTGTACAAGAGTAGCCGCAACGGTGCCGCTGCTACGCTCGGTCGACAGTAATGACGTCCGTCGGGCAGACGAGGAGTACACGATGGGTGGTTCCGAGTTGGAAACACCCATTGCCGAAACCGGGACCACGCCCGCCTCGCACGCCCGGCCCGCCGCGGCTTGGCCGCGCCGCTGGGCCTGGCCGGTGCTGTTCGTCGCGGCGGGCCTGGCGCTGTTCGCCGCCTACCTGCGGCAGGCGCAGACCGTCCCGGTCATGTCGGACGGAGCCTCCAACGCGCTCCAGGCCTGGGATCTGCTACACGGCAACGTGCTGCTGCGGGGCTGGACGATGTCGGACGTCTCGTTCTACACCACCGAGATCCCGCAGTACATGCTGGTAGAACTGGCCCACGGGCTGAACGCCGACGTGGTGCACATCGCCGCGGCGATGAGCTACACGCTGCTCGTGCTGGGCGCGGCGCTGCTGGCCCGGGGTCGTTCGTCTGGACGCGAGGGCGCGGTCCGCATGCTGGTCGCGGCCGGGATCATGCTGGCGCCGTCCCTCGGGACGGGCACCGTCACGCTCCTGTCCAACCCCGACCACACCGGTACCCAGGTCCCGATGCTGGTGATCTGGCTGATCCTGGACCGTGTTGGCCCGGGGGGGACGACCCCCCCCAAACCCCCGCCGCTCCTGGGGGGAAGCCTTTTCCCTCAGACCCCCTCGGCCCCCCCAAACCCCCCCGCGAGGAGGGAATGGTGGGTGCCGGCCGCGGTGACGGTGTTGCTGGCCTGGGTGCAGGTCGGCGATCCGCTGGTCCTGTACGAGGGAGTCGTGCCGCTGGCGCTGGTGTGCGCGATCCGGATACTCCGGCGGCGTGGCTCGCTGGCGGAGAACTGGTACGAGTTGTCGCTGGCGGCCGGGGCGGTGGTCTCGGCCAGCGTGGCGTGGGTCGCGCTCAAGGTCATCAACCGGC
>Ga0302235_10001457_pt1 | contig 17805 bp, 18 predicted proteins | sample II_Palsa_N3_3_FD_193577 | JGI IMG/M metagenome (GOLD analysis project Ga0302235, IMG submission 193577) | Peat permafrost microbial communities from Stordalen Mire near Abisko, Sweden - II_Palsa_N3_3 | ecosystem: Environmental > Terrestrial > Soil > Palsa > Peat permafrost | place: Sweden... | reverse complement strand
ATGCGGGGCTGATCGGCGGCCTGGACGCGGCCGTGTCGGTGAGCGGCCCGGGCCGCTGGTACTACCGGGGCACGGAACGGATGCGCCGGGTGCACTTTGCCGCGGAGCGCCGCGTCGGCCGGCTGGCGACCCGGGTGCTGACCCAGACCCGGATCAGCCCGGTGCGGTGGAACCCGCCCCCGGTCCCGCCCTACGAGGCGGCGGTCCAGATCTCACCGATCCCGCTGCTGATCGTGCACGGCGACCAGGACCCTTACTTCCCCCTTGATCACGCGGAGCAGCTCTACGCCGCCGCGCGTGATCCGAAGGAACTGTGGCTGATCCCGGGCTTCGGGCACGCCGAGTCCGGGGCCCCGCCCGCGCTGATCGACCGGATCGGCCGCTGGGCCGCCACGGCCGCGGCCGCCCCGGTCGCCCAGGAGCTGGCCAGAACCGTTCCGGCGGACGCCGAGCTGGAGGGCCTGCCTCCGGCCGGGGACATGGACGGGGACATCGCTGGGAACACAAGCGGGGAGGAGGCCCGGCTCGAGGAGGCCGCCGGGGCCGCGGCGGCGGCGGGCAGCTCCCCAGCCGAGGTGATCGGCACCGACAGGCTGGACTGCTAGGAAGCCCGCGGCTGGCAGGCCACCGGCCTACCAGCCGGCCGGCAGCGGCATGCCCTCGCTGTAGCCCGACGCGCTCTGCAGGCCGATGACCGCACGCTCGCGCAGTTCCGCCAGGTTGCGCGCGCCCGCGTAGGTGCAGGCGCTGCGCACCCCGGCCACGATCGAGTCGATCAGGTCCTCCACGCCCGGGCGCGCCGGGTCCAGATACATGCGCGCCGAGGAGATGCCCTCCTCGAACAGCTCCTTGCGGGCCCGCTCGAACGGTGTGTCCCCTGCGCTGCGCTGCCGGACGGCGCGGGCGGACGCCATCCCGAAGCTCTCCTTGTACAGCCGCCCGTCCGCGTCGCGGAACGTGTCGCCGGGCGACTCGTACGTCCCGGCGAACCAGGAGCCGATCATCACGCTGGACGCGCCCGCGGCCAGGGCCAGCGCCACGTCGCGGGGATGCCGCACGCCGCCGTCGGCCCACACGTGCGCGCCGAGCCGGCGGGCCTGGGCCGCACACTCCAGCACCGCGCTGAACTGGGGCCGGCCCACCCCGGTCAGCATCCGGGTGGTGCACATCGCGCCGGGCCCGACCCCGACCTTGACGATGTTCGCGCCCGCCTCGACCAGATCGGCGACGCCGCTCGCGGTGACCACGTTGCCCGCCACGACCAGCGCGTCGGGGCAGGTCTCCCGGACCCGGCGCAGCGCGCTGACCATCCTCTCCTGATGGCCGTGCGCGGTGTCCACCACGAGCAGGTCGGCGCCCGCGTCCAGCAGCAGCTCCGCCTTCGAGCCCGGATCGCCGTTCACGCCGATCGCGGCGGCCAGCCGCAGCCGCCCCGAACCGTCCACCGCCGGGCGGTACAGGGTGGCCCGCAGCGCCCCGGTCCGGGTCAGGATGCCGACGCAGTGGCCCGCCTCGTCGACGACGGGGGCCAGCCGGAGACGGCTCTCGTGCAGCCGGTTGAAGGCGTGCTCAGGGTCGGTCCCGGCCAGGATGGTCGCCGGCTTGGCCGACATCACCTGACGCAGCTGGGTGAACCGGTCCACGCCCTGGCAGTCAGCCTCGGTGACCACCCCGACGGGCCTGCTGTCCTCGATGACGATGACGGCTCCGTGCGCGCGCTTGGGCAGCAGGCTGAGCGCCTCGCCGGTGGTGTCACCCGGGCCAAGCGTGATCGGCGTGTCGTGCACTTGGTCCCGGGACTTCACCCAGGCCACCACGTCCGCGACGACGTCGACCGGGATGTCCTGCGGCAGCACGGCCAGGCCGCCGCGGCGCGCCACGGTCTCCGCCATCCGCCGTCCGGACACCGCCGTCATATTGGCCGTGACCAGCGGGATGGTGGCCCCGCTGCCGTCGTGCGTGGACAGGTCCACGTCCAGCCGGGAGGTGACCGCCGACCGGTTCGGCACCATGAAGACGTCGCTGTAGGTCAGGTCCTGCGCCGGGACCGTTTCGCCAAGAAATTGCACGCCCTAGATTGTGCCCGCTGGCTGTGGATGTTACCGCCGCCGGCGGCACACCGGGGCAGTCCGCGGGCGCGGGCCGGTCAGCGGGGGCGCGGGGCCGGTTAGTCGGCTGGCGCGAACGCGGCGAACATGATATCGGCGATCCGGTTCGCCATCTCGTCCACGGGCAGCTTGACTTCGGCGCTGAGCAGGTAGTTCACCCGCTCCAGCATCATCAGGCACGCCAGCGCGGTCAGTTCCACGTGCTCGGGCTGCCGCCCCGCGGCGCGGCTGGCCGCGGTCATGCCGGTGGTCATCGCCTCGGAGATGCTGAACAGCATCTGGAGCCCGTCCCCGTACACTTCCTCAGGAACCAGATCGGCCTGGCTGAGGATGCGGATGACGGTCGCGTGCGCGGCGTAAACGTCAAAGAACTTTCGCACCCAGCGCCGCAGCACCGTTTTCCCGGCCTCGTCCCGGGTGACGACCGGGAAGTCGCCGGCGATGGTCTCCATGTCGCGCAGTGCGTCCAGCAGCAGGGCCTTGAACAGGTCCTCTTTGTTGGAAAAGTAGAGGTAGAAGGTGCCGTGCGAAATCCCGGCCCGCCGCACCACGTCGTCGACCCGGACACCGTGGAAGCCGCGCTCCTCGAACTCGATCATCCCGGAGTCCAGCAGCCGCTTGACGGTGGCCCGGCCCTGAGCGCGCAGCTCCCGGTCACGGGCGGGAACACCGCCCCCGTGTGACGGCTGGCGGCCCGGCCGGTGGTGGGCCGCCTGGGTACCCCCGGGCGCCTGACTCGGCGGCCGGGAACGGGGCCGGCTGGCCTCGGTTCCCGGTGACCCCTGGCCGCCGCTTCCCTCGTGCGTCATGGTAAGAGACTAGCCTTCCGGTTCCCGCCCCGATGGCACTCGGCCCAGGACCGGCTCCCTGTGGCTGGTGATCTGCGGGTACGCGGTGCCGCTGCTACCCTTCGACCGGTGAGCAGTCGGGCCGAGATCCGCCCGGCCGGGACCCTCCCCGCCCCGGTCCATACCCGGCGGACGAGGTGGCGGGTCGCGGCCCTGACGGTCGCGGCGGCGCTGGTCTACTGCACCGACGCGCTCCTCCGGTTCCGCCGGTTTCTGACCAGCACCTTCGACCTGGTCATCTTCGACCAGGGCGTCCGGGGCTACGCCCACTTCCGCGCCCCGGTCTCCATCGCCCGCGGCGTGGCGGACGGCGGCACGGCGCACTTCGTGCTGCTGTCCGACCACTGGTCGCCGATCCTGGCCGTGCTCGCCCCGCTGTACTGGATCCACGATGGGCCGGCGACCCTGCTGGTCGCCCAGGCGGTGCTGTTCGCCCTGGCCATCCCGCCGCTGTGGGCGTTCACCGAGCGCCAACTCGGCGCGCCCTGCGCCTGGTTCATCGCCGTGGCGTACGCGCTCTCGCTGCCGATCATGGCCGCGGTCACGTTCGACTTCCACGAGGTCGCATTCGTTCCCGTGCTCACCGCGGTGATGGCGGAACGATTCCAGGCCGGGCGGCGGCTGCCCGCGATCGCTGCCGCGGTGGCTCTGCTCCTGGTCAAGGAGGACATGGGCCTGCTGATCGCCGGGTTCGGCGGGTACCTGCTGCTGACCAGGCGCCGCTGGACGGGACTCGCGTTCATCGTGGCCGGGCTCGCCGCGACCTGGCTGGCCAGCCACGTGCTGATCCCCGCATTCGGCGGGTCGGCCAGCTTCTACTGGGCGTACGACCAGTTCGGCCGTACCGCCGGGAGCGCCGCCGCGGACATCCTCACCCACCCGCTGCATGCGCTGCACGTGCTGGTGACGCCCGGGGTCAAGGTGCGCACCATGCTCGGGCTGCTGGTCCCGCTCGGCTTCCTGCCGCTGGCGTCACCGCTCACCCTGGCCGCGGTGCCGCTGCTGGCCGAACGGATGCTGGCCTCGGGTTACCCACTGTGGTGGCAGGCGAAGTTCCAGTACAACGCCTTCATCGTGATGATCTTCTTCCTCGCCGCCGTCGACGGGGCGGCCCGGCTGCAGCGCTGGTGGCGAGCGGCCCCCTCGACGGCAGCACTACGGCTGCCCCGGGGCTGGGCGCCCGCCACGGTGTGGGCCGCGGTGGTGTTCGTCGCGGCTGTGGTCTACGTCCCCTCCTCGCCGTTCGGGCCGCTGCTGCACCCGACGTACTACACGGTGAACGCGCGCATCCGCGCGGCCGACGCGGCGACCGCCCGGGTGCCATCGGGAACGGAGGTGGAGGCGGCCAACAGCCTCGGCCCGCGGCTGTCGGGGCGGGACACGGTGCTGCTGCTGGACGGCACGCCGCGGTGGGCCCCGTGGGTCGTCGCCGACACCAGGGGCCTGGACTTCCCGTTCTGCAGCCCGGCGCAGCAGGCCCAGGAGGTGTCCTTCCTGCGCGCCCACGGGTACCGCCTGGTCTTCAGCGACGACGGCTACGTGGTGCTGCACCGGCCCGCGGACGAGCGCACCCGCCAGGCCCTGGAGGACCCCGTCCCAGCCCCGAAGATCCACACCAATATCTGCTACTGATATCTCTACTGACCTCTGGCCAGGGGTTGTGTCCTCAGGTTGGCCGGATAGGGTGGTCAAATTGTGGGACGAGTTATCGGACGCAGGCTCTCGGTGACCGCCGCCGTGGCGTCGCTCGGCGCCGCCACTCTGGGTATCACCGGCGCCTTGGGCCTCGGCGGCGCCAGCGCGAGCTCAGCGGCCCCCGCACGGCTGGGCCGGGTGACCGACAACTCCTCGATCGTGGTGCCGTTCGGCTCGGCCGCCGAGCGCCCGGACGCATCTGACGGCGCCAGCGGGCCCGGCCCGTCGGCCACCGCGACCACGCAGATGCCCCGCGAGCTGGTGGTGCCGGACGTGCTTGCGGTCATCCCGGCCGGCATTCCGGCCGCCGATGTGGCGAAGATCCGCAAGCTTAGCGGTGTCCGCGAGGTGCTGACCGTCAGCGGCGGCGCGATCAAGATCGGCGGCAAGCCGGCCAACGTGATCGGCGTCAGCCCGGGGCAGTTCCGCTCCTGGACACCGGTGGTTGCCGCGGGTGACCAGGCCATCTGGACGGCCCTGGGCCACGGCCAGTTCGTCGCCGGGCAGGCCGCCCAGCGCACGCTGGGTGCCGGGTCAGGCGGCCTGGCCAAGGGCCGTCCATACCGGGTGACAGCGGCCCGCCAGACCCAGCTCACCTTCGGCGGGGCCACCGGCCTCGGCATCCCTGGCGTGGACGCGGTGGTGAACGCCACGGTCGCGGCGCGGCTTGGGCTGGTGAAGGACCTGGCCGTGCTCATCAACGCGCCCGCTGACAACCTGACGTCCCTGGTCGCCAAGGTCCGCGCGGCGACCGGCGCGGGGAGCCAGGTGGTCAGCCTGCAGCCGACGACGACCACGAAGCCGGGCCAGCTGCCGGTGGCCACCTCGGTGCCGAGCGGGCGGCCCACCACCTACCTGCAGCTGTACCAGGAATCGGCGGCCCGGTACTGCCCGGGGCTGTCCTGGACCGTGCTGGCGGCGATCGGGGAAGTGGAAAGCGGTGACGGGGCCAACGAAGGACCGTCCAGCGCGGGTGCGCTCGGCCCGATGCAGTTCATGCCCTCGACCTGGAAAGAATGGGGGATCGACGGCTTCGGGGATACCGGTACCCCGAACATCATGAACCCGTTCGACGCCGTGCCCAGCGCGGCCGAGATGCTGTGCGCGGCCGGCGCGGCCCAGGGCGGGTCGTCGCTGCAGTCCGCGATCTTCGCCTACAACCACGCGGACTGGTACGTCAGCGAGGTCCTGGCCATCGCCCGGGAGTACGCCACCGGAGCCTGACGCAGGCGGCTGCTGTCCTGGCACCGGCCGCAGCCCGCTCACCGGGCCTGGTTGGATGGAGAACATGCCCGACTACGACGCGTTCCTGCTGGTCTCATTCGGAGGTCCCGAGGGACCGGACGATGTGATGCCGTTCCTGCGCAACGTCACCCGCGGACGCGGTATCCCGCCGGAACGGCTGGAGGCCGTCGCGGAGCACTATTACGCCGTGGGCGGCGTGAGCCCCATCAACCAGCAGTGCCGGGACCTCATCGCCGGGCTCCAGGACGACTTCCGCGCCCGCGGCCTGGATCTGCCCGTCTACTGGGGCAACCGCAACTGGGACCCCTACCTGACCGACACCGTGGCCACCATGGCCGCGGACGGGGTACAGCACGCGCTCGCGTTCGCCACCTCGGCCTACAGCTCCTTCTCGAGCTGTCGGCAGTACCTGGATGACATCGACCGGGCGCGTGAGCGGGCCGGCCCGGGCGCCCCGCGGATCGACAAGATCCGCCGCTACTTCAACCACCCGGGCTTTATCGAGCCGTTCGCGGCGAACGCGGAAGCCGCGCTGGCCACGCTGCCGGCCGGGGTCCGGGACGGGGCGCACCTGGTCTTCACCGCGCACAGCGTGCCGCTCGCGATGGCCGCGCACAGCGGCCCGCCCGGCAGCGGTGACCGGTACGTGGCCGAGCTGACCGACGCGTCGGCTTTGATCGCCGAACGAATTAACGGCGGAGCCCATCCGTGGCAGCTGGTCTACCAGAGCAGAAGCGGGCCCCCGACCCAGCCCTGGCTGGAACCCGACGTGCTCGAGCACCTGGCCGACCTGGCCAAGGCGGGCGCCCCCGCCGCCGTGATCATCCCGGTCGGGTTCGTGTCCGACCACATGGAGGTACGGCACGATCTGGACACCGAGGCGGTGGAGACGGCCGCGACCGCTGGCCTGCCGGTCGCCCGCGCGGCCACGCCCTGGTACCACAGCCTGTTCCGGGCCATGGTCATCGACCTGGTCCGCGAGCGCCTCGCGGCGCCGGGCGCGCCGGACACCGCGCGTGCGGCGCTGGGCCCGCTCGGGCCGTCTACCGACGTGTGCCCAGCCGGCTGCTGCGCCTTCGGCCGGCCCCGGGCCGCAGCGCAGTGAGCGCCCCGGACGCCGGCGAACTGCTCGCACTCGCGGCTGAGACCGCGGCGGCCGCGGCCCGGCTGCTGGCCGATGAGGGCGCGCAGGCCCGGCCGGAGGTCGTCGAGACCAAGTCGAGCCTGACCGATGTGGTGACGGAAATGGACCGCCGGGCCGAGGCCCTGATCACCGAGCAGATCCGCGCCGCACGCCCCGGCGACGCCATCCTCGGCGAGGAAGGCGGCGAGACCCGCGGTGCTGCCGCCCCCGGCCAGCCGGGCGGCGGGACGCCGGCCGCCGAGGTGCGGTGGATCGTCGACCCGCTGGACGGCACGGTCAACTATCTTTACGGGCTGTCCGACTGGGCGGTCAGCATCGCCGCCGAGGTCGCGGGCACGATCGTGGCCGGGGTGGTGGCCGTCCCGCTGCACGGCGAGACGTTTCTGGCCGTCCGCGGCCAGGGCGCCTGGCGCCGCACCGATTCCGGTCTGCACAGTGCCATCGGGTCCGGGGCCATCGGGTCCGGGGCCATCGGGTCCGGGGCGGACGGGGACACCACGCTGCGCTGTAACCGAGGCGTACCGCTCGGCCAGGCGCTGGTCGGCACCGGATTCGGCTACCTGCCGGGCCGCCGCCGGGTCCAGGGCGAGGTGGTGAGCGCGCTGCTGCCGCAGATCCGTGACATCCGGCGGGGCGGCTCGGCGTCGGTCGACCTGTGCATGGTGGCGGCCGGGCGGCTGGACGCGTTCTACGAGCGGGGCCTCAACTACTGGGATTACGCGGCCGGCGCGCTGATCGCGGCGGAAGCGGGCGCCCGGGTCACCGGCCTGGCGGGGCGCCCGCCGGGCAGCTCGATGACCGTCGCCGCGGGCCCTGGCCTCTACGAGCAGCTCACCGGCGCCCTGGCCGCGCTCAGCCCGGAGCGCGACACCTGAGCCGGCGCGGCCGTGCTGGGGCCCCATCAGTCCGGAATCCGGGGCGTGAGCACGCGTGGCCGCGCAGCCGCCATCGGCGCGGCGCCTGAGCGCCAGCCGCGCAGACGCCGCCGTTGCCCGCTACGCCACGCGCGAGCGCGGAGGCTCAGGCGGAGGCGGGCTCGGGGATGCCGTGCGCGACGGCGATCTCCCGCAGGTGCGCGATCTCGTCGAGCTGGGTATCGGTGAGATCAGCGTCCCCAGCGGCCCGCGCGGCCAGCAGTGCGGCGTGCGCTTCCCTCAGCCGGTCCTGCAGTGTGGCGGCGAACTCGCCCATGCGACTCCCTAGGTCGGACCCCCGGCTGATCGCGCGAACGCGCGTAGTGTCGCGAGTCTTACCCCACCGGCAATTGCCGCTAAACGCGGTTCCGGGACGAAAACCCGCAAAGGGGAATGAGATCCGGGGCGCCCGGGCATACCTGTCCGGGCGATGCGTTGTACCGAGGGCGCACGCTGGCTCAAACGGGAAAAATATGCCGGTACACTACCCCTCCGGCGGTAGTCGGCGCTGTCTGCGGGCCAGCAGGGACCCGCGCGGATCCGGCCGCCGGGAGACGCGGAAACGGAGGTGCGATGCACGTCACATCCTCCACGGCAGGACACCCTCTGCGCTGCGTGTGCCCGGCGCGCAAACATGACAGAATTCCCCGCCGGAATCGGGCACAACTAGGCCCTCCCGAGCGTTACACCCGCGCGACGAACAGGCGCACGACGTATGGAGGGGGAAAGAATCACCATGGCTACTGATTACGACAGCCCGCGGAAGACGGACGACGACCTCACTGAGGACAGTCTGCAGGAACTGCAGGCGCGCCGGATGGACCAGTCATCGAGCACGATCGACATCGACCCGGACGAGGTGGCTGAGTCACTTGAGCTGCCGGGTGCGGACCTGTCGAACGAAGACTTGTCCGTCCGGGTTATCCCACGGCAGGCGGACGAGTTCACGTGCTCGCGCTGCTTCCTTGTACATCACCGCAGCCAGCTTGCCGAGGATCGCAACGGCCAGTTTGTCTGCCGGGAGTGCGCGGCCTGACGCACGCACCCACCCGTCAGTTACTGCGCCTGTCCGCGGGATACCCGAGGCCGGGAGCGCTTGAGCGGTCCGCCGCCGCGCTCCCGCCCTTGCCGGGCCGTCCTGGCTCTGCGTCGTCAGTCTTTAGGCGTCAGTCTTCAGGCTGGCCACTCTGGTAAGCGTGTAGCTGCTTGGTCGCGGCCCGCGTCGCGAGCAGCCGCGCCGATTCCAGCACCACGCCGGTGACGATGGCCCAGCCGAGCGCCTCCTTCATGCCGACTTGCGGGTCCTCCGGATGAACGGGCGGCTCCTTACCCGTCGTCCGCGTCCACACGAACGCGACGATCTTGCGGGCCACGTACGCCGCGGCGAATGCGGCGATTCCCCCGGCCACCTTGGTACTGATATCTGTGCGCTGGTCCGACATGCCAGTGCTTCCTCCAAACCCCATTGGTCAGATCATTCCACGTGCGGTGTCCTTTGGCCGGCACCGCTCGATCACGCCGGCCAGCTCAGCCGGCCGGCGCGTCCCGACCAGCCAGTAGGGCACCTGCCCGGCCGGGTCCCGGATCGCGACGTACACCGCGGTCTTGAGGAACGGCCGGATCAGCATGTGCGCGGCGGGATCGGCCCGTGGTCCCCGCATCGCCTCGGCCTGCTGGGCGTCCAGCGCGCGTACGTCGGTGACCTGGGACAGCGGCAGCACGGCCCGGGCCGCGCGGAGCTCGCCGTCGCCGACCTCGATCACCCCGGCACTCCAGGCGAGCAGCCCGGCGATGTAGCCAACGGTGAAGACGATGTAGATGATCCCCACGATGGGCCCCCGCAGGTTGGCGTAGATGCCGTACGTGCCCAGCAGGATGATCACGGGCACGCCCAGGAGCCACCATGCCACGGGCACGGCGAGCCGTTCGCGGTAATCGCGCATGCCATCAACCGTAGTTGGTTAGATGGGCTCATGGTGGAGCGGTCCGGACGAGGTGCTGGCCGCGGCGTTGGCCAGCGGGCCCGGCAACTGCTCACCGATGCCCGCGCCGGCATCCGGCACGCTGAGGAGCGCCAGAATGCCGCGGGCCGACTGCAGCCGGACGATCAGGCCCGCGAGGCCGCGGCGAACGGCCTGGCGGCCTCGCCCGCGCCGGACGCGCTGTACCCGCCCGACGCCCCCCATGAGCCGCAGCGGGCTGACGGGCCCCAGACAGCCGGCGGAGCCTATCCGGCCGATGGGGCTGTCCCCCTGGCCGAGCCCGGCCAAGGCAGGGGACTGGTGCCGCGCTGGCTGCAGGTGGCCGGGGGCTGGGCCTGGCGGCTGCTGTTCATCGGCATCGTGATCTACCTGGCCTACCGGGTGGCCGGTCGGCTGGCGCTGGTGGTGATCCCGTGCGCGGGCGCGCTGCTGCTGACCGCCCTGCTGCAGCCGCTCGCCGCCCGCCTGCACCGCGCCGGCCTGCCGATGCTGGCCGCGACCTGGTGCACCCTGCTCGGCGCGGTGATCGTGCTCGCCGGCACGATCGCCCTGGTCACGATCCGGGTGCGGGCGGAGTACGACGGCCTGGTGACCCAGGTCCGGCACACGTCACATCAGGTTCAGGCCTGGCTGGCTGGGCCGCCCCTGCACCTGAAGACCACGAGCCTGCAGACCTCCTCGAACAAGCTGCTGACCTACCTGGGCCAGCACAAATCGCTGGTGGCGGGCACGGTCCTGACCGGCAGCCAGATCGTCTTCGAGGTGCTCGGCGGCATCGCCCTCATGCTCTTCGTGACGTTCTTCCTGATCAAGGACGGTCGGCGGATCTGGGCGTGGCTGACGCGCGCCTTCGGGGCGGACGGCAGCCAGCGGGCGAACCGGGCCGGCCGCGCAGCCTGGCAGGCCGTCGTGTTCTACGTCCGGGGCACGGTCCTGGTGGCGGCCATTCACGCCGTCGTTATCGGCTCCGCGCTGACGATCATGGGCGCGCCGCTGGTCGCGCCGCTGGCTGTCCTGGTCTTCCTTGCCGCGTTCATCCCGCTCGTGGGCATCCTGTTCGCCGGGAGCGTGATCATCCTGATCACGCTCGCGACGAAAGGCTGGATCGCCGCGGTCATCCTGCTCGGCATCTTCATCGCCGAGAATCAGGTCGAGAGCCACCTGCTGCAGCCGCTGGTCGTCGGGCGCATCATCCGGCTGCATCCGCTCGCGATCATCCTCGTGCTCGCTGTCGGCGGCATCGTGGCCGGTATCCCGGGTGCCGTGGTGGCCGTCCCAGTGGCCGCGGCGATTACCCGCGCGGTGCCGGAACTGCGGCGGCGCTACCCGCCGGCCGGGCCTGACCCGGTCCGCCAAGATTCGGGCCCGGCTCCCCCCGCACCGCGATAGGGTCACAGGGTGTAAGGAGCTGGCGGCACGCGCTGTACGCCGCACTGTGGCCACGCCGCCCGCCCGGGCGCTATCGCGGTTGGCCGGTTCCCTGGGGATCCAGCCGCCACAAATCGCGAGGAATGACGCCCATGAACGGACCCGACCGCGTCGACGTGCTGATTCAGCGGCTCGATCCGGGCCTGCCGCTGCCGGCCTTCGCTCATCCAGGCGACGCCGGCGCAGATCTGTTCGCGGCCGAGGACGTGGACCTCGGGCCGGGGGAACGGGCCCTGGTCCCGACCGGGGTCGCAATCGCGCTGCCCGACGGTTACGCCGCGTTCGTGCACCCGCGGTCCGGACTTGCCGCGCGGCTCGGGGTCACGATCGTGAACGCGCCGGGCACGGTGGACGCCGGCTACCGCGGCGAGATCAAGGTCACGCTGCTGAACACCGACCGTTCGCAGCCGGTCAGCTTCCAGCGCGGCGACCGGATCGCCCAGCTGATCATCCAGCGGGTCGAGCGGGTCCGCTTCCATGAGGCGGAATCGCTGCCCGGGTCGGCCCGCGCCGACGGCGGCTTCGGCTCCACCGGCGGCCACGCCGCCAGTGTGCCGGTACCGTGAATTCGTTAGGAAGGCTCATCGCGGGGAAGCCTGCAGATACATCACGGGGCCTTCCTGCCCGCCGCGGGAGAGCCCCGCCCGGGGGAGATTCCCCGGGGACGTGACAAAGGAGCGTGCGAAGTGTTCCGTCGGCGTCGACGCGAAGACGCGGACCAGGCCAGTTCGGGCTATGCCGAGGCGGAGGACACCGCCCGGGCCACGGACGACGGCTGGGCGGACTCCGATGAAGGAGGCGACTGGGACGACGCCCCGGCTGCGCCCGGCGAGGACGCAGGCCCCGTCGGCCCGCCGCCTCCCGGCCTGCGCGGCGGCCCGTGGGACGCGGACGACGCCTACCCGCAGCGGGACCGGGCCGACTTCGGCAGCCTGCTGGTACCCATCGAGCCCCCGCAGCAGATCGAGCTGGCCACCGACGGGCAGCGGTTCATCTGGGTCACGGTGAAGAGCGGCAACAGCGAGCTGCGGGTGCACGCCTTCGCGGCCCCCCGCAGCGGCGGACTGTGGCAGGACGTACGGCAGGAGATCGCCGAGGAACTGGCCACGGCCGGCACGACCGCGGAGGAGACCGAGGGCCCCTTCGGGACCGAGGTGTTCGCGCACGTGCCGATAGAGCCGGGGAACGCGGCCGCGGGCACCCGCCCGGTCCGGTTCGTCGGGATCGACGGGCCGAGGTGGCTGCTGCGCGGGCTGATCATCGGCGCGGCGGCGACCGGCGCCGAAGCACCCGAGCCGTTCGAGGAACTGCTCAGCGACATCGTGGTCGTGCGCGGGGACCACCCGATGCCGCCGCGGGACATGCTGGAGCTGCGGCTGCCGCCGGAGGTTCAGCAGGCGCTGGAGGCGCAGGCCGGCGGCCAGCCCGCCGAGCTGGAGGAGGAAGGCCGGTTCCACCCGGACCTGAACCCGTTCGAGCGCGGGCCAGAGTTCACCGAGACCCGCTGAGCCCGCTGCCGGGAACTGGTCCCGCCGAATTAACGCACGGCAACATGCCCTTAACATGGCCGCGCTAGCGTGCTTCCATGGGGATCGCTATCGGCGTGGGGATTAAGGCCGAGCGGCCGCGTGTCCGGATAGCGGGCACCGTGCAGGTCATCCGGCACGACCGGATCGGCGGGATGCCGGCGCTGGAGGCCGAGCTCTACGACGGGCCCGGCCGCATCGACCTCGTCTGGCTCGGCCGGGCGAGCATTCCCGGCATCGAGCCGGGCAGCACGGTGGTGGCCGAGGGGAGACTGGGCGTGCGCCGTGGCCGCGCGACGATGTTCAACCCGCGCTACGAGCTCAGCACCAGCGCCGACGGCCAGCCTGTCCTGAGCACCGCCTGCTGAGCGGGCCGCGGCGGTCAGGGGCTGGCCAGCAGCGAGGCGAGCTGGTCCTCCACGTCCTGGCTCGCGACGAAGAGCAGCTCGTCGCCGGCCTCCAGCGGGTCGTCCCGCTGCGGCACGATGACCCGCCCCTCCCGCAGGATCGCGACCAGCGCCGTGTCCGCGGGCCAGTCGATGTCCCCGAATCGGCGGCCGACCAGCGGCGCGTCGGCGGAGAGGGTCAGCTCGACCAAGCTCGCCTCGCTCTGCCGGAACGTCATCAGCCGGACCAGGTCGCCGACGCTGACCGCCTCCTCGACCAGCGCGGACAGCAGCCGGGGGGTCGAGACCGCCACGTCCACGCCCCAGGACTCGTTGAACAGCCACTCGTTGTTGGGGTGGTTGATCCGCGCGACGACCCGCGGGACCCCGTACTCGGTCTTGGCCAGCAGCGACACGACCAGGTTGACCTTGTCGTCACCGGTCGCCGCGATCACCACGTTGCAGCGGTGCAACGCGGCCTCGTCCAGCGAGCTGATCTCGCAGGCGTCGGCGAGCAGCCACTCCGCGCCAGGCAGGCTGTCCGCCTTGATCGACTTGGGTGAATGGTCGATGAGCAGGACGTCGTGCCCGTTCTCCAGCAGTTCCCGGGCGATGGACCGGCCTACTGCGCCGGCCCCGGCTATCGCGACGCGCATCACCGGCCTCCCTCGGGCCCGGTAGCGAAGTGTTCGGAGATCCCGTCCAGCTCGTCTTCGTGCGCGATCACGTGCAGCACGTCGCCTTCCTGCAGCACAGTGGCCAGGGTCGGGATCATGGCCTCGCCGAGCCGGTCGACGAACGCGATCCGAGTACCCGTGGCCTGCTCGATCGTCTTGGCCTTCTCACCCAGCCAGCGTTCGGAGAAGGCCAACTCGGCGAGCACGATCTTGCCGGTCGGGTCCCGCCAGAGCGGTTCGGCCCCCTCCGGCAGCAGCCTGCGCAGCATCTGGTCGGCCGTCCACCGCACAGTCGCGACCGTCGGGATACCGAGCCGCTGGTAGACCTCGGCCCGCCGGGGGTCGTAGATCCGGGCGGCAACCCGCTCCACGCCGAACGACTCGCGGACGACGCGGGCGGAAATGATGTTGGAGTTGTCGCCGCTGCTGACGGCGGCGAAGGCGTCCGCTTCCTCGATGCCCGCCTGGATCAGCACGTCGCGGTCGAAGCCCATCCCGGTCACCCGGCTACCCTTGAACGAGGACCGGAGCTTCCGGAACGACTCCGGGTTCTGGTCGATGACGGCGACCGAGTTGCCGCGGTCCTCCAGGATATGGGCGAGTGTCGACCCGACCCGTCCGCAACCCATGATCACGATATGCACGGCCGTCCTTCCAGCTTGAAGCGCATCGCCAAAGTTATGCCCTCGTGGCAGGTATTGCGACACACGGCCCGGATGGAACCGTTGGCCTGCCGTTCCGGCCCGGCGGCGGGCCGCCGCACCTGCGGGATCGAGGCGACGATGGGGCGGGCCGCCAGGGGAGAAACGCCAGGGAAGAAACACTGTCAAACCGGAAGTACGGGATGCGATCTGAGAATGTGACTTCGGTCACTATATCCAGCCCAGCGGGCCCCGGGGACCCCGAGGGCCCCCGGCTCACCCCCGGGGATCTGGTCGAGCTGCAGGCCGGCGAGGCGGCGCACGGTGGCTCGTGCGTGGCCCGCCTGGACGGCACCGCCGGTACCGCCGGTACGGGCCCGGTCGTGTTCGTCCGGCACACGCTGCCCGGCGAGCGAGTCCGGGCCAGGATCACCGAGGTCACGGCCCGGTTCGCCCGGGCCGACGCGGTGGACATCCTGGACCCGGTGCCGGGCCGGGTCGAGCCGCCCTGTCCCTACGCCCGTCCGGGCGGATGCGGGGGCTGCGACTGGCAGCATGCGGCGCTGCCCCTGCAGCGGGAGCTCAAGGCGTCCGTGGTCCGCCAGCAGCTCCGCCGCATCGCCAGGATCGAACTGCCGGTCACCGTCGAGGCCCTGCCCGGGGATGGGGAAGGTGCCGGGGACGGCCCGGCCGCGCCGGGGCTCGGCTGGCGGACCAGGGTCAGGTTCACCGTCAGCCGAGATGGGGCGGCCGGGTTGCGGGCCCACCGGTCACACGAGGTCATCGAGATCGCGGACTGCCTGATCGCCCATCCCGGCATCCGGGACCTCGGGGTGCCCCAGCAGTCCTGGCCGGGGGCAACGTCGGTGGAAACCGTCGTGTCCACGGAGAACGGTGAGCGGGCGGAGATCGTCTCTGGTCAGGTCCGTCCAGCAGCCTGGAAACAGGCCACGGCCGAATCGGTGCTCGCTGTGACCAGCCGCGGCGGCCCGGGCCCCCGCCCCCGCGGATCCGGCTCCCGCGACCGCGGCTCCCGCGACCGCGGCTCCCGCGACCGCGGCTCCCGCGACCGCGGCTCCCGCGACCGCGGCTCCCGCGACCGCGGCTCCCGCGACCGCGGGGTACGCGGCGGGCCCGGTGGGAACCGGACGGTGCGCGGCCATTCCCACCTCCTTCAGCGTGCGGCGGAGCGGGCGTGGCGGGTCAGCGCCACCGGGTTCTGGCAGGTCCACCCAGCCGCCGCGGACACCCTCGCGCGGGCCGTGCTGGACGCGCTGCGCCCGCAGCCCGGGGACACCGCGCTCGACCTCTACTGCGGTGCCGGCCTGTTCACCGGCCTCCTGGCCGAGGCCGTCGGCCGGGACGGGACTGTCGTCGGCGTGGAGTCCGGCTCGGCCGCCGTCCGCGACGCCCGGCGCAACCTGCGGCAGACCCCGTGGGCCAGCGTGTACCAGGGCGACGCCAGCGAGGTGATCGCGCGCCGCGAGCTTCCCCTGGCCCGGCTGGCGGTGCTGGACCCGCCCCGGGCCGGTGCGGCCCGGGACGTCATCGAGTACCTGGCCCGTCCCGTCCGTGGCCCCGGCGGGGCGGACGGCGCGGCCGGTGAGCGGCGGATCGCCTACGTGTCCTGCGACCCGGCCACCCTCGCCCGTGACATCGCGATCTTCGCCGCGCACGGCTGGCGCCTGGAGAACCTGCGCGCGTTCGATGCCTTCCCGATGACCCACCACGTCGAGTGCCTGGCCACACTGGTCGCCGGCCGCTGAATCAGGCTCCGGGGCGTGCATGCTTGGATGGTGCGATGAGACTCCGGATCTTCACCGAGCCCCAGCAGGGGGCCGACTACGCGACCCTGCTGAAGGTGGCGTCGGCCACGGAAGAGCTCGGCTTCGACGCGTTTTTCCGGTCAGATCATTTCCTGGCCATGGGCGACCGATCCGGCCTGCCTGGCCCGACGGACTCCTGGGTAACGCTGGGCGGCCTCGCCGTGCAGACGAGCCGCATTCGGCTTGGCACCATGGTGACCGCGGCCACCTTCCGGCTGCCCGGGCCGCTGGCCATCTCGGTGGCCCAGGTAGACCAGATGAGCGGCGGCCGCGTCGAATTCGGCTTCGGTACCGGATGGTTCGAGCAGGAGCACACCGCGTACGGGATCCCGTTCCCGAGCCTGAAGGAACGGTTCGACCGGTTCGAGGAGCAGCTCGCGATCATTACCGGGCTCTGGGCGACCCCGCCGGGCCAGATGTTCTCCTTCAGCGGCAGCTACTACCAGCTGACCGACGCTCCCGCGCTGCCCAAGCCGGCCCAGCAGCCGAAGCCCCCGGTCATCCTGGGCGGCGCCGGCCCCCGGCGCACGCCGCGGCTGGCGGCCCGGTTCGCGGACGAGTACAACCTGGCGTTCAAGAGCCTGGCCGACACGGCGGAGGCGTTCAACCGGGTTCGGGAGGCCTGCGCGGAAGCTGGGCGGGACCCGTCCTCGATCGGGCTCTCGGCCGCCCAGACGGTGTGCTGCGGCAAGGACGAGGCGGAGGTGGCCCGCCGCGCCGCGGCCATCGGGCGGCCACTGGAGGACCTTCGCGCGAACGGCCTGACCGGCACGCCGGCCGAGATCGTCGACGCCATCGGCCACTGGGCCGACGCCGGGGCCGGCACCTTCTACCTGCAGGTCCTCGACCTCAGCGACCTGGATCACCTGGAGCTGCTCGCTTCCGAGGTGCTGCCCCAGGTGTGAGCCCGCCGTTGGCTTCAGCTGACCGGCCCGCGCGGGCCGGCCCGCAAAGGCCAGGTCCGTGCGGCGGTCAGCGGGCGAAGGCGGTCTGCACGGCGCCGCGGCCCACCCGCGCGCCCGCCAGGAACCCGTAGCTGCCCCGTTCGCGGAACTCCCGGGCCGCGTCGGCTAGCGCGCCGTAGGCCGCGAAGGCGAACGCGCCGCCCACCGAGACCCGGCTGACGCCCGCTGCGGCCAGTTCGGGCACTTCCGGCGCGCCTGCCATGGTCAGCACGTTGACCGGCCGGTCGACCGACGCCAGCAGCTGGCGGATGTCCGCCAGCCGGGTGAGGCCGGGCGCGTAGAGGACGTCGGCGCCCGCGGCCTGGTAGGCCTGGAGCCGGCTGATCGTGTCCTTCAGGTCCGGCCGGCCGTGCAGGTAGTTCTCCGCCCGGGCGGTCAGGACCAGGCGGCCACCGGCGGCGGTCCCGCCGTGCGCGGCCT
>Ga0302235_10001454_pt1 | contig 17817 bp, 15 predicted proteins | sample II_Palsa_N3_3_FD_193577 | JGI IMG/M metagenome (GOLD analysis project Ga0302235, IMG submission 193577) | Peat permafrost microbial communities from Stordalen Mire near Abisko, Sweden - II_Palsa_N3_3 | ecosystem: Environmental > Terrestrial > Soil > Palsa > Peat permafrost | place: Sweden... | reverse complement strand
GCACGGCGCCGCGAGCTCGAGCAGCTCCCCGCCGCCGATCGCATGCTCGCGCATGAACCGCTCGTCGGTCAGCCCGTCGCGCGCGAGGACGTGCAGGAGCCCGAACGCGAGCGCTGCGTCGCTGCCGGGGAATGGCTGCAGATGCAGGTCAGCCTGCGCCGCAGTCGCGGTGCGGACCGGGTCGACGACGATGACCGCGCCCGGTGCCTCGTGGAGCCAGTGCTCGTGCTGGTGCGGCGCCGAGGCCGACGGATTCGCGCCCCAGACGAGGATGCAGTGCGCGTCCGCGGCCGTGCGCGGGTCGAAGCCGTCGAGCGAGGTGCCGTAGACGTAGCTGAGCGCGGTGTGTCCGGCGTCGTTGCAGATCGTGTCGGGGGCGACCTCGGTTGCGCCGAGCCGGCGCATCAGGCGCATCGGGAAGAAGTAGGACAGCAGCGCGAAGCTCCCCGTGTAGTGGGAGTAGACGATCCGCGCGGGATCGTCCGCGAGGAGCGCTCCCAGACGCGCGGCGACGAGGCTGAGCGCCTCTTCCCAGCTCGCTCCTCGAAACTGCCCTGCGCCCTTGGGCCCGATGCGGACGAGCGGCTCGGTAAGCCGCTCGTCTCGGTCCAGGAACACGCCGTTATAGGCGAGCGTGCACTTGCGGCAGAGCTTGCCGCGGCTGACCGGATGGTCGGGGTCGCCGCGGACGTGGATCACCTGCCCGTCGGCGGCTACGCGGACGACGGCGCCGCACGCGTCGTAGCAGTCGCGCGGGCAGGTGGTCCTGATGTCACGTGTCGGAGGGTTCATCGAGCGCCAGGTGCACGGGTATCTTCGCGCGACGCTCGACGTGCTGGGGCTCCTGTGACCACATCATGCTTCCGATCAGCCGCGGGCGCGGGCGGTCGGCGCCCATCACGATCGCGGCCGCGCCGACCTCCTCGGCCAGGGCGCAGATCCGCTGGGCCGGCTTGCGGGTCCCGAACACCTGCCCTTCCGCCTTCACGCCACGCCGCTGCAGCTTCGCGACCGCGCGCTGGATGCCGTCGCGCTGCTCATCCCACTCCGCCTTGGTCGGCATCAGCCCAGGGGTCTGGAGCCCGAACGCGACGCCGTGGATCCGCGCGACGGCCATCACGAGCACCGTTCCGTCGCCTGCTTTGGCCATCTCGGCCGCGAGCGCGATGCTCGCGGCCGTGAACGGGCGTCCCTCGCTGGCCAGCACCACCGCGGCCGTCCGGTCCTCGGGCAGTGGTGTGCCCCTGACCTTCACGCCGGCGAGCCGCCCGACGACCTTGGACCGGCGGCGCCGCGGGCGCGGCGCCGCCTCGACCGCCTGAGCGACGCCGCTCACGAGCCCACCTCCGTCGCGACCGTCGCGGACGCCATCTCCGGCTCTTTCACGCCACCGGGTTTGCTCGCGTCGCGCTTGTCCTCCACCGCGTGTCTGTACCAGTACATCGGCAGGTACAGCGCCAGGGCGCCAAACCCGAGGAAGTAGAACGGCAATGTCGAGTGCCCCGCCTGCGAGCAGCTACAGGAGGCGTAGATCGGACCTCCGTAGACATAGATGAACACGTACAACGCGAGCACCGCCAGCGCCACGTACTTCATGAACCCTGGCAACTTGACCGGCCTCGGCAGGTTCGGCCGAGTCTGGCGCAGGAAGAAGTAGGCGAACAGAACCGTGAAGAAGGGGATCAGGTAGCCGACATTCGAGAACGTGTAGATCTGGACCGCGCCGCCCAGGAACGTCACGGCGATCGCGCATATCACGGTGAAGAACATCCCGTAGGCGGGTACTCCGTGGGAGTTCAACTTGCTGAAGAACTTCGGGAAGTTGCCGTCCGCGGACATCTGGTGCAGTGAGCGCGCCGTTCCCGTGATCGCGTTCAGCGCCGACAGCACCAAGGCGATGATCAGCATCCAAGCGATCAGCCAGGTGAGCACCGTCGAGCCGGCGCCGACGCCGAGCACCTTCGACGTGAAGGTCACGAAGATCGTCTTCGGGTCGGTCAATGCCGCGTTGCCGAGCGTCTTGTTGCCGAGCACGATCACGAACGCGATCGGGATCATCGTGAAGACGTACAGCCCGTAGCCGCCCTCCAGATTGAGGGCGATCTTCGCGTCACGCGCGGGGTTCTTCATCTCGCCGACGTAGCACGCGGCCGCCTCCATCGCGATCACGTTCCAGGTCAGCAGGAATGAGAACGCGATGTAAATCGTCCACCAGCTGTGCCCGTAGGCGGGCGAGAAGAAGTCGCCGCCGGTGCTGTGGTCGAAGCTGGTGAGCTGGCCGAAGTGGGCGGCCGACGGGTTGAAGATCCACGCGATTCCCATGTACGTCAGCGGGATGATCGACAGGACCGCGAGCGCGGTCGCGAAGCCCGTACCGAACTTCAGGCCCCTGTAGGACGGGATGAATATCAGCAGGATCCCGACGATCGAGATCCCCATCGTCCAGTAGGTGATCTGCGTCCCCAGCGGCGAGAAGCTGCCGCCCGACAGGTGGAACAGGTTAGTGATGTAGGCCGAGGCGAGGATCATGTTGAGCGGCGCCACCGGGAACCAACCTATCCAGTAGCCCCACGCGCTGACTGCACCGGCGTGCTTGGCAAACCTCGGCCAGCGGTCCCTGAACGCCGGGTAGACATAGGACGCCATGCCCCCTGATCGCTCGGGCATCATCGCCGACAGCTCCGACAGGAACAGGCACACGAGCCAACCGGTGATCGTGATGAAGATCATGACCGGGATCGCGGAGGCGCCCAGGCCCACGACCATCGTCGGAGCGATCCCGGTTACCAGGATCGGGCACGCGAGGCCGATGACGAACGCGCTCCACCAGTTGCCGGTCTTCGGCATCCCTGCGTGCGCGTATTCGAGTCTGTCTTCCGCCGCTGCTGGCTCAGTGACCATCCAGACCTCCGCCGATTTTCGGCTCGCCGTGGGTTCGCAGTGATTCCGACGCGTCTTGGCGCGGACGGCACGCACCTTGAAGGCCGCGTAAAGAACTGGCAACGGTCAGGCGTCACACAATCCGCCGCCGCTCTATGGCCGTCCGCCACACGGACCGCCGGTCCTATCGATTTGGACGCGCTGACCGTGGTGCGGCGGGCGGGCCCCGGCTACGGTTCCGCGCCAGGTCTGAACCCGAAGAAAGGATCGCCGTGGGGATCTACCTCAGCATGCAGCGCGTCAGGTTCTCGAGCCCCGACGCCTACGAGAAGTTCAAGGTGGTGTTCGCCGACACGCGGCGCCACCTGATGGAGCTTCCCGGCTTCATCCACCTGACCTGGTGGGAGCACCCCGACGATCCCGGCTGGTTCAACGAGGTCAGCATGTGGGCCAGCGAAGAGGCCCTGCGCGACTGGCACATGAACACCTACCACAAGTACGCGAAGGCGTGGGCGGCCAACGGCGCGATCATGGAGGACATCATCAACAACTTCGAACTGACGAGCACGCGGCTGCTGCGCATCTGTCCATGCTGCGGCGAGTTCCAGGACAAGGCCTACGACCTCGGCGCCGAGCAGGCGGTGCTGCGCGAGCAGTGCCCCAAGTGCACCTACACGTTCCCCGTGCTGACCGAGCAGCCCTCGAGCTTCGCGGTCTTCAAGGACCTGACGCCGAGCCCGGAGCTGGACTTCGCCGCGAGCATGGACGACCTGGAGCCGGCGGTGACGTAGGCGACATGACGCCTTAGCCGCCCGGGATTTCCGGCGGGCACGCGCGCCGGGCCAACAGGCGCCCGCCAAATGTTCGACAGGCGGCCAATGAGCGTGCCGCCGTCCCCCCCGACAATGGGGGGATGACGAGCACGCACACGGCCGCCTCGGTGGCCGATTCGCTCGACGGCCTGCTGTCGACGCTCGGCGAGACCAACGAGGCGATGATCGGCGCGGTGCTCCACGGCGGCGGCTTGGAGCGGGTCGCCGCGATCGCGGCGGACGCGGTCGCGGGGCCTGTGGCCGTCGTGATCCCCAGCTCGGGCGTCGCGCTGGCCGCCTGCCAGCCGCACGAGCAGGTCGATCTCGAAGCGGTCGAGGCCTGGGTGGTGGAGCGCCTGCGTGGCTCTCCGTCGGTGGTGCCGGCAGACGTCGTCGCGGAGGCGCCGATCCGCGTGAGTCAGGAGGTGGTCGGCGTCGTCGCCCTGCTCCGTGGCGCCCGGGCGCCCAGGCCCCAAGCGGGCGAGTTCCTGCGGTTGGCGGCGGCCGCGGCGGCGACCGAGCTCGCGATCGAGGACGCCAGGGAGCAGACCGAGGCCAGCCTCCGCGGTTCTCTACTCGAGGAGCTGCGGTCTCGCGACGAGCTGTGTGGGTCCGAGATCGTCAGGCGCGCCTCCCGGCTGGGGTGCGACCTCGCGAAGGGCGCGGTGGTCCTCTGCCTCGAGCTGACGGTCGGGCGCCCTCGACTGGTGCTGGGGATGATCGACTCCGAGCATCCGCAGGCGCTCGCCGAGGAGCTCGACGCCTCGGGCGAGGCGGGGCCGCGACGGATCTACGCCGTGCTGCCCGCGGTCGGCGCATGTGCGACGCCCGAGTCGGTGCTCGCCGCGGCGACCCGCCTCGCGACTCGACTGCGACGCTACGGCGCGGTCGGCACATCGGGCTTCAACGCAAGGCCGGCCGATCTCGGTCGCGCGGTGCGCGAGGCTGAGCTGATGCTCGAGGTCGCTCAGCACGTCGGCGAGCCGATCGCACAGGACGTCGTCACGAGCACGTACAGATTGCTCTTCCGGATGCTCGCCTCGCATCCACGGGAGCTGCACGAGTTCTACGAGCGGACGGTCGCCGCGATCGTCGCCTATGACGATCAGAACCGAACCGAGCTCGTCCGGACGCTCGACACGTACCTGGGCGCGAACTGCAACATGAACGCCACGGCGGCCCTGCTGTTCGCCCATCGCCACACGGTCGCCTACCGGCTGGAGCGGGTCCGCGAGCTCACCGGCCTGGACCCGACCGTATCCTCGGATCGGGAGCCGCTCGGGCTCGGCCTCAAGGTCCATCGGCTGCTCCGCCCGCATGCTGCGCCTGAGCTCGAGCGGGCCGGCCGTGGAGCCGCGCCAGCTTGATCGCGAGCTCCAGCGACAGCAGGTCGTCCTCGTCGAGGTTGAGGCCGGTCAACTCCTCGATCCGTCCGAGCCGCTGGCGCAATGTGTTCGGGTGGATGTACAGCTCGCGCGCGGACTCGATCACGCTGCGGCGCTCCGCGAGGTAGCGCTCGAGCGTGTCGAGCAGTGACGTGCGGCGCTTGCGGTCGTAGTCGATCAGCCGATCCACCGCGGCGCGCATCCGGTCGCGCGGCGCCTCCTCGGCGGGGATCTGCACCAGGTAGCGGTAGGCGCCGAGTTGCGAGTAGGCGATCGCGCCGCCGTCGCCGAGCAGCGCGCGGCCGATCGTCGCGGCATCGCGCGCCTCACGGAACGCGCGCGCGGCCTCCTCGGGCTTCTCGCGCGCCTCGCTGACGCCGATCGCGGTCCCGTGCTCACGGGCGAGCTCGCGGCACCCGTGCATCACCTCGTCGAGCTTCTGCGAGCGGCGCGTGTCGAGCGCCAGGATCGCCCGCACCGGCCCCGGCCCGGCTTCGATCGCGCTGCGCGCCGCCAGCCGCGCGAGCCCGCGCCCGAGCGCCTCGGCGGTCGCGCGCCACGCCCCCGATGCCGTCTCCCCGCCCTGTGCCGGCTCGGCGCAGACGAGTAGATAGGGGCGTGTCAGCTCGCAGTGGACGTCGGCCGCCTTCGCCGCGGCGAAGGCCGTCGCCCCAGCCGCCAGCGCCTCGAACAGGTCCTTGACGATGTTTGATTTCGTCAGCCCCTCGATCAGCTCGGCGCGCTTGATCGCGACCGCGCCCAGATGCGCGATCGCCCGCGCCAGCTCCTGATCCTCGGCCGTGAAGCTCTGCATCCGGGCGGGCTCGATCGACAGCAGCCCGACCCGCTCCTCGCCCGTCATCAGCGGCACGACCAGCAGGTTCGGGTCCAGCAGCAGGTCGGCGGCGGATGGGGTCGGGGCCGGCGTCGCCGGGGTGGGGCTGTCCGACAGCGGTACGAGGCCGATCCCGGCCTCGTCCATCAGATACAGGCGGCAGGCGCTCGCGTGGAGAAGGTCGCGTGCGCCGGCGACGACGACCGGCCCGAGCTCGGCCACATCAGTCGCGCCGGCGACGTGCTGGGCGAGCTCCGACAGACCCGTGAGCGTGTCGGCCCGGCGGCGCTCGCTGTCGTAGTTCTGGGCGTTCTCGATCGCGCCCCTGACCAGCGAGGCGATGTGGACGAGCAGCTCCAGCGCCTCCTCGGTGAACTCGTGCGGCGCCTGCGTGTGCAGGACGATCACTCCGATCGTCTCGCCCGAGCGAGACAGGATCGGGACGGCCACCATCGACTGGAAGCGCTCCTCCTCCAGCAGCGGCACGTACTTCATGCGGGGGTCGTCCATCGCGCGCTCGCGGATGAACTCGGGAGTGCGATGGCGGGCGACCCAGCCCGTCAGCCCCTCCTGCACCGAGAATTGGACGTTTCCGACGGCGGCGCGGAACACCGGCGACGCCGCCCGGATCGTCAGCTGCCCGCCCTCCAGCAGATAGATGAAGCACGCGTGGCAGCCGGTTGCCTCGGTCGCCAGCTCGACGATCCCCTGCAGCATCGGGCTGAGCTCGAGCGACGAGGAGACCAGCTTGATGACGCCGTACAGCGTACGGTTCTCCTCGCGTAGTCCGCGAAGCTCGGAAGCGGTCTCGACATTGCCGGCCATATGTGCGAGTTGCACATGCTAGCCGCCCGACTGGGGGTGCTCCGGACCATTGTCCCGGGCGGCGCGCGACGGTTATACCTCAGCCAATGCACACGACTCCAGAAAATCCAGACGAGGTCCGGCGGATCGTCAAGGACGGGAACATCGAGTTCCTGTTCGCCCAGTTCGTCGACATGCACGGCAAGCCCAACGCGAAGCTCGTGCCCGCTCATCACATCGATGACCTGCTCGACGGCGGCGCCGGGTTCGCCGGCTTTGCGGCCGGTGACATCGGCCAGGGGCCGCATGACCCCGACATCATCGCGGTGCCCGATCCGCACACATTGACGATTCTCCCCTGGCAGCGAAACGTCGCCCGGTTCGCCTGCGACGTCACCGTTGAAGGGGAGCCGTGGCCGTACTGCCCCCGCACGATCCTGCGCAACATGCTCGCACGCGCCGCGGAGCGGGGCTACGAGTTCAAGATCGGCGCCGAGCTCGAGTACTTCCTCGTGCGACGCACGGCGGACGGGGGGATCGAGGTCGCCGACGCGCTCGACACGCTCGACCAGCCCTGCTACGACATGCGCGCGCTGACGCGCAACCTGGACTTCGTGACGACGGTCGCGGACGCGATCACGTGGCTCGGCTGGGACAACTATGCGACCGACCACGAGGACGCCAACGGACAGTTCGAGCAGAACTTCGCGTTCGCCGACGCGCTGACGACGTGCGACCGAGCTGTGTTCTTCCGCTACATGGTCGAGTCGCTTGCCCAGCAGCGCGGGCTGATCGCGACGTTCATGCCCAAGCCTTTCTCGCACCTGACGGGCAACGGCTGTCACTTCCACATCAGCCTCTGGAAGGACGGCGTCAACCTCTTCGACCGCGACGTCGCCGAGGATCCGCGCGGGCTCGGGCTCTCCGACCTCGCCTACAACTTCGTCGGCGGCCTGAAGGCGAACGCGCGCGCGTACATCGCGGTGACCGCGCCGACCGTCAACTCGTACAAGCGCCTGAAGGTGGGGGCCCCCGCCAGCGGCGCCACCTGGGCGCCCGCATATGTCAGCTACGGACGCAACAACCGCACGCAGATGCTGCGGATCCCGGACGCTGGGAGGATCGAGGACCGGACCGTCGACGGCTCCTGCAATCCGTACCTGGCGGCCGTCGCGATGATCGCCGCGGGGCTGGACGGGATCGACCGCGGTCTCGACCCAGGGGAGCCGAACACGACCAACTTGTACGAGCTGAGCGTCGCCGAGCGTGCGGCGGCCGGGATCGAGACGCTGCCCGAGAACCTGCTTGACGCGACCCGTGAGCTGGAGGGCAACGCGATCCTCCGCGAGGCGTTCGGGAGCGGCCCGCACGGCGATTTCATCGACTACTTCATCGAGGTCAAGCGCCGCGAGGTGCAGGCGGCGCACGAGCAGGTCACCGCCTGGGAGCTCGAGCGCTACCTCCAGCTGTTCTGATGGCCGCCGCGTGTCAGCGGAACCGCAGCGGGGTGGGCGGGGTCTCGCCGGCGGCGATCAGCGAGCCGACGGTTTGCGGGCTCGACGCGTCGAGGTGCGAGGCGAGCGCGATGAAAGCCTGCGCGGTGGTCAGCGCATCGGCGAGCGCGTGATGCGGCGCCTCGGCCCGCTGGCCGAGGCGCTCGGCCAGCCGCTCGAGCGACAGCCCGCCGCGTGGCATCACTGCCCGCTCACCTAGCCACAGGCGGCCGATCGACTCCGTGTCGGCGGCGGCCGGCATCCGTACTCGCCGCCGCTTGAGGAGCGGCGCCAGGAACGCGCGCTCGACCGCCGCCACGTGAAAGACGGGAACGCGCCCCGTGAGCTCCTCGAGGATCGCGTCGAGCGCCTCGTCGAGCGCCGGCGCGCCGGCGAGGTCGGCAACTCGAAGCTTGTGCGTCAGCACCGCGCCGGGATTCGAGGGGCGATCGGTCGCGACCAGCGTGTAGCGCGCGTGCCCGACCGCGACCCGTCCCGACTCGATCGGCACGATCCCGACGGCGATGATGTGGTCGGCCTGGGGGTTCAGGCCGGTCAGCTCCAGGTCGAGCGCGCACCAGCTCGCCTCCCGCCAGGGAGTCGAGGAGGCGGGCCGGCCGGTGGCGTGGAAGCGCTGCGCCGCACCGCTGCGTGCTTGCCGCAGCTTCACCGGCAGAGCGTGCGCTGCACTCCCGCGACGGCACGGAACACGTCGCGGAGATGGTCTCGGGTGAGCGGGCTGATCGCCTCGAGCTCGACTCGCTCGTCCGGCGCGCGGCCGGCGGCCAGCTGCTCCATGTGGTGTCCGACGCGCAGCTCGAACGCGAGCGAGAACGCATCGGCCAGCGTGTGAGCGTCGGGGTCGCTGAGCACGCCCGCCGCGGCGGCGGCGTGCAGCCGGTCGGTGGTGGAGCCGTCGAGCATCCCGGCGGCAGCGCCGGCCCACAGGGCGAGGGCCGCGATCGGACCCGTTGCCGCAGCCTGGATGTCGAGGTGGTCGCTGCTGCGTCCGTCGGCCCAGAGGACGGCACCGGCGTGAAAGCCGGTTGGCGGGGTACGCGCGAGCGCGCGCGCGAGCAGCGCCTCGAGCCATCGCTCGCGCTCGGCCTCGGGCAGCTGCGGAAGCGCCTCCCGCGGCGTGCCGAACAGCGGGCGGCGGTCGACCAGGACGTGCGTCGTCAGCTCGTCGTCGGGATCCCCGGCAGACCACGCCGCGGGGGTGCGGACGACGAGCTCGTGTGGCAGGCCGCACTCCGCCAGCGCGGCGCTTGCCGCCGCCAGGAATCGCGGCTGCGTCTCACCGGACCAGACGAGCGCGCCGGACGGCGGCGAGGCAGGGGTCAACTCGCGGCGAGCGTGGCTTCCGAGCGTCAGCCACACGACGCCGTCGGGCGGCAATCGGTCGGTCTCGGCCGCCAGTTCGAGCGCGCGCGCCGTCACCGCGTCGACCAGCGCCGAGCGCACGCGTGCCACCTCGAATGCCCGCAGGTTCGAGGTGTGCAGGTCGAGCGTGATCGTCGTCAGGCCCCGCGCGACGTTGGCGAGCGCGGCAACGTCCGTGGCGCGGGCGATCGCTCGGCGAGCGCCGAACCACGAGCGAGGCTGCACGGCGAACAGGTCGCCCTCCTCGACCACCCCGATCAGCCGGCCGGACTCGGTGACGACGGCTGCATGGTGGATGCCGCGTTCGAGCAGCTCGAACAGCACCTCGCCGCCGAGCCGGTCGGGCGTGACCGTGAACACGGGGGTCGTCATCGCCAGCGCCGCCGCTGCGCTCGATGCGATCCCGGGCGCGAGGATCCGCTCGCGCAGATCACGGTCGGTGACGATGCCGAGGCCACCGCTCGGGTTTTCGACGATTGCGGACGTGGCGCCGGCGTCGGTCATCAGCCGCGCGACCTCGCCCACCGACTGCTCCGGCCGGACGCGAATCGTGGGGGAGCGGATCAGCTTTGCCACGGCCTGGTGCCCCGGCTCGTGCACGCCCACGAACAGCTCGCGGCGTCGCGCCCGATCGAGGATCGGGCGGGCGACTGCCGCGGGGATCCGGTAGCACAGCGTGTCCTCGGCCGCGCGGGCCTCGAAGCCCGGCGGCATGCCCGACAGCATCGCCGCATGGCCGAAGGTGTCGCCCGGCCCGAGCAGGTCGAGCAGGCGGCCGTCGTGGACGATGTCGACGGCCCCGCTATGGATCACGCGCAGGAACGTCACCGGCCCGCCATCCTCGGTGAGGATCAGCGCACCGCTGAGATGGAACTCGATCTCGGTCTCGGAGACCACCTCGCCCAGCTCCTCGGGCGCGAGCGCATCGAACGGCGGGCGGCGTGCGAGGAAACGCGCGACCTCACTGAGCGACGGGCTCAGTCGCTCGATCATCGCTGGGGGAGACTGCGGGTCGTTCGAAGCAGGCGCTGGAGCTCGGCGATCGCCTGATCGGTGCTGAGAAACGTGATCGCGGTCATCCCGAGCTCGGCTGCCGCCTGGACGTTAGCGGGAACGTCGTCGAGGAACACGACTTCGCCGGGGGTCACGTCGAGGCGTCGGCAGGCAATCAGGTAGATCGCCGGATCGGGCTTCATGACGCCCACTTCATGCGAATAGACGATCGTGTCGCAGAGCTCCTCGAAGCCGTAGAGGGCGAGTTCGCGCTCGCGCGCGCCGACGAAGCTGTTGCTCACGATGCCCGTGCGGTATCGCGGCCGCAGCCCGGAGAAGTACCTCGTCAGCTCGATGTTGAGGGTGCCGACGTACTCCGCCCAGGCGTCGTCCATCATCGCCCGTAGATCGGCGTGGTCGAGCGCGAGCGCGGCAGCCGTGGACGCCTCCACCTGCGCGAGCGTCAGCGCGCCGATCGACCCTTTGCTCCAGATCGGGCCGAGCCGATCGCTGATCTGCGCCTCGGTCAGCCCGAGGCGCCCCGCCCAGCGCCGCTGCCAGCCAGTCCGCGGCGTCTGCTCGAGGACTCCGCCGAGGTCGAACATCACCGCTCGGATCGTGGCCCACGGGCACATCGCCGGCGTCCAGAGCTATTGCACCGTTTCACAATTACCTTGCGATCTGACGGCGTCTGGGCGCGCCTGAGTCCACCCGTCCCAACGCAGGTACCGCCAGTACCTGCTGTTGGAACGGCCGGCCTCAGCCACGCCCAGCCACTCGCCCGATCATCAAGGGAATTGTGAACCGCCGCATTAGCCTGGTGGTTCTCAGGCCGCCGAGCGGCGGACTAACCGCCGCACCTCACGCGCGCCCATCTCGGCTCCAGCGGAGAGGAGCTGGGCGCGCATGCGCGGCGAGATCAGCGGCGAGGCGAGCGCGACCGACCAGAACGATGCGGCCGCTCGCACCCAGGCGGGGCTGCTGAACCAGGCGCTCAACCACGGCTTGCACCCCGTGAAGTGGACGATCGCGGCGCGGCGCAGGCCTTGGAGCGCCGCGCGCGCGTCACCGGCGGCCGTTGCCGCATGTACCTCGCCGCTCATCTGGAAGTTGAAGCGTGGGTCGAGCGCGAGCGCCCGGCCGCCGCAGACGGCGTTGATCCCCTCCTGGTCGGGACAGCGCAGCTCGTCGTCCCATCTCAGGGCGTAATCGGCGGTCGCCGCGCTGACCCCGGCGTCACGCCAGGCGGGCACGTCGATCACGAGCATCCCCGCGTTGAAGTACGGACGGTCCGGGGGCAGGTCGAGCGCCTCCCAGCTGTACGGGACGCCGGTCTGAACGGTCGGCGTGTCCCTGTCGACACACGCGCCCAGGATCGCGCCGCCGAGATCCATCGTGAACAGCTCGGAGACGTCGTCGATGACGAGGAGGTCGGCGTCGATATAGACGGCGCGCTCGAGGTCGGGCGAGAGATCCGGGATCAGAAGCCGCGAGTAGGTCGCCTCCGTCACGTGTCCGGCTACCGGCAAATCCCTGCCCAGCTGGCTGAACCCTTGCTCCAGGTGTAGGCGAGACGTCGTGTGAGCCCGTTCCACGATCCGCCGCAGCTCGGCGCGGGTGCGCTCCGTCAGACCCTCGTCGTAGACGACGACGTCGACTTCGAATCCGACCGGCAACCGGGCAAGCGCCGAGGCGACCGCGATGATCAGACCCGGTTGGTACTTCTCGTCACTGGACGTTACGAGCGCCCGTCGAGCAAAGTGCGTCAAGTCGGTCGTGTCCAGGTAGGCGTGGTCGGGGTGCTGCGCCGGCATCAAGCCGCCGGCCACCCGGTCGAGCCCTACGGCTCAGCCATTCTACCGGAACGTTGGTTTCTGCTCGGGTGGTGCGAGCGACGCGTGCCGCGCGTCGCTGCGAAGATCGGCGCCGTGGCCCTCCGGACGGTAACCGCAACTCGTTACGTGATGCCGCTGCGCGAGGGCGGGTCGCTGCCCGGGCTCGTGGAGGCAGACGATGACGGCCTCTACGTGGTCAAGTTTCGCGCCGCCGGCCAGGGGCTGAAGGCGCTGGTCGCCGAGGTGCTGGTGGGGCGGCTCGCGCAGACGGCCGGGCTGGCCGTGCCGGAGCTCGTGCTGGTCGAGCTAGATGCCGCGCTCGGGCGGGCCGAGCCCGACCCCGAGATCAACGAGCTCGTGACCCGGAGCGCGGGCCTGAACCTCGGAATCGACTTCCTCCCGGGCGCGCTCGACTTCAACCCCGCCGTGCCGGGCGCGGTCGGATCCGAGCTCGCATCCGACATCGTCTGGTTCGACGCCTGGACGACCAACGTCGATAGAACAGCGAGAAACCCGAACATGCTCGTCTGGCATCGGCGAATCTGGCTGATCGATCACGGCGCCGCGATCTACCGCCACCACTCCGACGACCACCTCGCCGAGCGGGCGCGCGAGCCGTTTCCGCTGATCCGGGACCACGTCATGCTGCAGATGGCGGCGGATCTCGACGGTGCCGACGAGCGGATGACCGCGCGTCTCGGTCCGGAGCAGATCGATGTGGCGCTGGCCGGCGTCCCCGATGAGTGGCTCGGCACCGAGCCCCGGCACGAGCGGCTCGCCTATCGCACCTATCTCGAGCGACGACTCGAGTATCACCGCGAGTTCGCCCGGGAGGCGATCGCAGCCCGTGGCGCGTGAGCCGTTCGTCTACGCGGTGATCCGCGTCGTCCCCCGGATCGAGCGCGAGGAGTTCGTCAACGTCGGCGTGATCGTCTTCTGCCGGACCCGCGGCTACCTCGGCGTCCGGCTCGACTACGACCCGGCGCGCGTGCGTGCGCTCGCGCCGGAGGCCGAGCTGACCGGTGTGCCCGAGTACTTGGACGCGATCGCCAGGATCGCCGCCGGCGAGCGCGAGGCCGGTCCGATCGCCGAGCTTCCGCAGTCGGAGCGGTTCGGCTGGCTCGCAGCGCCATCGAGCACCATCGTCCAGACCTCGGACGTCCACACCGGCCTGTCCGAGGATCCGGAGCTGACGCTCGACCGGCTGTTCGAGCAGCTCGTGGCGCGCCAGTAGTCTGCTCGTATGGCGGTGACGCAGGTGATACGTAGCGAGCGGTTTCCCGACCTCGCCGACGAGGTGCTGTTCCCACGGCTGTCGGACAAGAAGCTGGCGTGGCTGGCAAAGCAGGGGGAGCGATGCGCGTTCGGACCCGGGGAGGTGCTCTACGAGCACGCGGTTCGCAACGCGCCGTTCTTCGTGATCGAGCGGGGCCAGGTCGAGTTTGTCGACCGTAAGCCCGGCAAGGACTTGTACTTCGCCCGGGCCGATGGCGGCACGTTCATCGGTGATATCGCCGCATTCACCGGGGAGCCGACGCTCAGTGCGTGCGTCGCGGTCGAGCCGACCGATGTGATCATGTTTGACCGGGCCGGGCTGCGGGCCATGGTCGCGCGCTGGCCGGAGTTCGGCGAGCAGGTGTTTGCGACCCTGTTGGCGCGGCGTGCCTGGCATGAGGCTGAGGGATACGGCGTGATGCGCTTGATTGCGCCGCGCGGCTCGCGTCGGGCGTTTGAGGTCCGGGACCTGCTCGAGCGCAACCTCTTGCCGGTTCGGTGGTATGACATCGACACCGACGACGACAGCGCCGCGATGCTCGAGCGGCTGAACATCCCGCGCTCCGAGACGCCGGTGCTGGTGCATGCCACCGATGTCATGATCAACCCCTCCGCGGCGCAGGTCGCGCGGTCGCTGGGGTTGCGTGCCGAGGTCGACGGGCAGCGGTTTGATCTAGTCGTCATGGGCGCCGGGCCGGCCGGGCTGGCGGCCGCCGTGTACAGCGGCTCAGAGGGACTGCGGACGTTCGTGGCTGAGGCGTGGGCGCCGGGCGGGCAGGCCGGTACGAGCACGCGGATCGAGAACTATCTCGGCTTCCCGAGTGGCGTGTCCGGGACGGAGCTGACGCGCAAGGCGACGCTCCAGGCGCGTCGCTTCGACGCGGTGCTATCGAGCTTTCATCGTGTCGTCGAACTCGCCGACGGGCCCGAAGGGCTGCTGCGGGTCGATCTCGATGATGGTCAGTATGTGCTCGCTCGGTGTGCCGTGATGGCGACCGGCGCTCGCTGGCGGGAGTTGCAGGCCGAGGGTGTTGACCGTTTCCGTGGCGCCGGGGTCTACCACGCGGCGATGGCGACCGATGCCGAGCGTTGCCGTGGCGAGGATGTGATCGTCGTCGGTGGCGGCAACTCGGCAGGACAGGCCGCGACACACCTCGCCTCGCGGGCACGCAGCGTGCGCGTGGTGGTCCGCGGCGCGGCGCTGAAGTCCACGATGTCGCATTACCTCCTCGAGCGCATCGAGCGCTCGTCGAAGATCGAGGTGATGACCAACACCGAAGTATCGGCGGTTGACGGCTCGGCGACGGTCGAATCCGTGACCCTTGTCGACCGCCGCGACGGCCGCGCGCAGGACCTCGCAGCGACTGCGCTGTTCGTGATGATCGGCGCCGACCCGTGCACCGAGGCAGCGACCGGAATCCTCGCGGTCGACGCCGCCGGTTACCTGCTCTGCGGCACCGGCGCGGCGAAGTCGAACGGGCACCTCCGCTGGCCACTGCCAGACCGCGAGCCGCATCTCCTGGAGACCGTCCGGCCCGGCGTGTTCGCGGCCGGCGATGTGCGCTCGGGGGCGTCCAACCGCGTCGCGGGCGCGGTTGGCGACGGCGGGATGGTCGTACGGTACGTGCACGAGCTGCTGGATGACTGACCGCGTGGGCTATGCGTATTCGCTCAATGGAATGACGCGCCTGCTCGCGCGTGAACCTGGATCGGTGGCGATCACCAGCCGCATCGACCCCTCAAACTCCGGCTGCGTTCGCAGATGCCCATAGCGATCGTCCCAGGCGCCAGAGCGCAGATCTCCCGATAGCGATTCGACGAAGCGGTCCTGGGCCGGCTGCGGGACGAAGCTCCACGCCGACTGAGCGCGCCGCGTCTGAGGGTCAAGCATCGCTTCGGGTCGACCGTAGAACGCATCGGCAAACCCGTCGGTGCAGTCGAACGGAATCCGCAGCGGTCGTGTCTCGACCTCACCGCCGAGAACTGACACTAGCTCCTGCAGCGACGGATATCGCCGGCGTTCGACCTCGTGGAACTCCGGCGCATATGCGGGGATCCAGAGACGCTCGAGAGCCTCAGGATCCGCGGTCATGATGACGACTCGATCGCAAGCGACACGCCGCAACTCGCGCAGCCCGGCGCGCAGGTCAGCCCAGTGATGAACGGTCAGGACAGCCAGGGCGGCCTCGAACGCGTTGTCGTCGAAGGGAAGCCGGTCAGCCCGTCCGTCGAGCGCCGGCGGAAGCGTTCGCGGGCGCGCCTTTCGCATCTCTGCCGACGGTTCGACCGCGACGACGTGACGGTCGGTCGGCTCATAGGAGCCGGTGCCGGCACCGACGTTGACGACGGTGCGTGCGCTACCCAATGCATCCAGGATCTGCGCGGCGACCACCGGGTCGGCACGGCGCACTGCCGCGTAGCTGCCCGTCACCGCGGAATAGTCGGTGTCATCCCAGTCGGGCACGGCACAGCATCCTACGAACCGAAGCGAAGAACGCGACGGCATCACGACCACGGCCAGGGTGTCCTCACCGCGCCGCCCCGCTACAGATTCGTGAACCTGGTGACGAGGGCGGGTGCGATCCCGGGCGCATGCGAGCTCCGAGTCATAACCGGCAATCGCCCCATCTGCGCAGGCACGCCCCGAGCGGCTGGTGTTGCGCAGATCGGGCGACCACAGCGCCCCATCGGCGCAGCGCACGTCCGAGCGGCTGGTGTTGCGCAGTTCGAGCGATCACTCGGCAACGGATCGACGCTCACCGACGCTCGTCCGGGCCGTGTCCGCGTGGGTGTTGTCGGCCGGGAGCGACCGGCTTGCCCCTGGTGGCCCGACCTGTTCGCGCGGACTAGTTCGGTGCGAGCTCTGGGGGGAGTGCCTTGGGTCCGTCGGGGTAGGCCCATGCGAGCGTCTCAGGGGTCATGGTCAGGGTGTTGGCTGGCTCAGGCGGGGCGCTGACGATGAGCCAGAGTTGGTCGGCGTCGGTGTCGTTGAACAGCTGCCTGACTTCATTGGGCTCGACGAGCACGCTGCTGAGCGGGGCGAGCGTGCGGACGTCCCCGCCGATACGGATGCGACCGGAGCCCTCAAGCAGCACGTAGAGCTCTTGGGGGGTGCGGTGGCGGTGCCGGGTCGACGCCTGCCCGGGCTGTAGCCGCCACAACCGCGCGCCGAGCGTGGTCGCCTCGAGCTGCTTGGCGAGGTCGGTGTTCAGCACGCCCATCTGGTTCGACGGCCGCCAGTAGGCCTCGTCGGCGGGCAGGATCCGGTAGGTCATTCGAGGGCTCCTCGTGTCGCTGTAGCCGGATCGGACGCTGTGCATCTCGCGTCCGGCTCGGTCGTGATGGCGTGATCGTCCAACTGGCGGGGCGTTGCTTCAATGTTGATCACGTCAATATGGGCGAGTTACTCACCGTGATCGAGCCGCGGCCCAGCCCGCTCCGGCTTGGCCCCGACCCGCCGGTTGGCCGGCGTCGCGATCGCCACGACGACCACAACTCCGCACACCCCCACCCGCTCGGAGGGGTGTGCGGAGTTGAGGTATCCCAGACGACCCGAATCCCACTACCCCCTTGATGATCGACCGGGTGTGCGGAGTTGAGGTCGTGCCCCGGCGTGCTCCGTCAGCGGGGGCCGGGTGCCTGATTGCTCGGGGCGGGGGCCCGTCCATCGCTGAGAAGCGTATCGAGCGAGCGCAATCGCTCCCCGCGTTAGCAGGGCTTTTAGTAGCGCGCCCGGAGAGATTCGAACTCCCGACCTTCGGTTCCGTAGACCGACGCTCTATCCAGCTGAGCTACGGGCGCCCGCTAGCCGATTCTAACCGCGTCGGGCTGGGGCCGACGGAAGCGCTGGTCCGGCCCCTCGCGCCCGACCCCCGGCGCTTAGCGCACTCGACGCCGGCGCGGTGAACACGGAGGGGGCGGGATTCGAACCCGCGGAACCCTTGCGGGCTCTCTGGTTTTCAAGACCAGTGCGATCGACCACTCCGCCACCCCTCCAAGAGCCGCGCTGTCGGCGAGGAGCACTTAGGCATCTTAGCCATGAAACGACCGGGGATCCGCGCATGAGTGCCATTTTCGACCGCCTCGATCGTCAACGGAGGCATGCGCTCGCGCAAACGGATG
>Ga0302235_10001449_pt1 | contig 17856 bp, 15 predicted proteins | sample II_Palsa_N3_3_FD_193577 | JGI IMG/M metagenome (GOLD analysis project Ga0302235, IMG submission 193577) | Peat permafrost microbial communities from Stordalen Mire near Abisko, Sweden - II_Palsa_N3_3 | ecosystem: Environmental > Terrestrial > Soil > Palsa > Peat permafrost | place: Sweden... | reverse complement strand
CCGGGTGGAACAGCATGTACCGGGTTCCAACTGGGTGTTTGCAACGGCGACTGGTGGTCGCTTAACGACCCTGCAAAAAGGTTTTCGGGCCGCGTGTCAACGAGCATCCATTGATGATTTCAGGGTGCATGATTTGCGACATACGTTTGCATCGTGGTTGGTGATGGCAGGTGTGTCGCTTTATGTGGTGAAAGACCTTCTCGGCCATTCTTCAATCATAGTTACGGAGCGGTATGCACATCTCGCCCCCCATATGGGGCGGTCTGCTGTGCAATTGTTGTTGCCTAATGTTCAGTAGGTGCCGTTTGTCGATGATCGGTTCAAGGACCGCCGATCTTTTTTGAAACGACATATACGTCGACACCGCTTATGGAGCATTCAGTCGATGAGGATTCGCTTGACGTGATGACTTCTGTTGCGCGGCCCGACTTCTCGTAGAATGTGATGTCGTACACGTCGCGATACAAGTCTTTGCCGGTCTTCTCTGACGCGAGACGCACGGCGTGGGTTTTTGATTCGTCGAGCTGTGCGGGGTCAGTGATGCCAGCGTTTTTAAGGTGTACTTCCGCCATGTTCTTGGGCCAGCTCACGCACTGCGCGGGGGACGACGCAAGGCAGAGGGTAGGGGTCGTTAGGGCGAGCCAGGCAATGAGCACGGTTATCTTCATTGTGTCACCACTAGCGTTCTGTCGCCGCTCTTCCATACCTGGACACGTACAGTGAGATTTTGGATAATGCACCCGTCCGATGCTTGACCCGGATGATTTACGCTGTCGCCGTGCATCAAAAAGCCTGAGCGGCCGAACGTATTGGTTCCGGCTTCTGGGGTAAGCCTCATTGAGTAGGCACCCGTGTGCTGATGTGTGAAAGGTGCGCCGATGGTGTAAGTGCCTCTTGGGATAGGCCCGATACCTTTTTTGATCTGCGCCGCTGGGCGGTTCTTTCCTGTATCGCGGCCGGAGTAGCCAATCCCTGTGAGAGCCCCGTCATGTGAAAGGCGACCTGTGGTCTGGTTGTAGGTCCACGGCATTGTTTCGAGCCTCCTTGTTGTTTAACACCACCTTGTTAGGCAGTAGGCAGCAGGATTTTAGACGAATTGCGGCGTAATGTTTGTTAGCTTGATTTTGATTGTTGGGAGCCTATTCGTAGGCGAATGTATGACAAGGACCTGTTCATCAAAAAAAAGCCCCGCTCGAAAGCAGGGCTTTTTCATTTGCGAAGCTGACTCTAACTCTGCGCCAGCGGTACCGCAGTAAATACCTGCGAGAACCACTGTTTGACGCGTTGCCAGAGGCGTTTCGCTAGTCTGGTGGGTGGTGCAGGGTTTGAACCTGCGACCCCTGCCGTGTGAAGGCAGTGCTCTACCGCTGAGCTAACCACCCGAAATCTTTGATCAGCGCCGCCTGCCGCTGACACATAACTTTCGCAACTCAACTTTCGGATCGAACTGTACCCGAACCGGAGTTTCGAGGCAAGCCGACTTGGCAGTGCATCAACTTCGAACCACCGCCAAACGAAGTCAGCGATTATAGCCGTGCAGCGTGCGTTTGTGAAGCCTTTAGTTTATGAATCCCTTTATGAACCCGTTAAGCCGCGGTATTCGATTTCGATCTGCCGCTCCCTGAATGCGCCCGGTTCAGGCGGATAACAATGCCCCGCTACGAAATGGCGTGGCGCCTGCCACATGGGCGACCACCATGCCGGCGGTGGCAAAGCGGGTGATATGGCGAGCGTAGAGCACGCCGGAGGTGGTGCTGACCAGGGTGGTGACGGTGTCGGTCAGCGGGTCGACGACGTCGGCGATTTTGTCGCCGGCGTTGATCCATTTGCCGATCGGGGTCAGAAATACCAGGATGCCGCTGGCGCTTGCCGTGATCGGCTCGGAGCCGGCCAGCGGGGTGGCGGGATAGGCCAGCGGCGGCATGGCCGCCGGGGCTGCGTCGACCACGCCACGGTGCTTGAGGTAATTGATGATGGCGGCGGCGTCGTGCTCGGCATATTCATGTGAGACGTCGCGCTGGCTGCGGCATTCGACGGTAACCGAGATCGAGCCGTTGGGGATCGGGTGACGCTCGCCGTAGCGGGCGCGCAGGTCCGACCAGCAGAAGCTGTGGATTTCGTCGAATGGGTTGCCGACCGAGTTCAGCGCCAGCAGCGACGCTTGCGCGTTGAGATAACGGGCCAGTGGTTCGACTTCGGACCAGAGATCGGGGTTGGTGTAGAGGTGCATTACCGCGTCCCAGTCGCAGTGCAGGTCGAGCACCACGTCGGCGTCATAGGACAATTTTTGCAATGCCAGCCGCTGCGATTCAAGTTCGGTACGCGGGCTTTGTTGATCCAGCGCCAGGCGCATCGCGGTGCGGATTGCTTGCCGATTGTGCTCCAAGGTGTCGCCGAGCATGGCTTCGATGCTGGGCAGGATCAGGGCGGCCAGATCGTAGAAGTTGCGGTTGAAATTTTGCGCGGTGGCGGAATCAAAGCGTCCTACCGATTGGCCTAGCCAGTGCTGCGACAATCCGATCGGATTGGGCACCGGTACAATCACCACGGTGCCGCGTAATTGGCCGGCGGCTTCAAGCGCCGCGAGTTGCCGGCGCAATTGCCACGCCACCAGCATGCCCGGCAATTCGTCGGCATGGAGCGACGACTGGATATAGACCTTCTGTCCACCGGACGGGCCGTAGTGAAAGCTGGTCAGGTGGCGGGCGGTGCCCAGTGTCGGGGAAATCAGCGGATGTGTCTGGATTTGCATATTCAGTGTCGCGAGCGTCGCTGGAGAAGTGCGATTCGAAACCGGGGCAGGCTATGTCGTTCATGCCGGACGCGTTCAACACCGCTGCTCGGCAGGTTCGAGATGCCCGCAATAAGGTCAATCTACAAGCTTGCTGATCTTAGCCGAAAACCAGTTCCGGTGTTGGCCGGGCTGTCTGCGATACGGTTGACGTGTTACAAACACCACAGGCTCCCATAAGGAGCCTGTGGTGTGCATTGCTGCTTGAACCGCGATTTAAGTCGCGGCTGAAGTTGCTGCTGCAGTCGTCGCCGCGGTCGCCGCATGAGCCGAGCATATCCGGCTCATGCAGGCTCACGCAAGCGACATCAGCCGCCGTACACGTCGAAATCGAAGTATTTCTTTTCGAACTTCTTGTACGTGCCGTCCTTGATCAGGTCGGCGATAGCTTTGTCGATCTTGGCTTTCAGGTCGGTATCTTCTTTACGCATGCCGATACCCGCGCCGCTACCCAGGATTTTTTCGTCGACCAATGCCGGGCCGGCGAAGGCATAACCTTTACCGCGCGGGGTTTTGAGGAAGCCGATATCGGCTTCCACCGCGTCTTGCAGCGAAGCGGCCAGGCGGCCGGAAAGCAAGTCGGCGTAGACCTGATCCTGGTTCTGATAGGACACTACGTTGACACCCTTGGGCGCCCAGTAGGTTTTTGCATAGGTTTCCTGGATCGTGCCTTGCTCGACACCCACCGATTTGCCTTTCAATGAATCCGCGGTCGGCAGGACGCCCGAACCGGTTTTGGTGACCAGGCGGGTCGGCGTGTTGAACAGTTTGCTGGAGAAGGCGATTTGTTCTTCGCGCTGAGCCGTCATCGACATCGACGACAGGATACCGTCAAATTTCTTGCCCTTGAGCGCGGGGATCATGCCGTCGAAATCGTTTTCGATGAATTCGCATTTTGCATTCAGGCGATGGCAAATTTCGGTGCCGAGGTCGATATCGAAGCCGACCATGTGGCCATCGGGTGCTTTGGATTCAAAAGGGGGGTAGCTGGCATCTACGCCGAAACGGATGGTCGAATAATCTTTTGCCAGTGCGCCGGTTGATACGGCAAGCAGGGCAATGGTTGCAGCGGCTAACAGTTTTTTCACTAACGGCTCCTGGGTGGGTTCATTACAGCCTTGAAAGCACGGCGTCTTTGCACGGCCGGGTTTCAAGGTTTTGCTCGATGCAGCAAGTGGTCGGGCAAAATCGCACGGTACTAACACTATGCCGGTGCGTAACATTAGATTACCAAATCAAAATGCCGTAGTGTCAGTGTTTTAACCGATGTGCGCGATACCGGACCTGCAAGCGGCACCCGCGCAACATTCGAGCGCCCCCTTTAGTAAAGTATTTGCGCCGGGGCGCGGGTTTATGCGCGTGATTTATTTTTATGCGGCCGGCGTTTCGTCGGGGGCCGGTTCGGTGCGCCAAACACAAGGTTTCTTATGGGCTTTGTCGATTTCGCCGAGCACCTTGTCGTGAGCCGCCAGTTCGTCCGGACTCGCTTGTAGCAGGGTCAATTTGAAGCGATCGAGAGACAGAACTGTCTCGCCGGGAGAGGATGAGCCGGCGCTGTTTGAGTCCAGCATGTCGATCACCAGGCTTTCCTGGCCGCGAGTCATGGCCAGGTAAACGTCGGCCAGCAACTCCGAATCGAGTAATGCGCCGTGCAAGGTGCGATGTGCGTTGCTGATGCCGAAGCGGTCGCATAGCGCATCCAGCGAATTGCGTTTGCCCGGGAACATGGCTTTGGCATTGACCAGGGTGTCGATCACCTCGCCGCAATGACTGCGAAACGAGGGGAGGCCAAGCAAAGCGAATTCGGCGTCGAGAAAGCCCAAGTCGAATGGCGCGTTATGGATAATCAATTCGGCGCCTTGCACAAAATCGCGCAACTGATCGGCAATTTCGCGGAATTTCGGTTTGTCGCTCAGAAATTCAGTGGTGAGGCCGTGCACTGCAAGGGCGCCGGGGTCGCTGTCGCGTTCCGGGTTGACGTAAAAATGCAGGTTGTTGCCGGTGAGCCGGCGTTGAACCATTTCGACACAGCCGATTTCAATTACGCGGTCGCCGGTACGTGGATTCAGTCCGGTGGTTTCAGTATCGAGAATAAGCTGGCGCATGCGGGTGACTTCCTTGAAGCATCAAAACGTGATGAGATAAAAGCGGGTGGCGCGCCGATGACAGGGCGGCACGCGCCGTAATGGTCAAGCGACTGCGAGCTTGAGCCGGGTAAAGATCAGGCGGATCAAGCGGATCAAGCGCTGATCGATTCGACGCCTTTGTTGGCCAGCGCGTCGGCACGTTCATTTTCGGGATGACCTGCGTGTCCTTTGACCCAGCGCCACTCTACCGTATGCGCTTGAGCTGCGATGTCGAGGCGTTTCCACAGGTCGGCATTTTTAACCGGGGCCTTGGCGGCCGTCATCCAGCCGCGTGCTTTCCAGCCGTGGATCCATTCGCTGATGCCTTTTTGCACATATTGCGAATCGGTGTAGACCACTGCAACGCTGGCGCGCTTCAGGGCTTCGAGGGCCGCGATCACGGCCATCAGTTCCATGCGATTGTTGGTCGTGACGGGTTCGCCGCCGAACATTTCTTTTTCCTGGGTGCCGACGCGCAGCAGGGCGCCCCAGCCGCCTGGGCCGGGATTGCCTTTGCAGGCGCCATCGGTGTAAATCTCGACAGTCTTGGATTCCATTATTTCTTCGATTCGGTAGAGTGAGCAGGTTGGGTGCGACGGATGCCCGCTTGGCGCACATTCGGCGTGGCTACTGGGGCCAACGGCGGGGTCAAGGCGGGTTTATTGGCCCACGGCCGCCCAATCAGGCGAATACCGCTGGCCCGCTTGATCGCGGTAATCATATAAACCGCCCCGAAAATGGGCCACCAGCGGTCGCCCGCGGCTTCCAGGAAATTCCAGCGGCCTAACCATTTATCGGTCAGCAGCGGCGGACGATAGCAGCCGAAGCGGCCGCGGTCCAGTTCAAAACCGAGTAATTTGATCCAGTCCTTGAGCCGGGTAAAGGCGATCAAGTCGTGTGCCGACGGCACAAACTGGGCCTGCGTCATGCGGCTCAGCGACTGCCGTACACCCCACAGGCTGAGCGAGTTGAAGCCGAGTATCACCAGTTGCCCTTCCGGCATCAAGACACGTTCCGCTTCGCGCAACAGGCCATGCGGGTCGCGGGTGAATTCCAGGGTATGCGGCAAAACCAGTAAATCGACACTTTGCGCTTCGAACGGCAGCTCCAGCATGTCGCACCAGATGGTGCTGCGCCCGAGCGGTCCCGCGGCCGGCCGCGCCGGGCCGTTGCGCCCGGGCGCTCCAGCCGCCGGCGCGGGGGTGCGGGATGCGGGAGGGTGAACGCTGCCATGCACGCTGATGCCGGGCACCGCAAACGGGGCGCTGGTGCCGGATTCGGTGTCCAGCACGATACCGCGATACGGCATGCGATTTTCGCGCAAGGCATCGAGCTGCGGCATACCCAGTTGCAAAGCGTGATAACCGAACAGGTCGGAGACAATCAGGTCGAGTTGCGCTTGTTCCCATTCGAGCACATACCGCCCCGGCGGTGAGGCGGTCCATGCGGGCCAATCTATAATTGTTTGATCTGGCATGATGCGCCGTTCGGTAATTCAGGGTGGGGCAGGCTGACAGGTGCGGCCGGCCCGGCGTTCAAGCAGGCCATGCACGCGCCTTCCAGATTAGCAGTACGATACCCGATTCGGTCCGCTACCGGGCACTCCATATGGAGTGGTATCCGATCGGGGTGGTATCTGATCTGGCGCCGGACCTCACTTGTTTGAATCATGATTCCCATGCAAAAAATCAGCTGCGTTTCGATTCCCGCGTTCCAGGACAACTATTTCTGGTTGCTCAGCGACGGCCATGCCGCGGCGGTGGTTGACCCGGGCGACGCGGCGCCCGTCGAGGCTTATTTGCAAGCCCACGGTTTGCAGCTAAGCGCTATTTTACTCACTCATCATCATCGCGACCATGTCGGCGGAGTAGCCGATTTGCTGCGCACGCGGAATATTCCCGTTTACGGGCCGGCCGGCGAGGCCATCGAGCATCTTACCGAAGCGCTTGCCGGCGGGACGCAAATTGAATTGGCGGCACCCGCCATCAGCTTCACCGTGATGGATGTGCCGGGGCATACGCGCGGGCATATTGCCTATTTTCTGGCGGCTGACGGGGCGCAGGCGCCACGGGTGTTTTGCGGCGATACCATGTTTGCCTCCGGCTGCGGCCGTTTGTTCGAAGGTACCCCGGCGCAGATGCTGGCTTCGCTCGACGCTTTGTCGGCCTTGCCGGGCGCGACGCGGGTGCATTGCGCCCACGAATACACGCTGTCGAATATCCGCTTTGCGCGTGCGGCCGAGCCGCATAACGAGGCGCTGAAGGTCTGGGAAGTCGAGGCTCAACGTTTGCGCGCAGCGGCTATTCCGACCGTGCCGACCACCCTGGCGCACGAGTTGCAAGTCAATCCGTTTTTGCGCTCGGGGGTGGCCCAGGTGCAGGCCGATCTGGCTCAGGCGCTGGGTTTGCCAGCAGCGGAATTGGCCGGGGACCGGCTGAAAACTTTTACCGCGATGCGCGCCTGGAAAGACCGGTTTTAATCCGATTTAAAGTTAGGGGTCGGACCCAAAACGGGCGGCATGCTCGTATACCTCAGGTGTAAGACGATAAAAGCACGCCATCTATCGAATTTTTAAGTGCTTTTGCCGGGTATTACATTGACGTTCGTCTGTGCTTCCCTTACGATCAGCCCAATTTGTTCAGTTTTACGCCGGTTACGCGCCGGTTTCATCTTGGGAGCCGAGACATTCGATGCGTCTGATTTTGTCCGCTCTTTTGACCCTTTTGCTGGCCGCTTGCGCCACCCAGGGTTCGCAGAACGCCGGTAACGCGCCAGGCGCCGCTACTACCGCCAACTCATCGACTGAGGTTGACCCCACTTTAAGACAGGTTTCCGCCGAACATACCATCGACCTCGATCACAGTTCGGTCGACTCGCTGGCCGGCGCACAGGCCGATCTGTGGGTGCGTATCCGCGCCGGGTTCCAGTTGCCGGATCTTGACGACGACCTGGTGCAGACCCAGTTGAATTGGTACACCTCGCGGCCCGATTACGTCCAGCGCATGACGGACCGGTCGCAAAAATACCTGTATCACATCGTCGCCGCGCTTGAGACGCGGCATATGCCGACCGAATTGGCGCTGCTGCCTTTCGTCGAGTCCGCGTATAACCCGCAGGCCCTGTCGGTGGCCAAAGCCGCCGGCATGTGGCAGTTTGTGCCGGACACCGGGCGCGACTACAAGCTCAAGCAGAACATGTTCCAGGATCAGCGCCGCGATGTGCTGGCTTCGACCGATGCCGCGCTCGACCATCTGTCGCGTTTGCACGATATGTTCGGCGACTGGTATCTGGCGCTGGCCGCTTATAACTGGGGCGAGGGCAACGTGCAGCGCGCCATCGCACGCAATCAGGCGGCGGGTTTGCCGACCGATTACCTGAGCCTGAAAATGCCCGCCGAGACACGTAATTACGTGCCCAAGCTGCAGGCCGTCAAAGACATTATTGCGCACCCGGAGTTGTATGGCCTGACCTTGCCGGCGATCCCCAATCGCCCGTACTTCGTCACGGTCAAGACCTCGCACGATATCGACGTCGACGTGGCGGCCAGGCTCGCCGGCTTGTCGCTCGACGAATTCAAGGCGCTCAATCCTTCTTTCAAGCAGCCTTTGATTGTCGGCTCCAGCGGGTCGCCGATTTTGCTGCCATTCGATAATGCGCAAAGTTTTGAAAAGAACCTGAAATCGTACGATGGCCAGTTGTCGTCGTGGACCACCTATACGGTCACCAATCGTGAGACGCCCGCGGCGCTCGCGCAGCGCATTGGCGTCGATGTGGAAACGCTGGTCTCGATCAACAAGATTCCCACCGGCATGCGCTTGCGCTCCGGTTCGACTTTGCTGGTGCCGAAAAACGCCGACAGCGACGAGGATATCAGTGCCGATGTGGTGGAGAACGCGGTATTGTCGGTCGAACCCGACTTGCCGGATACGCACAAGGTATTTTTGCGGGTGAAGCGCACCGAATCCGTGGCGCAGATCGCTTTGCGTTATGGCGTGTCGATTTCGCAAGTGCAGAACTGGAACCGGACCCGCAAGACCATGTTCAAGCCGGGGCAGGTGGTATTGCTGCATTTGCCGGTTAATCAGAGTTTGCCGGCCGATCCGCCGCGCCTGATTCAGGCGCAAGCCTCGCATGGCGAGGCCTCGCCATTGCGCGGCGGGATTATCCGGGTATCCGACCCGGTCAGTGTCGCGTCCGCCCCGGTCGCCGTGCAGGATAAAAAGCCGCTCAAGGGCGCGACACATAATCGGGTGGTCGCCGTGCTGCCCGCCAAGGGCAATAATGCCGGCGCGAAGCCGGCAGCCGGCGCCAAAATGGCGGCCCAAGCGACCGGCAAAAATGCCGTCCGGGCACCGTTGAGGACGGATAAAACGGTTCAGTTGGCAAGCGCCAAGCCGGTTGCTCACACCTCGGCTGTCAAAGCCGGGGATGCGCCCAAGGGCGTATCGCGCCAAGCTGGAGCGAAACCCGCGGGACGGACTCCACTCAAGGCCAACGCCGACAGCCACGCCAAGCCGGTGGCCAGCGCCGACAAGGCAAAAAACCGCCAGGACGGCTAAGCGGGGCGACACCTGACGCTGCTGCTGCCAGACTTTTTCAGATCGGCCGGCCGATCCGGCCGGTTTCCCGTAGAGCCCCGTCCAGCGGCCTTTCCAGGCCAGGGCTTGGCTGGTTTTTGCGCTTGAGACTGGAAAGAATGGGTCTTGCAGGGTATAATTGAAAGGTTTAAGCCATTCAACCTGCACCCTAGCGCCTACCGACTCTAATATCGTTCGTCCTGCGCTCACCGCAAGACTGTACTTGCCCCGCGTCCCGATCCGGTTATCCACCGTCAGATCGGATGTGTCCGACAACGTACCCAGTCCTTGCCGTGTCGCGTGGATGCCGCCCGGCCTGCCGCGATTCGCCTGTTTGCGAGTCCATGCGCGGGCTTGGCCCGGACAAAAGATTAGGCAGCCAGGGTGTTCCCGCAAGGAGTCTCCCGTGTTGCCGTCTTTTTCTCCCGCCCTGCTTGCGCTCGCTGACGGCACGATTTTTCGTGGCTATTCGATAGGCGCCTCCGGCCATACGGTTGGCGAGGTCGTATTCAATACCGCCCTGACCGGTTACCAAGAAATCCTGACTGACCCGAGCTATTCGCGCCAGATCGTTACCCTGACTTATCCCCATATCGGCAATGTCGGCGTCAATGCCGAAGATGTCGAATCGTCGCGGGTTCACGCGGCCGGGCTGATCATCCGCGATCTGCCGGTACGCGATTCGAATTTCCGTAAGCAACAAAGCCTGACCGATTACCTGAGCGAGCAAGGCGTTGTCGCGCTGGCCGGGATCGACACCCGCCGCCTGACACGCATTTTGCGCGACAAGGGCGCGCAAGCCGGCTGCATCCTGGCCGGCGACGACAATGCCGAGCGTGCGCTGGAATTGGCGCGCGGCTTCCCCGGCTTGGCCGGCATGGATCTGGCGAAAGTCGTGTCGACCAACAAACCGTATCAATGGACCGAGACCGAATGGGCCTTGGGCAGCGGCTACGGCCGGCTGGAACAGCCGAAATACAAAGTGGTCGCGTTCGACTTCGGCGTCAAATACAACATTTTGCGCATGCTGGCCGCCCGCGGCTGCGACGTCACTGTGCTGCCGGCCCAGGCCAGCGCGGCCGAAGCGCTGGCGTTGCAACCGGACGGCGTGTTCCTGTCGAACGGCCCGGGCGACCCGGAACCCTGCGATTACGCGATTGCCGCGACCCGTGAATTGATCGCGCAAGGCGTGCCGACCTTCGGCATTTGCCTGGGACATCAGATCATGGGTCTGGCCGTCGGCGCCAAAACCGTCAAGATGAAAACCGGTCACCACGGCGCCAATCATCCGGTCAAGGACCTCGATGACGGGCGGGTGGTCATCACCTCGCAGAACCACGGTTTTGCGGTCGATGCGGCGACCTTGCCGGCCAACGCGCGGGTGACGCATGTGTCGTTGTTCGACGGCACGTTGCAAGGTTTTGCCTTGACCGACAAACCGGCATTTTGCTTCCAGGGTCACCCGGAAGCGTCGCCGGGGCCGCATGACCTGGCTTACCTGTTCGACCGTTTCACGGCGTTGATGGATGCGCGCCAGGCGGGCGCCCGCTAACGGGCGCGCAAGTTTTTAGTCAAAAATACAGAATGTGATGGGGCCACGCGCCTGGCGCGCGGTGCTCATCCGACAAATAAGCTGAATCAAAGCGACAAATAAGCGAGAGCTCAATGCCGAAGCGCACAGACATAAAAAGCATCCTCATCATCGGCGCCGGTCCCATCATCATCGGCCAGGCGTGCGAGTTCGACTACTCCGGCGCGCAAGCCTGCAAAGCGCTGCGCGAAGAGGGTTACAAGGTGATCCTGGTCAACAGCAATCCGGCCACCATCATGACCGACCCGGACACCGCCGATGTGACCTACATCGAGCCGATTACCTGGGAAGTGGTCGAGCGCATCATCGCCAAGGAACGGCCGGATGCAATTTTGCCGACCATGGGCGGGCAGACCGCGCTGAATTGCGCCTTGGATCTGCATCACCAGGGCATCCTGGAAAAGTATAAGGTCGAGCTGATCGGCGCCTCGCCGGCGGCAATCGACATGGCGGAAGACCGCCAGAAATTCAAGCAGGCGATGACGCGTATCGGCCTGGGTTCGGCCAAGTCGGGTATCGCTCATTCCCTTGAGGAAGCGCTCAAGGTACAGGCCGAGATCGCGCTGGAAACCGGCAGCGGCGGTTATCCGGTGGTGATTCGCCCGTCCTTCACCCTGGGCGGTTCGGGCGGCGGCATTGCGTATAACCGCGAAGAATTCGAAGAAATCTGCAAGCGCGGTCTCGACCTGTCGCCGACGCGCGAATTGCTCATCGAGGAGTCGCTGCTGGGCTGGAAAGAGTACGAAATGGAAGTGGTACGCGACAAGGCGGACAACTGCATTATCGTCTGCTCGATCGAAAATCTGGACCCGATGGGCATCCATACCGGCGACTCGATTACGGTAGCCCCGGCGCAGACGCTGACGGACAAGGAATACCAGATCATGCGTAACGCGTCGCTCGCGGTGCTGCGCGAGATCGGTGTCGATACGGGCGGCTCCAACGTGCAGTTCTCGGTCAATCCGGCCGACGGGCGCATGATCGTGATCGAAATGAACCCGCGGGTATCGCGTTCATCTGCCTTGGCCTCCAAGGCCACCGGCTTCCCCATCGCCAAGATCGCGGCCAAGCTGGCGATCGGTTACACCCTGGACGAGCTGAAAAACGAAATTACCGGCGGTCAGACGCCGGCTTCGTTTGAGCCGTCCATCGATTATGTCGTGACCAAGATCCCGCGCTTTGCTTTCGAGAAATTCCGCGAAGCGGATTCGCACCTGACCACGCAAATGAAGTCGGTCGGCGAAGTCATGGCGATTGGCCGCACCTTCCAGGAATCGTTCCAGAAAGCCTTGCGCGGCCTGGAAGTCGGAGTCGACGGGCTGGACGAAAAAACCCTGGATCGCGATACCATCGTCGAGGAAATCGGCGCGGCCGGTCCCGATCGCATCTGGTATGTGGGTGATGCGTTCCGCATCGGCATGTCGCTCGATGAAATCCACGAAGAAACCTCGATTGACCCGTGGTTCCTGGCCCAGATCGAACAAATCGTGCTGAAGGAAAAGGCCCTGGCCGGCCGTGCGCTGGACAGCATCACCCGGGCCGAATTGGTCTACCTGAAGCAAAGCGGCTTCTCGGATCGGCGTCTGGCCAAGTTGCTCAATGCCCAGCCGGCAGCGGTGCGCCAGTTGCGCCTGACGCAGAATGTGCGCCCGGTCTACAAACGTGTCGACACCTGCGCCGCCGAGTTTCCGACCAAAACCGCCTACATGTACTCGACTTACGAAGAGGAATGTGAGGCGCAGCCGACCAACAACAAGAAGATCATGGTGCTGGGCGGCGGCCCGAACCGGATCGGGCAGGGCATCGAATTCGATTATTGCTGCGTGCATGCGGCGCTGGCGATGCGTGCCGATGGTTACGAAACCATCATGGTCAACTGCAACCCCGAAACCGTGTCGACCGACTTCGATACCTCGGACCGCCTGTATTTCGAGCCGCTGACCCTGGAAGACGTGCTGGAAATCGTCGACAAGGAAAAGCCGGTAGGGGTGATCGTCCAGTACGGCGGTCAGACTCCGTTGAAGCTGGCGCTCGATCTCGAAGCCAACGGCGTGCCGATTATCGGCACCTCGCCGGACATGATCGATGCTGCCGAAGATCGCGAACGGTTCCAGAAACTGTTGCATACGCTGGGCCTGCGTCAGCCGCCTAATCGCACCGCGCGCGCCGAAGACGAAGCTTTGCGCCTGGCGGAAGAAATCGGTTATCCGCTGGTGGTGCGTCCCTCGTATGTGCTGGGCGGCCGCGCCATGGAAATCGTGCATGAGCCGCGCGATCTCGAGCGTTATATGCGCGAAGCGGTCAAGGTGTCGCACGATTCGCCGGTGTTGCTGGACCGCTTCCTGAACGATGCAATTGAATGTGATGTCGACTGTATTGCCGATGGCGTCGATGTGTTTATCGGCGGCGTGATGGAGCATATCGAACAGGCGGGTGTGCATTCGGGCGATTCGGCCTGCTCGCTGCCGCCTTATTCGCTGTCCGCGGCGACGATTGCCGAGATGAAGCGCCAGACCGCCGCCATGGCGCGCGCGCTGAACGTGATCGGCCTGATGAACGTGCAATTTGCGATTCAGCAGCATGTGCAAGTCGACGGCTCGATCAACGACGTGGTGTATGTGCTGGAAGTGAATCCACGCGCCTCGCGCACTGTGCCGTATGTGTCGAAAGCCACCGGCTTGCAACTGGCGAAGATCGCAGCCCGCTGCATGGTCGGCCAGACCTTGGTCGAACAAGGCGTGACGGAAGAAGTCAATCCGCCGTACTTCAGCGTCAAGGAAGCGGTTTTCCCGTTTAATAAATTCCCCACCGTCGACCCGGTGCTCGGACCTGAAATGCGGTCGACCGGCGAAGTGATGGGCGTGGGCCAGACCTTCGGCGAAGCGCTGTTCAAGTCGCAATTGGCCGCGGGCTCACGTTTGCCGGATAGCGGCACCGTGCTGTTGACGGTGAAAGACTCCGACAAGCCGATGGCGGTCGAAGTGGCGCGCCTGCTGCACGGGCTGGGTTATCCGCTGGTTGCCACTAAAGGCACGGCGGCCGCGATTGAAGCGGCCGGGGTGCCGGTGAAGGTGGTCAACAAGGTCAAGGACGGGCGTCCGCATATTGTCGACATGATCAAAAATGGCGAAATTGCCCTGGTTTTCACCACCGTCGACGAAACCCGCACGGCGATTGCCGACTCGCGTTCCATCCGGATCAGCGCTCAGGCCAATCGGGTGACCTATTACACCACCATGTCGGGTGCGCGGGCGGCGGTCGAAGGCCTGCGCTATCTGCGCGATCTGGAAGTGTATGATTTACAAGGACTGCACGCTCGCCTAAACTAGGGGCTAGTAAGCAGTCCGAGACCGGTTGTCGCTTGTTTAATTGATGGGCCGGATCTCACAACCATGCCGCGGTCGGTTGCGTTTATGCATTTCGAATGCAACCGGGCTGCGGCGATTTTTTTGTTGGCCGGATGCGCTGTCTGCACGCCGGCTGTAATGCTTTAGAAGAGTCGTCCATGAGTACCATCCCCCTGACCAAACGCGGTGCCGATCTGCTGAAAGAAGAATTACATCAGCTTAAAACCAAGGAACGGCGGTCCGTCATCAATTCGATTTCCGAAGCACGTGCGCAGGGCGATTTGTCCGAGAATTCCGAGTACGACGCGGCCAAAGAGAAGCAGGCTTTTGTCGAAGGGCGCATTATCGAGCTTGAGTCCAAGTTGTCCGGAGCCCAGATTATCGATCCGGCGCTGGTCGATGCCGACGGCCGGGTGGTGTTTGCCTCTACCGTCGACCTCGAAGACTTGAAATCGGGCGAAAAAATGACCTATCAGATCGTCGGCGACGACGAGGCGGATCTGGAAGCAGGTCTGATTTCGGTCAGTTCGCCGTTCGCCCGTGCCCTGATCGGCAAGTCGGAAGGCGACATTGCTTCGGTCCAGGCGCCCAGCGGTGTCCGTGAATACGAAATTATCGCGGTTCGGTATATTTAAACCCCGATTTAAAAAGCCGGGCTCAAACCACGCTTAAGGCCGGGTTTGCCCGCTTTAAATCCCGGCTCGCTTCGGCGTTTGCCTGACGGATCCCCCTGATGCCCCATCGTCTATTTCGCTTGTTGGCCCTGATTTGGGCGGGTAGCCAATGGACTATCGGTTATCTGGTGGCCCCCGTGTTGTTTATGACGCTGGATCGCATCAATGCCGGGCATGTGGCCGGCCGCCTGTTTTACTACGAGGCGATTCTGGGCTGTATCTGCGGTATTTTGCTGCTGACGCTGGGCAACCAGATGGTACGCCGCGGCGATATCGCGTACCGGCGCCTGCGCTGGCCCTTATTGGCCATGCTGGTCTGTACCTTGATCGGGTATTTTGCGCTTGAGCCGTTGATGAACGTGTTGCGTAGCACGGCAGAGGCGCACGGCACGGACGTCGGGCATTCGATTTATGCGGCGCGGTTTGGCATGCTGCACGCCGTATCCACGGTTTTCTACGGCTTGCAAAGCGTGTTTGCGCTGATATTGGTGTGGCGTTTGCCGATGGTGGCGCGGCACCTCTAGGACATTCTCAGGGTTCCATGCCGCAGTGCGCGGTCTGCCACGGCTTCCAGGCGCACCCTGTCGCGATCTGACAGGGCGGCTGGCTCAGCACCCGGCGGTTTGGCCGGGCGCGACTTACTTGCTGCTTTGATACTGGCGCTTGGCGCTGGCTTGCCGCACTTTCGCGCGTTTGACCGTGCCGCCTGCCGTTACGCGCTCGTTACCGCGCACCACGACTTTGGTTTTCTTGGGCTTGGTACGTAGCGGAATGTCGCTGGCCTTGACGATCTTGACCACGCGCGGCGCACGGCCTTTCAGGGTGGTCGGATCCAGCGGTTCGGCCGCGGTACCGGCCTTGGCGCGACCGGCGGTCGGCAGCTCGGCATGAGCGCGCGGGGCCGGACGGTACATCACCAGCAGCTTGCCGATATGCTGGATCGGCGCCGCATTCAGGCGGTCGCAGATGGTGCCGTAGACTGCGATACGTTCGTCGCGATCGTCGCCAAATACGCGAATTTTGATCAATTCGTGGGACACGAGATTGCGTTCGATCTCGGCCAATACCGGCTCGGTCAAACCTTCCGCGCCAATAATGACGACGGGTTTGAGCGCATGGGCTTGGGCGCGCAAAGCGGCGCGCTGGGCGGGAGTGAAAGATAAGGCTGGCATCGGGAAACTCTGGCTCAACTAAAATAAAGGCGGCGGCAAGGGCTGCCGGCTCGGGGCGCGACGGGTTGCCGTAAAATGAAGCCGGTACCTAAGCCTGCCAAATAAGGCATGGCAAACAAGGCATGGCAAATAAGCACGGCGGGAAAGAGCGCCGGGAGGTTAAACTCCACGGGTCAACATGGTCCGGTGCCGTCCGCGCTTTTCACCATATAACACGGCACACGCAGCGGACGAGCAGCGAAAGTCCGCATTATCCGCCAAAAACGAAGTTTTCGGTAAAAACGCAGGTTTTCTTAATTTTAATGGCAAAAAATAGATTCAATCATTCCTGGCTGCACGATCATATCAACGATCCTTACGTGAAACTGGCCCAGCGCGAGGGTTATCGTGCCCGCGCGGCCTATAAGCTCAAGGAAATCGACGAGCAGGACAAACTGATCAAGGCCGGCCAGATCGTGGTCGACCTGGGCGCCGCGCCCGGCAGTTGGTCGCAATACGTGCGCAACAAGCTGGCCTTGGGGGCGCGACGCGCAGACGGTTCGCTCAATGGGACTATTTTCGCCCTCGATTTGCTGCCGATGGAGCCGGTTGCCGACGTGCATTTTATCCTCGGCGACTTCCGTGAGGAAGAAGTCTGGAGTCAACTCGAAGCGGTGGTAGGTTCTCAACAAGTAGACCTTGTACTTTCAGATATGGCCCCCAACTTGTCAGGAGTGGCGACTGCCGATTCGGCGCGAATTGAGCATTTATGCGATCTCGCACTCGAATTTGCGGCAAAGCATTTGAAACCCGAGGGCGCTTTACTCGTCAAATGCTTCCATGGCAGTGGCTACAGCCAGATTGTCGAGAAATTCAAGCGGCAATTTAAAGTGGTTGCACCGCGCAAGCCTAAAGCGTCACGCGATAAATCCGCGGAAACGTTTATTTTGGGCCGGGGCCTGAAAAAGCAGGGCTAGATCGCCGCTGTCCATAACAGCTGCGTTTAACCCTGCTGCGGGACCCCGGATTGCCCGGTTCGCCTATGCCTGCCTTAGTTAATCGCTATGGCAGGGGGTGGCGGACTGGATTAGAATGGATTATTGGCATGCAAAAGCGCTGCAATATTTGTGAAGGAGTGTGGCTTTGAACAACAATATGCTTTCTAAGCTGGCCGTGTGGCTTGTCATAGCACTCGTGCTGTTCATGGTGTTCAAGCAGTTTGACAGGCCGCACGCGCAAGAAGCCGTGCCGTATACCCAGTTCATGGATGACGCGAAGGCGGGCAAGGTCAAGGCGGTAACCGTTCAAGGACGGAATCTGACCGTAACTTCCGCTGACGGCAATAAATATCAGATCGTTTCGCCAGGCGACATCTGGATGGTCAGCGACCTGATGAAATACAACGTTCAGGTCAGCGGCAAGGCGGACGACGAACCCAATCCGTTGATGTCCATCCTGTTCTCGTTCGGTCCGATTGCGCTGCTGATCGGCTTCTGGTTCTACATGATGCGGCAGATGCAGGGCGGCGGTAAGGGCGGGGCGTTTTCGTTCGGCAAGTCGCGCGCGCGGCTGATCGACGAAAACAACAATGCGATCAAT
>Ga0302235_10001448_pt1 | contig 17860 bp, 15 predicted proteins | sample II_Palsa_N3_3_FD_193577 | JGI IMG/M metagenome (GOLD analysis project Ga0302235, IMG submission 193577) | Peat permafrost microbial communities from Stordalen Mire near Abisko, Sweden - II_Palsa_N3_3 | ecosystem: Environmental > Terrestrial > Soil > Palsa > Peat permafrost | place: Sweden... | reverse complement strand
TCTCGCCGTCCGGGCGGCTGCGTCTCATCGGCCGTCGCCAGCGGGGTCGAGCGGCAGGCGGCGACCGCCGGGCAGCTCGGTGATCGAGTTCACGACTCCACGGCTGAGAAAGTCGGTGTACTGAAGAACGGTCCCGTCGGGCACCGCCGGTCCGCCAGGAGCCGCGCGTAGCTGGACACCTTCCGTCTGCAGGACGTTGCTCGTGGCCGGGTCAAACAGCAACTCCTCACGCACCCGGCCGGATCCGCCCTGGGTGACCGCCACCGCGATTCCGCTCCGTCCCAGACGGTCGCGCTGGCGGCCGAGCAATTGGACGCCGGGAAGCTCCGCGAGCACCCGGAACAGCGCAGCCCGCAGCTGCGGCGAGGTGGGTAGAAACAGGAACTGCGAGATCGGCGAAAACATCTGGGCGGGATCGGCTCGCAGCTGCCGCATCATGGTACCTGCCGCTCGATTCGGCGCGGACGCGATCAGGAGTCGTTCAAGCGCGCGCTCCAGCTCGGCGGGCTGGGTCGGCAGGCGATTCATCCGCCAGTAGGGGAGAACTCCGGCGGTCAGGAGAGTCCTTGGTGCAAACGCGCCGTCGAAGACGCGCGGAGACCCAACCATCAGTTGCGCGAGCGTCATCCCGTGCGCGAGAGCGGTCGCGCGATCGTGGGGCGTGAGAAATTGGGTCGATGTGCGGACGATCCGTTCGCGCCCAGAGCCGTCGGCGCGGTACCAGTCGCTCTTGATCTCCGACGTCCGTAGCCACGCGGTCCAGGTCGGACGCTTGGAGCCCACCGAGGCGATGCCGCCGCCGACCGCCGAACTGATCCTGACCTTCACGAACCCGTACTGGTCCTGACCTGGCACCACGCTCATGATCCGCAGCGCTGCCTGCGCGGCCTGGTCGAGCACGACGGCCGCCGACGCCGTGGGCAGATCGAGCGGCCCATCCTGACGCCCACCAGCGCCCGGCAGTGACGCGACCAGCGCCAGCACCGCGACCGCCACAGCGGCCGCGATCGACGCGGCCGACACGACGCGTCGTCGGCCAGCACCGAGCCCGGGCCTGCGGTTCCGTGCCGTCGGCTGAACCGACGACCCGTCGCAAACGAGCTGGGTGAGCAGCTCGTCGCAGAGCCGACGGCCGGCATCAACGACCGCCGCGTCGCGCAATCGTGCTGCGTCGATCGTGTCGCGAGACCCGACAAGACGGTCGCAAGCGTCATCAGAGAGGCGTATGTCAGCCATCTGGTCTCCCAGTCGCGGATAGTCCTACAACCTCTACATCCGACCCACGCCCGATTTCATTACACGACCGCCGGCCACGACCTCGCGCAACTGGCGGATCTGTCGAGGCTGGGCCCGCTGGGGCGGTGCGAGTAGGTCCGTGCCCCCGGGGCCCATCCGACTACGGCTGGCTAGGGTACGCGAATGACCGAACTCGATGCCCTCCTCGCGGAGCAGGTGGCCTACTACCGCGCGCTGGCACCGGAATACGTCGCGGACGCGGGCATCGACGGGGTCACTGAGGAGACCTACAACGCCGCCACGAGAACATTCAATGCAGCGCTCGAGAGCGCGTCACCGCTGGGCGAGGTGCTCGAGCTCGCATGCGGCCCGGGGACGTTCACCAGCGAACTCGCCCGCCGGGCCACATCGATCGATGCTCTTGACGCCTCACCAGAGATGCTCGAAATCGCGGCCGCCCGCACCGCGCAGGCAACCAACGTGCGCTTCGTCCAAGCCGACCTGTTCACGTGGACCCCAAACCGCCGCTACGACTTCGTCTTCTTCGGCTTCTGGCTCTCCCACGTGCCGCCCGAGCGGTTCGCCAGCTTTTGGTCCACCGTCGCCTCCGCGCTGGCGCCGAACGGTCGAGTGATGTTCGTCGACGACGGCCACCGCACGACCGAAGAGCTCACCCACGGACCACAGTCCTCCACGATCGAGCGGCAACTGCGCGACGGCCGCCGCTTCCGCGCCGTCAAGGTCGCGCTCGAACCGAAACCACTCGAACGCTCCTTGCGGGACCTCGGGTGGGCGATCGAGATCCAGCCACTCGCCGGCCCGTTCTTCGTCGGCAGCGGCCGTCGTGCCGAATAGCCGCGACTCGGTAAGCCGCTCAACCCGGAACCCAAGGGGTCAGATACGCCTCACGAACACAACTTAGGTGAGCGGCAACACCTGATCTGGAGCGGCTAGGCGTGATCGGAGGCGGTGTCGGGCAGGCGGCCGTGGCACGGGTGGCCAGCACGGCGGTCGTGGCGCTCTCCGCCAGCGTCTGCCGTCATCCGCTCTGCATGAATCGACGCCTCGCCGGTCGGCGCCGAATCCGCTGCAGCCGGTCGTTTGGCCTTCCGCTTTCCAGTCGCGCCGGGCGCAGAGCGGGAGCTGAATCCTCGCCTGCTCCAGGAGGCGACGTAGCGGGATGGCTCCGACGAGACAGCGCCAACCGGCCGCCTGGCCATGCAAGCCGAGCCCAGACCGGTCGAGCCGGCCTACCTCTTACGCGAAGCGGAGAGCCGCGACAGCAACCACGCCGTAGTTCGTGTTGAACCCAACGGTCGCGACGAGCACGCACGAGTCACCACACCTCTTCTCGTTGAGCGTGCTGTACGGCCGTGGTGACGCGATCGAACGCACCCTGAAAAGACCCGTCCCGGTCCCACTGGCGCTGGTCGTAAGAAACGACTGGGCTGCTAATTGCACGCCGCACCCGTAGACGCCAGCGTCTACGACCGACGCGCATTCCGACAGGAAGACCTTCACGCCGCTGCCAAAGCCGGTAACCCGAACCGTCACCACCTGATCGTCGTGAAGTCCTCGGCTGGGAGTCACGACAATGGCCAGACGACGAGCGTCAGCATGGCCCCAGGTGGTGGCCGAGGCACCCGATGCGCACGCTAGCGCCAAGAGGCCAAAGATCACTATGGACCTCATCGGGCGAAACTACTCGACCAACCGAGCGATGTCACGCCTCGATCGGATTACGTATCCGCTCCTGAGTACTCGCGTCAGCGGAAGCGCAGCGGCGCCGAGGTCGGTGCGGCAGGTCGGGCGCCCACTTCTGACTTGAGTCCGGTCAGCGCTCGAGCGGAAGACGCGCCCCATCTCCCGTCGGGCGACAATCCGGAACCCCGGCTGCCGAGCCTCGGCGGACCCGCGCCAACCGTTCCCAACCCACGGGCGCACTGGAGTGCTGCGAGAGAGAGCTAGTAGTGCTACTGTTGGTATCATCATGGCTGAGTTGAAGATCGACCGTTCAGACCCGACTCTGCTGCATGATCAAGTCGCTGCGGAGATCCGTCGGGCGATCGCCGATGGCGAGGCGAAGCCGGGCGAGAAGCTTCCGCCCGCGCGTGATCTTGCTGCCGTTCTTGGTGTGAACTCGAATACCGTGCTGCGGGCTTTGCGGCTTCTGCGAGACGAGGGTCTGCTGGAGTTCCGCCGCGGTCACGGGATCACGGTGACCGGCGCCGCCCCGCGGAGGACCGTTGTCGTGACGAAGGCGCAGGAGCTGCTGCAGGTAGCGCGTCACGAGGGTTTTCGTCGTGACGAGCTGGTGCGGTTGATCGAGTCGCTTCCCTGACCACAGCATGCCCGCGCTCGACGACCGTCCCGCGATCGCCGATTCGGAGCCGGCCAAACCTGAGGTTCTGATCGAGGAAGCGCGCCGGCGCCAGCGCCGGCGACGCCTCACGGCAGCCTGGGCGGTCGTTCTGGTCGCCGCCATCGCGATCGCGTTCGGAGTGACGTCGGGCGACGAGCCGCCGGCCGTGCCGCAAACCGCCGGCGGCGGTGGCGCACCGGTGGGCGCGCCAGCGGCGTCGTGGCGTGAGCTGGCCGCAGGCAGCGGCTATGTCGACATGGGCGAGGTGGGCGCGGTGACCGAATTCCATGGCCGGCTGATCCTGGCCGGCTGGGGGTTCGGGCAATCTCCGCCGACCGGGCTCGGCTGCAGCATTCTCTGTAATCCGGTTGTCTGGGTCCACGGCGCTCGTGGTCGCTGGCGCGCCGTGTTCGCCACCCAGGCTTGGGGGGGACTCGCCGGCGAGCGGTTCAGCATCGCGGGCGGTCGTCTGCTGATGTTCAACTCCCAGCAGGGCACGCGACTGTGGGAGTCGTCTGATGGCCTGGTGTGGCGCGCGGTGAGGCTGCCGGCGGAGATGGAGATGGCGATGGACGGCCTTGGGTCCGACGGTGGCGTCGCGTCTACCGGCTCTCGGGTGGTGGCGGTGTTCAACAACCAATACGTCGGCACCCCGATGAGGGCTTGGGGCGAATCGGATTTTGTCTGGACCTCGACCGATGGCATCCAATGGCACCACGACGCCGACGCCACGCACAGCGAGCCGCAATTCGACTCGCTCAGCACCGCGCCACACGGATTCGTCGCGACGAGCACATCGCGGGTCAACGGCCGCTCAATCATCTGGTTCTCGCGCAATGGGCTGTCGTGGTCATATGCGCCGATCAACGCGTGGCGCGGCGGCCATGACCTGATCACGGCCGGCCCCGGCGGCTTCGTGCTCGAGCGCGTCCCGGACTACGACACGCGGGGGCACCCGGCCGTCCAGCTCTGGCGGTCGTCCGACGGGCGGTCGTGGACGCGAGCACGGATCTCGGGGCTCGGACCCGCCTACCAGGGACAGGCGATGAACGTGCCACGCCTGCTGGCGACTGCCGACGGCTTCGTCGCGTACGACCAGCTGACCGGCAGGCTGTGGTGGTCGTCGACCGGCGAAACCTGGTCGCGGCTGACACCCTCAGGCAGCCCGCCGGCGATCCTCGAGCCCCAAGCCATCAGCGTCGACGGCAACTCGCTGCTGTTCGCCGAGCAGGCGCAACACCCTGCCCGCGGCATCCCAAGCGGTGCGACAAGCGTCTGGCAGCTCACGCTGCCATGAGGACGAGCGGACGGTCCGTCACGGAAGAGGATCGCGAACAATGGCGGCGAAGCTTGAGCGAGCCGGGCAGCAGGCGACCGGATCCGAGGAGCTCGAGGCGCTGTTCCGCGAAACACGCGAGCTCCAGCGCCGCCGCCGGCGCCGCCGGCTGCTGTCCGTGGCTGCCGTCGCGGCAGGGATCGTTGCTGGGCTGATCGGCTTCCGCGGCAGCGGTGGAGGCCGTCACGTCGGGGCGGGATCCGCCTCGCCGGGTGGCGGGGCGGGCGGCGAGCGCACCTCGCGCGTCGTCGGCGGTGGATTCGCCACCGGGCTTGTCGCCTTGATCTTCTCCCAGATCTCGGGCGAGGTGCTGTGGGCGGCCAACGGCTTCGCGATGGAGCGCTCCGATGACGGTGGGGTGCGCTGGACTGACATCACGCCGGCGAACCTGGTCGGCGACGATCCCGGCGCTCGGATCGAAGGCTTCACGGCTCGTGGCCTGCACGACCTGTGGTTCGCTGCGAGCGACGCTGGCGACGCGACCGCTCAGGGGCTGCGTGGGTTCGCGATCGAAGACTCGTCTGACGGCGGCGCGCGCTGGCAGTGGACCGCCGTGCCGTGCTCGGACTGCCTGAGCATGGCGCTGTCGTTCGTGACCGCGGCGCGCGGCTGGGCGCTGGGCACGCCCGGCCGTCTCTACACCACAGCCGATTCCGGGCGGCGGTGGTCCGCCCTTCCCAATGCCCCGGCCGCCTCCAGCGCGCCACGAGGGCTCACGTTCACCGGCGCATTGACCGGCTGGCTCACCACCGGCCCGAACCTCTACGTCTCCCATGACGGCGGCCTTCATTGGCGTCCGGTTCGACTTCCCCGCGCCACGCCGGGCACTGCCCCGTTCCGGCTCGGCCGGCCCCAGTTCTTCGGGTGGCGCGTTGGCGTGATCCCCGGGGTGCAGATCGGGGGCGAAACGGTGATCTACGAGACGTCAGACGCCGGCAAGCAGTGGACGGCGATCGCTGTGCCCGTCGTGCGCCAGATTGGTGCCCGCGGACGGTGGCAGCTACCACAGGCCGACTTCAGCACTCGCAAGGTCTGGTCGCTGCAGCTCTTGAACGGCCCGCTCGCGCCGCTGATCGTGACAGCGAACGCCGGACGCTCCTGGACCCGGGTTCCCGAGCCACCGACCTACGCCGACGTCCAGCCGGTCTGGCAATTCGCGATGGCAATTCCCACCGACGGGTGGCTCCTCGCCGCCGCCGCGCCATGCGCGCCGGGACGCCCAAGCGCTGACTGCGGCGTCCCGCTCATGCTGAGAACCACCGACACCGGACGCACATGGCGCGTGATCCACCGTCCGCCCGCGCCAAGCAGCGAAACCCACACCCGATGATCGGACAGGCCTTGCGCACGCTAGCTGCCGGCACCGGAAGCAGAAGCCGCCGACGTCCGCTGGAAGCGAACCGCGGAGGCTCCATCACCGTTGCGCCGTCGCTGGGGCGCAAGGTCGTCCGGCCGGCGCCGTCCGGATCACGACAGACCGATAAGCCTTCATAGGGTCTTTGATCGGGCGACAGCTTGCAGCGGGGTCCCAATTTGGGTCCCACGAGGCCTTTAGACCACAAAAAAGCCCCGTATTTGCAGGGCTTTTGAAGTACCGCTACCGGGATTCGAACCCGAGTTTCCGCCGTGAGAGGGCGGCGTCCTAGTCCCCTAGACGATAGCGGCGCAGGGCCCTGGCTCCGGAGGGTAGCGGACGCTGGTTAGATCCCAGCGCGCGGCCGCAGATGCTACCGTCACGGCTCCCGCGGCTGTGGTGAAATTGGTAAACACGCGGCGTTCAGGTCGCCGTGCCCTTACGGGCTTGGGGGTTCGAGTCCCTTCAGCCGCATCAACTCGAGAGGACGAGTTGACGCCAGCCAACTCGACGGCGCGACCACGTCGCCGACCGTGACGCTGACACGAGGTCAGGGCCAGGCGACGTTCCAGCGGTCGACCACGCGCGTCTCGCGCTCGTGGCCGAGGGACCCGACGGCGGCCGGCGACAGCGCCAGCCGCGCGCCGCCCTCCGGTCCGAGCTCGATCCACCGGGCCGCAACCACCCGCAGGACGTGCCCGTGCGCGAACGCGATCGTCGCGCCAGAAGCCCCGCCGGACACGACCCGCGATAGCACGCGGTCAGCCCGGGCGGCCACCTCTCCGGGCAACTCGCCGCCGGGACAGCCATCGCGCCACAGCAACCACCTGGGGTCGCGCTCGTGGATCTCGTCGGTCGTCAGGCCCTCGTACTCGCCGTAGTCCCACTCCCGGAGGTCCTCGATGATCTCGGCCCGCTCGCCGAAACCAGCCAGCTCGCAGGTCTCCCGAGCCCGCAGCAACGGGCTGCACAGCACTGTCTCGAAGGCCGCGGGTTGAAGGACGTTCGCGAGCACCCGCGCCCGCTCGCGACCGACCGGCAGCAGCGGCAGGTCGGTGCGCGATGTGTGGCGGCCTGACTCGCTCCACTCGGTCGCGCCATGCCGCACGATCACGAGACCGCCGGCCGGCGGTGAGAAGCTCGAGCCCTGAGGAGCAGCGCCCGCCACCAAGGCGACTAGCCAGCCTGGCCCGGGGCGATCATCGTGGGTCGCTCGCCGACCCCGCCGGCGCCGGCATCACGGCCGGCGCCGGCGCAGACCCGGCCGTCAGCTCGTGCGCTGCCAGCAGCGCGGCGCCCAGCACGCCCGAGATCGCGTGGAAGCGGGCCAGCCTGATCGTCGTGCTCGTTCCCAGCCCCGGAACGACCGACGCGTGCGCGACGCGGATCGCCGGCTCGAGCAGCAGATCGCCGCACGCGGCAGCCGCCCCGCCACCGAGCACGACCTCATCGGGATCGAAGGTGTTGATCGCGTTGGCGATCCCGACCCCGACCATCCGCGCCCACTGCCCCAGCACCGCCAGCGCGCGTGCATCGCCGCCCTGGGCCGCCCGCACGACGTCTCCCCCGTTGGCCATCCCGATCCCGGTGGCGAGGCGGCCGAGCGCGCGTCCGGAGGCGAGGTACTCGAGTGAGTCCGGCTGCGGCCAGTGCGGTGGCGGCAGCTTGTCGTCGGCCGGCTGCACCGCGACCAGCGTGTGCCCAACCTCGCCGGCGCCGCCGGTCGCGCCACGGTAGATCCGGCCACCAAGGACCAGCCCGCCGCCGACGCCCGTACCGATCGTCAGCATCACCAGGTTGTGCGCGACCATCCGCAGATCCTCATCGTGCGCCTCGGCCAGGGCGGCCACCGTCGCGTCGTTGTCGACGAACACGGGCACGCCGCCGAGGCGCTCGCCGAGCACCGCCCGCAGTGGCACGTCGACGAGCGGGATGTTGACCGACGCGACCACACGCCCGGTGGCGAACTCGACGATCGACGGCACCCCGATGCCGACGCCGTCGATCGCAGCACCGGCGCGCGCCTCATCAACGATCGCAACCAACTGCGCGATCAGCGCATCGGAGCCTGACAAGTCGGTTGGATGCACAACCGATTCGCCCAGCTTGCCCGCGTGCAGCAGCGCGGCGGCGACCTTCGTCCCCCCCAGGTCGATCCCGATGACCGAGCGCGAAGAGCTCACAACCGGCTCGCAGCGTCGACGTCGAGCAGCACCGTCAGCGACTTAGCCCACCCGGCGAGCAGCGAGGCCGGCGTCTCGCGGCTCGGCAGGGCATTCTCGGCGAACGCCCGCGCCACCGCGTCCGCCTTGGCCGCGCCCGTCGCCAGCACAAGCACCCTCCCGGCCTGGGCGATGCACGGGAAGGTGAACGTGACCCGCGGCACGAACGGCTCGAGCCCCGCCTGCTCGACCCCGATGACCAGCCGCTCCCGCTCGTCGAGCGACGACTGCCCGGGGAACATCGAGGCCGTGTGGCCGTCTGATCCGAGTCCGAGCAGGATCAGCGAGAAGGGCGGCGCGCCATGCTCGGCGAGCGCCCGCTCGTAGTCCTCAGCGCCCTGATCCGGACCGAGCTCCCCCAGGATCCGCCGGCAGAAGTCGATCTCGACACCGGCGGCTGCGACCGGGTCGAGCAGCGCCAGCTTCGCCATCCGGTAGTTGGAGCGCTCGTCGTCGGGCCCGACGCAGCGGTCGTCGCCGAACCACAGCTTCGCCCCCGCAAACGCCTCGGGCGTGCGCGCCGCGATCTCGTATGCGAGCTTCGGCGTCGAGCCGCCCGTGAGCACGAGATGACCGCCGGCACGCGCCGCCGCAACGAGCTCGTCGGCGCAGACCTGCGCCGGATCGTCGACGATGCGCAGCTCGGGCGCGCTCACCCGGCGGCGACCCGCGCGATCGTGTCGCGCCCCGCCTGCGCCACGCGCTCCGGGGTAAACCCGAAGTACTTGTAGAGCTCAGCGGCCGGTCCCGAGGCGCCGAAGTCATGCATCGCGATTACGTCGCCCTGGTCGCCGACCCAGCGATGCCAGCCGAGCGGGCTCGCCGCCTCGACCGACACTCGCGCCCGCACCGCCCGCGGCAGAACGCTCTCGCGGTACTCGTCGGTCTGGCTCTCGAAGTTCGTGATGCACGGCATGCTCACCACCCGAGTTCGCACGCCCTCGCTTTCGAGCAGCTCGGCGGCGGCGAGGCAGATGCTGACCTCGGTGCCGGTGCCCATCACGATCAGCTCGGGCGTGCCGGCGCCAGATGCGTCTCGCAGCACGTAGGCCCCGCACTCGACCGCGTCATCAGGTACCCAACCCGGATCGAACGTCGGCACCGCTTGCCGCGACAGGACGAGCGCGGACGGGCCGGCGGTGGTCGCGATCGCGTGGCGCCAGGCGAGCGCCGTCTCGTTCGCGTCGGCCGGCCGGATCACCGACAGATGCGGAACCGCCCGCAGCGCCGCCAGCTGCTCGATCGGCTGGTGCGTTGGCCCGTCCTCGCCGAGGCCGATCGAGTCGTGCGTGTAGACGAAGATCGACGGTAGGTGCATCAGCGCCGCCAGCCTGACGGAGCCCTTCATGTAGTCGCTGAAGGTGAAGAAGGTCGCGCCAAAGCCGCGCAGGTAGTGAAGGTTCAGGCCGTTGACGATCGCGCCCATCGCGTGCTCGCGGATCCCGAAGTGCAGGTTGCGCCCGGAGTACTGCCCGCCCTCGACGCTGTCCGCACCATCGATCAGGGTCAGCGTCGAGGGCGCCAGGTCGGCCGAGCCGCCGACCAGCTCCGGCACCCGCGCCGCCGCCCACTGGATCACTTCCTGGGAGGATTTACGCGTCGCGGCGCCCTTCGCGCTGGCCTCGAAGCGGGGCACGGAGTCGTCCCAGCCGTCGGGCCGGCGACCTTCGAACAGCCGCTCCAGCTCCTGGGCAAGATCCTCATACGCCTGGCGATAGGCCGCGAACCGCTCGTTCCACTCGTCCTGATATTGCGCACCGCGCTCGACCGCCTGGCGGAAGTGCTCGAGCGCCTCATCGGGCACGAAGAACGGCTCCTCGCTCGGCCAGCCGTAGGCCTTCTTGGTGGCGAGGATCTCATCCACGCCGAGCGGGCTACCGTGAGCGCTGGCGGTGTCCTGCTTGTGCGGCGCACCCTGGGCGATGTGGGTGCGGAGGATGATCATGCTGGGCCGGTCGGTGACCGCACGGGCTGCAGCGACGGCCTCCTCGATCCGCTCGAGCGCGATGTCCTCGCCCAGGTTCTGGACGTGCCAGCCGTATGCCTCGTAGCGCCCGCCGACGTCCTCGCTGAACGCAAGCGACGTGTTGCCCTCAATCGAGATGTGGTTGTTGTCGTAGAAGACCGTCAGCCGGCCGAGTTGCAGGTGCCCGGCGAGCGAGCTCGCCTCGCCGCTGATCCCCTCCTCGAGGTCGCCGTCAGAGGCGATCACGTAGGTGTGGTGGTCGACGATCTCGTGCCCCGGGCGGTTGAAGCGGACGGCCAGCATCCGCTCCGCCAGCGCGAGCCCGACCGAGTTCGAGATGCCCTGCCCAAGCGGGCCAGTCGTCACTTCCACCCCGGGGGTATGACCGCGCTCCGGGTGACCCGGGGTCTTGGAGCCGAGCTGCCTGAAGTTCTCGAGATCCTCGAGCGTGAGGTCGTAGCCGCTCAGGTACAGCGACGAGTAGAGCAGCATCGAAGCGTGCCCGCACGACAGCACGAACCGGTCCCGGTCGGGCCACTGCGGATCGCGCGGGTTGTGGCGCATCGTGCGCGTGAACAGCACGTAGGCGAGCGGCGCGAGCGCCATCGGCGTCCCGGGATGCCCCGAGTCCGCCTTCTGTACCGCGTCCATCGACAGAGTACGGATCGTGTCGATGCACAGCTCGTCGATCGACAGGCGATCCCCGGTGGCGGTCACAGCCTGGGAGGATAGTCGGTCGCGGGCGACGTCAACCGAACAGCACCCCGTAGCGCGAGTACTCCTCGATCGGGACGCGCCGCACCTCGCGGACCGCATCCGCGAGCTTGACAAGCTCGATATTCGTCGCGTGCAGCGCGGTCATCATCCCCCACTGCCCCTCGACCGCGGCGTCGATCGCCGCGAGCCCGAGCCGGGTGGCGAGCACCCGATCGAACGCGGTCGGCGTACCGCCGCGCTGGACGTGCCCGAGCACGGTGGCCCGTGTCTCGTAGCCGGTGCGGGACTCGATCTCGCCCTCGAGCCGCTGGCCGATGCCGCCGAGGCGCGGGTGCCCGAACTCGTCGGTGTCCCCGGCCGAGATCGTCATCGTCGTGCCCTCGCGCGGTGTCGCGCCCTCGGCCACAACGACGATCGAGAAGTAGCGTCCGCGGGCGTGCCGCCGCCTGATCATGGCGCAGACCTCGTCGATGTCGAACGGGAGCTCGGGGATCAGGATCACGTCGGCGCCGCCGGCCAACCCGGAGTGCAACGCGATCCAGCCGGCGCTGCGTCCCATCACCTCGACGACCAGGATCCGGTTGTGGCTCTCGGCGGTCGTGTGCAGCCGGTCGATCGCCTCGGTCGCGACCTGCAGCGCGGTGTCGAACCCGAACGTCTGGTCGGTCGCGCCGAGGTCGTTGTCGATCGTCTTCGGGACGCCGATCACGTTGACACCGAGCTGGAACAGCCTGCTGGCCGCGCCGAGCGTATCCTCGCCGCCGATCGCGATCAGCCCGTCGAGCCCGTGCCTGGCGAGCGTCTGACGGACCATCTCGGGTCCGTCCTCGCGCTTGAAGATGTTGGTCCGCGAGGAGCCGAGGATCGTCCCGCCGCGCGGCAGGATCCCGCGCGTCGATTCGACCGTGAGCGGCTCGTACAGGTCCTCGAGCGGGCCGCGCCAGCCGTCGCGAAAGCCGACCACCTCGGCACCGTAACCGTCGACCGCCTTGCGGACGACGGAGCGGATCACCGCGTTCAGGCCAGGGCAGTCGCCGCCCCCCGTAAGCACTCCCACTCGCATCGGGGCGGCATCCTATGCACCCCTCGCCGCCGCGGACAAGGAGCGCTCGACAACACCCGACATTCGGGGGCCTGTTGGTCGAGGAGGTTCGGGTCGGCGGCTCGGGTCGGCGGCCGACCGGGCCGCCGACCTTGTGGTCCGGCGACGCCCGCTAGCCGAGTCGCGCCTGGATCAGCACCGGCGGCGTCGGCACGGTCGCGCCCCCGGCCGGCTCGGCAGTGACCAACACCGTGTCCGCGCTGGTCAGCGCGACCGGGACGTCGACGGCCGCCTCACCGGCGTCGTTGACGTCGAACAGCGCGTCGGTCGGAGCGGGCGCGTGCCTACCGTGCGCGACCCACACTTCATAGACCTTCCCCGGCGCTGGCGCGGGCATCCCCTCGACGAGCAGCTCGCCCCGGCTGCCGGTCAGCTTGACCGCGGCCCCGCCATGGCTCCACGCCGCCTGCGCCCTGATCACGCGCGTGCCGGCGGGCTTGTTGGTGACGACGACCGTGATCACCGCGAGCACGAGCAGCGCCCCGAGCGCGGCCAGCATCGGCCGGGTCACCGGCCCGCCGAGCCAGCTGCGTGCGCTCCTGCGCGCCGCCAGCGGCTGCGCCTCGAGCTGACGGCGCCGCGCATCGCGCCGGACCTCGTTCATCACGGCCGCCTTGAGCGTCCCCGGCGGCGGCTGCTGGGGCACCATCATCGGAAGCCCGGCCGCGGCGCTCTGGAGCAGGTCGACCTCTTCGCGACAAGCGGCGCACTGCGCCATGTGCAGGCGGAAAGCCAGCGCCTCGCTCTCGTCGAGCGCGCCCAGGACATACGCCGCCGCGTCGCGGCCGCATTCGAGCTCAGTGCCCATCGTTCACAACATCGTCATAGCAGGTGGCCGGCCGGACCGCCAACCGTTCCCGGTCCCGCTGCCCGCTCACAACCGGCGGGTGCGCAGGCGGGTTATCATCGACCGACCACGGGGAGTGGCGCAGTCTGGTAGCGCACCCGGCTGGGGGCCGGGCGGCCGCAGGTTCAAATCCTGTCTCCCCGATTACTGAAGGTCCTGCAAAATCAGCGACGCTCGGGTGGCAGGCCCAACGCGCCGCGGTCCTCGCCCAATCGCGGTCCGGGTCCGGTCCCAGGACCGCGGCCGCCGGCGCCGGCGCCGGCGCCGCATGACTGTGCGGGCCTTGAGTCCACGCGGCCCAGCCCGCTCCGGTCTTGGTCGCGACCCGCCGGTTGGCCGGCGCCGCGCTCGCCACGACGACCACAACTCCGCACACCCCCACTCGCTCGGAGGGGTTTGCGGACTTGAGGTATCCCAGACGACCCCAATCCCACTACCCCCTCGATGATCGACGGGGTGTGCGGAGTTGAGGTCGTGCTCGGGCGTGCTCCGTTAGCGCGGCACTCAACCCCCGCAGCTGGTATCGACCCACGACTGAACACGTACGGACTTGATGGTGGTCGGCGGCACGTTGTGCGCATCGGTCCCTCGCAAGCGACGAGCGCGGGGTGACGGGCACCGCCGGCCGCGGAGGCATGGCCATTGCGACCGGCGACCCAGATGAATGAATTCCGCAACGGTAGCGTGTGTGCCATCGCAACCATCCTGATCTACTAGGAGCCCATTCATGAGCGCTACGACCCCGTCCTCGGTCCCAGCCACCGGAAGCTGGCAGATCGACGCCACCCACTCGACGGTGACCTTCACGGTGACCCACAACGTCGTGGCGACCTTCCGAGCGGGCTTTCACGGGATCAGCGGCAGCCTCCAAGACGGCGTGCTGGCGGGATCCGTCCCGGTCGAGAACCTCGACCTGGGCGGCCCGGAGATCTTCAGAGAACACCTGCTCGGCGAGGGCTTCTTCGATGCTGCCTCGCACCCGACCATCAGCTTCCGTTCGCAGGACATCCGCGCGCATGGCGACGGCAGCGTTCACGCGAACGGCGAGCTCACGCTCAAGGGCGTCACCAAGCCGATCGCGGTCGAGGGCAGCGTCCGCGGCCCGCTGGAGGTCACGCTGGCGGACGGCAGCACCGGGCAGCGGCTCGGAATCACGCTGACCGCCACCGTGGATCGTCGTGACTATGGGCTCAACGTAGGCGCGGGGGCCGATTGGGACGTGACCATCGACGTCGCGCTTGAACTCGGTAACAGCTAACTACACGCTCAACGCGCTGACGGCCGCACAACTGCACGCCGGCCGACAGCCCGGGAGGTCCCCTGCCCCGGGCCCCACCCTATCGCTTAGGCGCGGCGTTCCTGGCCCGAGCGTCTGGTAGTCGTAGGGTGAATCGCGCGCCGCCGGTCGGGGAAGCGTTGCACGTGATCGTGCCGCCGTGTGATTCGATCGTCCGGCGCACGATCGCGAGCCCGAGCCCGGTGCCTCCGCGCGGGCTTCGGGGAAGGCGGACGAACGGCTCGAAGATCCGTTCGCGCTGATCGGCAGGGATCCCTGGTCCGTTGTCGGTCACCGACATCGTCGTACCGGTCGCTGTCTGGGTGACTTCGATCACGACCGTGTCTGCGACCGCGCACGCGTTGCTGAGCAGGTTGCGGACGGCGCGTAGTAGCGCGTCGCGGTCACCGGCGATCGGAACAGGACCGGCCGTGACCAGGTCGACACGCGCCGCCGGTTCGGTGGCGCGTGTGGCCGCCACTGCGGCCGTTGCGAGGTCGGCGAGGTCGACCGGTTCGCGGTTGGGTCGTTCGCGAGCGTCGAGTCGTGCGAGGTTCAGGAGGTCGTCGATCAGGTGCCCGAGGCGTTCGCTGTCACGCGCGAGTTGGGCTTCGATCGTGTCGCGCGCGGGACGTGGTGGCTGATCTCGCAAAAGCCGCTCGGCGGTCGCCTGGAGCGCGGCGACTGGTGTGCGGAGTTCGTGTGAGGCGTCGGCGAGGAACGTTCGCATGGCCGCCTCGGACGCGCGCGCCTCCGAGAGCGCACGATCGAGGAGTACTAGCACGCGCGCGAGCGCGATCAGGAGCGCGAGCGCGATAACGCCGCCGATCGCTTCAGTGACCTCCAGGCTGCGGACCTGATGGTCGATCCCGGCACGGCTGCCGGTCAGGGTCGCGGGCAGGTCGCTGCCGTCGACCGGGATCAGCTCGTGAACTGTCAAGAGCGCCCCGCCCGTAATGGTCTGAAGGGTCGCGCCCTTGGCGGGTATCCCGGCGAGGTCAACCGAGATGCCCTCAGCGGCAAGCGAGCCAGTCAGCGACTTCAGTGCTTCAGGGGTGTGTGCCGCGCTGAGCGCGTTTGCCCCGGATGTGAGGTCTGCGCGAAGGCGCTGCTCGAGCCCATCGCGGTAGCGGATCGTGATCATCACGACAAATGCTGCGAGCGCGGCAACGATCCCGAGTATCGCGGCGGCGATCAGCCGCTGGCGCGCAGGTCGGTTCACGGGGAGAAGCGGTAGCCGATCCCCCGGACAGTGTGGATCAGGCGGGGGCCGCTTGTCTCGAGCTTTCGCCGCAGCGCGCTGATGTGAACCTCCACGAGGTTGTGGTCGTATGCGTCATAGCCCCACACTTGGGTCAGCAGCTGGTCCTTGGATAGGGCCTGTCCGCGGTGGCGGATGAGAAAGGCGAGCAGTCGAAGCTCGGTCGAGGTCAGCGCGAGCTGCCGACCGCCGCGGGTGGCGAACCCGTGCTCTTCATCGACGAGAAGCCGCTCGACTTCCAGGACCTGCGGGATCGTGCCCCGCCGGCGCAGGACAGCCCGGACGCGCGCCATCAGCTCCTCGAGCGCGAACGGCTTGACCAGGTAATCGTCGGCGCCGAGTTCGAGTCCGGCGACCCGCTCGGCCACGGCGTCGCGGGCGGTGAGGAAGATGATCGGCAGCTCCTGCTGCTGGCGGAGCAGCCTTGCCAAAGCGAAGCCGTTGCCACTCGGCAGCAGCACATCGAGGATCGCCAGATCGGGCACGAGCGCGAGCACGTCTCCGGGATGGGGGAGATCCCCGAACGAGATGGCCGTGAACCGCTCCGCGTGTAGCGCGGCGAGTACCGCGTCGCGTACCGGCTGCTCGTCCTCGATCACCACCACTCGACCGATCGACTCGCCCGTCACCCGGCGATTGTCCTCGATGCAGGCTGAAGATCGGCTGAAGAACCGGTGCGCTTCAGCTCGATCTCAGCTTCCCGCACGATCCTGATCCTGCCCAGACGACGCCGCCACGGCGGCAACACGAGAGGAGACCAACGTGAACGATCAACAGCCCAGATTCGCTCGGCTGCGCCACACCGCGACCGGCGCGCTCGCTGCACTCGCTGCAGTTGGCGCGATCGGCGGAGCCGGCGCCCTGGCTGCAACACCGAGCGCCAAGCCACACCGCCACCACCACGCCACGCCGCCGCACGGGAAGGGCGGGACGCGACCCACTGGAGGAAAGCCAACGCCGACCAGTCAATCCGGACCCGCTGGAGGAAAAGGCGGGACCCGACCCGGTGCAGGGAAGTAGCGAGCGCGGCCATGTTCAGTCTCCGCGCCCCGAGGAGGACATGATGAAGGGGAAGACCCGCGGCGGCACCGCCGACGCGCGCTGCATCGCCTCGGTGTCGAACGCCTGACGGCCCTCCGCGAAGTGCTCCCGCGATGGCCCAGACCCTCGCCACCGGACGCCGCTACACGCCTCGGCTGGTTTGAGTGCAGGAGCGCTGACCCGCTTAGGCTCGGCCGCTTCCGCGTGAAACAGCGTTGCTGGGATTCCGGCCGGCTTCCCCTCCTCGGTTCATTTGCACAACTCCTCGGATTCCGTTGCGGGTCTGAGTCGGGCTAGATTGCTCGCATGGGTGAGCAAGGGCGTCGGTCCTCCGCCCAGGCCGCGCTTGATCGGCGGTTCGCCGAGGATCTTGTCTGGGCCCGGTGGGCGGTTGCTCGGTGGGACGCGTTTCCGGCCGAGCGGCTGCCAAGGCCGCTGGTCCTCGTCGGCCAGCGAGCTTTCGTTGAGCAGGGCTTCGCGACCGGGGAGGCCAAGCTGGCCTATCTCGAAGGGCGCGTGGAGTCAGCCGTGCCGCTACGCGCTGCAGTCCTAGCGGCGTTCATCCAAGAGCTCGGCACAGGACGCTCTGCACGCGCCGGACCGCCGCTGGTGATTACGGACGCGGTCCGTGGTGAGACCGAGTTCGTCACAGATCGGGGACGTCGTCGACTACCGGCCTGGCGGCTCACGGCGATCGATGCGCTCGGACCGATCTGGGTGCTCGACCGCGAACTCGCGCCGGGCGAGTGGCAGCCGGCCGACCCACCTGCCATCCCGCGACCTGCACTCCAGGCACCGCGCTTTGACCCCGGCACTCACGTGGTCGTCGGTCCCAGCGACGCGACACTGACACTGCATTTCACCGGGGCGCTACCGGAATTCGAGCGCTACCCAGAGGCGGAGATCATCGAGTCTCCAAAGGCCGTGGCGATCGTTCCCAAGGCCGAGGACATCGGGCCGCCAGGCGCGCGAATCTTGCCGGGCTACGGTCACCAGGTCACCGTACAGCTCGCGTCTCCGATCGGACCACGGGTGTTCGTCGATCTGCATGGCCACGCCCGGCAAGTCCTGCAGGCAAGCAGCGACCCGCGATGAAACGACGGAAGTGCCGCAGGTCGATCCACGCGACAGCGCAGCCCG
>Ga0302235_10001440_pt1 | contig 17900 bp, 21 predicted proteins | sample II_Palsa_N3_3_FD_193577 | JGI IMG/M metagenome (GOLD analysis project Ga0302235, IMG submission 193577) | Peat permafrost microbial communities from Stordalen Mire near Abisko, Sweden - II_Palsa_N3_3 | ecosystem: Environmental > Terrestrial > Soil > Palsa > Peat permafrost | place: Sweden... | reverse complement strand
CTCACCGTCGCCCTGCACTACGGTGACCGGGCGATGGGGAGTCCAGCGGGCCGCCTCACGGGCCCAGTTGGTCTTGACGACGCTCGGCACGACGACGAGCAGCGGGTAGGCGTTCGCTGCTTCCGCGGCGAGCAGCGCCTCGGCCGTCTTGCCGAGGCCCGGCTCGTCGGCGAGCAGGAACGTCCGGTGACCGGCAGCGGCCGCGGCGACCACCTCCCCCTGGTGCGGCATTAGCTCCAGGCCCGCCGGGGTGAAGCGTGCCGTCGGCATCGGGAGCGCCATGCAGGCCGGGGCGCCCCTGTCGGCGCGCTCGAAGGAACTCAGCAGCGGGCCGAGCAGTTCCCAGTTGGCCAGGCGGCGCGGACGGGAGGTGAGCTGCGGAACGGCGGAGAAGTCAGGGGCCAGAAATGGGTTCGCCAACTGCCGGGAGACCACCGACTGCGGCACGACCCGCCGCTCCGTGACAGCGGGAGCGGTCGCGGTCTCCGCCGGCGCGATCTCTTCGGGCGCCGGCTCGATGCCGAGCTCCTGCAGCATCTCCCGCTTGAGCGACCGGGCCGCGTCGGAGACGTCGGAGTCCTCGGCGAGCAGCGCCAGTAGCTGAGCGTCCCGGACGGCGGTCGTCGCCAGGATGGTCGCGATGCCGTCCAGGCGCCTGAGCTGCTCGGCCCGATGACTGTCGCTTCCGGCCGCCGCCCGGACCCGGGCGCGCTCATCCCGCAGCAGCAGGGCGATGGCCTGGAACTTCGTGCGCACGGCAGGCGTCACGCGGCCGCGCTGAGCAGCCGCCTCGACCTCACGGGCACTTCGGGCGAGCACCGAGACGACGTCGCCGCGGTGGTGGACGCGCCGCTGCTTCCGCGGGGCGGTACGGCGAGCGCCCGTCTGGCGCTGGCCTGGTCGAGCCACAGACATCTCCTCTAGAACGCCGGGGCACGGCGGCCACGGCAGCATGCCGCAACAGTCCTGCGGCCGGGACGAGGAACGTCCCGAGCACAGTGCCCGGTGCTTCGTACGCCGAGCTGACTCGCGGATCTCCAAGGATCAACGCAGCGGCCCAGCCAAGCATCTCACGCGGGCCGGAGCCGCCGGCGGGTGGGCTGGTACCCACGGCACGAAGAAAGTCGTCGCCGGACGACCAGCTCAGTTTTTGGGTACCAATCGTACTAACGCATGCGAGGGCGCATAATTCCCGGCCATCCGGCCATCCTGCCCGCTCATGCCCGGGTCAGGCCACGTAGCGCAGCTTGAGTTCGTCGGTGTGGCCGGACCAGCTCAGGTGGAGTGCCCAGCAGCCGGGCGCAGGCAGATCGATGATCGACGGTCCTGGCCCGCCAGGTACGGACACGGTCGCCGTGCGCGCGCTGCCCGCGAGCGTGGCCTTGATGACCAGCGGATCCGGTCCAGTGAGCGGGATCCTGGACACCCAGAGGATCTTGTTGTTCCTGTCTTGCAGTGGAGGCGAGTGCAGCGCGTCGCGGCTGGCCCACAAGATCGCCACGATGTTGCCCGCCTCGCCTAGCACATGCGGCATGGCCTGATCTGCCGGGGAGAACCCGGACCGCGCCCAGGTCGGCAGCGGGCTGACCGGCGGCTGCCCGGCACATCCGTCCGAGGTGACCGCCCCTGCTTGCGCCGAGGACTGACCGTTACCGCTACATGCCGCCACGAGCAAGGCAACCGCCGCCAGCAGCACGACAACCACACCGCGCCTCATATCCCGACGGTACGCCCGCCGGACGGCCCACAGCATATCCAGCTGCAGGCGCGATATGCCTGACCCGGACGCTTCCCTGCCACGACCTCGAAGACCCGCGATCAGCCGGGGGTATCCAGCCCGTTGCGATCGTGCGCTGCTCGGATCTGGCTGAGCCACTCTGTACCCAGCTGGCGCCCGTTTGGGAATTGGTCGTCTCGATCCCAGCGCCACGTTGCGATCATCGCCAGCACGAGGATCCGGCACTGGCGCAGCAAGTCTTGATTGACGCCCGGATAGTGCTCGCTGACTTCTTCGGGCGCATGGGCGAGGTCGAATTCGACCGGCCCGCGGCAACACGTCTCGAGGTCTATGAACAGCAGCCCGTTCCTCGTGGAGAGCACGTTGCCCGGGTGCGGCTCGCCGTGCAGCAGCTGCTCGGCGCCGCCGTGCTCGCCGATCACTCGTCTCAGGCTTCGCAACGTGTCGCCGAGGAGCTCCCGGTCCGCGCGGGCGAGCGCCGGAGTGTGGTCGCGGCTCGCGACGAGTTGCTGAGCCTGCTCGACTCGATCCGTGAAGTGGGGCGCAGGGATGTCGAGCTTGCGCAGGCCGGCATGCAGCCGCTTGAGGGCACTGGCGTAGTCGGTTGGTGAGACTTCCCGAGGTGCCTCGGGTTCGTAGTAGGTCCACAGCGTGAGCACGAAGCCATCGCGCTCATAGACACGCGGGTCCACTCGAGGCTCAAGAGCAGCCACCGGGCACCCGGATTCGGCGAGCCGCTGAGCAAGCTCGACTTCGAACTGTGAGACCTGATGCGCTACAGGTGCCACCCGGGCAAGCACGTCACAAGGCAGCAGACGCAGAGTGAGCTTGTTCGAGTCATGAAGAACGATCGCGTCGTCGACAGTCAGGTCAAGTGATGAGGCGGTCGACATGGCCGCAGCCATCGCCCGCGGAACCTCTGACGCCTGCATTGTCAGGCGGGTGCCGAGGCGAGGCGCAGCCGCGCCTGGCGTGCGGCACGGTGGCCCGCCACCAGCGCGGCCGCCATGACGATCACGGCGAGGACGTCGATCGCGCCCGCGTGGAACAGCGGAGTCCCTCCCCCGCTGGCGATCCAGTAACAGCACCCGGCGAGCAGGGCCGGCATTGCGGCGCACGCGGCAGCGGCAAGCCGGATCTCATAGCGGAGCACGGCCCGCGGCAGGTCCGCGCGGCGGACCGTGGCTGCCGCGCCCGCGACCGCGCACACGACGGCCAGCGGGCTCACCGCCATCCAGGCGAGTTCCCCCGCCGGGAACGCGGCGAGGGCTGATGGGTGCGCCCAGTACGAGGAGACCGACAGAGTCGACGCCCACGAGAACGCCGCCAGGCCGCCCGGCACGAACCCGCGGTGCGCGCCGGTTCCCGGCCATCCGTTCCCGAAGTACCGCCCGCCCGCGAACGTGACCGCCGTCCCGGCCAGGACGACGGCAGCCGGGACGAGCAGGTCCCTGCTCTGCCCCCGCACGATACGGCGGCCCACGACCCAGACGACCGGCGCGGCGGCTAGCAGCGCCAGCACGAGGAAGGCCAGCATGGCGGCCGACGTCACGATGGTGGCCGCCGTCGCGGCGCCGCCGCTGGACTCCGACCACTGCCAGCCGATCGTCAGCTGCGACCAGATGGCCGCGCCGAAACCGAGGAAGATGCTCAGGCAGCAGGCCAGCGACACGAGGCTGGCGCGAACCTGCCCGGCGGCGTCCGCGGCGAACCCGCAGAGCCCCGCTCCGGCCAGCCGGGCGGCGATACCGCCGCGGATCACGTCCGCCGTGCGTGCGCGGGACCGCGGCCGTTCCTCAATATCGGCGATCAGGAGTTCGGCGAACTCCTCGCCGTAACGATCCCGCCATGACCTCGGGTACCAGCGCACGAGCCGGGCCGCCCGGCCGGCCGGCGTCACGCGGAGCCCCAGCTGTCGGCTAGCCGGCGCAGCCCTAGCTCAGCGACGCGGCGCTGGTTGTCGAGATGGGCGCGCAGCGCGGTCGCTCCCGCGGCGGTCAACCGGTACGGGCGCCGCCGGTCATGGCTCTCGACGCCCTCGATCATGCCCTGCGCCTCGAGCCTGGCGAGCGCTTCATACAGCGTGCCTGGCGCGAGCCGGACCCCGGCGAAGGACTCGATGTCCTTGGTGAGGGCGTAGCCGTGCTTGGTGCCGTCGGCCAGGCTCGCGAGGATCAGCGTGGCCGGCCCGGCGTACCGGCCGAACCCGGCGAACTCCTCGCTGTCCTTGGCCATGACGTTCATTGTATATCGGCTCCCGATCTAACGGCCGGGGCCGCTCGCATCAGGTACGGCACCCGGCGGGCGAGGAACGCCCGGGGAAACGGATCACGCAGCCGCCACAGTCCGGCGTCGACCACGAAGTGCGCCATCACCGTGCCCAGGTATGCGCCGAACACCAGCCGGACCGCCGGACCGCCGCTGTGCAGATGCGAGGTCACGGCGAGCACGGCCCCGCCGATCAGCGCGAGATTGCCCAGCACCGCCAGGCGCAGCGCCCGGCCGGCCTCGCCCGGGCCGCCGGCCGCGACCAGGCTCACCAGCAGAAGGTACTGCATACCATGCGCGATCGTCATTCCGCCGACGGCCGCGTAGGGAGAGGCGAGGACGAAGACCGGGACCGAGAAGAACAGGCCCATCAGGTACATCACGCAGAAGCCTCGCGGCCGCTGCGCGGGTGCGCGGCGGGCGAGCAGGATCACGCCGACCGCGACGGCCCCCGCCATCGCCGCCGCCGATAGCGGGAACAGCGCGCCCAGCCTCGGGTCGACGCGCAGCTGCAGCAGCGCGGGCCGCGCCATCAGCGCGCCGATGCCGGCCAGGCCCGACGCGATCAATGCGCGGCGTTCGGCGGCTTGCAGCGGCGGCGCGCCAGCCGTCTTAGCCGCCAGTGCTGTCATGCCGAGGTTCTGCTTGGCGAAGTGGAAGAACTGCCAGGCGAAGAACGGGAGCAGCAGCCATGTCATCGCCGCCGGGGTGAGTGTGGCGGCGGCCGCCGCGCCCGCGATCATCAGCAGCACCGGGACGCGGATGAAGCGCCACGGATGGCTCACCGCGTATGAGCGGACGTCGCGCAGCGTGTAAAGCCAGCCCGTGGACGCCACGTGCGCTGAGGATCCGGCGAACAGCACCCAGGCCAGCCCGCGGTCCGGCGCTGCCGATCCGGAGGGCGCGAACGCCACCGCCATGACGAATGCCCCAGCGGTGAGGGCGACTGTCGCCCACAGCCAACGGCGGGCCAGCGGCCCGTCCCGGTCTGCGGAGCGGCCCGGCGTCAGCGTCAGTTCCGGCGGCATCAGCCTCCTCCGCAGCCGCCAGCCGCACCGATGTCGGGCACGATGACCAGGGCGAACACCACCACGCCGCCAAGGAAGATGGCGATAAACGCGATCGTCAGGACCATGCGGCGCGTCTTGTCGCGCCGGGTCAGAGCGGGATCCTCCACGAAGATCGACATGCCGTCAGACTATTTCGTCTCCCGGTATATCGTCAAACGACCTAAACTGGGTGACGCCCGGGACTACGACACCGAATATCCAACCCAAAATGCGCGGCAACAATGGGGACGGCGAGGTCAGCGAACTTCGGTGTACTCGCTGCGGTCCAGCTGCATGACGTTGTTGTGGTGGCCGCCCGCTGGCTCCGCGGCGTCGGTGTACTGGCTGCCGTCCAGTCGCACGACACGGAAGGTGCGCCCGGACACCAGCTTGCGCAGGTGCCGCATCCCGCTCATGCCCGCGACCGCGACCGCTATTCCGGCGGCGAGGATCGAGCCGCCGAACAGCGCGAGCCCGCCGACGACGTGTCCCAGCATCATTATGACCACTCCGGCCAGCAGGGCCACCGGCACGGCCGCCACCAGCAGCAGCGCGAGCAGTGTTACGGCGATGACGACTTTGGCCGACCTGTCCGGCGTCCGCTCCGCGTACCAACCGGTCATCATGCTCACCTCTCAAGGCCCAGAGCTCTTCAGCGGTCCAGGCCTGCCCACATAACGCGATATGTCTTATGCTCTTATTAACGCACCTCTCGATCAGAATCATCCCGATCTCGCCCGGGTGACCGGTGAAGTCCGCGAACCGGCGCACCCCCCAGAAAGCGTCGCGGACGATCTGCGTGCGGGCCACTCGGCATCGAGACCACGCCGGAGTCCGCGCACCTCTCGATCGATCGGTTTTGGCGGTCCCGCGAACCAGGGAGGGGTCGTGTGGGCGCGACGTGCGTCTAACGCCAATCTCGGGCCGCCCGTCCGAGGGTCGGGCTGACTTCGGTGGTGAGAAGAGGCGCTAGTGACGCCGCTGTGGCCTCGCTGACGCTGACGCGATCGGTTGAGTCAAAGCAATCCCAGAAGCGAACCAGTCCGTCCTCACCGTCGACCTCGAACATCTTTTCCACGAGCCGGAGCCACCGGTACTGGTACCAGACGTAGTTCAACGGGCTCATCGAATCGTCACCACCCGTGTAGTGGGCTTGCAGCTCCTCGAGCGTGCTGTAGTACCCCTCGCCGCGCATCCGGGCGGCGAGCTTACGGCTTCCTGCTCCCACGGTGGGGAGCACCTCGAGCGTCGGCAGGCTCGCCGGCAGCTGGGTTGCAACGAACGCGTGCATGGCCAGGTTGACCAAGATCTCGCTGAGCCAGAAGGTGGGCAGCCGGAGATCTCCGAGCACCTCGAATGCGTGGCCGAGCTCATGGATCGTGATGAGGTCGAAAAACGGCTGCAGGTCCAAGCCGCCTGTGCCGTCCGGGTATGTCGCGAGCAACTTCGCATACCCGCGGGGTGACGCGTCGCGGAGGTCCTGCGCAATCCCGTTCCAGAAGTCTCCGCCTCCGGCTGGCATCACCACGATGCCGGGACGGATCTCGCCGGGATCATCTCTGAAGAACGGCAGCCCGTACGGGCCGTTACCCGACCAGTCCGCTGCACCGGCGAGGATGACGGCGATGTCCGGCTCAACTGCTGCGAACAGGCGGCTGAAGTAGACGTAGGCCTCCGCGGCGACATCGGCCGCGGCCCGCGCCCGCGCCAGTGATCCATCGCTGTAGCGCACCTCAAACGGATAACCACCCAGCTGCGAAAGCTCTGATCCCACCGCCACCCGGCGAGCCTAGCCGCTGCCGGAGGTCCTGTTGGTCAGGCCCGCGCTGCCGCACGCATTCCTCTCCGGCGAGCACGGCGCCTGCCGTGCGGCGTGCCGCCCTGCCTCGGTCTTCTTCCGGTAACGCGCGCCCGCCTGAGGTCAGGCGGGCTTAGGCGGCTTGCGGGTAGAGGGCGGCGACGCCGGACGACAGCCCGGCCTGGACCCGCCGGCTGACCTCGTCGGCGATGATCTCCGCGTCGCCCGCCTCGATGCCGTCGACGGCAAGTTTCGCGATAACGGCCGGGTCGGACTTGGGGGCGTCGACATCCCTGGTCATGTCGGTGTCCATGTAGCCGACGTGCAGCGAGCTGACCCGGGTGCCCTGCGGCGCGAGTTCCAGGCGCAGGGCGTTGGTCAGTGACCATTCCGCTGACTTGGCCGCGCAGTACGCCCCGATACCAGGGAAGGTCAGCCAGGACAGCGCCGACAAGATGTTCAGGACCGCGCTGTTTTCCTGCGCGGCCAGCTGCGGGGCGAAGGCCCGGATCACGACCAGGGTGCCGAAGAAGTGCGTGTCCATCTCCAGCCGGATGTCGGCCGGGTCCCCGGTGAGCAGGGAGGACCCGGTGGAGGAGCCGGCGTTGTTGACCAGGATCGCCACGCCGCTGGTCGCGGCGGCCGCGGCGGCGACCGAGGCGGGATCGGTGATGTCCAGGGCGACCGGCGTGACGCCGGGCAGGTCGACCGTCGCCGGGTTGCGGGCGGCGGCGTAGACGGTCGCGCCCCGGTCACGGAGCTGGGCGGCCAGGTGCCTGCCGAAGCCGCGGTTGGCCCCGGTCACAAATGCGATCTTCCCGCTGATGTCCATCGGGTCGGTCCTCTCCTAGGTAGGTTTTCCCAACCTAGCATTCTGAGTATGAAAGGACAACTCAGGGTATGATGAGGGTATGGCCAGTGTTCCGGAGTCGAGCTGTTCGATCGCCCGTAGCCTGGGCGTACTCGGTGAGCGGTGGACCTTCCTGATCCTGCGCGAGGCCTTCCTGGGCAAGACGAGGTTCGCCGAGTTCCGGGAAAGCCTGGGGGTGGCCCCGGACGTCCTGTCGGACCGGCTGGCGACGCTCGTCTCCCACGGGGTGATGGAACGCGAGCCGTACCAGGAGCCCGGTGCGCGGTCCCGGTCCGGCTACCGGCTCACCCCCGCAGGCCGCGAACTGCATGTCGTGCTCAGCGCGCTCCAGCAGTGGGGCGATGAGCACCTGCCGCGCCCCGAGGGCCCGAGCATGCTGCGCCGGGTCAAGGGCACCGGCCGCCCGGTGCACGTCGGCTACATCGACGAGCGCGGCCGCGAAGTCGACGCCGCCGACATCGCAGTGATCCCGGCGGCCGCCGAGGCTAAAGCTATCGCCTAGCCGTAAAGATCGTAGGCTGTGAAGGTGCCCGTCAGGCCGAGACAGGTGTTCGCTTTCTCCGGGGTCCTGAACCGCCCCGCAGGTGAGAAGCGTGACCCGGCGCTCCTTGAGTACGCGGTGAGCCTCGCCGCGGGCGACGAGAACAAACGGGTCTGCTTCATCCCGACGGCTACCGGTGACTCTCCGTCCGCGGTTGAAGCGGTGACCGAGGTTTTCGTCGGCCGAAAGGACGTCGACTTCAGCGTGCTCACGCTGTTCACGCAGCCCAGCGTGCCCGATGTAGAGGCGCATCTGACAGCGCAGGACGTCCTGCTGGTCGGCGGCGGCAGCGTGGTAAACCTGATGGCAGTGTGGCGGGCGCATGGCCTAGCCCCGGTGATGCGGGAATGCTGGGAGGCGGGGGTGGTTCTCGCCGGGTGGAGTGCCGGCAGCCTGTGCTGGCACCGCGGCGGGCCGACCGACTCATTCGGCGACTCCCTGGCCGTGTTCACCGACGGCCTGGGCCTTCTGCCCTACAGCAACGGGGTTCATGACTCGCTCGATGACCAGCCCCGCCGCCGCGTCTACCGCGAGTACGTAGCTAACGGCGAACTCCCGGCCGGGTACGCCACCGAGGACGGCGTCGGTCTGCACTACATCGGCACCGAACTACATGAAGCCGTCGCCATGCGGGACGGCGCCCAGGCCTGGTGGGTGGAGCCGTCCCCCGACGGCGGCTACCGCGACGAACCGATACCGCCACGCAGGCTCTGACTGCCCGGGGGGCTCTGTCTCCAGCTGTGCCTGGGCCCGGCGCACGACCCGCGCACCAGGCACCATGCTGGCCGGCTGATCAACGCTGAGCTAATCCGCCCGGATCCTAGAAATAGTCGGACAAGACCCGTTACGCGTTACCCTATGACCGGGCGGCGAAGCTGGCTCTGCCCCGGGCCTGGAAATGGGGGGCAGATGATCGCGAGCCGCCGTGCGGTGCTGGCGGTGCTGGCGGCCGGAGCGCTGGCCGGCTGCGACCGGCCAGCCGCCCTGGCCGGCGGCGGCAAGGGCACCGCCGCCGCGTCCCACGTGGCGGCGGGGAGCCGCACTCCGGGCACTGTCCGGCCGAGCGCCCGGCCGCCGGCGCCCGCGGCGAGCCGGGCCGAAGTCGTGGCCCGCTACGGCCACCTCAGGCCGCATACCTGGGGCTTCGGGGGACCTGGGGTGGTCCGCGACCTGCCCACGTCGCGGCGGGTGATCGCGCTGACCTTCGACGCCTGCGGCGGCCCCGGCGGCAGCCGCTACGACCAGGCCCTCATCAGCTTCCTGCGCCGGAAGGAAGTGGCGGCGACGCTTTTTCTCAACTCCCGCTGGATCGACGCCAACCCGGCCGCCTTCCGCCAGCTGGCCGGCGAGCCGCTGTTCGAGATCGCCAACCACGGCACCCGGCACCTGCCCCTGTCGGTCACCGGGCAGTCCGCCTACGGCATCGGTGGCACCCGGAATGCCGGCGAGGTTTACGACGAGGTAGCCGGGAACCAGGCCAAGCTCACCCGGCTGCTGGGTGTCCCGCCGCGCTTCTTCCGGGCCGGCACCGCCTACAGCGACGACGTCGCGGCGCGGATCGTCAGCGCGATGGGAGATCGCCTCGTCACCTTCTCCGTCAACGGCGACGGCGGAGCGACCTTCACCCCCTGGCAAGTCCAGAGCACCGTCACAGGTGCCCCCGGCGGTTCCATCGTGATCTGCCACATGAACCATCCCGAGAGCGGCACGGCGCAGGGGATTGCCGCCGCCGTGCCCCACCTGCTGGCCTCCGGTTACCGCTTCGTCCGCCTCTCCGACGAACTCCGCTAACCGGGCTGGGTGAGGCCGGGTTCTGCGGCAAGCTCGGCCCTGGCCTTGGTCATCTCCTCTTTCTCCGCGGGGTCGGCGGCCGGGTACTCCGGGTTGATCGTGCGGAGTGCCGTCACCAGGACCGCGGCGGTAGCCAGGCGGCCGAACCACTTGTGATCGGCCGGCACGACGTACCAGGGCGCCCACCGTGTGCTGGTCTTGGTCAGCATGCTGTCGAAGGCCCGCTGGTAGTCGTCCCAGTAGCCCCGCTCCCTGACATCGCTGGGCGAGAACTTCCAGTTTTTCTCCGGGTGGTCCAGCCGCTTGAGGAACCGCCTGGCCTGCTCCTCCCTGGACACGTTGAGCATGATCTTGACGACATGGATGCCGTTATCGGTGAGGTAGCGCTCCCAGTCGTTGATCTCCCGGCAGCGGCGGGCCCAGACGTCCTGCTTCGGAGTCTGCGCGGGCAGGTGCTCGGCAGCGAGCAGGTCCGGATGCACCCGGACGACGAGCACCTCCTCGTAGTGCGACCGGTTGAAGATGCCGATCTCGCCCCGGCCGGGCAGGACGCGCTGGCAGCGCCACAGGAAGTCGTGGTTCAGTTCTTCCGCAGAGGGCTGCTTGAACGAATGCACCGTTACGGCCTGGGGGTTGACACCGCTCATCACGTGCTTGATGGTGCTGTCCTTACCCGAGGCGTCCATCCCCTGGAGCACCAGCAGCACGCCAAACCTGTCCTGGGCGGCGAGCCGGTCCTGGTATTCGGCCAGAAGCTCCACACCGTCGGCGAGCAGGGCATCGGCCTGGGCCCGGGCCACCTTGCCGGTGGACCCCGGATCGTGGTCGCGGCTCAGCCTGACCGGGCTTCCCGGTGCCACTCGCAGCGGTTCGATGAGGTCTGCCATGAAGCGGAGACGCTTGTCCATTCCCTAACAATGCCCCCAGCGGGTAACTTCGAACAGTTCGACCCTGCTGGCGCCAGGGACTGCCCAGGCTTGAGTTGACTCAGCCTGGGGCAATCCCCAGGACAGCCGAGGATGAGCGGTGTTCGCCGCCGCGTCCGCTTCGGCTGAGCTGAGGCGCGGCGGACGGTCTTAACCGGTCAGCGAGGCTGGATCTCGCCCATCGGGCCGAAGCCGTCATGCGGGGTGTCGATGTAGATGATCTGCGGCTGCGTGGCCACCAAGTCGGATGCGGTGTCGAAGAACCTCTTCACGTAGGGCTGCTTGACGTGCGTGCCGCCCGCCTCGGCATCCGTGAAGCCCTCGATGCAGACGAACTCGTTGTCGTCAGTCAGGCTCCGGGAGAACTGGAAGAACAAGCAGCCGTCCTCGGAGTTGACGTCCTTGGCGTAGGAGTCGGCCAGCGCCAGCCACTCGTCCACCCTTTCTGGCCGGATCTGGAACTTGATGTTGATCAGGATCATGGGTTTCCTCCTGCTAGGTGCCGGTCGTCATAATCGTGGTGCGATCGCCAGCGACCGTCAACCGCTGCGGTCGGCCGCAGCCGCGAACAGTGCCAGGGGTAAGCCTCGGTCAAGGGCCCGGACGGCCGGGCCAGCGCCGGATACTACGAAACGTAGTAACATGCAAGCGTGAACGGCGCTGTCCCCACGACGATCATCGTCGCCGGTCTCGCGCTGGCCGGGTATGCGCTGCTGATGACCGCCCTGAACCGGCGAATGAACGTCCCCCTGCTCGCCGCGGTTGGCGTCCTTGAGATCTTGCTGCTGGTCCAGGTCGGCATCATCGTGGCCAAGCTCGCCGACGGCCAGCGCCCGGCCAGCCTGCCTACGCTCATCGGATACCTGATCGCGACGCCGCTCGTCCCGGTGGCCGCCGCGTTCTGGGGGCTGATGGAGCGGTCACGGTGGGGTCCTGCGGTCATCGCCGTGGCCGGGCTCGTCGCGGCCGTGCTGATGGTCCGGCTGCATCAGATCTGGCCGGTCATCCATGTCTGAGCCCACGGCACCGCCTGAGCCCGCGGCATCGCGGCCGGACTCGACCAGGACGGGCCCGGGCCGGCTGCTGGTCGCCGTCTACGGGCTCTTCGCGCTCTCCGCCTCCGCACGGGCCGGGGTGCAGATCGCGACGAAGTTCGGCCACGCCCCGGTCGCCTATTTGCTCTCGGCCTTCGCCGGCGCGGTCTACATCCTCGCCACCGTCACCCTCTCCGTCGGCAGCCCGACAGCTCGCCGGATCGCCGTCCTGTCCTGCTCGGTCGAACTCGCCGGGGTGCTGGCGGTCGGCACCTGGAGCCTCGCCGACCCGGCCATGTTTCCCGATGCCACGGTGTGGTCTAGCTATGGCAGCGGCTACGGCTTCGTCCCGCTCGTCCTTCCCGTTTTCGGCCTGCTCTGGCTAAGCCGCTGGAGCAGGCGGGCTAGAACCCGGCGAACGAGCGTGACGTCAGCGGAAGATAAAGGCGAAGCGGCAGGTCGCGACGTGGCCCATGGTGAGGGCGGCGCACCAGGTCAGAGCGCAACCGATGTCGTTGCCGACGGCAGGACCTAGCGGACCTAATCCTGCTGGCGCAGCGACCTTGCGCAGCGTCACGTCCATCGATGCGGTCCAGCTCACGCCGTCGGTGCTGGATTCGTGGTGGGCGATCTGGGGTGGTGGCGTGGGACATCGGTACTCCTTCTGAGGTGTCGGCAGAAACGATCCCACCACAGAGTCGGAGCGGTCACGACGGCCTCGACATCCAGTCGGCAGGTGGCCCGGCAGCCGGCCGAGGTGCTCAGCTCGCTGGCTCGAACCGGGCGTTGCTACCGCTCCTGCTCGGTCGGGCGGATCAGCATCTCGTTCACCGTGACGTGACGGGGCCGGGTCACGATGTAGCTGATCGCATCAGCGATGTCCTCGGCCTGCATCGTCTGCCCGAACTGGCTTCGTATGCTGTCGAGCACCTCGGGCCGGTTGTGGCCGGCCAGCTCCGTCGCGGTCGCGCCCGGCTCGACCAGGCTGACGCGCACGTAGCGCTTGGTCACCTCCTGGCGCAGGGACTCGCTGAACGCGCCGACGCCGTGCTTGGTCAGGGAGTAGACGCCGTTGCCGGTGCGGGCCGCCCGGCCCGCCACCGAGCTGATGTTCACCATGTCGGCGACCTGACGCGGGCTGTCCCCGGCGGCGCGCAGCAGATGGGGCAGCGCGGCGTGCGCGCAGTAGAGCAGGCCGAGCACGTTGAGCTCGACCATCTGCTGCCACTCTGACAGCGGCGCGCCGGCCACCGGGCCGAGCAGCATCACCCCGGCGTTATTGATGAGCGTGTCCAGGCGCCCCAGCTCGGCGACCGTGCCCGCAACAGCGTCTGTCGCCTGCTTCTCCTGCGTGACGTCGCACTCCAGCACCAGCGCGGTGCCGCCCTGGTCGCGGATACCGGCGGCGAGCGCCTCCAGCCTGTCCCTGCGCCGCGCCGCCAGCGCCACGGCCGCGCCCTGGGCGGCGAGCGCGGCGGCCGTGGCCGCGCCGATGCCGCTCGAAGCCCCGGTCACCAGCGCGACCGTGCCCTCCAGTACCGGCTTCACCAACACCGCCTCCCTTGCTGTTAAGGACCGCCCAGATAGCCGAAGATACCGGCCTGCGGATTGGTATGGCCAGATACTGCCATCTTGGATCTCGACGGCGGACCATCTGCCTTCATATGGTGCTCGTGTACGGATCGGGCGGGATGGCTCTTTTCCCAGCCATCCGCTCACGGGGCAAGCAAATGATTAACCAGGCGGTTCACGGGGCCTTTGTTTCAACGGGGATTCATCGAAGCAGCGCGGATGTCCCTTGAGGCCGCGGACCCGCGCGAAGCGAGAGGGGATGGCACCGATGCAGTGGCGTGCTGCCACCGTCGGCCGGATAGACACGACGGGGTTTGGACTTGATCTTCCCTGCAGGCAGGACCCGGAGCTGTTCTTCGCCGAGTCGCCGCAGGATGTGGAGCGGGCCAAGGCGATGTGCGGGGGATGCCGGGCCAGGATGGGGTGCCTGGCCGGCGCGCTCGAGCGCAGCGAGCCCTGGGGTGTCTGGGGCGGCGAGTTGGTGATGCGCGGCGCGATCGTGCCGCGTAAGCGCCCTCGCGGCCGTCCCGCCAAGACCGATGTGGCCGCGTAGGACGGCCGCCCGAGATCTTCGGCGAGTCGCTAACCCGGCAACCGCGGGCTGAAGTAATAGCCTGGAAGAGCGTCGGCGGGCACACGACCAGCCCGTACGGTGCCTGGGAGGGGGCCCAATGCACATTAGCGATGTCCTTCGCGTCAAGGGTACGGATGTCGTCACCATCACCCCGGACACGAAGGTACGCCGCCTTCTCGCGGTACTGGCCGAACATCGGATCGGTGCGGTCGTCGTCTCGCACGACGGCATCTCGGTCGACGGGATCGCCGGCGAGCGGGATATCGTCCGGGCGCTGGCCAAGCGAGGCGCCGCGGTGATGTCTGAGCCGGTCATGGCTATCTGCACCGCCGAGGTGCGCACGGTCACGCCCCAGACCCCGATCGAGGAGGTCGTCCGCATGATGACCGAGCACCGGGTGCGGTACGCGCCGGTCGCGGCTAACGGCGGCCTGCAAGGGATCGTGACCCTCGGCGACGTGGTGAAGAACCGTATCGACGAGCTCGAGTCCGAGCGAGCCGCATTGACCGACTACATCAGGGGCGCCCACTAACCCGTAAACTTGCGTCATTCGTAGTCTTGAATCATTCGTGTCTATAACGGTAGGTTGGCCTCATGGCCGCAGCCCGGAGTCCGACCACCGCCGAGGAGCTGCGCGGTGCCGGCCTGCGGGTGACGGCCGCGCGCGTCGCGCTGCTCGAGACCGTGCGGCACGGCGACCATCTCGGTGTCGATGCGATCGCCTCCGAGGTGCGCGATCGCATCGGTCATATCTCCCTGCAAGCCGTGTATGACGCCCTCTACGCGCTCACCGAGGCGGGACTCATCCGCCGCCTCGAACCGGCAGGCAGCCCGGCCCGGTTCGAGGGACGCGTCGGGGATAACCACCACCACGTCGTGTGCCGGTCGTGCGGTGTCGTCGCTGACGTCGACTGCGCGGTCGGCGAGGCGCCCTGCCTGACCGCATCCGACGACCGCGGCTTCTCGGTTGATGAGGCCGAAGTCATTTACTGGGGCCTGTGTTCCGCCTGTTCTATCGCCCGGAGTTCCTGAGCACTGTGATGTTCCTGAGCACTGTGATCCGCCTAGCCCGGAAGGATTCCCATGTCTGAAAACCATGATCCGCTCGTCGTCGAAGAGCCCACCCCGGAGGCCGGAGGATGCCCGGTCGTGCACGGCCTCACCCACCCCACCGAGGGTGACCCTAACCACGACTGGTGGCCGAACCGGCTCAACTTGAAGATCCTGGCCAAGAACCCGGCCGTGGCCAACCCGCTGGGCGAGGAGTTCAACTACGCCGAGGCGTTCAAGACCCTCGACCTGGCGGCCGTCAAGCGGGACATCGCCGCGGTGCTGACGACCTCGCAGGACTGGTGGCCGGCCGACTTCGGCCACTACGGCCCGCTGATGATCCGGATGGCGTGGCACAGCGCGGGCACCTACCGCATCAGCGACGGCCGCGGCGGCGCCGGCTCCGGCCAGCAGCGCTTCGCGCCGCTCAACAGCTGGCCGGACAACGTCAGCCTGGACAAGGCCCGCCGGCTGGTGTGGCCGGTCAAGAAGAAGTACGGCCAGAAGCTCTCCTGGGCCGACCTGATCGTCCTCACCGGCAACGTGGCGCTGGAGTCGATGGGCTTCAAGACCTTCGGCTTCGGCGGCGGCCGCCCGGATGTGTGGGAACCCGACGAGGACGTCTACTGGGGTCCGGAGACGACCTGGCTCGGCGACGAGCGCTACTCCGGCGACCGGGAGCTCGCCGAGCCGCTCGGCGCGGTCCAGATGGGCCTCATCTACGTAAACCCGCAGGGCCCGAACGGTAACCCGGACCCGCTCGCGGCGGCTCGCGACATCCGCGAGACGTTCCGCCGGATGGCGATGAACGACGAGGAGACGGTCGCCCTGATCGCGGGCGGTCACACCTTCGGCAAGACCCACGGCGCGGGCCCGGAGGAGAACGTCGGCCCCGATCCCGAGGCGGCCCCGCTCGAGCAGCAGGGGCTGGGCTGGAAGAGCACGTACGGCACCGGCAAGGGCCGGGACGCGATCACCAGCGGTCTGGAGGTCACCTGGACCAGCACGCCGATCACGTGGGACAACAGTTTCTTCGAGACCCTGTTCGGTTATGAGTGGGAGCTGACCGCCAGCCCGGCAGGCGCGCACCAGTGGCAGCCCAAGAATGGCGCCGGGGCGGGTACCGTCCCGGACCCGTTCGACCCGTCGCTGCGGCGCCCGCCGACGATGCTGACCACCGACCTGTCGCTCCGGTTCGACCCGATCTACGAGCCGATCTCGCGGCGTTTCCTCGCGAACCCCGACGAGCTGGCGGATGCCTTCGCCCGGGCGTGGTTCAAGCTGACCCACCGCGACATGGGCCCGATCGTTCGGTATCTCGGCCCGGAGGTCCCGGCCGAGACGCTGATCTGGCAGGACCCCGTTCCCGCGGTGGACCACGAGCTCGTCGGCGCCGCCGACATCGCCGCCCTCAAGAGCCAGGTCCTCGCCTCGGGCCTGTCGGTATCCCAGCTGGTCTCGGTCGCGTGGGCGGCTGCCTCGTCGTTCCGCGGCAGTGACAAGCGCGGCGGCGCCAACGGCGCGCGGATCCGCCTCGAGCCGCAGAACGGCTGGGAGGTCAACCACCCCGACGAGCTGGCACTGGTGCTGCGCACCCTGGAGGGGATCCAGACCTCGTTCAACGCCGGCGCTAAGCAGATCTCGCTGGCCGACCTGATCGTGCTGGCCGGCGGGGCCGCCGTCGAGCAGGCCGCCAGGAACGCCGGCTTCGACATCGAGGTGCCCTTCACGCCGGGCCGCACCGACGCGTCGCAGGAGCAGACCGACGTGGAGTCGTTCGTCAACCTCGAGCCGCAGGCGGACGGGTTCCGCAACTACGTCGGGAAGGGCAACCACCGGCTGCCGGCCGAGTACCTCCTGCTGGACAAGGCGAACCTGCTCACCCTGAGCGCACCGGAGCTGACCGTGCTCGTCGGCGGCCTCCGCGTCCTGGGCGCGAACTACCAGCAGTCGCCGCTCGGCGTCTTCACCGCGACCCCCGGGTCGCTGACCAACGACTTCTTCGTCAACCTGCTCGACATGGGTACGACGTGGCAGCCGACGTCGCAGGACGCGAACACCTTCGAGGGTCACGACGCCGCCACCGGCGAGGTCAAGTGGACCGGCAGCCGGGTCGACCTGGTCTTCGGGTCGAACTCCGAGCTGCGCGCGCTCGCCGAGGTCTACGCGAGCGATGACGCCAAGGAGAAGTTCACCCGTGACTTCGTCGCGGCGTGGCACAAGGTGATGAACCTCGACCGGTTCGACCTGGCCTGATCGTGACCGTCCAGGCCGGCCCCGCCCGGGCCGGCCTGGACGGTGCCGCGGCCGCAAGAGCCAGTGCCCGTTCGGCCTGTCACTCGGTGGCTTCGGCCCCGGCCCACGGCGGTGAGACCGGCGTTTCCGGGCCGCCGGCGCCCTGCAGGCGGGCGCTCCACTTCTCCTCGATGTGGCCGTAGCGCCAGATGGCGATGGCCGCCGCCCAGGTGGCGATGAACAGGCCCACGATCACGAAGCCCGCGGTGTTGATGTTGAAGTTGTACATGAAGCCCCAGAAGCCGCTGGTCTGACTGACCCCGTGGACCTCCAGCGGGATCAGGCTGAGCGTCTCGATCCCGCCGATGAAGAAGCAGATCGCCACCGACAGCCCGGTGATGGCCAGGTTGTAGAACACCTTGCGGACCGGGTTGAAGAACGCCCAGCCGTAGG
>Ga0302235_10001439_pt1 | contig 17904 bp, 19 predicted proteins | sample II_Palsa_N3_3_FD_193577 | JGI IMG/M metagenome (GOLD analysis project Ga0302235, IMG submission 193577) | Peat permafrost microbial communities from Stordalen Mire near Abisko, Sweden - II_Palsa_N3_3 | ecosystem: Environmental > Terrestrial > Soil > Palsa > Peat permafrost | place: Sweden... | reverse complement strand
GAAAGATGCCCTTCTTCTGGATCGTAATTACCGGCTCACTGCTAGGCGCGACACGCTGCCGCTCGTAGACCTCAAATTCATCGACCATGCGCTGAGCATAACACGCCCTCGGGCGGAACCCTTTATGGGCCGCAAATCAGCGCGCGGTTAGAGGATCAGTTCTGTGTGCTCAGGCTTGCGCTCAGGCCGGCGCTCGGCCAGCCCTCCGGGTACGCCCGCCTGGCGATCCTGATCGCCAGCAGGTCCTGTCATCTCCCGCTCCGCCCAGCGCCACCCGACCGCCCCCGTCCCCCTCCAGAGAAAGCCGTTCCCCTCATGTCGTGGACCTACGAATTCGATCCCGCCGCATCGGACATCGCAGCGGTCCGCTTCGAGATCCAGGACACCGACCCGAACGCGCCGCTGTTGCAGGACCTCGAGGTGGCGTACGCGATCCTCGCCGAAACGGGCGTGGAGGCGGTGGAGCCGCAGTCGATCATCCCGCCGGGCCTGTACTCGGCGGCGGCCCGCTGCGCGGAGGTGCTCGCCCGGAAGTTCGGGATGCAGGCTGATGAGGAGATCGGCGACCTCACGATCACCTGGTCTGATCAGGCGAAGCTCTACCACGACCTGGCGATCGAGCTGCGAGCGAAAGCTCAGGGCATGTACGCGCCGTTCGCGGGCGGCCTGACGCACAGCTTCAAGCAGGCGGCCCGGTCTGATCCCGATCGGGTGCAGCCCGCGTTCCGAAGGGGGCAGTTCCGCAACCCCTACTCGGGGCCCGGTGAGGGTGATGGCGGCGGACCGTTCGGGCCCGGCGGGTGTGACTGATGGAGGACGAGTACGTGGGCGAGGTCGTAGTCAGCGTGGACTGCCGCACCCATGAGGTGCTGCGCGAGTCCGACTGGCACACGATCTTCGTGATCGAGCTGTTCCTTGACGGCGTGCTCTACGACGTTCTCGTCATCGACCCGCGCGACTACGACGAGGACTGACCGTGCTCGCCTACACGCTCGGCAAGATGCTCGAACTTCAGCGGGCGGTGATCGAGCGCGACCAGTCCGGCCTTGATCAGCTCGGGGCGGAGATGGCGGCCGACTGGCAGGTCCTCGCGACGGTGGCGTGCCGGTTCTATTGGCGCAAGGAGTCAGGGCGCGGGCCCGCGAAGGAAGTCGCCTCAGCACAGCGCACCGTCGGGATGTCAGAGGGCGGGCTGATCCTCCCGGCGGGCACCGACATCCTCATCGAGGACCGGATCTCAGCGATCCTTGACGTGTCCGATCTCGAAGGCGATCCGCTCGTCTCAGGACCTCTCGTGCTGCAAGCGGTGTTCGACTATGGAGACCATGTTGAGGTGTCGTGGATCAGCCCGTGACGGCTTGCTCTACAGGGCCGCGCCTCGTCACCCGCCGCCCACTCTCTCTCAAGGAAAGCCGTTTCTGATGGCCAAGCTCACCTGGTATGGAGACCGGATAGCCGCGAGGACCGAGGCGGCAGCCGTCCTCGGGACGGACGCGACGATGAGCGCCTGCGTGACCGGAGCCAAGACCGATCATCCGTGGCGCAACCGCACCGGCTACCTCGAAGGGTCCACCCGGATCATCGAACCGGCCACGGCGAAGGACGACAAGGTCTCCGGCCGCTGGGGGTCGGTCGCTAACTATGCGCTGTTCCTCGAGATCGGCACGAGCCGCCCGGACTCGGGCTTCCCGCGCGCCGACGTCAGGGCCGCAGCGGCCGGGGGGAACATGAACGAGATCGGGCCGCCGAGCGACCCGGCGCTGATGGTTCCGAGGCCGTTCCTTCGTCCCCAGGCGGACATCGAGTACAAGCTCCACCGGGCCCGCGTGGGCGCAGCCTTCCGAGGCGAGGATCTCCCGTGAGCGACCGTGAGCGCGAGCACGACGCGATGCGCGAGCTGCTGAAAGCGGTCAACGCGGGCCAGCACTTGGACCGGGCCGCCCAGGCGTTCGCCGCGCACTTCGACCCGTCCGACACCGATGAGGGCATGGAGCGCGTGCAATCGCTCGCGTCGGTCGCGATGCTCGACGCGCTCATTCACGTCGCCCGCAGCCAGGGGTGGCAGATCGCCCGGGCGCCGTGGGTGCAGCGGTGAGCTTGCGCCGGGAGGTGGAGCTGGCGCACGAGCACGTCCAGAACGCCCAGCGAATCGCCTATGACCCCGAGAACGACCGGCCGGGACTGCTGGTGCGGCTCGCGCTGAACCGCTGCGAGACCTCGCTGATCAAGCTGCTCGTCAGGCGCCTCCGGTGAGTGGCGCCGACCCGACCGCCGGGCTCGCCGCCTTCCTCCTCGACGACACCGACGTCTCAGGGCTCACGGACGGCAGGGTGTTCCGTCCGAAGATCCCCCAGCGCGAGCTGCCCTCGATGCCGCGCGCGTGCGTCATCGTCACCCCCGCCGGGGGCTACCTCCAGTTCGGGGACTCCTACCTCCCCATCGGCGACCCGCGACTTGACGTTCGCTGCTACGGGTCGACCCCCTTGGAGGGGCAGAACATCGCCCGGGCGGTGCTGAACGCCTGCAAGCGGATGCGCCCCGGAGTGTGGGCGGGCTGCATGCTCTACTCGGCGAACGTGTCGGCGGGGGTGATGGCGCTGATCGATCTCGGCACGCTGTGGGACTTCTCGCTCGTGACCTTCGTTGTGCTCTGTGGCGAGGAGTCGGCCGACTAGGAACGGCACTCGGGCGACTGAGTAGCACCCGCACTTCCTCAAGAGCGCGCGACCCGTTCGCGCGCCCCCATTTGCCAGCCCGCGGCCGTCAGGCGAGGGGCGCCCCAGCCCATCCCAAAGGAGCCGTTTCTCATGGCCGCACTCACCACGCAGCAGATCTCGCCGACAGGCATCACCCCGACGTTCGTCGCGTGCACGTCCGGCGGAGATACCTTTACCCCCGGCCCGAACACGTTCCTCGACATCAAGAACGGCGCGGGCGCCACGGTCACCGTCACGATCGACACGACCGCCATCGAGTTCGGCGAGCCGATCGCCAACGTCGTCGTCAGCATCCCCGTGTCCACCGAGATGCTCGTCGGACCGTTCCAGCCTGCCGAGGTTGAGCAGGGCGGCACCGGCCAGGCCCAGCTGACCTACTCAGCCGTCACGTCGCTGACGATCGCGGTCCTGACCCACCAGTAGGAAGACAGTCGCCCGAGTGACCGGCGGGCAGCTCGCACAGCGTGGCGCCGGTCAGCGTCGCGCACGGCTTGTTGTGCAGATCGAAGTGCCGCTCGTCGGAGATCCCCCAGCCCGGGCACGCCTCATCGCTGCACACGACGAGCGGCACCTCGCGGCGGTCAATCAGTACCACGAACCCAGCCTATACAGGAGGCGAGCACATTGCGACTGATCTTCGACGCTCCCGGAAAGAACGTCCTCAAGCTCGACGGGCAGAGCATCCACGGCGGCGAGAGCTTCGACGTCGCGGACCCTGAGCGCGCCATCGAGCTACTCACCCAGCCGGGCCTGACCGTCCGCGAGGCGGGCTCCGATTCTCCAAGCTCGAACGAGCCGGCGAAACCGGAACAGCCCCCCAAGCCTGAGCAGACGGCACTCACTCCCGTCCTCACCCCGCCCGCGCCCACGCCCCCCGTGGTCACGGCACCCGCCCCGCCCGCCAGTCCCGCCCCGTCTCCCTCCCCGAAGCCTGAGACGCCCGATGCCTGACCCCGGCGACTTCTACCCGACACCCGTTCGGACCTGGACGCCGTCGCAGGGATTCCCGGCGATGATCGACCAGGAAGCGCTCGACTACCTCGCGAGCACGGTCCTCGGCGATCAGGACAGCAACTTCCCGTACGTCATGGACGCCGCGATGCTCACGGTGCTGCGCACGGGCCGCCAGATCGTCACCTACTCGGGCGACTGAGTAGCACCCGCACTTCCTCAAGAGCGCGCGACCCGTTCGCGCGCCCCCATTTGCCAGCCCGCGGCCGTCAGGCGAGGGGCGCCCCAGCCCATCTAGGAGGCCCCTCTCCATGTCTGTCTACCCCGAGATCGTCGGGGCGCCACTGACCTTGTGGCTCGCCCCGGTCGACACCGCCTTCCCGCTCATCGACGCCGCCCCCGGAACCTTTGCCGAAGCGTGGGTGATGGTCGGAACGCACGGCGCCAACAACGTCGACTCGACCGGCGTCACGGTCACGCACAACCAGACGATCTCGACGTTCACCCCCGTCGGCACGACCGCGCCGGTGAAGGCGTGGCGGACCGACGAGTCGCTCGAGGTCGCGATCGTTCTCGCCGACATCTCACCCGCGCAGTACGCCATCGCGCTCAACGACGCGGCGGTCACGTCGATCGCTGCCGGGGCGGGGAACGCGGGCGAGGACGACATGCCGATGCTAGGCGGAATCCAGATCGCCTACTTCGCGCTGCTCGCCCGCGGCCTGTCGTCGGTCGATGCGACGCTGAACGCCCAGTACGCGATCCCGTGCGTGTACCAGTCAGCCAACCCGACGCCCGTCTACAAGAAGGGCGCCCCGGCCGAGCTGGCGCTGACCTTCACGACCCTCCTCGACCCGGCCGGTGGCGGGTTCGGCGAGCTGCAGATCCAGACGGCAGCGAGGACCTGAGAGCAGTGAGTGACCGGGCGGGCGTTCAAGCGCGGGCGGAAGCGCTCGAGCGGCGCGCCCGGACGCTCAAGGCGGAGATCCGCGCCAAGAAACAGGAGCTGATCGACGTCAAGACCGAGCAGGCGCAACTGCTCGGCATTCGAGTAATCACGAAGCGAAGGACGCAAGGTGACCACAGCAACACGCAAACGCCCCGCAGCGAAGCCAACCGAACCGCCGCCTGAGGCTGAGCCCGTCACGGGCGCGCTCGTCAAGCCCGATCCGAGGGACGCCGAGCCGCTGCTGACGCTCTCGACGCTCGCGCCGAAACGCCCGACCGTCGACATCGACGGCACGCACTACGAGCTGAACGTGATGAACGACTTCGGCCTGCGCGACCAGCAGCGCCTCACCCATGACGGACGGGAGTACCAGGCGCTGTTCTCAGCCGAGGACGAGCTGACCACGGCTCAGTCCGCGCGCCTTGACCTGCTGCTCGAGCGGATGTACGCGATGGCGTGGCACAAGCCGCTGCCTAGGACTATCGAGGCCAAGCTCGGGGACGAGCAGCGCGCGCAGGTGGTCGTGGTTTTTACACGCGGGCCGTTGCTGATGGCGATACAGGCGCAGGTGAAGGCCGAGACGGAGAAGGCGGAGATGGAGGCGCGGGAGGGCTCGACTATGGCGAGCTGATCCCGCGCCTTCATGCGTTCTATAGGGGCGCGCCGCACTCGTCGAACAACTGGCTCGAGGTTCCCGGTGGCGAGTTCTGGATGTACGTGAAGATGATGCCTCGCCTGGAAGCCCAGAAGGCGCTGGCGGCGATCTCCACGACAGCGGCAGGGTCGGGCGCTCTGAAAGAGTCCGACTCGCGCTCCTACCTCGGTGATCTTCGACGCCAAGCGTCAGGCACGAGCACACGCGTTGAGAAAGCGTCGTATGCGCAGATCTCCCAGATGGGAATCAAGATCAAACGGGTGGGGTGAGACGGGGGCCTAGAGAGAGCGGTCGGGGAGCGGCTAGGGCTCCAGGCGCGTGAGCTGTGACGGTGCTCTCGACGTCAACCGGGTGACGGCGAGAGTCAGTTCTTGTGGATGGGAACGGCGGGAGCACCTTCGGACCCGCCCCGCGCTCCTCGACCGGCCCACCGGAGAGATCGACGTCGCCGTATCTCGCGTCGATGATGCGCTCCGGGCAGCCTTCGCGCGGGCACGGAACGCTCACGCGCCCGCACACGTACTCCCGCCCGCAGTCTGAGCAGCGGGCAGCAGACGTGTGACCGCAGTTCGAGCAGCGCTCGTCCACGCCGCCGAGCCTAGCGCGCAGCGCAGAGCACACAGCACTGATCCTCGTCCTCACGCGGCCGGGGGCGCCGCACCCGTGACCGCCCACGCGAGCACAAGCCTCCAGCACCCCCCGACCCCTCTCTCCCAAGACGCAGTTCCCCCCAAGGAAGTGATCCCCCCAGGTGGCCGAGGAACTCGGAATTGCGGTCCTCCAGCTGACGACCGATCAAGCGCCACTGAACCGCGGGCTTGCGAGCGCCGAGGCGCGCACTAAGACCTCCGTCGCGGCGATGCAGAAGACCGTCGACCAGGTCACCGCGGCGTGGGTGCGGGAGGCCGCCGCGGCGAAGCTCGCGGGCGACGAGACGGTAATCGCAGCGGACAAGGCGACCGCCGCACTCTTGCGCGAGGCGGCAGCAGCGAAGCTCGCCGGGGACGCGCAGGTGCAAGCGGCCACGAGAGCCGATGCGGCCGGAGCGGGCAGAGGCGCAACTGGCGTCGGGAGCCTGAACGTTCCGGACCGCAGCGAGTCCCGATCCCATCTCAGCGAGAGCGGCCTGTACGGGGTCCGCGGCGCGCACGCCCCCGGGTCGCTCCAGAACCCCCTGGTGGTGGTCCTGGAGGCGGGGAAGTACGCGCCGATGGGCTCGTTCGCGGCGGCGATCGGGGACGCCGGCATGGCCGACCAGTCAGGAGGGACGTCGCCCGTCGCCTCAGCGCTCGACCTTCAAGCCCTGTCTGATCAGGTCGGCGAGCTGGCGCGGAACATGAGCCCGGCGGCCCGGCTCGCGAGCGATGGCGGCCGCGGGCTCACCACCCCCACCGTCAGCACACCGGGGGCGAGAACGCAGGTGCAGGACCCCGAAGGGACCTTGCTGCTCGCCCAGGCGGTCGAGACGCTCCGAAAGCTCGAGCAGGGCATCACCGAGCACCCGCTCATCCCCACGCCCGGCAAGACGTCGTACACGAGCACCCGGAGCATGCTCGTCCCCGCGAGCACCGGCGGGCAGTCCAGCGCGTACCAGACCGCGCTCGCGAACCAGGCCGCAGCGGACGCGGCGGAGCGCCAAGCATCCTCGGCGTACAGCCGGACGATCAGCGCCCGTAGTCCCGCGAGCGCGGAGGAGCAGCAGGCGGCGCTCGCTCAGCGCAACGCGGCGATCGCCGAGGCGACAGCGGCGGCGGCGCAGACGAAAGCGGCGCAGGCGAGCATCGCCTCGAGCGCGACACCCGGCGGCGGCGGCGGCGCTCACGGCGGCCTCGGTGACTTCATCGCAAGCCTCCCCGGCGGCGGCCACGGCGGCGGCGGCCACGGCGCGCTCATGAACCTGCTGAAAGGCGAAGGCGGGGAGGGCGGGCACTTCGGGCTCCCCACGTTCGGATCGATCGGATCGCTCGGCGGGCTCGGGCTCGAGCACTGGCTGCTCTCCGGGCTCGGCGTCGGCGCCACCGCCGTCGGAGCACTCGGCGGAGCGAGCCTCCTCGGAGCGTCATCGCTCACCCAGGGCCTCGTCGGCGGGGGGGCGGACGCGCTCGTGTCCAAGGACACCTTGGATCAGGCCAAGGCGATGAACACCAACGTCCAGGCCCTCAACAAGGCAGTCGCGGTGTACGGCGCCAACTCGAAACAGGCCGCCGCGGCGCAGTACGACCTCAATCAGCAATGGGCGGAGCTCGGTGGCGGGGCGGGCAAGCAGGCGATCGAAACGCTCGACGCCAACGCCGACGCGGTGAAAAAGCTCTTCGACACCGAGTCAGCCGGCGCGCGCGAGCAGGCCGCCGGCGTGATGGACCAGGTGGTGCAGCTCGGGAGCGTCTACACGCCGCTCATCGTCTCCGCCGCACAGCGCAACCTCACGATCGTCAACTCGGGGCTGCAACCCCTGTTCGCCTGGTTGGAGGGCCCGCAGGGTATTCAGATCTTCACGACGCTCGAGGACGCCTTCTCAAAAGACCTGCCGGTCGCGATCAACGCGTTCGATCAGGGCCTCGAGGCGTTCCTGAAGCTCATGGGCGTCGCCTCAGGGTCCACCGGCGGGCTCGCCCAACACCTCGACAACCTGTTCACGAAGAAGAACGCCGAGCCGCTGTCCGATTACGACGCCGAGGTCCAGAAGCTCCTCGGCGACCTCCACGAGTGGGACACGCTGCTGAAGCTCCTCGGTGAGGACCTCGAGGGCGTGTTCAAGGCGGACGCGGGCACCGGGAACTCGATCGTTGCGGCGCTCACGGGGATGCTCGAGAAGCTCCACGAATGGGAGGACGAGACCACCTCCCAGGACTCGCTGCGCAACATCTTCGCGGTTCACCGCACCGAGATCCTCGCGATCCTCAAGCTCCTCCCGGATCTCGTGACCGGGTTCGGGTCCTTCTATCTCGAGGTCGCGCCGCCCCTGGTGACCGCGTTCACCGACATCGCGAAGGCGATCGGGTTCGTCCTCGGCGGCCTCGAGAAGCTGAGCCCCGCCACCGCCGATCTCGTGGGGCTGATGATCGTCATGGCGAAGCTCGGCGTCTTGGTGCCGGTCATCAAGGCTGTCGGGTCGGCGATCGGGCTCGAGCTCGGCCAGAGCGCGGAGACCACCGCGCAGACGGCCGCGCTCAGCCTGAACACTGCGGCGCTCCGGGCGAACGCGATCGCCGGGACCGCGGCCGCCGGCGCGAGCGGCGAGTTGACCCTCGCCGAGAAGGCCAACACGCCCGTCGCCGTCGCGGACGCCGCAGCGACCGGGGAGCTCGCAATCTCAGAGGACGCCGTCGGCACCTCAGCGCTTGCCCGTCTGGCTCCCGGAGCGATGCTCGGCGGGCTCGGGGAAACCGCAGCGGCCGGCGCATCGGGCCTCGGTCTCGGCACGCTCGCCGCCGGCGGCGTTGGCGTCGCCGCGATGGGCGCGGCCGCGGGCGGCGCCGGAATCCTCGGCGGCGCGGTCGCACAGCACGCGGTGGGGCTGCGCGGTGGGACGGCAGGGACGATCGCCGGCGGTGTTGCCGGGGCGGGCGCGGCGGCGGCGATTGGCGCAGCGCTGGGAGTGGAGGGAGGGCCGCTCGGGATTCTGCTCGGCGCCGGGATCGGAGCGACCCTCGGACCCACCGTCGAGCATCTCTTCAGCGGCCTGTTCGGTCACGGCGAGGATTACGGCAAGGAGTTCGCTCAGTCCTTCGCCGCGCCGTTCGCGCAGTACATCAAGCCGGCGATCGAGGAGACGCTCGCGAGCTCCACCGCCAGCGCACTCGACTCCGCCCGCAAGGCGGCCGCGGCCGCGAAGGCCGGACCGCCGCGGGCACCCACGGATGAGGGCCGGGGCGGCGTTCTTGGTGCAGGGGCCGGCCCGCGCGGCCCGGACCAGGCGCAGCTCGATGCGCAGGCGGCAGCGAAGGACAAGGCCGCGGGTGTGGCCGCCGCGACCCTGTTCGACACCGGTTACGCGAGCGTCGCGCATCCGGGGGAGTACAGCTTCGCGACCGACGCGATCGCCGAGCTGCAGAAGCTCGAGCCGCAGTACCGCGACGCGGCGGCCGCACAGATGCTCACCTACGCGCAGACGCTCGTCGCCAAAGGTCAGCTTCCCAAGAACGCGATCGAGCAGCTCGTGTTCTCGCTCGAGAGCCAGTTCCCCGCGCTCTCGGCATATCTGAAAGCCAACGCCGAGCAGACCGGATCCGAGCTCGCCGACGCCTACAAGTTCACCCAAGCCCAGTCGCAGCTGAAAACGACGCTCGGGCAGTTCCGCGAGCAGTTCGGGATCTACTCGGCCGACAAGGACGTCACCGGCGCGAACCTCGTCGCGACCACCGGCGTCGAGATGGCGAACCTGACGATCCAGTGGAAGCAGGGCGTCGCCGGCGCCGGGCAGGCGCTCACCCAGCTCAAGGCGCAGACCGCGGCGACGTTCGACGCGATGCTCGCGAAGGTCACCTCGAGCGCGCAGGCGCAGACCGCGGCGATCGCCGGCGGCTCCCAGCAGTCCGCGGTCGCGGTCGCTCAGAACTTCTCGAACCTCCAATCGACCGTCGAGCAGGCGATGAACAACGGCGTGCTCTCCGTCTCGACGGGGACGAACGAGATCGCCGCGGCGCTCAACGCGACGCTCAAGGCGTTCGGGACGAAGACGATCCCGTGGGCTGCGATTCAGGCGATCGCGCCGAACCCGGCGGGCCTGGCGGCTCTCGGCGCAGGCGCCGGGCACACGGGCGCCGCCGGCGGCGGACTGATCCAGATCGGGTCGCCCGGGCAGGCCGGCATGGACACGGTCCCCCTCAACGTCGGCGGAATGCCGATCATGGTCGGGCCCGGCGAGCAGGTCGCGGTGTTCAACCGCCATCAGATCCCGATCGTCAACGCCGCGCTCGGCGGCATGGGCGGCCTCTCGGGACTGTTCGGCCAGGTCACCACGCCCAACTACATGGCCGGCGGCGGACTCGTCGGCGCGTCGAGCATCACCGCCCCGGGGGTGACCGGCACGGGCGCGATTCCCGACATCGTCCGGGCGGCCGTGAGGCTGATGACAGCGGACGCGAACAGCTACATCGGCGCGCACGGGCCGCCCTCAAGCGGCGGCGGCTCGGGCGGGGGGAATATCGGCTCGGCGAGCGGCCTGTCGGGGTCGTTGATCGCGATGGTGCACCAGCTCGCGAAACAGTTCGGGTGGTCGAGCCCCGGGCTGATTCAGGACTGGCTGAACGTGATCAACGCCGAGTCGGGCGGGTCGATGACCGCCCAGAACCCGACCTCGCCCGCGTACGGGATCGCGCAGTTCATCTCAGGGCCAGGCGAGTACGCGCAGTACGGCGGGAACGTCAACACGCAGGCCGGCCAGCTGCTCGCGATGGCGAACTACATTCGCCAGCGCTACGGGTCGCCCGCCGCCGCGTGGGCGCACGAGCTCTCAGATCACAACTACAGCGCCGGCGGGATGATCGGCGATCCGTGGGGTCCCTTCCAGGGACCGGTGACGGACGCGAAGACGGGCCGCAAGATCCCGCAGAGCTTCCTCACCGACTCGCGCTGGGACCCGACAGCGCCGCGGCAGCCGAAGGCGAAGGCGCCCGCGAAGGCGAAGCCGCTGTCCGGGGTGACGCTGATGCAGACGCTCGGGCAGGGCGCTGACATGACGGCGATCGACGGTGCGCTGAAGGTGGCGCTCGGGCTCGACGGGCTCACCGGGGGGGGCAGCGGGACCGCGGGCGCGAGCGACGTGTCAGACGTTCAGGAGCGGATCAGCTACTACGAGGGGCTGTGGGGCCTCGACGCGCTCAACTACAGCTCCGACCCGTCCGATTTCGTCGTCACGACCGACCCGGCCACCGGGCTTGCCGTCGCCCCGTACATCGACGAGGGCGCGCTCAGCGAAGCGACGAAGCAGCTGCAGGAGATCCTCGCGTGGGACGGTCAGATCATCGCGGACCTACAGCGCGCGCTTAGTCTCTCCAAGGCGCTCGTCCCCGCGATCAAAGCGGCGATCGCGAAGCGCCAGGCGGAGATCGCCGCGATCAAACGCAAGATCGCCGAGAACCTCGCCGCGATCACCGTGCTACGTAAGCAGCGCGCCAAGAAAGGCGTCTCGAAGGCCGCAAAGAAGACGCTCGAGAAGCAGATCAACGCGCTCTATGACCAGAATCAGGCGCTCGGCGGGGACCGCACCGCCGTCGGGACAGGCGGCCAGATCGGCCCGCTGGAAACCCAGGTCGCGTCGCTGCAAGCCAACCTCGGACCCGTGGAGACCTGGCCGTTCCTGATCGAGGGCGGCACTGGCCTCGGCGGCACCATGCAAGGGTTCACGCTTGACCGGGCCTCGCAGCTGGCACGCCTCCAGGCGCTCTCGCCGGGCGCGGCCACCACGCTCACGATCGACGCGGCCTCGGTGGCCGCCAGCTCGAGTCCTGACTCGGCTCTCCTTGGCCTGGTCGAGCAACAGCTTCAAGTGTCAGGCGAGCAGCTCGCCGTCGACCAGCTTCAGTACGGGGTGCTCGCCAACCTCCCCCCATTCGGAGGGTCGTTCGCTGCTGGTGGGGTGGTTCCCGGACCGGTTGGTGCGGCTCGGACGATCATCGCTCACGGTGGGGAGCCGATCCTTCCCGTCGGGTCGGACTGGAGTGGCGGGGAGACGCACGTGCATATCGACAAACGGTCAGACCTAGCGCAACTGATCGACGTGAGGATTACGAAGGCAGGACGGACGACTGCTCGGCATGCGGGACGTGGTCTTCCGGGACGTGGTGGAGGGATCAGGCGCTAGAGGCTTCTGGGGAGAGAGGGCCGGGCGGCGGGCTTAGCTGACTGGCCGTGGCGGGTGCTGGCAGGCGCTGGCAGCCGGTGTTATGAAACGTCTGATCGTCTTCGCCCTCGGCGTCTGCCCGTCCCGCCGCACATATTGCAGGGGAAGGGCTTCCCGACATAGCGAAAGCGCGGGTCGGGTTCGGTGAAGCGGTTGTCATGCCGCAGCTGCCCTGAGCCGCCGCAGTGCGGGCACAGATCCGGCGGGAAATGGCTTCGCCTGCCAGCCGTGGACCGGGCGCCGACGTCGACAGTCGAGCCGCCTGGCGCATTTCGGACAGTCGTTCTCATCCACAGCACTGATCCTCGCAGTCACGCGCGACGGAACACCGCACCCGTGACCACCCCCTCCCGGCGGAGCACCCACCACACCCCGCCCACACCCCTCCCAAGTCCCGCTTCTAGGAGTCCAAGTTGAGCCAGACGTGGACAGTCATCTTGGACCCTCCCTCTGTTGCAACGGGCCGAACGCCGCTGAACATCAACGAACTCTCCCTTCAGGTCTACCAGGCCGGGATCGACTGGGGCGAATCCGAGATGCAGGCGTACGAGGCCGAGCAGCAGGTCTGGGGCTCCACGGTCATCGACGGAAGATGGCCCAACCGGATGGTGACGATTCCGCTGCTCGCGGGGGCGGATGACTCAGACCAGTCGGAGTTCGAGACGGCGCTGACCCAGCTGCGTCAGAAGGTCGCGCTCTTTCAGCGCGAGGGGGGATGGCTCAAGCGCAACACCGCCGCCGACGTCGGCATGTACGCCGACGTCGTCAACGCCTCGCTGGTCCTCCCCGACGTGCTCGGCGAGACGGGGAACGTCGAACCGAACATCTCGCTCGTCCTCGAGTGCCTTCCGGACTTCTACGGAACGCCCATCGTGCTCGATACCCTCTCGGGCGAAGGGGCGATCACCGGGGTCCTGACCCTCGGGGGCGCCCCGGCGTACATCGAGGGCGATCATCCCGGCCGGGCGCAGATCACCGTCTCGGACGCGTCGGGGAACGATCAGCTCGGCTTGCTGTGGGGGCTGCGCGGGCGCTACTACGATCCGGCCCCGACGGCCGCCTTGTCCTATCAGGCGGAGCTGATGACACCGCTGAACGGCGCGATGCTCACGAGCCTCGCGGGATCCTCGGGTGCGGCGGCGCTCGAGCAGTCGGATCTTCCCGGCGGGGCGTGGGTGTCGATCCTCCTGACCGACCTGCTCGACGGCGGGCCGCTGACCCATGTCGGCTCCTACGGCGTGTGGGTGCGCGCGTACTCCCCTGCCGCCACCCCGGCGCTGCGGCTGCTGTGGGGCGTCGGCGGGCTCGCCGTCCCGGTCAGCAACCCGGCCGTCACGTTGCCGGGGGCGGGCGGGCTCTATCTCGTGAACCTCGGGCAGGTGCGTGTCGATCCGGCGTCGGTCGGGGTGACGCAGTGGTCGGGCGCTGTGCAGGTGATGGCACAGAACGCCGGTGACGCCATCGCGCTCGACGAGGTGTTTCTCGTGCCGCTCGACGAGGGCGCCGGGCAGCTCTCCTACGTTCCGCTCCCGCCCGCCTCTTCGGTGCTGACGACGATGAACACGCAGACGGGCACGACCTTCGGCGGCGGAACGGTGCCGTGGGTCGACCCGGGCGCCCTGAACGGCCCGACGAGCTTCCCGTCGGTGAGCTTCCCCGGCGGGATCGGCGAGGAGTTCTCGGAGTACCTCAACGGCACCGGGTGCGGCTTTCAGATCCCGTCCGGAGCGACGATTCAGGGGATCGGCGTGCTCATCAGCCGCTACGCCACCGGTGCGATAGCCGACGCGGCGGTGCACATGCTGAAAGCGGGCGCGGTGGTCGGGTCGAGCCATGCGGCGCTGGGCGCGTGGGCGCAGGGCCCGTTCGAGTCCTCCTACGGCGGCCCGAGCGACCTGTGGGGCGCGACGTGGCTTCCGGCCGACATCAACGCGGGAGGGTTCGGGGTCGCGCTCGAAGTGACGAACGTCGCGCCCGTCGCGTCGTTCGCGCTCGTCTACGCGATCGCCGTGCAGGTCTATTACACGCTCGCGTCGGGTTTCACGATCGCGCAGGACGCCGTGATGTACGCCGACCAGTCCGCGGCACTCCGCTACGACGGGTGCTCGCGGACCGACCCGACCGGCTCGGTCTACGGGCCCGTCAGCCAGGTCTCAGGCGACCTTCCGAGGATTCCCTGCTCGGGGATGGAGGGCCGGTCGGTGCAGCTGTTCTGCAAGCCCTCCCGCGGGGACCTGAACGTGCTGCCTGACAGCGCGCCGTCCGACGCGCTCACCGTCACGGTGTCCTACCGCCCGTCCTACATCTTCCGTCCGACCGTCGACGCGCCCGAGCCCGAGCCGCCGCCGCCGGTGATCGAGCCGGTCACGCCGACCAGTCCGCCCGCCCCCGAACCGCCACCCCCGGTGATCTCATGACCCTCGCTCCAAAGCTGACGCCCGGCGACGGGTCCCTCACCCTCTCCTGCCCGCTCCCCGAGGGCACGGAGGGCCTGTTCGTGAAGGTCCGTGCGCACGGTGGTGCGTGGGCCGAGCCGCCCCGTCTCGCCGTCTCAGCGCTGGTGATTGCGCCCCTGGTTAACGGCGTCCTCTACGACGTCCAGGTCACGGGCTGGCCCGCTGGGGGCACCGTCACCGTCTCCGCCGTCCCCGGCGTGAAGCCAGCCCCCGTTCCTCCTACCCCGGTGGTGTCATGAAACGTCTGATCGTCTTCGCCCTGCTGGTGATCCTCTCCGCGTGCGCGCTCGCGGGCTGCGGCGGGTCGGGCCCGCACGGGCTCGTCCGGCCGGTGACGAGCGTGCGTCATGCGCCGAGCTTCGTGTCGCTGCGCGGCGTGCTGGAAGGCACGGCGGCGGCGCCGGTCGTCGGCGAGGAGTTCACGACCACCACGGGCGGATGGTCGGGCTCGCCGACCCAGTTCACCTATCAGTGGCAGGACTGCAATCGGGCCGGGTGCGCGAGCATCTCCGGCGCGACCTCATCCACCTACACGGTCGCCGGGACCGACGTGGGCTACTCGATCGACGTGATCATCACGGCAACGAACGGCGCGGGGTCGGGGTCGCAGACGACGGCGCAGACGGGCGTCGTCTCGGGCGGCAGCGCGCCCACCAGCACCGTCGCACCGACGGTCACCGGCACCGACACGCAGGCCGATGTCCTCACCGCGTCCGAGGGGACGTGGTCGGGCTCGCCGGACACCTACGCCTACCAGTTCGAGGATTGCAACAGCTCGGGCGCGTCGTGCGTAGCGATCTCGGGGGCGACCAATCAGTCCTACACTTTGGCCTCGACCGATGTCGGCGACACGATCCGGGTGATCGTCACCGCGAGCAACGGCGCGGGCCCGACGAACGCCACTTCGGCCTATACGGGTGTGGTGATCGCCTCGGGCGGCGCGGCCCCGACGAACACGGCGGACCCGGCGATCACCGGGACGCTCACGCAGGGCGACACGCTGACGCTCACCGCGGGCACGTGGACCGGCTCGCCGACCTACGCGTATCAGTGGCAGGACTGCACGTCGAGCGGGTCGCTGCCGTGCACGAGCATTCCGGGCGCGACGTCGAGCACGTACGTCCTCACCGCCTCTGATGTCAACCAGACGATCGACGCTGTCGTCACCGCGACCAACAGCTCGGGCTCCGCGGTCGCCTACGCGGAGGTCAGCGCCGAGGTGACGGGCTCGGGGGGAGCGTCCCCCGCGATCAGCGTCCTGCCGACGGTGGCGGGCGCGACCGTCCTCGGCGACACCCTCACCGCGACGAACGGGACGTGGACGAACGCGCCGACCGGGTACGCGGACCAGTGGCAGGATTGCAACACGGCCGGGGCGGTGTGCATGAACATCTCAGGCGCGAGCGCCGCCACCTACGTGCTCGCCTCCGCTGACGTCGGGGACACGGTGCGGGTAGTGGTGACGGCGACGAACGGGACGGGCTCGGTGTCGGCGGACTCCTCGGTGACCGGCGTCGTGACCTCCTCGGCGCCGACGAGCGGCGGGACGAGCGCGACCGCGAACATTTGGGTCAACCCGTCGGGCGGCGGATGCGCGCGCAGCGGCACCCTCGTCGGCGATCCGGGCGCGAGCAACGATTGCGGGACGTTGCAGGCGGCGTGGAACGCGGCGCACTGCGGCGACATCATCAACATCGACTCGGGGAACTACGGCACGCAGGATCTCGCCGACTCCAACTCGCTGCTCACCGGCACGTGCGCGACACCGGTGACGTTCGAGCCGGGGCCCGCCGCGAGCCAAGCCTCGGTCGTCATCCCACAGATCATCTCCGGGCAGATCGGCAGCTACGTCGGCGTGTCGAACCTCGTCTTGCAGGACGTGACGATCCCGACGCAGATGATCCTCGTCGCCCCCGCCGACAACGACACCCTGAACAACATCAACGGCGGCACCATGTATGTCAACGCCGCGGAGAACCTCACGGTGGAGAACTCCGATTTCGGGCCGTGCTACAACACGCTCCCGGGGCCCGACACGGCGATCACGTGCGGCGGGCTGTCGGGCAACACGATCAACTTCAAGGTCGACCCGCAGGTCACGACGGGCGGGGTGACCTACAACGCGTCGGTGGTCTTCGATCACGACACGTGGCATGACTTCATCGACAACGACACCGCCTCGGCGACCGACCATGACGAGTGCCTGTTCCTCACCGGCGGCAACATCACCGTCGAGAACTCGGTGTTCTCGGTCTGCCAGCTCTACGCGATCTTCATCCAGGGCTACCAGTCGGCGGGCGGCACCTTCTCGAACCTGCTGATTCAAAACAACTGGTTCTCGGGGACGGAGAACACCAGCGCGAGCTGCCCGACCTCTCCCGCCGGGCCGTGCCAGCTGACGGTGCCGACCGAGTACGGGTCGCCGCGCTCGGCGATCGAGGACGGGGAGAACGGCCCGAACCCGGCCGAGAACGAGCTGATCCGCTACAACAGCTTCTCCGCCGACGAGGGGTTCTACAACGACGGGTACGCCGGGGCGACGAACGACCGGATCATCGGCAACATCATGGGCACCGACGGGGGGGCGCAGGACCCGTGCAGCACCGAGACGGGATTCACCTACGCCTACAACGTGTGGATCGACCCGTCCTCCCACGTTTGTGGAACGGGCGATACGAACGTAGCCTCCGTGCCGTACGTGAACTCGACGTCAACGCCGTCGCTTGAGGACAACCTGCACCTCGCGTGCGGATCGGGTCTCGATAACTTCGTGACGCCGAACACGGCGGACTATCAGCTCGACTTCGATCAGGACGGGAATGCGAGGCCAACCGACGGTCCGCGCACACCGGGAGCTGATCGGAGCACGTGCTGAGGTAACGGCTCTCGGGAAGGGAGCCGGGCGGCGAGTGGTCGCTCGAACGGTGGCGGCGGTGGCGGCGGGGCTGGCGGCTCGGGCCTGGTGGAGGCGAGAGTCAGTTCCGTTTGCTCTAGGACTTCGATGCCGAGATCAGCGTGTAAACGATCGCCAGTAGAACCGCCGCGCTCACGAGGAAGTAGGCCCACAGCATCGCCAGCAGCGGCCAAAGGTAGTCCGTAGTCACCGGCCACACGTGACGGGCGGCGTGCCTCCCAACGCGGACGGTGCCCAATCCGGCGCTGCCACCGAGGATCAGGGCGATCACGAGCAGCCAACCGACAGGCGGAACCACTCGACTCGTGCCGTTCTCATCCACAGCACTGATCCTCGCAGTCACGCGCGACGGAACACCGCACCCGTGAGGGCCCGCGCGAGCCCGCACCACGCACCCCCCGACCCCTCTCTCCAGAGC
>Ga0302235_10001435_pt1 | contig 17915 bp, 20 predicted proteins | sample II_Palsa_N3_3_FD_193577 | JGI IMG/M metagenome (GOLD analysis project Ga0302235, IMG submission 193577) | Peat permafrost microbial communities from Stordalen Mire near Abisko, Sweden - II_Palsa_N3_3 | ecosystem: Environmental > Terrestrial > Soil > Palsa > Peat permafrost | place: Sweden... | reverse complement strand
CGGGTTCTCCAGGGGACTATCTGGCCGATCTGGTGTGATGGGTGCATGGTTGCCGACAACAGCGGCGTCCTGAGGGTATCGCGTGGTGAAGCAGCGGAGAGCCTGGCCCTAGGGGCTCTGGACTGGCTGCTCGGTTCGGCGCGGAGAACCGGAGTCGGCCTGACGTGGCGGTCACCGTCTCCGCCGGCGAAGCGGACTCGACGCTATACCACGGTTCGGCGGGGATCGTGCTCGCGTTGCTGGAAGCTCAGAGGCACTTCCGGGACACCGGTACGGGGACGCCGCCGTGCGCGGCGCGGCGGCCATCGCCGCTGCTGTCGATGATGAGGAGAACTGCTCGCTGTATTTCGGCCTGGCCGGCATGGCAGTCGCGCTGCACGCGGTACACGCCCAGCTAGGCGACTCCTCAGCGGCTGCGGCGGGGGGCCGCGCCCTGGACCAGGTGCGGTCTCGTTTCGATGGGCAGCGCTGGGGCAAGATGTTCGAGTTGCTCGTCGGCAACGCCGGCATCGCGCTGGGGGCGCTGCAAGCCGGCGATGCCGAGTTGGCCGTCCTCGCCGTGGAGCCCTACCTCCGCACCGCAGATCCGACACCTGGCGGGGTCAACTGGGCAGTTCGCCCCAGCCCTCCTCGTTCCCATCACATTGCACACGGCACGCTGGGCATCGTGTACGCCCTCGCCGCCGTCGGCGCCGCCGCCGGCCGACGTGACCTGACCGAACTCGCCCTGGCGGGCGCCGCCGATGTCGTGGCGCGTGACGAAGCAGGACCGGCGGGCTTTCTCGTCCCGCATTCTGACCCGCAGCACAGGCCCGACCTAATTGAGCGCTACAGCTACGGCTGGTGCAACGGCCCGGCGGGCGACGCTCAGGTGTTCCGGTTGCTCGGCGCGGCCACCAAGGACCCTGCCTGGGCCGCTCTTGCCGACAGATGCTGGCATACCGTCACCCAGTGCGGACTGCCGCGCCGGATCCGCCCCGGGTTCTGGGACAACAACGGCCGCTGCTGCGGAACAGCCGGAGTCCTGGCGCTAGCGTGCGACATGCACGCTGAGCAGGCGAAGGAACTCGACTTCGCTGACGTGCTCGTCGAGGACCTCGCAGCCCGGGCAACCGTCGACGCCGACGGCGTGCGCTGGTCGAATCACGAGCACCGCGCGACGCCCAGCACCCTGGAGCCGCGTACCGGATGGTCAATGGGCAATGCCGGCATCATTCGCGAACTACTTCGGTTTGCCCGCGCCAGCACCGAAAGAGATCCGGCCTACGGAGTCCCCTGGCCGGACCATTCTGAGCCATGTAAACCTGGGCCTTTGGAATCGCCATGATGACTGAGACGGCCTGAGGCGTCGGCGTCTCTGGAACGTATCGCTTCGCAGGTCTTATTCGACGTGATGCGTGAGACAGGACAAGGTTGTCCCGTGACAGCCATCATGTCGTTACACATGTCATTGTGACAGTTATCGTGTCGTCTCGCCCGGGCAGCAGCGAGACGACACGAGATGAAGATCCCGGACTTGTCCTGAGGCCGAACTGCCGTTCTGGCAACTTGTTGCTCAAAAAAAGATTCTAAGACCGTCGGCGTGTCGTACTGATTTCCTAGTCCGTTGGCCCACAATTGAGGGTGTGATATCAAATCGGCTGCCTGTCGTCGACAGCGTCGGGCACCCACCGGCAGTGCTATGTCAGTTGCCCGACGGCCTCCGGCTCGTGTACATGGACGATCGCGGCCGTCGGCGCCATAAGCCTCGATACCGACTTTCCTTCGGCGACTGGCCCCAGTCTTCGCGGATCTCAACGGGCCGGGATTAGCATCATGTTCATGAGTGCCCGACCAGCAGAGCGCGGCGACGGTCATGATCTGATCCATCTCGGCGGCGAGACCGCCGTGGTCGTCCCCCTGCACGAGTACCGCATGCTCGAAACCCTCAGGGAACGCGCCTCAGCGGAGGAGATCGAGGAGGCGGAGATCGAGGCCGCCATCGCCGAGCACGAGGCATGGAAAGCCGCTGGACGGCCCGGCGGCACTATCCCCCACGAGGCTGCGGCGGCCGAATTGCTCGGCGGCGGCCAGTGAAGGTCGTCTGGCGGCATACAGCGCTGACGTCAGCCCGCAGGTTCATGGCGGACCAGGCAGGAATACAAGCCGTCAACCAGGCTGTCGCAGCTTTAGCTGAGAACCCAGAACCACCGGATGCTTTCGTTCGCGGCGGTTACCGCAGGCTGCGCGTGGGTGATTACCGTGTGCTGTACGAAGCGGAAGCGGATGTAATCACCATCGTGCGGGTGGACAAGGTGCGCTAGCGCCTGGGCTCCCCAGCCACTGCCGACAGCTGACCGGCAGGACTCCGGTGTTGTATGGCCTGCCCGCCATGGCTAGCCAGGCGAGTCGCTACTCCCCCGAGACCTCAGTCTTGTCGTTTTGCATGTCGTCGTGACAGCCATTACGTTGTCGGCCCGTGCCACCACTGCCTCCGGCATCACGCGGGCGGGCGCAGCCAGAGCACGCCGCCGCGGCGGGCTGTCTCAGGGCCGGCCGCTGCGGCGGCGAGTGCCGCCCCAAGCCGGGACACATACGCTTTCGTGCGCGGGAACGTGTGGTCGGACGCGTAAATGAGGCCAGGAACCTCGTTTCCAGCCGCCTCGTGTGCCCGTCGGAGCCTCTCGAAGTCCGGGACGTTGTTCGTCACGAGTACCCGGTCCTCGGCCAGCGCCGCCTGGAAGATCTCTAGGTCCGACAGGGCGCGCAGGACAGGATCCGTAACGACCGCACGGCAGTCGATGCCGCGGGCAGCAATATCGGTGGCAATCGCGGGCGAGAACATCTCGTCGAGGAGCAGCGCGTCGGGTACCCCGCTCACAGTCCCAGCAGTCCCTGCTGCCGTTCCCACGCCGCCTGTTCCTGTGCAGCCTCGGCGCGTGCCCTGTCCAGGAAGTCGTCGACCTCCTCCGGATAATCGCTCCAGTAAGCCAGAGCCGCGCGTATGAACGGTACGGGCGTTCCTGACGTCTCGGCGGCGACGTCGAGAACCTCATCACCCGCCAATGCGGGCTCAGCCTCACGGACTGACCGGATGGCGCCGATGACCTCCCACACGTCAGGACCGCCGACCAGCCTGGCCCTGCGCCCGGCCGGGCCATCCGTGAAGGTGATGAGCGGGTGCTCACGGATTCGGAGCGCCTCATCGACGAGCCTACTGGTGGCGCTGGACAGGGTCAGATCCCGGTGCGCTGCAACGAACGCGGAGAGTCGCTCGTACACGCGCGGTTCGAACCGGACCGACGACGGGCTAGGAGTAGCTACCATGTATGACAATGTAGGTCAGCATAGGCAGCCGAGCAAGCGGCTTGTACGCTCCCCCGGGACCGGCTCGAGCCAGGCTTCGTAGTCTCCCCGGGCGGGTCGCGTCGGCTGAGATGAGATAACACGCCGGCGGCATCGCCGGCCAGCACGAACGCCATCAGGACAGCCCTAGACAGGACGGTCAGGTTAGCTGTCGGTGCATGAGGGCCAGTGGTCTACCGCCCATTCGGGCCAGCCCGGCCATCCCGCTGGCGGACGGGGGATTTCGCCGCCTTCGAGTTCGGCGGCGTCAGGTACCTGGAACTGTTTCCGCCATTGGTCTACGTCGACCTGGTTCATCGGGAATGTCTGATGCGGTGCCCTTGCCTGGCGGTGCGCAATCCGGGCGAGCTGGACGTCCTTGTCCACGGGCAGGTAGATCACCTGGCAGGCTGCCCCGGCTGATCGCGCCAGCCAGCGCAGTGCCGACCGTTCATCGCGGCCCCAGAGCCCGAAGTCGAGCACGACGCTGGTCCCCAGCCGCAGCGCCTGCAGGGCAACTGAGATGAGCCGCCCTTCGAGCACGAAGCGCTTGCCGTCGGCCATCGGCTCGCCGAACAGCGGGATCATCCAGTGATCCGGGGTCAGCCGCAGCGCCCGGTTCGCCGCGGTGAGCTCTTTGGCCCGGGTGGTTTTCCCGGCTCCGGGGAGCCCGACCATCAGGAGCATCGTGGCGGCGCATTCGGGCGGGCGCGGGAATGGTTCTTCGTTCTGTGAATGTGAATCGGATCGCTGCGACTGAGACATGGCTCCCCTGATCAGGCAGGACGGTCCGGCAGCGCAGGGACGGGTACGCGAGTGGCTGCCGGCGGGACGCTGATCCGGCGGTACGCCTTGGCACTGAGCCCGGCAGGGGCAGGCATTGAGGCCGCTCTTGCGGCAGCCTCGGTACCGCCGCTAAGCGGCGGTACGGGTAGTCATGGCAGCGAAGCAGCACATGCCCTTACCATAGTCCGCAGCGTCGGCGGAAGCGGCAGCCAGCCCGCTGAGGGACGGCCGTCCGGCTGTGCGGAAGGTTCCGACTCCCCCGTCCTGAATGTCCGCGCCATCCGGGTTCCGCCATCTGCGGGTCTTCCTGTGTCCATGCTTCTTGCTGTTATCAGGCGACGGGCGGGAGCGCGGTACTGGCTGAGTTAAGCGCCGCTGAGTCCGTCCCTTCAGGAGCGGGTAAATCCTTTGGCTGTGCGGGCGGGTGGTCGTTATCGTCGCCTGCGTGGCTGGTTCTGAACGCTTGGACGGCGTGCCCGAGGGGGTGCTTGCCGCGTTCAGGCTGGCCGGGGCCGTCCCGGTGCGGCTGCCGGGAGGACAGGGAACTGCTTGGCGGGCAGGGCGGGTGGTACTCAAGCCCGCCGATTCGGTGCGGGAGGGAAGATGGTTCGCCGAGGTCTACGATGCGCTGACTGGTCCCGGCTTCCGGGTGCCGCGGCCGGTGTGGGCGCTGACCGGGGACTGGGTGGCGCTGGGATGGACGGCCTACCGGTGGGTGCCCGGCACCGCGGCGGACTGGTCTGGCGTCTCGCCGCGCTGGCCGGACATGGTCGCGGTGAGCCGTGCCCTGAATGCCGCGCTGATCGGCGTTCCCGTTCCACCATGGCGGGCCACGGTGGGAAACCCGTGGACGATCGGCGATGAGGTGGCGTGGGGCGAGCGAGACCCGGACCCGCTGCTCGGCCCGGGTGCCGGCCCGCTTGCCGGGCAGGTACGGCGGCTGCTGGCCGCACTACGGCCGATTGACCTGCCGAGCCAGCTGATCCATGCGGACCTCGCGGGAAACGTGCTGTTCGCCGACGGGCTGCCGCCCGCCGTCATCGACTTCTCGCCGCTGGAACGCCCCGCCGGACTGCCGCTCGCTGTCGTTGCGGTGGACACGCTGATGTGGCGCCGGGCGAGCCCCGAGGTGCTCAGGTACCTCTCCGGCGAGCCGGAACTCGGCCAGCTGCTCGCCCGCGCACTGGTATACCGCCTGGTCACCGAGATCGTCAGGCACGCGGGCACGGCCGGCGTGGACGCGGCCGCACGGGCCGCGCAGCCGGTCGCCGATCTGGTACTCGCCCGGCTTGCGCTCCGAGCACGCCGGGGCGAGTAGTCGGCTGAAGGCAACGAGTTCTGCGTGGAACCGGGGCCGGCGGGCAGGTAAGGCCTATGCCAATGCTGATCGGGACGTCTGGCTGGCAGTACCGCGACTGGCGGGGCGGGCTGTACCCGAAGGGCGTGCCTCAGCGCCTGTGGCTCGAGTCCTACGCCACCCACTACCTGACCGTGGAGAACAACAACAGCTTCTACCGCCTGCCGTCGCAGGAGACGTTCGCCGCCTGGCGGGAGCGGACCCCGGACGACTTTGTCATGGCGGTCAAGGCCAGCCGCTATCTGACCCACGTGCGCCGGCTGCGCGACCCGGCCGAGCCGGTGGCCCGGCTGCTTGGCGCGGCGGCGGGGCTGGTGCCCAAACTCGGACCGGTCCTGCTGCAGCTGCCGCCGACACTGAAGGCCGACCCGGACGCGCTGGACACGTGCCTGACGGAGTTCCGGACGGCGGCCGCCGCACTGGGCGAGCACGGGCTCCGGCTAGCGGTAGAGCCGCGGCACGAGACCTGGTGGACCGACGAGATACGGCAGATCCTGGCCACGCACAACGCAGCGCTGTGCTGGGCCGACCGCCGCGGCCGCCCGATCACCCCGCTGTGGCGCACCGCGACGTGGGGTTATCTGCGGTTCCATGAGGGCACTTCCCAGCCGTGGCCCAGCTACGGGCCGCAGGCGCTGAGGTCCTGGGTGGCACGGCTGACCGAGACCTGGCCGGATGAGGCCAATGTGTACGTCTACTTCAACAACGACCCGGGAGGGGCGGCGGTGATCAACTCGGCCCAGTTCGCCGCCCTGGCCCGCCGGGCTGGAAGCAGCGCGACCCGCACGCCCGAGGTCGGCCAGATACTCGCGACCGCAGCCACCCCACCTGGTGAAACGCCGGACTGACGAAGGCGCAGAGCAGGCGTCATGTGGGAAGACATGTTGGACCGCGGCTGTCATTCGCCCTGGTGTACGGTCCTCGTATGGAGGTCGCTGAGCTGGCGCATCTGCGCCGGGCCCGGGACTTGCTGGAGCGCGAGTACGCGCGGCCGCTTGATGTCCCGGTGATGGCGCGCACCGCGCTGATGTCGCTGTCGCTGTTCTCCCGCCGGTTCCGCGAGGCGTACGGCGAAACACCGTACGGCTACTTGCAGGCCAGGCGCGTGGAACGGGCGATGGCGCTGTTGCGCGGCGGCCACATGTCCGTGACTGACGTGTGCATAGCCGTGGGATTCACCTCGCTCGGCTCATTCAGCTCGACGTTCACGCGCCTTGTCGGCGAGCCACCGTCCGCCTACAAGGCGCGTGACCACTCACGGCTCGTACCGGTTCCGCCGTGCGCGACGCGCGCCTGGGCCCGCCCGGGCTGGACCGCGCAGCCATGCAGGATTGGAGAAGCGTTCCTAGCTGGTCGCGCGTAGGGTCGCTGACATGGCACTTTCCATTACGCACACGCCCGTGTACTGCACTGACCTGGATGAGGCGCTCGCCTTCTACACCCAGCGGCTCGGCTTCGAGGTCCGCGACGACGTCCCGATGGGGCCGGAGATGCGCTGGCTTACCGTCCATGCCCCCGGTGACCCTCATGACCTGCTGCTGGCGGCTGTGGACCACCACATCCCGCCGGCCGACCGGCAGGCGATGCGCGAGATTGTCGCAAAGGGCGACCTGGCGGTCTTCATCCAGGTTGACGACCTGGACAAGACCTTCGAGTCGCTGCGCGCCGCCGGGGCGGAGATCCTCCAGGAACCCGTCGACCAGCCCTACGGCGTCCGTGACGCCGCCGTCCGTGACCCGAGCGGTAACCACCTTCGGCTGAGCCAGCCACTGGCGGCGCAGGGCTGAGGCTCCGTTACCGGCGAGCCCAACGCGACTGAGCTCCGGAACGACATGATGGCCGGCACAGGGAGCTCTCCGGTACGCCCTGGCCTGGGTGGGAACATGCCCGATTTCAGGCATCACGTCGGAAGACGTCTCGGGCGGGTCGGCGTTTACCGCTCTTCCGAACGGAAGGAGACCGTAACGTCAAGGCCCCCGCCCTCGCGGGCGCGGGCGGTTACCGAGGCACCATGGGCGTCGGCGATGGCCGAGACGATCGCGAGCCCGAGCCCGTGCCCGCCAGTTCGCTGGACCCGCTCGGTCCCCAGCCGCTGGAACGGCTGGAACAGGCGGTCGACCTCGCCCGGGGGTATCGCCGGGCCGGTATTGCGGACTGACACTACTGCCCGCCCGCCGCTCGTCACGGTCGATATCTCGGCCCAGCCGCCCGGAACGTTGTAGCACAGGGCGTTGTCCGCCAGGTTGGCGATCAGGCTCTCCACCAGCCTGGGGTCGCCGTCGGCCGGCGCCGGGTCCAGCTTCGCCTCGAGGTGGATGCCACGGCTCGCGGCCACCTCACCGAGGGCCTGGACCGCGCGGGCGGCGAGGTCGGCGAGGTCGCACGGCTCCCGCCGCTCGATGCCGCGCTCCCCCGTCGCCAGGGTCAGGAGGGCATCGATGAGGCGCTCGGTCCGCATCCCGAGGGCGAGCACTTGCTCGCAGGCTCCGCGCAGGGTCGCGGCGTCGGCCTCTGGATCCGCCAGCGTCACCTGCAGCAGCGTCCGCTCAGCCGTGAGCGGGGTGCGCAGTTCGTGCGAAGGCGCGCGGTGCGCGGACGGCCGTCCCGCCCAGCGCCGCCACCGCGCTCACCTCGACGGTCCCGATGATGAACCTGCGCCGGGTAAATGTGGCTTTGCCGTATGACCCACCTGTGCTCGATTCGCATGGCGCGAACGTAGAGAACTCAGGTGAACGGGACATGACCGCACGGCGCCGACCCGGCTACTGGCCCGCCAAATTCGGAGCGCCGCCACGCGGCCTTTCTTCCAGGCCTGATTCGTCATACCGCCCGGGGCCCGCCAGCATCGCGAGCCGGTGCGGGGCGGCGGCTAGGCTGCTGCGGTATGAGCGAAGGCGATCCGCTGATCGGGGATGGCGTCACCCAGGGGATCGTGCGGATCGGGGACACGGTGCGGCGGCCGCTGCGGCCGTTCAGCCTGACCGTGCAGGCGTACCTGGCCCACCTGCGCGACGCCGGGTTCACCGGCGCGCCGCTTCCGCTCGGCGTCGACGAGCAGGGGCGCGAGGTGCTGTCGTTCGTCCCCGGTGACGTGCCCCGCAACCCGCTTCCGCCGGAGACGGCGGGCGACGACGTGCTCGTCGCCCTGGCCCGGTTGGTTCGTGCGCTGCACGAGGCGTCGGCCGGGTGGACCCCGCCGCCCGACGCGGTGTGGGGCGGGACGCCGGCCAACCCGGGACGCATCACCGAACGGACCGAGTTGGTCAGCCACCGCGACTACTACCCGGGCAACGTGGTCTTCCGCGACGGGCTGCCGGTCGCGCTGATCGACTTCGACCTGGCCAAGCCGACCACCCGGCTCTACGACATCGCGAACGCGCTGTGGTACTGGGCGCCGATGCGTGATCCGCGGGACCGGGCGCCCGCGTTCGCGGACGCCGACATCCCGCACCGGGCCGCGGTGTTCGCGGACGCCTACGGCGTGACCGCGCGGCAGCGCGCGGAGCTGACGCCGCTCCTCGTCGACATAGCGCGCCGCTATCACGAGGATTCCCGCGCCTCGGCCGAGCTGGATCCGGTGTTCCGCAAGCTATGGGAGGACGGCGCCAAGGACGCGCTGCCGCGTGCCGAGGCGTGGCTGCGCGAGGCGGCCCCGGCGATCGCCGCCCGCCTCGGCCAGCCGGGCTAGGCCAGGCCGCGGACCACAGCCGCGGACCACATGGGGCCCAGCAGGCTCACCGCCCCGAGGGCGTCGAGACGGAGGGCAGGGCCGCGAATGCGCGTATGCCTGAGACGAAGATCAGGCCGCCGGCGACGATGAATATCAGGCTCACCGAGTTGAGGGTGATGCCGGCGAACGAGACCCGGAAGCTCCGCAGCACGGTGCTCATCAGCCAGCCGGAGACGACCACCGAGACCATGGACGCGAACTGGTTGACCGGATTGAACACCGCCATCACCCGTCCCATGTATTCGCGCGGTGCCGCATCGAGGAGCAGCGGCGCTACTGCCGTGTTCAGCATGGCGATCGGAATGGCATAGATCGCCAGCATGACGAGGCCAGCGGGGAAGCTGCGCTGCAGTGCATAGCCAGCCGCCAGGACACCGGTCGCCAGCAGGCCGGACCAGGTGAGCGCGCGTGCGCCAATCCACCGCACCATGTAGCCGGCCGCGAGCGCGCCGACAATGAAGCCGGCCCCCATCGCCGTCTCCGCGACGCCGAACAGCCAGGACGACGCGTGCAGGTCGTGGGTCACGAAAAACACGTTCAGCGCATTGATCGCCCCGGTGCCGAACTGACAGATCATTGTGACCGTCAGGAGCGTCACCAGGAACCGGTTGCGTGCGAAGAGCCGCAACCCGATGGAGAATTCAGCATGCAGGCTGGTCTCTTCCGCTCCAGCAGAGCCGGGGGGGCGAGGCTCGGGCGTCAGCCGCAGGAAGCGGATGGCCAGATAGGACACAACGTAGGAGGCGGCGTTGGCGGCCAGCGCCCACCGCAAGCCGACCGTGAACAGCAACGGGGCCGCGATAGGCGGGCCGATGATCGCGGCCGCCGATGTGGTGACCTCGCCGAGGCCGACCGCTCGCACCCGGTCCTCCTCGCCCTGCACCACGTCGCCCGTCGTCGCGAACCTGGCGAGGCTGAAGAACTGGCCGGCTGCGTTCAGGACGAACACGACCAGGTACACGGCGGCGAGCCACAGCCCGACGGGGAGGTCGCGGACCGGGACGAACGACAGCCCGATGAGACCCGCCACCATCGCCGCCCGGATCACCTCGGTCCGCATCATCGTCGACTTCCGGTTCCACCGGTCCACGAAAACCCCGGCGATCGGCCCGACCAGGGCAAACGCGACGGTGGCGGCGACCAGGATGCCGCTGACCGCGGCGGGGGCCCAAGACCGGCCACCCGCGAGATCCTGCGACACCCACAGCACGAGCGTCGTGCCAAAGACGGTGTCCCCGACCGCGGACACGGCCTGGCCGTACCACAGCTTTGCGTAATTCCGGTTAATCAGCGTTCGCTGCAGCGACGGAAAGTTTATGGTGTGTTTATTGTTAATACAGTGGGTAGCGCGGTTTTCGCATATTGGTGCCATTGTTATTACACGTGCTACCTTGGCTGCTGATCTTTTGGTAGCTGCACGCCACAGACCGGCTCGTCAGGGAGCCGGAGCTTGCCGGCCTGACGTCTTCCCATCATCTTTGGCTCTTTCGGGAACAAGAAATCTTGAGTAATGGCGAACAGGCCCGCAACGATACGAGTTGCTCATTCTGTAACTCGAGGCAAGGCCGCCCGTCGAGTCACACCGGCATCATCCGTCAGTTCCGCGGACGGTCGTGAAGTATGACGTTATTGTCACGTTATTTGCGGAGTGGCCAGCAAATCTCGCGTTTCCCGAAATCATCGGAAAACGAGAAAACAGACCGGGACTGACACCACCGCAATGACGGCCGGGCGACGACTGCGCTTCCGTACCCGCAGTGCGGATGGCCGGCCACGCCGACGACGAGGTCACATCGCCCCCGACAGGGTCGGCCGCGCCGGCTGGCACACCGAACTCGGCGAACAGCTCGCGACGCGGGCGGGCCGCATCCGGCTGGTGTCTGATCAAGCCCCGGCGCGGTAATGGTTCAAGTTTTTCCGGCTTCGCACCGCGGGGGTGTCCTCTCCGGGCGGGCCTGTCCGTCCTTTACACGGGTGGCGTTCGCCACCACGCGGAGAGAAACGAGGAGACCGATGACCAGCAAGACCGCCACAGCAGGGTCCGACACCGACCGGCAGGCCATTCTCGATGTGCTCGCGGGCTTGTACAAGGCGTGGGAAGCCAACGACGCCGAGGCGTTCGTGGCCGACTACACCGACGACGCCAGCGTGGTCCAGCCCGGCGTCTACAAGAAGGACCGTGAGGAGATCCGCACCACGATGGCCGCAGGGTTCGCGGGCCCGCTCAGCGGATCGCGGGCGACCGACCACCCGGGGGACGTCCGTTTTCTCACCGACGACACGGCCGTCGTGATCAGCGAGGGCGGGATCATCTTCCCTGGGCAGGACGCTGTCGCGAGCGAGGGACTGGTCCGCGCGACCTGGGTGCTGGTCAGGCGCGACGGCGCCTGGCGCATTGCCTGCTATCACAACAGCCCCGCCAGCTAAGGCGCCGTCTTCCGGGTGCGGGGCGTTCCCTTCCGGGGAGCCGTCCCGCACCCGGATCCACCGGGTCCAAACGGGTACCAGGGCCGTAGCAGCGGTTGGCGCGATCGTGATCGCCCAGGTAAAACGGTACGGCATGGTCCGCTGAACGGAAGGAGCCTTGACGATGGCGCTGTATGTGGCCTTGTGCTACTACGACCGGGACCAGTACTGGGACTCACCGACGGAAACGGAGCTCTCCCCCGAGTACGTAGAGTTCGCCCGGCGGGCTACCGAGGCCGGGGTCATGCGCGGCGGCGAAGCCCTGCACCCGGTGACCATGTCGACCACCATCACCGTGTCGGGCGGCAAAGGCGGCGACGTCCTGCTGGTCGACGGCCCTTACGCCGAGGCGAAGGAGGTCTTGGGCGGGTACTTTCTGCTGGAGGCGGCCGACCTGGACGAGGCCATCGCGTGGGCGGCGCAGAATCCGGCTGCCTGGCGGGGGAAGATCGAGCTTCGTCCGATAGCGCCCATACACCCCTAGGTGCACCCTGGAATGGACGCCACCGGCACTCTGGTCGAGGTGCTGAAGGGCGAAGGTCCCAGGGTGCTGGCCACGCTGGCCAGGACCATCGGCGACCTGGCCGTCGCCGAGGACGCGCTCTCCGAGGCCACGGTCACCGCCCTGGAGGCCTGGCCCAAAACGGGGATCCCCGATAATCCGCGGGCCTGGCTGGCGGTGGTCGCCCGCCGCAAGGCGCTTGACCTGCTGCGACGCGAATCAGCCCGGTCGGCCAAGGAGACCGCCGCGTTCCGGTGGGGAACCGGCGCCGCACCGGACCAGATCGAGGAGGCGATCGAGGCGATCGAGCCAGAGAACTCGCTGCGCGACGATATGCTGCGCCTGATTTTCACCTGCTGCCACCCGGCGCTCGGCCGTGAGGCTCAGGTGGCTCTCTCGCTGCGCACGCTGGCCCGGCTCGAGGTGCCGGCCATCGCCCGCGCCTTCCTGGTGCCTGAGGCCACCATGGCCAAGCGCCTGGTACGGGCCCGCTCCAAGATCGCCGCGGCCAGTATCCCTTACGCGATTCCCTCCGATGCGGAGCTTCCCGGCCGGCTGGCCGCGGTGCTGGCGGTGGTATACCTGGTCGCCACCGAGGCCCACGCCCCGACCGGCGGGGACACGGTGGCCCGGGTCGATCTCGAGGCCGAGGCAATCCGGCTGGCCCGGTTGCTGGCCGGCCTGATGCCCGGCGAGCCCGAGGTGCTCTCCCTGCTTGCCTTGCTGCTGCTGACCTCGGCCCGCACCGCCGCCCGCGCCGATGCCGACGGTAACCCGGTGACCCTGGCCGGCCAGGACCGCACCCGCTGGAACCGGGCCGCGATCGCCGAGGGTTCGGCGTGGCTGTCCCAGGCGGTGACCCGGTCCGGCGGGGTCGCCGGGCCCTATCAAATCCAGGCTCACCTCGCCGCGGCCCACTCGACCGCTGCCAGCTGGCAGGAGACGGACTGGGACCGGATCGTCGGCCTCTACGACTTGCTCGGGTCGATCACGGCCAACCCGGTGGTGGCACTCAACCGGGCGGTCGCGGTTACCGAACGCGACGGCCCTGAGGAGGGGCTGGCTGCCCTGAAGACCATCGCCGGCCTGGAGCACTCACATCTATGGCACGCTGCCCTGGCGGACAACCTGCGCCGGCTCGGCCACCCGAGCGAAGCGGCCAGAGAACTTCACACCGCGGTGACCCTGGCGCCCAGCGAAGTCGAACAGCGCCTCCTGCAGGGCCGCCTGCGCACCGTGCGGTCCGAGCTCGGCTGACGGCCTCGGGGCCGCCACCTCGGCCCTGAGTTGGACGGTCGCCGCGTACGCACTGGGCTTGGCCGCCGTCGGGCTTCGGGTTACCCAGGCCCCGGTGATCGCTGCTGTGGTTGGGTGGGAGGACCGGCGGGATTTCCGGTTAGGCGGATCGGGGGCTGGCACGTGGGTGCGGGAGATGACCGGCTGGCGCCCGATGAGGGGCGGGAGTCCGAATCGCGGGCCGTGGAGCGGCTGACTCTTTTTTCCGACGCCGTGGCGGCTATCGCGATCACGTTGCTGGCTGTGGACCTGCCGGTGCCCGAAGGGGACACAGTGTCAGCGTTCTGGTCCTCGGTACGCCAGAACGACGGCCACTATGCGGCGTTCCTGATTAGCTTCTTTGTGATCGCCGCGGCGTGGAGCGGCCATCACGACTTGTTCCGGTACGCCAGGCGCTTCGATCCGCGGTTGCGGACGTTGAACATGGTCTGGCTGCTGATGATCGTCCTAGTCCCGTTCGCGACCAGGATGCTGACCGCGAGCGGGCACCCGGCCCGGGATGTCCATGCGTTGCGGTTCGGCTTTTACGCCTTGCTGCAGGTGCTGGAGTCCGGCGCGCTGCTGGCGATGTTGCGGCACATGGTCTCGCGCGGGCAGGCGCCGGGAGCTCCGCGGCCGATGGTGACCGGCATGGCCCGGCAGTGTCATGTCCTGATGGCCGGCTTCGGGCTGTCGGTCCCGCTGTTCTTCGTCACGACCGACGCGTGGCTGCTGTGGGTTATCGTCCCGGTGCTGGCAGGGCAGGTGAGTCGGCTGCGGCGCCGGGGCGGCCGCGGCCCGGGGGGCGGGCAGGCTGCGGGCTGAATCCGCGGCATGGCTGATGCCTGGCCGGCCAAGGTGAGGTCGGTGAGTACCCCGATGCCGCGGGCGTTAACGGCCGAAACTGTCGAATTCCCCGTTTCGGACACCGCCGAGAAAAGCGTGCCACTCGTCCGATGTGAACACCAGGACTGGCCCTACGGAGTCCCTGCTGTTGCGAACGCCGATCTCGCCATGGGGCAGGCTCGCCACCTCGACGCAGTTGCCGTTCGCGTAACTCAGGGAGCTCTTGATCCAGCAACAGCCTGAACTCGGGCGTTCGTGCGGACTCCTGAGGGTGGTGCTTGCCACGTTACCCCTTCATTGGTTGGTGTCTTTTCCTGGATGTGCAGATCGGGCTGGAACGCGAGCGTGAAGTACACGGCCTTCCCCGCAGGGGTGCGGAAAGAGCCCCATTCCGTCGACAGAGCGGCGACCAGCGCCAGCCCACGTCCGGTCTGGTTACCGGCTGGTTCGTCCGCGGCAATCGGCATCGACCGCGACACGTCATAGACGTCAATGCGCAGATGACCGCGGGGGCACCTGATGACGAGCATGACCGTCTCGCCGTTGCCGAACATGATGGCGCTGGTCACCAGGTCGCTCGTGAGCAGGACCGCGATGTCGGGATCGACAGGGACCTTCCAGGCACGGATGACCGCACGGACCTGGCCGCGGGCCTCGGCCGCCGCAGTTGGTTCCCTGGTCAGCCGGAAGCGACACTGGTGCAGTTCGGTCGGACGAGTCGGTGCCATCGCGTCTACCCGGTTCCTCAGCTGACGTGCTCGGTGCCTGTTGCATCGCAAATACTTCTGCAACTTGCACTGCAATACATCGGTCAGCTGACGGATATTGAACGGCACCGAGGTATCCGCTGGTGGCCCGCGCCCCCGCGGTTTCGGCGGTCAGGCCGACCGGTGCCACGATGATCTGGTGACAGCACGCGAGATCTAGCCCGGATAATGGTACAGATGTCAGGAGCTCCGGCGGAGGCGGTTACGCTGACCGCCCTGGAAACCGATCCTCATCCGGTGCTCGCGCGGCTGCGGGCCGCCGAGCCGGTCACCTGGGTACCCGTCCTCGGCGCCTGGCTGGTCACCGGGTACGGCGAGGCGGTCACGGTGCTGCGTGACGCACGGACGTTCACGGTCGATGACCCCCGGTTCTCCACGGCCACGGTGGTGGGCCCGAGCATGCTCTCGCTGGACGGTCCGCGGCACGCCCGCCACCGGGCCCCGTTCACCCGCACCTTCCGGTCCGGTGAGATTCACGCCCGGCTGGCCGCCTTCATCCGGGCCGAGGCCGGCCGCCGGGTCTCGGTCATCCAGCCACGTGGTGAAGCCGAGCTCCGGCGTGCTGTCGCCGGGCCCCTGGCCGCCGCTGTCATGGCTGAGGTCCTTGGCCTCGGCCAGGCCGATCCGGCGAAGATCCTCACCTGGTACGACGGGATAGTGGCCGCGGTGCAGGCCGAGGCGGCGAAGGCCGGGGACGGCCGGGCCGGGGCCGCTGCGGATCCGGCCGGCCAGGCCGCGTTCGCCGAGCTGGCCGGCCACCTGCGCGAGGTCATCGCCGCTGATGATGGCACGTCGTTGCTGGCCGGGGTGGCTGGAGGGGACTCGCGGTCCGGCTCCCTGACCGAAGCCGAGGCCATCTCCAACGCCGCCGTCCTGATGTTCGGCGGCATCGAGACGACCGAGGCAATGATCGCCAACGCACTGCTGCACCTGCTCTCTCACCCTTGCGGACTTGAGCTGATCCGCGCCGACCGCGGCCTGATACCGGCCGCGGTCGAGGAATCGCTGCGGCTCGAACCCGCCGCGGCCGTCGTCGACCGGTACGCGACCGCGGATGCGGTCCTGGCCGGCGCCCCCATCCGGGCCGGTGACCAGGTCACGGTGTCCATCGCCGCGGCCAATCGCGATCCCTCGGTCTTCGGAGACCCAGACGCATTCGACGTCCGGCGTCCCAACGCCAGCCAGCACCTGGCGTTCGCCCACGGCCCGCATTTCTGCATCGGCGCTCACCTAGCCCGCCTGGAGGCGCAGGTGGCGGTCGACACCGTGCTACAGCGGCTCCCCCGGCTACGCCTAGACCCGCGGTACGGCAGCTCGGTACGGGGCCTAGTCTTCCGCAAGCCAACGGTTCTTCGCGTGCGCTGGGACCTGGGCTGACGGTCGGGCCGCGGTCGCGGTGTTCAGGAAGCCGCCCGGGTGGTCCCGCTGGGTGTCAGAACGGCGGGCGTGTGGCCTGCAGGATCCCCACCTGGCGGGCGCTGCACTCCCGGGCGTCTTTCATCAGGGCGAACAACAGGAGCGCCATTCCCACGAGCGAGGAGGCTTCTTGCATCCCGCCGCTGAACATGTTGAAACCGAAGACCTCGATCAGGAAACCCGTGAGCCCGGTGACGAGCCGCCAGCGTGGCCGCATGGCCCCGACCAGCCGGATCACCGCGAGGACCGCGAGCAGCGCGCCGACGCGCACGCCCCTGAACCTCCGCCGACGGGCGAGCCGCCTGGACTCCTGGCCGCCGGAACGGTGAATCGGGGCCCGTGTGCTCATGATGATCACGTTCCGGCGCCGCGATCGCCGCCTCATATCAGGCTAGGGTGCATGGAAACTGCCACCTCCGGGTCGGTCTTGCCGTAAGTCCACCGTAGGCTCGCAGGAGACGATATTCAAACCGCCGGCACCGGCCAGACGACGGTGCCGCTAGCTCGAGGAGGCGCCATGCCGCGGGAAGATTCGGATGAGTTCGCCGAGGAATTCCACCGGGACCGCCGGGAGCACGGGGGCGCGTCGCAGCACCTGAACGATGACCAGCTCGCCCGGCTGACCGAGGAGGAGCGCGTCGCCGCTGGCCTGGACGCCTATGACCCGGACGAGGTGCCGCCGGCCACGGACACGCCGCCGCAGCCAGAAGACATCACCCAGACCGAGCAGTGGCAAGAAGAGCGCGCGGAGATCCGCCGCGAGTACGACAAGGACGAGCTGCTGGTCAAGGGCGAGCGCGACCCGTTCCCGCCCACTAGGTACGAATGACCTGCTAGCGCGTGATGGCGGCCGGGGCCACGGCGAGCGACACGCTGGCCTCGGCCGTGTAGACCAGGAACGTCAGCGACTCCTGGAAGTACAGCTGCACGCTGTCCGCGTCGTGGGACAGGTAGCCGATCGACAGGTCCTGGCCCAGCCGCAGCTCGAAGTCGCCGCCGCGGGCGGAAATCAGCAACGCCCCGTCCATCGCCGGCGCCCAGATGATCTCTCCATCGATCACCCGGGCCAGGTGCTCGCGGATTGGGTAGCCATGGTCGGAGGTCTCGCTGACCATCGTGTAAGCGCCGGCCGACAGCAGCAGCGAGAAGGGTCCTCCGACGCCGGCCAGCCGGAGCGCGCTCACCGCCTGGCTGACCGCGTTGGGGTAGTCGCGGGCTTCGGCGGGCAGCGTAAGCGCCGGGTTGGACGAGCTCGCCCTGATCCCGGTGATCCCGGCGGCCGCGTACCCCTCGAGTATCGCCCGGTCCTCGGCGAAGGCGATCTTCTTGGCCGCGTCTTTCACCGGCTGCCAGTCGGGGTCCTGCGCTCCGCGCTCGACGTCGTCCACATCCTGCCGGTTGACCATGAACGGCACCCGGAGCTGGACCAGCGGTTGCGACGTGCGC
>Ga0302235_10001426_pt1 | contig 17963 bp, 16 predicted proteins | sample II_Palsa_N3_3_FD_193577 | JGI IMG/M metagenome (GOLD analysis project Ga0302235, IMG submission 193577) | Peat permafrost microbial communities from Stordalen Mire near Abisko, Sweden - II_Palsa_N3_3 | ecosystem: Environmental > Terrestrial > Soil > Palsa > Peat permafrost | place: Sweden... | reverse complement strand
CTCGCGCTCAAGCTGACCGGCCTGCGATCGGTGGGGTCGTTCTGCGACTCGTCGCTCATCCGGTTGGCCGCTCGTTCACGGGGTTGGAAAAGGTGGGCGTATCTGTGGACATGACTGGAGGATCAAGATAGCGGCTGCCCTGCCGGGGAGCCCCCGCAGGGACAGTGGTAGTCGCTCAGCCGGTGATGTAGACGATGTCGCCCAGCGCCAGCATCCCGTAGACCGTTTTGGCGGCTTCGATCGGCAGCTCGACGCAGCCGTTTGATTGCGGAAAGCCGTAAGAGCCGCGTTCATACCCGTGCACGGCGTCGCCGCCGTTGAAGTAGTTCACCCAGGGGACGTCGGGAATGTCGTATTTGGTGCCGTCGACGTCAGTTCCGCTCATCGTCGTCGAGACGTCGCGCGTGAAGATCGGGAAGATGCCCGTGGGAGTTTCCGCGCCCGGGACGCCGGTGTTGGCGGGGGTGGAGAGAGCCACGTGGTTGCCCTTGTGTACCTCCAACGTCTCGGGGTCGGACTCCGTGACGGTCACGAACGTATAGGGGTTTGGATCTCTGCGCCCGTCAGTCTCGGCGGCCAGCAGGCTCTCCCAGATCCGGGTGTCTGAGACGCCGGAGGTTTCGCTCGCTTCGATCCCGTGTGCGGCCTCAAAGATGGTGAGAGCGCCCTGGGTGGTCTCGTCCATTTGGCCGTAGTCGAGTGGGGGCGCGTCGTGCACGTTGGCGCGCAGTACCCCTGTCGGTGGGTGAAAGGCGTAGTGGGCGGCCATGCTCCTGGTCTCCCGTCCATCCGGCAGGTGGATTCCGTAGATCGAGTGAAATGTGTACGGCAGATATCCAAGGCGGGCCAGTGCCTGTTGAAATGCCTTCACGGGTGGGCATACGACTTTCAGCGCGATCATGCGAGTCTTGCCAAGCGGAGTTTGGCCCGTGGCGTGAATCGCGGCCGGGATCGTGAGGTTGTACGCGGTACAGGGCTCGAGCGTTGAGGCCGGCGTGAAGTACTCGGAGTCACCGTTCGTAATCCACGCGCCGGCGACCGCGGGGCTGACCGTCGGGTGCGGCGATCCGGGCGCCGGTGTGCCCGACAGCCTGACCCACAGCGGGGCGGTGCCGTCGACGCGCGTGCGGTCGGGGAGTGCAGTCAGGGTCGTGTGCGGCTCCACCGCGACGGGGGTCCCGGCCGTGGGCATCGCGGCGCTGGCCTGGTGGGATCCGCCGAGCAGGCCGCTGACGCCGTGGTCCAGGCCGGCCAGTGCGACGATCGCCACGACAGCAACGGTCGCGATTGCCAGCAGTGCGCGGGCGGGCAGAGCGCCACGGCGACCGCGGGGCTCTGGCGCGGCAGGCCCCCGGCGTGGCCTGCGAAAGCGGCCGAAGAGCCCGGCGGAGTCGCCCCGTTCGAGCAGGGACTCATCTCGATGGTCGCTCATCTTCCACAGGGTAACGCTCGCAAGCCGCAATTACCGATCTTTTTAGCCGATTGGTGGACGAGCTTCGTAAGGGCTGAAAAGTCTCGTGCGGCCGCTGAAAGAGAAGCTCTTGTGCGCGGTCGCTGAAAGTTTCTGGGGTTGCCGGCGTCTAGTTCGGTAATGGCCACCAGCGGAGGGAGCAACAGCATGTTCGATCGAGAGTCACAGCAGAGCGCAGCGCGGTCGCGTCGGCGTGGGCATCCTTCCGCTCTTACGATCTGCGCGGCCGTGGTGACGGTGGCATTGGTCGCGTCGTTTGCGGCGATGGCGCTCGCGAGCGGCTCCGCGGCGCCGACGGTCGGAGCGGCCACGAACGCCAAGTTCGGCGAAAAGATCGTGGTGGACGCGCACGGCCGGACGCTATATGCGTTGAGTCCCGAGACGACGCATCACCTCCTGTGCAAGAGCAGCGAATGTCTGAAGGCCTGGCCACCGCTGACCGTCCATTCACCTAAGGGGAGGCTCACGGCCGGGTCCGGCGTGCATGGTCATCTCGGGATCCTGCGGCGCAGCAACGGGACCTTCCAGGTCACGCTCGGCGGCCTGCCCCTCTACCACTTCTCGGGCGACAGCGCCAAGGGCGCGGCCAACGGCGAGAGCATCAAAAGCTTCGGCGGCACGTGGCACGTGATCTCGGCGGCGACCGACGCGCCCCTGGAGCCGGCGACGGCTGAAACCACGCCGAGCTCCCCCTCGACTCCCACCACCTCCACACCTGGGGCCACGCCTGCGCCCACGCCCACGACGAGCACTCCCACGACGCCCACGACGACGACTCCTACGACGAGCACCCCGACCACCACTACGCCGCCGAGCGAAAAATACGGCTACTAGCGGGGGGAGGCAGCGCGCGTGTGAGGCTAGACTGCGTGACCCCGCCGGAGTAGCTCAGTCGGTTAGAGCAGCGGAATCATAATCCGCGTGTCGGGGGTTCGAGTCCCTCCTCCGGCATCCAGTGCCCCATCCCGTCAAGAGATCAACCTGGGATCCGGTATTGGATGGAGCCTCTCCATGATCCAAGTCAACTTCACGACCTTCGAGCACGACCCAGACACCAAGGAGTGGATCGAGCTCCCCGTCGCGCGGCTCCTCGCCGACGGCGACGAAGTGAGCATCAGTGGGCCGCACGCCGATTGGATCAACGCTGACCTCGCGATCGTCGACCCCGAGACCGTGCAGCGGGTCACTCGGGCTGACGGCGCCGAGCGCTGGGCTCGACTGTTGCCATTTGCCTACCGCTGCGGAGACCTCCACGTCAAAGTCATCGAGGTCGCCGCGGCCGAGCCGGTCGCCGCCAGCCGTCGAAGCTGATCGTCAGGACGTCCCCAACAGCCGCTTCGTCTCTGCTTCCTGGGCGGCCGTGCGTTGGCAGACATGTCCTGGCAGGCCTGCCATCACGTGGCTGAGCTCCGCGCTCATCGCCCCGAACAGACCCGGGCAGAAGACAGGGGGCGGCAGCTTCCCGGTCGCTGACCCGGGCGCGTTGATTGGACGCAGCTCCAGCGCCGCCTCGCGTGCATGGGCGAAGGTGTCGGAGAACACGTCGATCGCCGTGCGCCCACTGTAGATCTCGATCGAGCGCCCTTCATCGTAAACGACGGCCGGGACCCCGCGGATCACCGTGTTGCTCTGTGGGCCGAGCGTCGCGTTGGAGTGCAGGCCGTAGATCACCGTCGTGACCTGCAGTGGCAGCAGGCAGTTGCCGCCGCCGAAGATGCCCTTGCGATGGACGCAGTCGCCGTAGTAGACGCTGTCCCCGATGCCGCTGTCGTAGTTCTCCTGGCCATCGACCGCGGCAAGCGACTGCCCGGCGAATCGGGTCCCCGCCCAGTAGACGGGGAAGTAGGGGAACGTCTCGGCTTCGGCGAGCGTACCCGCCGCGAGCGGCTGCGGCTGGCCGGTCGCGCAACCGCCGGCCGCGAGCGCGGCGCAGAGCCCCGCCAACGCGAGGGATGTGCGCAGCGCCGTTCGCACAGCCGTGCGCGTGCTCGTCATGATCTCCACGTGCCGATTATCGAGCGTCAGCGATCGAGAGCTACTTCCGGGTCGCCTGGGGGTTCATACGAGGACATGTCCGTCGCGTCCGCGGCGGGTCGGCCGGGGTCCGGGGCGGTAGCTCCCTGGACGCCGGCCGTTTTTACGAGCCGGTTCCTCGCGGTGAGCACAGCCGCCGCGCTGGTGGCGGTCTGGCTGCTCGTCGATCCGCGCACCCCCGATCTCGCGGCGCAGGTTTACCGCGTCGGCCTGTTCGAACACATCGGCTTCGCGGTCTGGGACGAGCATTGGTATGCGGGGCATGCGCTACCCGGCTACAGCCTGCTGTTCCCGCCGCTCGCCTCGCTGCTAGGTCTACGCGTCCTCGCGGCCCTGTCGGTGCTGGCCTCGGCGACGCTGTTCGAGCGACTGGTGCTCGGCGTATATGGTCCGGCCGCGCGTTGGGGCGCAGTCTGGTTCGCGATCGCGGCCGTCGGCGACATCTGGCTGGGGCGGCTGACGTTTGCGTTGGGCGTCACGTTCGCCGTCGCCGCCGTGCTCGCGCTCGTACGCGGCCATCACCGCTGGGCAGCGCTGCTCGCGGCGCTGTGCGCCGCCGCGAGCCCGGTCGCGGGCGTCCTGTTGGGCCTCGCCGCGCTTACACATGCGCTCGCCCGGCGCTCGCCCAGCGCGCTGCTGGTGCTGGCGCTGCCGGCGGCCGTGGTCGTCGTGCCGCTCGCGCTGCTGTTTGAAGAAGGCGGCTTCGAGCCGTTCCCGATCGTCTCGTTCGCTGCGACAGCGCTCGTCACGCTCCTGTTCTTGTGGGCGCTTCCCCCACCTCAGCGCCTGTTGCGGGCCGGGGGGGTCGTCTATCTGCTGGCGTGCGTCCTCGCGCTGGTGATCCACACGCCGATGGGCAGCAACATCGAGCGCTACGCGGTGCTGCTCGCCGGGCCGCTGTTGCTATGTGGGCTCGCCGGAGGCGGAAAGCGTCACGTCCCGGTAGTGCTGCTCGCGCTGGTCGGCATCGCAATCTTCACGGTCTGGGGCCCCGTGCGCGAGACGAAAGCGGTGGTGGGGAACGAATCGACCCGGGCCTCCTACTATGCGCCCGTCCTACGATTCCTGGCGAACCACGGCGGCGCGCTCGATCGAGTCGAGGTGCCGCTCACGCGCTCTCACTGGGAGGCCGCGCTGATGGCTCCTACGATCTCGCTCGCGCGCGGCTGGGAGAAGCAGCTCGATGAGAAGGACGACAGCGTGCTGCTGGAGCCGGGGCTGAGCGCGGCGGGGTACTCGCGCTGGCTGCACGCAGAGGCGGTCAGCTACGTCGCGCTCCCCGACACCCCGCTCGATCCGTCGAGCGCCCAGGAGGGCCGGCTGATCCGCCGCGAGTTGCCATACCTGCGCGCGGTGTTCAAGAGCAGGCACTGGACCGTTTACGCGGTGCGCGATCCGACGCCGCTCTTGGAAGGCCCCGGGCGGCTGACATCCCTTGGGCACGACTCCTTCGCGCTGCGCGCCACCGCGCCGGGAAGGTTCCTCGTGCGGGTGCGGTTTACGCGGTACTGGACGCTCACCGCCGGCAGCGGTCGCGTGACAGAAGCGCCCGGGGAGTGGACGTATGTGACCGCAGATCGACCCGGGCAACTGCAACTCACAGCCCGCTTCTCGCTTTCTCGCGCGCTGGGGTGACCCCACTCAACCGCTGGGTGTGAACGCATACAGCCCTGTATAACCCGTCAAAAAGAGGTCCCGCCCATCGCTGATCGCCGGATCGAAAGCCCCGGTTCCCAGTTCGAACAGGACCCGCCCGGTGGAGATACCGAGCCCGTACGTGCGGTGCTGAGCGAGGTCGGAGAAGTAGACGGTGCGCCCGACGATCGTCGCCGACCCGGAGATGCGCCCGTGCGCGTTGAACTTCCACGCGACCTGACCCGAGCGCGCGTCCAGCGCGTAGAAGGTACCGCTGTAGGAGCCGAGGTAGATCGTCGGCCCGAGACCGGGGGCGTTCGTGACCGCGGGCGAGGCGTATACGTAACCGCCGGTCTGCACGGCCCAGTCGAGCTTGCCGGTGGAGGCGTCGTAGGCGTAGATGCGTCCGTCGGTGTTGCCGAGGAACACGCGGCCGTAGATGACGGCGGCGGTCGAGTAGAAGGTACCGCTGCCGAGCAGCGCCCCTTCCGAGCCCGAGACCCACAGCCGGCGCCCGGTCTGCTCGGAGATCGCCTGTAGATGCCCGGAGTAGTCGCCGAAATAGAGCACCCCGCCGGACAGCGTCGGGCTGGCCTTGACCGCGCCCGCGGCGTGGTAGGTCCAGATCGGGTTGCCGTTGTGGATGTTGAGCGCGTAGACGGTCCCGTTCTGAGAGCCGAAGAAGACCATCCCGTGGTCGACCAGCGGCGAGGACTCGCTCGGGCTCGGCAGCGCGCGCGACCAGATGACTGCCCCGGTGGTGTAGTTGACCGCCGCGACCAGTCCCTTTTTGACGCCGTCGGTGCGCGCGAGCACGGTCGCGTAGACGGTATCGCCGACCGCGGCCGGGGATGAGGCGGAGAGCGAGCCCAGGCGCCGGATCCAGAAGGTGTGGCCGGTGTGCTTGCTGATCGCCTCGAGCAGGCCGTTGTCAGCGAGCTGGAAGATGTGATCGCCGCGAATCACGGGAGGGAACTCCAGCAGCGCGCCCCCGTTGTGTACCCACAGCCGCTTGAACGGTGGGTGCAGGCTCGAGGGCGCAGGGAAGAAGCGCGTGTGTTCCTTGGAGTAGCCGTAGAACGGCCACGCGAAACGGTCCGGCCCGCGCGCCGGCAGGCTGGGGGTCGGCTCTGCCACGAAGCGCGCATGTGGGTGGTAGATGTTCCCGGTGCGGTGGCGCTCATACAAGTAGGCGCCGAGCACGACAGCGAGCAGCAGCACGAGCAGCGCCGCCAAGCCCGCGAGGACTCGTCTGGAGCGGAGGGAGAGGCGTCCGATGTGGTCAGACCCTAGTCAGATGCCTCGACGGATGGCGCGATCGTGAGTCCGATGGCAGCTGGGACGACGGGCATATGATCGCGTTCATGCCAAACCTCGCCACCAGCGAATCCGAGATCTTCGCGCCCGGCCTGCTCGGCGGCAGGGTGGCGCTCGTGACCGGCGGTGGCACCGGCCTCGGCAAGGCGACCGCACACGAGCTTGCCTGCTGCGGCGCGACCGTGGTGATCGCTGGGCGCCGCGCGGAGGTGCTGGAGGGAGCCGTGGCTGAGGTCGGGGCCTCCGCGGACTGGATCGCAGGGGACATCCGCGAGCGTGAGGATGCCGAGCGGCTGGTGGCGACCGTGCTGGAGCGCTACGGCAGGCTCGACCTGCTGGTGAACAACGCCGGTGGTCAGTACTTCACGCCGGCCGAGGGGATCGCGGCGAAGGGCTGGCGCGCAGTGTGGCGGCTGAACGTTGACGGCATGCTGAACATGGCCGAGGCGGCCTTCGCGCGGGCGATGGGGCCGGTGGGCAGGGGGACGATCGTGAACGTGACGCTGTCCCCCCACCACGGCATGCCGGGCATGGCCCACTCCGGCGCCGCGCGCGCGGCGGTGGAGGAGTTGACGTGCGAACTGGCGCGCAGGTGGGCGGAAAAGGGCGTCGTCGTGACGGCCGTCGCGGCGGGGCACTTCGACACGGAGGCGCTCGAGAAGTACCCGGCCAGCCTGCGTGCGGGGATGGCCCGCACCGTGCCGGTGCAGCGTCTCGGCAAGGTGCAGGAGCACGCCTGGCTGGTGGCGTTGCTTGCCTCGCCACTGGGGAGTGCGTTCAGCGGATCGACGATCACGCTCGACGGCGCCCGCGATAACTGGTTCGGCCCCTGGCCGCCCCCGGGGCTGGCGGACGAGGCGGGGCAGGTGCCGACCGAGGAGCGGAAAGGGCCGCGGGCTGGGGCTGGGTAAGCGGGGGACGAGGATCGAACTCGCATCATCGCCTTGGAAGGGCGAGGCTCTACCATTGAGCTACCCCCGCACGCGTTCTAATCGGGGAGACAGGATTTGAACCTGCGACCGCCCGGCCCCCAGCCGGGTGCGCTACCAGACTGCGCCACTCCCCGTGACCTGGTCGATTCTACGGACATGCCAGCCGAATGCTGCCGTCCGCCAGGAACGGCCTTCGGGCCGGATCGAGGAAAGGCTTCGGGCCTAACCAAAACGGGTTCCTCAAGCGGCCCGGGGCCGCGTCATTTTTTGTTCTGCCGTCGCGCCGTGAGTAGGACGGCGACCGTGCTCGCCCGGATCGGCCGCCCCAGGCGCTCGTGAAGAGCTTGGTTCTCGCTGGAGAGGGCCTCACGCTGCGCGGGTGAGAGTCGTGCCCAGAACGACATCGTGCCGAGCAGAGCGTTGAGCTCATCGGCGGTGTGCTCGACCAGGGTTGGCACGGCTGCGAGCTGCAGATCTTCGAAGAGATCGGCTGCGTAGTCGCGTCCGATGTCGTGGCTCCCCAGCCAGGCCCAGGCGTCCGCGATGTTCCGACAGCGCTTCCGCACGCCCGCAATCGTGCAATCGAGGTCGCGGTAGGTGGGCAAGGTCGCGGCGATCTCCGGCGCGTGCCTACGTATGGCCGACAGCAGAGCCTCCTGATCGTCGACGCTGCGCGGCTCCTTGAGGCCGAAGTACTGGATCAGGGCGAGCGTTCCGTTGGGAGCGAGCGAGTCGGCGATCTTCCGCCAGCCCAGATCAGGGTCAACCCAGTGGATTGCGGACGCCGAGAACACCGCCTCATAGCTCTCGCATGGCAGCTGCATGTCCTCGAGCCGCGCATGGACGAGCTCGACATCGCCCGCATCCTTCAGGTTCTCCTCGGCGATACGGATCAGTTGATCTCCCGGCTCGAGTGCGCTCACGCGCAGCCCTCGCGCGAGCAGGCTGCGCGTCAGCTGACCGGTCCCGCACCCGATCTCGAGCACCCGGTCGCCCTCCCCGATATGAGCCACCTTGCATGCTTGATCGATGAGCGCATCGGGGTAGGCCGGGCGATTGCGGTCGTACTCGACCGCGACCTCGTCGAAGACCCTGCCATAGCTCCGTGCGAGCGTCCCGTCGCTCATGGGCGAAACGTACACATTCGCCTGGACGGGCGACGGCGAGAACTGACCGGCGCCCCTACGCGGCGTCCGGCCAGGCGGCCTCGCCCATCACGCCGTCGCCGTCCTCTGGCTTGGGCCCGCCGATCGCGATCAGCTCGAGCCCGTCCGGGCCCGCCTCGAAGGCGCGCACGACCTCGGGCGCGACACGCAGCACGTCCCATTGGCTCAGCTCCTGGAGCTCGCCGTCGAGCAGCACGCGGCCGGAGCCTGAGACGACCACGTATGCCTCCTCCTGCTCACGGTGGCTGTGGGCGAAGGGGCTGCGCAGGTTGGACTCGTAGCGGAACAGGCTGACGCCGAGGTCACGCGAGTCCAGGTGCTTACGGCCGAAGCGGCCTTCGATCCCGGGAGCACGCTCGCCCACGGAGTCCTCGACTTCGAGCAGGTTCACGGTGGAGAAGTGCGACATGGGGCCTCCTTTGGTGGGGCGGGCAATGATCTTTCGTCTCTCTTTCGTCGCGTAACTCTAGCTCCGTGCGCTCAGGCGCAAGACTTCGTCGTGTATGTTCGTACCTGTATTCGCCCATGACAAATGACGAGCAGCGAGGAGTAACCGTGTCCGACTTCCTTGATGACAGACGTAAAGAGATCACCAATCGGCTGAAGGAGCTGCAGCCCGTGGTGGACGAGTTCAACCGCCTCGAGGCTGCCGTGGAGGCCTTGGCGGGTGTGATCGGCTCGGCTGCGTCTGAGGCCGGCTCGGCCGCTGTTGCAACCGTCACGCGCCGGCGTGGGCCGGGGCGTCCGCGCGGCTCGAGTACGCGCAAAAAAGCCGCAAAAGCAGCTGCGGCGGCGGCGCCCAAAGCAGCGGCGCCCGAAGCAGCGACCCCTGTAGTTGAGCGCAAAAAACCGGGTCGTCCCAAAGGGAGCGGGAAAAAAGTTGGGCGTCCCGCCGGCAAAGTTGGACGTCCCAAAGCGCGCCGCGGCGGACGGCCCAAAGGCAGCGGTAAGCGTGCGACGGAGGCGCTGTCGCTCGTGCGGGGTCAGCCAGGGATCACGATTCCCGAGCTGGCGGTGAAGATGGGCATCAAGCAGAACTATCTCTACCGCGTGCTCCCGGGCTTGGAGCAGGGCGGCAAGTTGGAGAAGAAAGGCCGTGGCTGGTACCCGAAGGGGAGCTGATCAGGACGGCGGCCGGATCAGAGGATGCGCCGTGTGGGTGGCGCTCGTGGCGGCGCTGGTCGCCCTCGGGGTCCCCTCACCGGCGCCGGCGGCCGGGCATCGCCCCCAGGGGGATTACGCCCCGTTTGCCGATTGTCCCCTGAGTAACCCGCAGACGGGCGTATGTATCTTTGCTCAGACCGAAAGCGGCGAGCTGCAGATCGGCTCCAGGACGATCCCGCTCGCGCGGACGATGACGCTGCAGGGCGGCGTCCACGAAGACGAAGCGTCGGGGGAGCAGACATTCATCTCCTCCGAAAGAGGCGAAACTCTCTCCAGAACGCCCCAGGTCATTCCCGCAACGCCCTTCACGGTCGCGGCTCCGAAGTCCCTACCGGTGTTCGTACAGGAGATCTTCAATGAATTTATTAATCAAAAACCGACAAATCTGACGGCCACAACCGAACTTGCGGGGCCGGCAAGCTCGATCGGGATCGACACGCAAGATCTGATCGAAGCGAAGGGGATTGGGCTGTCGCTGCCGGCGAAGGTGAAGCTGGGCAACCCGCTGCTCGGCGAAAGTTGTTACATCGGCTCAGACGCGAACCCGATCTCGATACCTCTCACAACCGGTTCCACCAAGCTGACATCATCGCACAAGGCGGCGACGGGTAAACCTGGTCATGCGCAGTTCAAGGACGAATACAACCTCGTCACGATCAAAGAAGACTCGCTGCTGAACGCTTCTTTTACGGCCCCGAGAGCCGAGGGTTGCGGCGGGATCCTCTCGTTTCTGGTCGATCCCGCGGTCAACGCCGAGCTCGGTCTGCCGCTGGCGGCTGGGCACAACGAGGCGATCCTGAACGTCACCCTGCGGGACGCAAACGCACCCGCTGTCAAGGCCAGCGAATGAGCGCCCGAGACTCATGAGTCTCGACCAAGGCTCATGTGTGCTAAGCCTCAACCAAAAGCTTAGAGTTCTTCGCAGGAAAGTGCTTTGTCCAGAGCCCCATGGCTAGCTAGGCTTCTGAGATATGGGAGGCAGCGACACGGGGGGAGGGTCGAGGAACCTGATCCTGGCGGCGATGATCTTCGCCGTCGCGATGACGTTCATCGACCAGACGATCGTCTCGATCGCCGCTCCCGAAATCCAGAAGCAGCTACACCTGACGAGCACCGGTACGCAGTGGGCGATCAACGCCTATCTGCTGTCGCTGGCGGCGCTGTTCGCCTTCGGCGGCCGGCTTGCCGATACGGCGGGCCATCGCAAGATGGTGACGCTCGGCGTGATCCTGTTCGCCGGGGCCTCGGCGATGTGCGGACTCACGCCGAAGGGTGGCATTGCCGAGGCCTGGATCGTGACCTTCCGCGTGATCCAGGGCGCGGGCGGGGCGATCATGTTCCCGGCCGCGCTCGCGATCGTGGTGCAGACGTTCGAGCTCCGCGAACGGGGTCGCGCGCTTGCGATCTTCTTCGGCATCGCCGGGGGTCTGACCGCGATCGGCCCGATCCTCGGTGGTTACCTGACGCAGTGGACCTGGCGGGCGATCTTCTGGGTCAACCTCCCCGTCGCCGCGATCGCGCTGATCCTGATCGTGATCTCGAAGCCGCAAACCGTGCACCGGCCGGCGCGGATGGACTACAAAGGCCTCGCCCTGATCGCCTCGGGCGTGGCGCTGAGCGTGTTCGGCTTCCAGCAGTCCTCGATCTGGGGCTGGAGCGATCCGGGTACCTGGGCATGCATAGTCGTCGGCGCGGTGCTGCTGGTCGTCTTCTACTTCGTCCAGCTGCGCACCGAGTCGCCCCTGATCGAAGTGCGCATCTTCAAGATCCGCCCCTTCCTGGTCGAGAACATCGTGCTCGGGATCGCGATGCTCGTGTTCATCCCGGTGTTCTTCTTCGCCTCGGAGTACGCCCAGATCGCGCTCGGCAAGACGCCTTCGAACGCCGGCGTCTACATCCTCTACTTCTTCATCGGCTTCGTGATCGCCGCGCAGGTCGGCGGGCGGATGCTCGACCGGATCGGCGCCAAGCGCCCGGTCGTGCTCGGCTGCGCGATCTCAGCCGTCGGCTTCTACCTGTGGGCCGGCAAGGTAACCGGCCTCGATTTCAGCACCCAGCAGTGGTACATCATCATCGCCGGGGCGGGCATGGGGATGATGCTGGGCCCGGCCTCGACTGACGCCGTCAACCGCGCCTCCCGGCTCTCCTACGGCGAGGCGTCGGGCATCACCCAGACGGTCCGCAACTACGCCGCCAGCCTGGGATTGGCGATCCTCGGCTCGATCCTCGTCTCGCAGCTGCGCTCGCACACCACAACCTCACTCATGCACCTGGGTCTGACGAGCGCCCAGGCGCATGCCCGCGCGTCGAGCATCGCCCAACAGTCCCAAGGCGCCGGCGGCAGCGCCGCGCGGATTCCCCACTTCATCCGGCTCGACTTCGCCGAAGCGACGCAGACGGTCCTCTACGTGATGGCGGCGATCATGGCGGCGGCGACGATCGCGGGCATGATCGGGTTGCGCACGGGGGTGCAGGAGGAGACGACGCAGGCGACTGAGGCCGAGCCAGGGTAGGGTGGCCTGTCGCCTTGGAGGAACGTGGACGGAGGTGTTGAGGCCTTCGTCAGCTGGATCGACTGCAACCGAAAGGACTCATCATCGTGACCCGCACCCGCTTGGCTCTCGTCTGTCTCTTGACCCTCGGCGCCCTGACGGCCTCGGTCGCGAGCGCCCAGGCGTGCACCGACTCGTGGAAGAACCCGGTGAGTGGCTCGTGGGGCACGGCGGCCGACTGGTCGACCGGAGAAGTGCCGTTCACCACCGATGAAGTCTGTATCACGGTCCCCGGTACCTACACGGTGACGCTGGCGCCCTACTTCATCTCGCACGAACACCTCCCGGGCGCCGAGCAGGCCGGCGACAAAGTGAAGTCGCTCACGCTCGGAGGGTCGAGTGGGGCACAGACCCTCGACATCCTTGGACAGGCAAGCGTCTCCAGGAGCAACGAGGCCACGAACTTCACGGAACTGGAATTGAACGGCGTTGCAACGATTAACGAAACGGGCACGCTGATCCTCGAAGCGACCGAAGGCAGCTACGCCGGCAACCACGAAAAGCCCGGCGGGTCGGCGACGATCGCCAAGGGCTCGATCGTCAACAACGGCCACATCGATTCAGAGGTCAAGGAAAGCGTCTGGCCGAACGAACTCCAATCGAGCCTGACGAACGAAGCGAAGGGAAGCGTGCAGGTCAGCTCCGGGACGCTCAACCAGGAGCTTCAGTTCGGCACGAGCACGGTCAATCACGGGCTGGTGACGGTCGATCCGGGCGCGCAGTGGTACCTGGCCCAGGGCTCCTCGTTCGTCAACGAAAGCGATGGCACGGTCGCACCGGAGATCGCGAGCGCGTCGAGCTTTGGAACCTTCCAGATGAGCGGTGCCTGCTGTGATGGGCCGGGCACTTTTACCGCCGGCGGTACCCTGCTGCCGGTGCTCGTGGGCGGCTTTCTGCCGGCCGTGAACCAGGAGTTCCAGTCTTTCTCGCTCACGGGTGGGAAGTTTACGGGCACCTTTGCCACGGTCGGCAATGACTTCAGCGGCGACTACTCAAACAAGGAAGCGAGTCCGGCCTTTGTCGGCGTGATCTACGCGGAGACGCCCTCCGGCAGCGGCTCGGCGGCTGGCGGTGGCTCGACAAGTGGCTCCGGTACCGGCGTCAAGGGGCCGGCACCGACGCCTACCCCAGTCGCCCAGGTAGGCTCGATCTCGGGCGGCCATGGCAACCTCACGGTCACGCTCTCCTGCCCGGCCGGCGGGGCCGCGTGTAGTGCCGCGACCGTTCAGGCCACCGTGACCGAGCACCTGAAGGGCTCGAAGGTCACGGCGATCAGCGCCAAGAAGAAAAAGTCGGCCGCCAAGACAAGGCAGGTCGTGATCGCGACCGGCGGCGCCTCGCTCGCGGCGGGTGCGTCAGAGACGCTCACGTTCAAGCTCAACGGGGCCGGAAGCGCGCTGCTCGCCAAGTACGGCAAGCTCACGGCGAAGGTGACCGTCAGCGCGGGCGGCAAAACGCTCGATACGGCCACCGTCATGGTGCAGAAGGCCAAAAAGCCGAAACAGAAGAAGTAGCCTGTGCGCCGGCATGAGTCAATTCGATCGCGAGCGCCTGCAGGCCCTGGTGGCAGACGGATGGCTTCGTAGTCAACGGCATCCGGATGCCGATCTGTGGATCTACAACTACACCAAGAGGACCCAGTATGAGAAACACTGGACGGCGGAGACGCTCGTCTGTCGTGGCCTGATACTCGATCAGGCGGGCAATGTCGTGGCGCGGGCGTTCCCGAAGTTCTTCAACTACGGAACCCCGGAGGCGGTGAGCCTCCCGGCCGAGCCGTTCGTTGTCACCGAGAAGCTCGACGGGAGCCTCGGCATCCTCTACTACCTGGAGTGCTCGCCGTGGATCGCCACGCGTGGCAACTTCGTAAGCGAGCAGGCAATCGAGGCGACCGCGATGATCCGCGAGCAGGAGATCGAGCGGGTGGACGGTGTTACGCCGCTGTTTGAGATCGTCTACCCCGCCAACAAGATCGTCGTCGACTACGGCGACCGGCGCGATCTCACGTTGCTCGCCGCGATCAACAACGAGACCGGTTTGGATGAGCCGCTGCCGCGCTACTCCGGTCCCGTCGTGCCCCATCACGGCCAACTCGACGTAGACAGCCTCGCGGCCCGAGAGGAGAGCAACCGGGAGGGCTTCGTCGTCGCGTTTGCGTCTGGGCTGCGCGTCAAGGTCAAGTTCGCCGAGTATCTGCGCCTGCACAGGATCATCACCGAAGTGAGCGCACGGCAGATCTGGGAGTCGATGCGCGACGGCGACGATCTCGACGGACTGCTCGTCGACCTGCCAGATGAGATCCATCGCTGGATCTCAGACACGCGAGCGAACCTCCAGGCTGCCTATGAGGACGAACTCAGCCGAGCATCCTTGGTCTTCGAGCAGCGCCCCCTCGACGCCGAGCGCAAGACGATCGCGGAGTACTTCGCTCGCAGCGACGCGAACCTCGCCGTGCTCTTCCGGATGCTCGACGGAAAGGCCTTTGAGGATCTGATCTGGAAGGCGATCCGGCCAGAGGCCTCGACACCTGGCGAGGCCGATCGGACTGGCGGGGCCGATCCGCATGGCGCGGTCGATCCGGCTAGCGGGACGCGGGAGATCGACTGCGCCGCGTCAGCTCCTTGACAAGCGCCTGCACCGAGCGCTCGAGCTGGGGAATCGTGGCCGCCTCCACGCGCTCGACGCCGACGGCGCGGTTCAGCCAGGCGTTGATCTCACGGTGGCTGCGTCCGTCGCGGCGGTGCAGGTCGGCAACGAGGCGGCTGCGCTCTTGGCGTAGATCGTCGCGCCGCTCGAACGCCGCCGGGGGCGCGGGCTCGGGCGCCGGCACGCGCGTAGAGGTGCTCGCCGGCGCTTTCTGGGCTGACCCGAACAGCGTCATCTGGGGCGCGAACTCGGCGCTCAGCGGGACGAACTTGGCGTGCTCGGATGGCTCGCTCGCGCGGCGCTCGGATGGCTCCTCCAGGCCCTCCTCGAGATCCGGGTCACGCAGCGCGCGGCGCAGCTCATGTTCGATCTCGGCCGCGTGGCCGCAGAGAACCGGGTCCGCCGGCAGGTACAGCCAGCTCGGCGCGGGCTCCCGGCCAGGGAGCGTGCGTACGAAGCGCCCGACGATCTGGCGGAAGATCAGCGGCGTTTTCGCCGCTGTCGCATAAACGCCGACACGCAGCCTTGGTATGTCCACGCCCTCGGAGACCATGTTCACCGCCACGATCCACGGCTCGCGCGAGTCGCGGAAGGCGGCCAGCTTCCGCGAAGCGCGCGCCTCGGTGTGCAGTACGACCACTGGCGCCCGCCCGGTCGCTTCGGTGAGCAGCTTGGCGATCCGCCGCGCATGGCTACCGTCGGCGGCCACCGCGAGCGCGCCCGCATCGCGATGGCCCTCGGCGCGCAGCGCGCGCAGCTTCGCGTCGGCCTCGCGCAGGATCCGGGGCAGCCCGTCGGGCAATTCGGTCGAGATCGCGGTGCGGTAGCGGCGGCTCGCCTCACGGGCGCTCAGGACCGTCTCGAACGAGGACTCGATCACATCCTCGCCACTGCGCCACGAGAGCGTGCCGTCGAACGTCACGAACGTCACCGGCCGGCAGATCCCGTCAGCGACCGCCTCGGCGTAGGTGTAGGAGACGTCGGGGATTGCCAGGCGCTCGGCGTCGTAGCGCACGCCCGGGATCGGTGTGGCATCCGAGCGAAACGGGGTCCCCGACAGCAGCAGCCGCCGTGATGCTCCGGCGAACGCCTGCTGGAAGCCGGTGCCCCACGCGAGATCCTCGCCGAGGTGGTGCGCCTCGTCGAGGATCACCAGGGTGTCTGGCGAGACCTTTCTCGCCCAGCCTGGCGGGTCGCTCGCCACGCGCGCGTAGGTCACAGCCACGCCATCGAAGTCGCGCGGCGGACGCGGTCCCGGTGCATCGGGCGCCAGCTGCACGCCGAGCGCCGCCGCGGCACTCGCCCACTGGCGGGTCAGGGGCATCGTGGGGCACAGGACCGCCACCCGGCTGACCGTCTGGGACGTGAGCAACCGCTTGGCCAGCTCGAGCGCGGGACGCGTCTTGCCGGCGCCCGGCGCCGCCGAGACCAGAAACGGGCCGTCCTCCCAGCCGGAAAGCCGGTCCAGCGCGAGACGCTGCCAGGAGCGCAGGGATGTCGGGTTGGCGAGCGTTCTCAAAGAGCCCGGCATCCTGCGACATGGGACGGACGGATCGATCGGGCGGGGTCGCGCCGATCCGCCACGCCGAACCGTTCAGGCGGCCCGCGGGTAGGCCAGGCCGGAGGAGAGGCCTGCTCGCAAGGGTCCGTCACGCTGAACCGTTCCAAGCTGTCTGTATGGTCCGATCGACTGAAAAACGGTTGGCCCGGCGCGACTTCGGACGAAGAAGCCCGGCACGAAGGGATTGGCTGCAATGGACAGAGAATCGAAAGGGTCGCGAGCCACGGCTCACGCGGAGCTCGAACGAGCGATCGTCCTGCAACTGCTGCGCGATGACCACGAGCGGATGTGGTCCCACGCGCAGTTGGCGATCGAGCTGGAATCCGAGCTGGAATCCGACCAAGCGGAGGTCGGCCGGCAGACCGTGCGGGAAGCGTTGCGGCGGTTGGAGCGAGAGGGCGTGCTCGGCATGACTGAGCATCAGGCATGGGCGTCGAACGCCGCACGCCGCCTGGACGAGCTGGGGCTGATCGCCGTGTAAGAAACCGCGCGAGGGCGGCGGAGGGCCGGGGGAGATAGGGTGCTGGGATGAGCGAGAATCGCGTGCTGCTCCTCTCCTGGGAGTACCCGCCCGTGATCGAGGGGGGGCTGGCACGGCACGTGTGCAAGCTCGCCGAGGCGCTCGTGCGGCAGGGAGTCGCGGTGGATGTGCTCACACGTGGGGCCGTCGAGCCTGCTCTCCCGACTGGGCGCCCAGTCGCCCAGGCTGTCGAACAGCGCAGTGGCGTGAACGTCCACCGCGTACGGGAGCCGAGCTGGCCGCGCGACCTCGACCGCTTCGTCGCGTGGGTGGAGCATATGAACGAGGACATGCTTGCGGCAGGCGCCCAGCTCGCCGAGCAGCACGACTACGACCTCGTGCACGGTCACGACTGGCTCGTCGCAAACGCCTCTGCCGCGCTCGCCGAGCGGCTGGGTGTGGGCTATGCGACGACGATCCACGCGACCGAGCACGGGCGCCACCAGGGCTGGGTGCAGGACGAGCCGCAGGCGCACATCCACTCCGTCGAGCGCTGGATGGCCCAGCGTGCGGACGCGGTGATCGTTTGCTCCTACTACATGCGCGGCCATGTCGCCGACATCTTCGACATCGACGAGCGGCGGATTGCGGTGATCCCAAATGGGATCGATCCGGATGAATTGCGGCCTGTGGACGACTTGCAGGCGCTGCGGGGCGAGTTCGCAAAGCCCGAGGAGAAGCTCGTGCTGCTGGTCGGGCGACTGGTCTATGAGAAGGGCTTCCAACTGGCGCTCGACGCCCTGCCGGGCGTGATCGAGCGGGTCGAGAACGTGCGCTTCCTGGTCGCTGGCTCGGGCACACACGAGGCCGAGCTGAAGGCCCAGGCGGAGCGGTTGGGACTGAGCAAGCACGGCGTGTTCCTGGGCTGGATCGGCGACGACGCGCTGCATTCGCTCTACCGGATCGCGGACCTGTGCGTGGTGCCCTCGATCTATGAGCCGTTCGGGCTGGTGGCGCTCGAGGCG
>Ga0302235_10001419_pt1 | contig 17999 bp, 9 predicted proteins | sample II_Palsa_N3_3_FD_193577 | JGI IMG/M metagenome (GOLD analysis project Ga0302235, IMG submission 193577) | Peat permafrost microbial communities from Stordalen Mire near Abisko, Sweden - II_Palsa_N3_3 | ecosystem: Environmental > Terrestrial > Soil > Palsa > Peat permafrost | place: Sweden... | reverse complement strand
GGCCGCGTACGTCTCAGCCGTCGACTGTGCCGTTGCCGCCGCGCCAGCGGCATCGAAAGCACTGCTCGGCTGCGTGGCCGCGCTGCCGAGCCCGAGGTTCGTCCGCGCGGTCGCTGCGTTCCCGAGGTCGGACAGGTTCGCGGACTTCTGCGCGGCGAGCCCTTCGGCGGTCTCCGCCCTGCTCGTCTCGGTCGCTACCGCCGACGTCGCGAACGTCTCCGCCGTCGTCTGGGCCGTGCTGGCAGACCCGGCCGCGTCGAACGCCGAAGACGCCTGAGTGGCAGCCGACCCGAGGCCCTGAGCGGTGATCGCGGCGTGCACGAACGCATCCGTGGCAACCTGGGTGCTCACGTCGGAGGTGGCCGCCGTCGGGGCTGACGGAACGCCCGTGAACGCCGGGGATGCTTTCGGTGCCAGCAGCGCCTCGGCGGTCTCGGCGCGGGTCGTCTCCGTGACCACCGCCGACGTCGCGAAGGCCGTCGTCGCTACCTGGGTAGTGGACGTCAGCGCCGCCGCCGTCGGGGCTGACGGCACGCCGGTCAGGTTCGGGGACGCTTTCGGGGCCAGCAGCGCCTCCGCGGTCTCGGCCCGGCTGGTCTCGGCGGCGACGGCAGCCGACACGGACACGGCGCTGGCAAATCCCGCCTCGGCTGCCTCCGCCCGCGTGGTCTCGGCCGCTACCGAAGACGTCGCGAACGTCTCCGCGGCGGACTGGGCCGCTGACGCGGACCCTGCGGCGTCGAACGCCGTGGACGGCTGGGTGGCGGCGGTGCCCAGGCCGAGCGCGGCCACGGCCCCGGCCGCGGTGGTCGCGCCCGTCCCCCCGGAGGTCACGGCCAGCGGCAGCGCCATGGGGGCCATCGCCGCCTCTGCCGCTTCCGCCCTGGCGATCTCCGCGGTCAGGGCCGCCCCAACCGCGGCGGGGTCCCAGTAGGGCAGCGCGTTCCACGCCGTCACCCCGTCGCCGAGCTTGGCTTTGCCGGTGCCGGTCTCGACGCCGGCCTCGCCCTGGTTGAGCACCGGATTCACGGAGGCCCAGTTCGCGGCCAGGTCCCGCCGCCACTGGATCGTTACGCTCATCAGGCATTCCCGCCGTCGATCACCGACGCCGGGTAGTTCCCGCCGTCCGCCGACCCGCCGTCGGCGCCGGTCAGGGCCGCCAGGGCCGCCGAGCCGAGCACCTCTTGTGTCCCTGCAAATATCATAGGTACCTCTGGCTCCCCCAGCACCATGCCAAACACGTCGTAGGCCAGCCCGGCGGTGAGCATAGTGACGCCGCCCGGCCCTACCAGGCACTGCGAGGTCCACCCGGCTGCGGTCGACCCGATCAGCCATGCTGCCGGGAACCAGGTCGCCGGCGTGGCCGGTGCGAGCGGGTCGCCGCTGCTGACGGGGAACGCCATCAGGACCGGCAGCAGAGCCGACCCGGAGGACTGACCCGTCGGATCGATCACCGTTCCGAACAACTCAGATGTCCACGTGATATTAATTTCGGCCAGCGAGCCCGCTGCGATCGGCTGGAATACGGTCATGATCGTCCTCCATCGTGTCTGTGCCGGTTCCGCCAGCCACCGGGTCCGGGTCGGCTCGGCCTGCCAGCGGGACGGGGCCGCGCCCGCAGTCCAGACGACAGTGCCGGTGAAGCCGTCACCGCCGCCGGCAGCGGCCACGCTGGCGGTGACCGTTGCCCCCGCGGTGATCGTGACGACGGTGACCGCCTGGTCCTGCCGTACCTGCGGCACGGGCACGCTGAGGACCGCGGTGACGGTGACCGCGGCGACCGCGGCGTTGCCGGACGCCGGGGTGATGGTGACGGTGACAGCCACTGCGGTCACGGTCACGACCGCCCCGGCGGAGGCCTGCGGGCCCGCCGCGTTCACGCTGGCGGCCACAGTGGCGGGGGCAACAGCCTGGTCCTGCCGGACGACCGGGACGGGGATGACCGCGCCGGCGGTTACAGCCGCCACGCTCACGGCGGCGGTGCTGCCCGCGGTTACTACCGGGACGGGCAGTGACGCCGCGAGGGCGTGGGCACCGCGGGTATCGGTCCCGCCCGTGGAGACCGTGACCGCGGGCAGCGATGACGTGACGGCGATGGCGGCCGGCGCGGTGGCGGCGTTCCCTGATGCGACGGCGGCCGGGATCGAGACGGCGGCGGTAATTGCGCCCTGAACGATCGCGGCGCTGCCGCTGGCTACTGCGGCGGGGACCGTTACCGTGGCGGCCAGCGGGGTCTGGCTAGCGGTCTGGCCGACGTGCAGCACCGGGCCCGGGAGTGCGGTGCTGACGGCCATGGCGGTCACGGTGACGGCCTGGTCCTCCCGGATGGCCGGTGCCGGGAACGTGGCCGCGCAGGCCAGGACAGCGGCGGTGGCGGTCTGGTCGGCGCGCATGACGGGAGCGGCGAAGGCCACCGCACCCGCGGCAGGGCCGATTGCCGCGATCTCGTCCGTGCTGACCGTGACCGCTGGTACGGTGACCGCTGAAGTCACCGTGGCCGCGGCGGAAGTCTGGCCGGTGCTCAGCGACGGCGCGGGTACCGTGGCCGCGGCCACGGTGACGGCCGGCGCGACAGCCTGGTCCTGCTGGACGGCCGGGACGGCGACGGTGACGGCGGCGGCGGCTGAGACCGGGGCGACGGACACGACGCCGCCGGCCGACACGCCGGGCGCGGGAACCGCCGTCGTGGCCGCGGTCGTGACGGCGGCGGCGGTCTGCCCGGCCGAGGCGGTGACCGCAGGCAGCGGTGACGTGGCCGCCAGTGTGGCAGGGGCCGGGTTCGCCCCCCCGGCGACCTGGACGGCACCCGCGGCCGCGCTCGAGGTGACCGCGGACAGCACCGGGTTCGCGCCGCCCGCAGCAGCGGCTACGGGGATCGCGGCGCTCGATGTCACCGCAGTTACCGTGACGGACGCGCCGCCGCTGGCCGTGACGGACGGGAACGCCACCACAGCGGCATGTGCACCGCGGCTTTCGGTCTGCCCGGTGCTGACGGCAGGTGCGGGGAACGCCGCGGCGGCCGTCAGCACGCTCCCGGTGACAGCCTGCCCGGTGCTGACGGCCACCGCAGGGAAAGCAGCGGAGACGGTCAGGGTGGCCGCCGTGACCGGCGAGTTGCCCAGCCACGTTTCCATGGCCGTGACCGACGTCGAGGTCGTGCCGGCGGTGCCGTTCAGCCAGTACCCGGCCGCTGCGGGGATCGACAGGGCCGCCTGGGCCATCTGCGCGCCGCTGCCGTAGTTAACCGACACGCCGGCGAACGCCCGGCATGTGCCGCTGGCCGCTGCCACCTGCGCTGACGCGGCGGCCCACAGCGAGGTGAAGTTCGCGGGGGTGAGCGTGTCCGCCTGGGTCTGGACCTCGACGATCTCCGCGCCTGTCCCCGCTGCCCCGCCGGCGATGTTGTTCGCCTCGTACCAGGCGTCGAGTGATCCCTGGGTGTACGGGAAGATCGTGCCGGGGGCCGTGGCCAGGTCCCGGCCGGGAGTCAGGATCACCCGGTACCCGTGAGCGTGCGCGAGGGTGGTGAAGGACTGCATGGCCGTGATCGGGCTGTCGTACTCGCCGGCGGGTGTCTGCCCGGATCCGCCCCAGTACTCGCAGTCGTACAGCACCCATGCGTACGGCCAGGTGATCGCGCCGGCGGTGATGTCAGAGCTGAACTGGGCGTAGCTGGAGTACGACAGGACCGGTGTGGCGGCGAGCGGTGAGGTGAACGGCGCCGCGGTGGTGGACGTGGAGGCCAGCCCGATCGCGAACGCCGCCGGGGTATTGAACAGTTCCGACGTCACGGACGGGTTGCTGGCGTACAGCAGGTCCAGGACCGGGCCGGTGGTCATCCACGAGTACTGCGTCGGCACGACCGGGACCGGGAACGACGCCGCGCAGGCGAGGGCGGTCGCGGGGACGGCGGTGCCGATGCTGGGCTGCGCGGCCGGGAACGACGCCGTGCGCGCCAGGGCGGTCGCGGTGACCTTGGCGCCGATGACGGCCAGCGCGGCGGGGAGCGACGTGCTGGCAGCCAGCGCCGCGACGGTGACGGCGGCTCCGGTCAGGATCACCGGGGCCGGGAGCGAGGCGCTAGCGGCCATGGCGGGGACGGTCACCCCGGAGTCGGTCCGCAGCACAGGTACCGGGGGCGAGGCCGCGCAGGTCAGGGCGGGTGCGGTGACGGCAGCCCCGCCGGCAGGCACCGCGGCAGGGAACGAAGCGGAGCAGCTCAGGGCCGTCGCGGTCACCGTGATGCCTGCGTGCAGCGCCGGGGCCGGGAGCGCGGACGTACAGGCCACCGCCGTTGCGGTGACGGCGGCGTTGCCGGTGGCGGGCGGGGTCAGGGCGACGAGCAGCCCGCCGCCGTCGCTGGCGCCGGACAGCGTGCCGGTCTCGGTCCCGGTCGCGCCCGCGGTGACCTGGGTCGCGGTGGCCAGGTACGCGCCGGCGTTCACCGACGCCGCCGATGTGTTGAGCTGCGCGGCCTTCGTGGTGAAACCGGCCGGCGGGGTGATCGCCGGTACGGTGCCGGAGGCGACCCGGACCCCGGCGAACCACAGCAGCGTGTCCCCGGCGCCCGTGGTGGTCACGCCGGTGACGGGAACAGACGCCGAAGTGGCCGCGCCGAGCTGCCCGGACGACGCAGGGGTGCCCGCGCCCGCGTCGAACACGTAGCCCTGCGCGTCGGCGATGATCCCGGCGATGGACCGGACGGTCGACCCGGACACGGTGACGGTGTAGCTGCCCGAGGACCCGGCGAGGGTGACGTCGGCGGACGCCGCGGTCTTGTACAGCAGCTGGGCCGAGTCGTTCTGCCCGGTTGCGGGGGTGACCGCGGTCCACCCGGTGCTGGTGAAGGTCAGCGACTGGGTGGAGCCGAAGACCCATATCAGCAGCAGGTCCCCGGCCTGGACCCCGGGCGGGGCGGGGGCGAGCGCGGTCAGCGCGGGGGTGGCGGCGTTGGAGAACGACGCCGCGGTCAGGGCGGACGGGCGGCCCGAGGTGATCGCGGGGGCCGGGAGCGAGGCCGTCGCGGTCAGGGCGGTGCGGGTCAGCGTGGTGCCGGCGTGCATCGTCACGGCACCGAACGACGCCGCGGAGGCGAGGGCGGTCGCGGGGACGGCGGCGTTCGAGCCGGCCGCCATGAAGACGATGATCATGGACCAGGGCGCCGGCGTGATCGCGTAAGAGGGGGTCTGGGTGCCGGTACATCCGGCGGCGGCGGAACAGCGGGCGTACACCGACCCGGTGGCCTGCGCGTTGACCACGGGCGCGAAGACGTCAGGGCTGCCGCCGGACAGCGTGCCGCCCCCGCCCGCCAGGGCCCAGGTGGCGACCGCGACGGCTGTCTGCCCGGAGCCGGACGGCGCCGCGGACACCGACGCGGCGGTGGTGCTGCCGGAGGCGACGGCAGCGACGCCGGGGTACGGTGCCCCGGGGACGCCTATGCCGTTCATCGCGCCCAGCCCGGCGGCGGCGGTCCAGGTGGCGGTGATGGTATCAGCGGTGGTCAGCGGGGTGAACCCGGCAGCCGCAGCGTAGACCCAGGTGTAGGCGCCGGCCTCGGACAGCGCGAAGCTGGCCAGGGCGTAGGTGTTGGACCGGGTGTCGGTGACGGAGGTGATGCCCGGGTTGGTGCTGGCGGAGACCGTGACGAGCAGTCCGTCGTACGCGCCCGTGGCGGTCGTGCAGTCGGTGGTCCAGGCGGCCAGGCCGGACGTGCTGAACGCGGCGTACGCGGCGTGATACGGCTGGGCCAGGGCGTTCACCGGCGGTGCGGGGAGCGAAGCCGTGCAGGTCAGGACGGCGGGGGTGACGCTGGCGCCGACGGCGGCGGCGGGCAGGATCTCCAGTGCCGCCCACGCCCAGTACTGGGCTGCGCTCACGTCCCAGCCGAGCGTGACGGCCCCGGGGGTGACGGTGGGACCCCAGTACCCGGTCATCGCCGCGCCGGTGTCAGGGGCCGATGATTCGCTGTGCCAGGTGGTCAGGCCCACGGGCGTGAACGTGGTCTGCGCGGCGTCCACCGTGGCGGACGCGATCACCCAGCTGCCCGGCGTGGTCGTGGTGATGGCCGCAGTGAGCGTCGCGGTGCTGGTGGTGCCGTCATGGCTGACGGCGGCGGCCCCGGTCTGGACGGCCGCGGCCCCGGTCAGCACGAGGGGGACGAGATCGAGCAGCGCGGTCCCGGCGGCGGACCGGGTGGCGGTGACCGTGATCGCGCCCGGCGAGGTGGCGTAGTAGCGGCTGAACAGGTATGTCAGGCCGCCGTAGGTGCCGCTGCTGTCGTTCGCCGACGGCCCGGCCGCGTAGCTGTTCGACAGCGAGTCCGCGACGGTGACCGCCGGGGCGGTGAACACGCCGGAGTTCAGCTCGACGCCAGCCGAGATGACCACCAGCGACCCGGCCGGCGGGGTGAAGCTCGCGGACGCGATCGTAAGCGACGTGCTGCTGGTGAGGTCCGCAGCCGCCGGGGTGGAGGCGTCAAGCGCGATCGGCATGCGGGCTCAGCCCCCTTCCCTGCTAGCTCCGGACGCCGCCCTGTCGTGGCCCCCTAGGCGTTCGCCGCGACGCTGATCGTGGCGATCTGCAGGCCCGACCAGGACACGCCGAAGATCCCGCCCACCGTGGAGTAGCCGGTCCCGCCGAAATAAATGCCGGCCATCAGGTACTGGGTGGTGGTGGTGGAGTAGAAGTACCCGCCGTACGCGCCTGTGAGGGTGGTGCCGGAGATGCTGATGCCCGCGGTGATGCCCCACACCATCAGGACCGGCGAGGTACCGGACACGGTGATGGCCGGGGTCATGGTGCCGCCGGCGTTCGCGGTGGCCATCGTGGGCCCGCCCGCCGCCCACCCGGTCCCGGTGATCTCGGTCGCGGAGTGGTTACCCCAGATCGCGCTGGCGAGCGCGGCGTTGTACGCGGTGACGTCAGAGTTGCTTGTGAGCGCGAACTTGTTGTTTGCCGCCGTCGACCAGTTCGGCGCGTTAGCCGTCACGGTCAGCGACGCGCCCAGCACGGACGCATAGATACCGCTGTTTGCCCAGGTCATTTAGGTCATCCCCAGTTCAGTGTTGATGGTTTCCGGCCTGATCATGACGTCCTGCCGCTCGGACAAGCCGGAGCCTGCCTTGCCGTGCTCGATGACGTCGTTGCCCAGTTCGTCTCTGGTGGTCTTGTACGGCAGGCCCGTCTCGGGGTGCTCCCGCCCGCTCTTTGACCGGCTCATGGTCCGGCCCTTTGACAGGTGCCCGATGCTGCGGAGCTTCTCCAAATCCAGCCCCGGCTCTTTCTCCTGGCCCATGCGTACCTCCTGTTTCCGTGAGTGATCGATGAAAGGGCAAGAAGGGAAGCGTCAGGTGGCTACCGAGGTGCCCGTGAAGGTCGTCGGGATGTAGGTCTTGGAGACCGGCGACCCCACCGTGATGCCGGGGGACAGGGCGGCCATCGCGGTGGCGATGGCGGGGACCAGCGCGTCGAAGTGGGCGTAGCCCGTGACTGACGGGGGCACCTGCACACTGACGTTCAGGGAGTACTGGACGCTGGTGTCAGTCCAGGTGAAGGCGTAGATCACCGTCTGGATCGTGTAGGACAGCCCCGGGTCGGGGGCACCGCTGCCCGTCCCGCTTGAGAGCAACGCCATTTGGCACGTCCCTTCTGCTAGGTGAAGATCCCGGCGGTCTGGAGCTGGGTGCTGATCTGGTTCACGTTCGCCACCAGGGAGTTGCAGACGGCGATGAGCTTGCCGACCTCGGTCCCCAGCGCGTTCTCGTAGGTGATGGCGCCCTGCAGCTCATTGGCGACGGCATTGCAGAAGATCGCCAGCTGGTTCAGGTCCCCTCCCCCGGTCGCGTGGGCGATGTTCAGCGCCCACGAGTACAGGTCGGCGTTAGAGTTGCTGGCCGGCCCTCCTGCTGTGACGGGAGTGTTACCGGGGACGTCGGTGTTGACACCCGGGGTTGAGCCGGTGTAGCTGATGGCGGCCGGGGGCGTGGTGACGTGCAGGGTGGACAGGAACGCGCCGATCGAGGAGATGGTGTACCCGGCGATCAGCCCGTCCTGGGCGAGCAGCCCGGCCGGGTAGGGGTTGCCGTAGATGTCGTCGCCGGCGCTGGTGGACCAGGCCCCGATGAGGTTCCCGTACGCGGGAGTCCCGGAGTAGACCAGGATCTGCCCGGAGAGGCCGTCCGCGATGATCTGCGCGCCGGTGATGGTGGTGCCGTCGACCGCCCCGGCCAGGATGGTGCCGGCGGCGATCAGCGTGGCGGTGATCGAGTTCGCGGCGATGTTCTGAAGGACCGACTGCGCGGTCGCGGACGACTGCGCGCTCGGCGGGCTGGACTGCCCGGACTCGTTCACGGCGACCAGCGCCACGTAATACACGGTCCCCGCCGCCAGGCCCCCGACGATGAACGCCCCCGCCGCGGGCAGCATGCCCTGCAGGGTCCCCTCGCCCGGCGTGAACCCCTCGACGGGGGAGCAGTGCACCTGGACGCCCGCGAAGTCCGACAGCGGCATCGACCGGTCCGCCATCACCCCGTCCCACGCCACCAGGACGCTCTGGATGCCCGGCCCGGCGATCGGGGTGTCCGGTGCGACCGGCGGCCCGACGGAGCTCACCGCCCGCACGGTGTACGCGCCGTCGTACTGCAGGCCCAGCAGCATCTGCGCGGTCCCGTCGGGCCCGTTGATCGTCAGCGTCCCGTTGTCGATCGAGGTGTTCCCGAGCTGGGATGTCCGCTGGTTGCGCTGCAGCTGGGCAATCTGGGCCTGCATCCGGGCGATCTGCTGGGTGAGGGCGGCGATCGCGGGAGGCAGCGCGGGGGAGGTCATATCGTGCCCGCAATCCCGGTCTCGGCCTGGTAAGAAAATGAGTCGGACCTGGCGAGGGTCAGGGTCATCAGGTCAGTCTGGGGATTTTGCTGCATGCTCGTTATCCGCGACCAGATGACCGTGTTCCGCCACCCGGTGCACAGCGTCACCGCGATGTCGTCACCGGGCGCGAACGACCCGAAGGGCGCGCTTGGATGGTTCTTGACGACAATCGATGTCACCGCGTCGATGTTCTGCATCGCGGTGAGCTGCCGTCCCGCTTTGGTCGCCATCCGGGCGGTTGTCTGGACCGTCTGGTCGGTGTACACCGACGAGCGCCGCAGCCGGCCGGTGGAGGCGTTGCTAGCGGTGGCCCGCACCTCCGCGCTCCCCGTCCCCGCGCCGAGCCCGATGACCTCGGTGGCGAACAGGGTGCCGTCCCGGGTGATCGTCGCGGACTGCACGATGTTCTCCCCTTCGGCGAACCTGAGCCCGAACTGCCTGACCCCGATCCGGGGCACCCCGAACGTCAGCCGGTGGATGACCCCGGACCGGTCGGAGTTCCACGTGTGGGTTTCCCGGAAATCGAACACCCCTTCCTGCTGGATCGAGGTGATCTCCTGCCCGCAGTCGGTGGAGTTGTACCAGTACAGCGAGAACGGGGTGATGGCCTGCACCGCGGTGACCCTCGTCCCGATCGGGCACGCCGCCGTCAGGTTCGCGGTCAGCGTCACCATCCCGTTGGGCACCCCGGCGGTGTTCGCGCCGATCGCGCTGATCACGTACTGGCCCGACCCGATCGCCACGGTGCCGCCGGCCGCGAACGCGCCGGTGCTGTCCATCCAGATGACCGGCTGCCCGGCCGCGGCGGCTTTCACGATGATGGTGACGGCGGGGGTGACCTGGGTGACCGGCTCGCCCGTCACGTGGGGCTCACCGAGGTTCGCGGTCAGGGTCATGTGGCCGTCGGGGACCCCGTTCGGGGTCGCCCAGATGTTGTTCAGCGTGTACGGGATGCCGCTGATCGTGATGCCCGCGCCCGGTGTCAGCGCCGCGGCCCCGGCGGCGGGGACGTAGATCTGCGGCTGGCCCGCCGCCGCGTTGGCGCTCAGCGTCGTCGCGGCCCCCGCGGGGGCCTGGGAGCCGAGCAGCACCCCGGACTCTCCGGTGCCGAGCTGCAGTTGCAGGTCCCCGCCGGGCTGGGCTTGCAGCCAGTTCCAGATGTACCGCACCGCGTCGAGCGCGTCGATGCCGGTCACCGAGAAGTCCGGGCCCTCGTACAGCATCCCGTTGGGGTAGCCGGAGAACTCCATCACGGTCAGCGTCCACGCCGGGCCCGCCATGGTGGAGGAGGTGAGGATGCCGCCGAACTTGATCTGGTTGGATTCCTCCAGGTAGATCGCGTCCCGCCATTCCTGCAGCACGGGGTTGCCGGTGGCGTCGAGCATGTCGGGGCGGGGCGGGGCGAGGGTGCAGGAGAACGTGCCGGGCGCGTTCAGCGCCCACGTGATCGAGGGGCTGCTGATGCCCTGCACGTCGCGGTGCCACCACTGGCCGGTGAGCAGGTTCTGCGCGTGCATCCGCGGCATCTGGCTCAGGATGAACGCCGGGCTTGCGGGCAGCGCCGCCGGGGCGGGGACGGGCGCGGCGACCGTCTTGTAGACGACGGCGTTGTCCTGACCGCCGCCGCGCTCGTACGCAGAGATCGCGATCGTCTCGGTGACGGTCGCGGTGTCGAGCGCGGTGCCGGATTCCGGCGCGGAGATGGTCAAGGACCGACCGCCGAGAGCACGTTGTCACCTGACGGATATCCGAACGTCATAACGACACTGATCGGCCACGTTTGTCCTGAAAGTTTCGTGCCCTGACCTGGTGACCACACGCCGCGGTTGAACAGGATGTAGCCGCCGGCGAGGCCGTTGAGGTACACCCCGGACGCGGGGGCGTTGTCGACCCCGAACTCGTTCCAGGCGAACAGCGCAGCGGTGCCCCCGAACGACGCGGAAAGCGTCAGGGTCGCGGGCCCGCTCGAGGTGACGATCACCGGGGCGGTGCCGCAGAGCTGATAGTAACTGGTGGTGCTGGCCGACCCGGTGTCGCCGGACAGGTACGTGTTGGCCCACGAGGTGGTCACGGTGCCCGTGCCGACCCCGATCCGCCCGTAGGTCGCGGACAGCTTGTTCGGGACGGTGGTGCCCGCGATCCCGCCGAGCATCGCCGCCCACCCGGTCCCGACGATGGCGTTGCAGTCGTCCTCGCCGGTGACGCTGTAGGGCGTGACCCCGGCCGCAGCGAAGTCAGCGGAGGTGAGCGTGGCGTCCGGCGGCAGGCCGAGCAGGGCACGCGCCCACTCCGTTTGCTCCTCGTCGTAGCGCTCGATCCTGGTCGAGGTCCGCTGGGGTTCGCTCATGACGAGCTCGCCAGCTGCTGGAACTCGTAGGTCACCGAGGTGGACGTGGCCTCGGTGGCCGCCATCAGGCCGGTCTGTCCGTTGGCGACCTGGGAGAACTGCATCGTCTGGGTGGTGCCGCGCAGGCTGGCGGGGATCGCGGCGGTGAACCCGCCGGCGATGGTGTGCTCGGGGCCGGCAGTAGCCGATACGAGCGGCTGCGTGAACGTCAGGGCGGGCGCGGTCACCGACGCGCCGAACACCGGGCCGACGTTGCCGCGTGCCCAGCCGGAGATGTAGGAGGCTTCCCCGATCACCCAGGAGCAGACCATGGTGGTGGCCCACGCCGGGATGGCGACCTGCCAGGTGGCGCCGGGCGGCCAGGCGACCGGGGTGGTGCCTGCCGTCCAGTTGGTCACCGAACCCGGCCCTGCGGCGGTGACCACCTGCATGATCCGCTGCGGCTGCGCGACCGCCCGCAGGTCATGGATGTACGCCTGGGACACCGCCGACGTGCTGACGGGCATGTCGATCCGGCACAGCGGGATGGCCGAGTAGCCGCCCGGCACGGTGGTCAGCCCCGCGGCGACGTTGGACAGCACCCGGGGGAACAGGATCTGCCCCGACGCCGGGTTCCCCCACGGGCTGCCGGACCAGGTGGGGTCCTCGGCCCGGATCACGATCATGTCCGACCGGATCGTGCCGCTCGTCGCCGCGATGGTCAGGCTGGTGTCAAGGCCCACGTTGTACCCGTAATAGGAGCCCTGGAACGCGGTCTCCGCCCCGTACACCACGCACGCCCCCGACGCGATGTTGATGCCGGAGTTGTTGACCGTGTTCGCGGTGACCAGCAGATCCTGCGCGCCGACGATGCCCTGGCTGCCGGCCGTGCTCGATTGCAGCATCAGGCGCAGGAAGTTGCCTGACTCTGTATTTCCGTCGACAAAGGCGGCTGCGGTCTGGAACGTCACGTGGAACCCCCGATGCTCAAGGTGGCAGAGCGCCAGGATATGACGCATGTTGATGACCCTGTGTAATCCTGGCCGGTGTAATGCACGACGGTCGCACCCGGCTGGACCTGCAGGGACAGCATCGCGCTGCCGGTCAGGTACCCGGCCACCGACGCGCCCGTGTTCAGCAGCGCCGTCCGCGCCCACGGCCGGGTGTCGATCACCAGGCTGGCCCCGGCCGCGAGGGCACCCAGGTACCCGATCGACACCGGCGTGTTGATGAACGTGATCCCCGGGTAGGACACGGGCCCGGTGAACGTGATGACCGGCCAGGTGGGCAGCGGCCCGGCGTTGACCAGCGTGTTCTGCTGGTAGTTCGACGTGGCGGTCAGCGCCAGCGGCGGCGTCCACGGAGTGGTCAGCGACCCGCGGAAACTCGGCGAGGCGGTGAGGGTGAGGGAGGACTTCACGTCCTCATACCAGGTGTTGTCGGCGGACTGGAACTGGGCGGTGAACGGCACCAGGCCCTGGTTCACCATCCCGTATGCGGGGATGATCTTCCGGCCCCGCCCGTAGGTGCGCCTGACCACCGCGGAGCCCCGGTAGTACGCGCGGAGCACCTGCACCGCCCCGTCAGCGAGCCGGACCGCGGGGGCGTTCCACGCCGCGGACAGCGCCGAGTAGGCGTCCATCGCCGCGGCAGGGGCCGGCAGGGAATACGCCTGGCCTGTCTGGGTGACGACCATGCCGGGGAGGGTGTCGACACCGAACAGCAGGCCGTCCTGCCCGACGATCGCCTGGTCCTGCACGCTGACGGTTCCGGTGTCGACGGCGGTGCTGCTGACCTGGATGCTGTTCGCGTAGGGGCCGGTGCCGCCGTACACGAACGCGGTGCTCGAGCCGTCGGCGCCAATTGAATACTGACCGGACGTCAGCACGGGGTCAGCCACTGGTCACCAGTCCTGCCCAGCCCTGCTGCTGCGCGACCTTGAGGCGGAAGTTCAGCTCCGTGAACGCCGCGGCCAGCGACGCGCCCTCGGGCATCATGATGGACAGGTTGTTGGCCAGCACCCCGCCGGACCCGGCCGGGCCGGGACCGCCCGCCGGGGTGACCCACTCCTTGCCGTTCTCGCCGAAGGTGTAACTCCGGCCGGTGTGCTGCCCGAACCCGATGATCGGCTCGGTGATCAGCCCGCCCTTGGCGTAACCGGACGGCGCCGGGTCGGACAGCCCCGCCTGGATGCCGCCGAGAAGGTACGGGATGTACAGCCCGTCCTCAAACGTCGTCCACGGGCTGAAGCCGCCCGAACCCCGGTACTTGGCGACGGCGGCTATCGCGTTGTTGTGCGGGTTCAGCAGGGCGCTGTTGATGCCGGCCTGCGGTTCGCTGTCACCTGGAGTGATCTGCCACAAGCCCCAACCAGTCGAGTTCCCGGTGAGAAATACGTGTTTGTCCTGGTCAGCGGTCCACGAGCCCAGTTTAGTCGAAACGCACCAAACTGCAAACTTTCCCAGAATTGTCACTGTGTGTGATCGCCCGGCGGTGACGTGGGGACGCCTCATCCCGATGTTGGCGGCGGGCTGCTGGTGCGCCTGGCGGCTGGTTTCGGGCTGGACGGGAGACCGGGACGGGTTCCACCCATCGAGGTACACCGCGAGCGTGATGGCGTCCTGCATCGGTCCGTCGACCTGGGAGATGCGGGTGAAGGTGCCGGGCGCCGGACGGGCGCCGCGGGACGGCCCGCGCTCCGCGACGGTGTCCTTGATGTGGTTACCCTCGGCGTCGATCATCGCGGCGAGCCAGGCGATGCGCTGATCGGGCGAGAGCGCCAGCACGAACTCTTCCGGCGTCATCTCACCCCAGTGCGCCCGCTTCAGCAGGTCGTTAGCGTATGCGCGGCTGAGCCTGAACTCGTGTGACAGCATTCTCACTGGGCCGCGCTGCCGGGTCCGTTCGGTATGCGGGATGCCTGCGAGTAGCGCCCGGATCTTAATCACCTGTCCCGGCTTGGACTGGTAAATGCGCGCTTCCCAGCAGTCAGCGGGAACTCCGTGATTCTGGCCCTTACCTACGTGCCCGTCGCCCATCAGCCAGCCGATGATGGCGCATTCGTGCAGGAACAGGCCGGGGATGCCGTCGGTGTCGGCAGGTGCGGCCAGCCGGATGCGGTGATGGGCACCGAGGTCGCGGGTACGGACGAACTCGCCCCGGGTGCCGGTCTCGGTCTCGGTGTCGGACCACCAGCGGTGATCCGGGGTGACGTCGGCGTGCCAGCGATTGTTCCCGATCCGCCAGACTTCCGCGTCGTCGTAGTGGTGGACGGCAGTGATGAGCGTCCACTCGGACCGGCCGGAATCAGGGTTGTAGCCGATGGTCTGGTCGCCGGGCCGGACCTGGTCGTGGGCCAGCCATCCGCGGCGGGTCAGGATGCGGGTATCCAGCGGCACGCAGCCGTACGGCTGGCCCTGCTGGACCGCGCCGGGCCGTCGCCCCGATTCCGGGCCCGTGATGGCCTGCGCGATGTTCGCTGTCTGCCCCCCGGGGCCGCCCGCCCCGGTCCAGTACCCCATGATCGCCTGGGCCGACAGCGTACCTGGTCCATTATATGCCGCTGCGGTACCCTTCATCCCGGCAACCGCCGCGGCTGCCGCAGTCCTGAACGCCGTGGTCATCGACTTCTCCATGGCGTCCGTCACGGCGGACTGGAAGTCGTACCAGTCGGTGGCGGTCGCGCCGGCCAGCCCCCCGATGCCGCCGCTGTAGCCGGGCACCGCCCCGCCGGCGGCGTAGGCGATCATGGCTTTCCCTGCGTTGACGGCGGCCATCGCCGGACCGCCGTACTTGGCGACGGAGGACGCCTGCACGACCCACTCGCCGCCCGACGCCCGGATCAGCACGTCATCGGCGGTGGGGCCGGAGCCCCCCGTGATCAGCCCGCCTTCCGCCTTGGTCACGGCGGTGTTGTAGTTCACGCCGCCGGAGGGCGTCGGGGCGACATTGCCGTTGATGACGAACGTGCCCGCGCCGGTCTCCTTCAGCTTCACGGCGTACGGGCTGCCCTTGACCAGGCCCTGCAGCGAGGAGGTGAGCCCGTCGACCAGCCCGTTGGCGGCCTGGGCGTTCAGCCCGGTGGCTTCCAGGTCCTTGATCAGCGCCGCCCGCGCCGCCCTGGCGGCGTCGGACTTGGCCCCGTTGTCCTTCACGGCGGCGGTGTAGTTCGCCAGTTCGGTCTGGCCTGCCGCCGCGTTGCTGCCCGCGTCGAGGATGTCGGTGATCAGGACCTTGCGGGCCGCCGCTGCCTGGCTGGAGTCGGCACCGTTCTGCGCGACCGCGGCGGAGTAGCTGTCCACGGCGGTCGTCGCGGTGCCGGACTTGACCCCGCAGCCGATCAGGTCGGCGATCAGCTGCTGGCGGGCGGCCTGGGCCTTCTGGGACTCATACCCGTTCTCGGAGGTGGCGGTGGTGAGGTTCGCGATCCCGGTCTGCGCCTTGGCGGCGGCGGCGGCCTGGCTGGTGAAATCGGAGTTTATCTTCGCGGTGGCGATCGAGGTGGCGGACGCGGCGGCGGCCGGGCCGGCCTCGAGTTCCTTCTGCCAGCCCTTCATGCTGGCGATCGAGCCGTTGAACGCGTCGTTGACGTGGCCCTTGAAGTCATCGAACGAGGCGGACGCGGCTTTCAGCTTGCCGCCGAGCCCCGGCACCCACCCGAACGCGTCGGCGAGCCCGCGCAGGACGGTGGCGATCACCTCGAGGAACGCGTTGACGATATCCCGGTTCACTTCCACGATGATGATGCCGACCTGCAGCATCACGACGCCGATGTCCTTGATGGCGTCGCGGAACGCGGCGGATTTCTGCCAGGCCAGGTAGAACCCCGCGCCGAGGGCGGCGACCGCGATGACCACCAGGGCGATCGGGTTGGCGTCCATGGACAGGTCCAGGCCGATCATCGCCTTGGTGACCGCGGAGATGGCCAGCACCGCCGACTTGATGATCTGGAAGGTCTTGAACGCGGCGAAGAACGCGATCAGGCTGTCCACGATCGCGCCGAGCACGGGCGGCGGGATGGCCTTGACGATCGCGGTCAGTCCCTCGGCCACGCCGCCGATTATGACGACCAGGCCGCTGGTGACCCCGGCGGCGAGCTCGGCGAACAGCCCGACGATGCCGGGCAGGGCGGGGGCCAGTCCCTCGACCAGCGCGTTGATGAGTTTCGCCAGCGGCGGCACCAGCGCTTCAACGGCGTCGCCCAGTTCCGCGAAGACCCCGGTGTTCTCCAGTGTCGAGAACACCTGCCCGAGGGCCTTGGCCAGGATGTTCAGCGACGGGGCGATCCCGGCGAGCAGGGACGCCAGGGCGGTGAGCGCGCTGCCCAGGTCCCCGAGCACCGCCTGCGCGAGCTCGGCCAGGACGCCGCCGAGGGTGAGGAAGAACGGCAGCAGCGACTTGACCGCCCCGGCGAGGGTGGCGAGCACCGGCGCGAGCGCGGTGGCGAACGCCCCGCCGAGCTTGATGATGACGGGCAGCAGCCCGCCGATCAGGTCCAGCAGCGCCCCGAGCACCTTCATGCTGGCGCCGATCGCGGGTGCCGCGTCGGAGAAGAACTTGCCCAGGTTCTTGCCCAGCCCGCCGAGGATCCCGGAGAACTGGGCCAGGAACGGGATCATGGCCTTGATCACGACCTGGATGCCGGGCAGGAGGTCCGCGACCAGCCCTTCCAGGCCCTCCAGGACCGGCCCGAACGCCGGCGCCGCGGCTTTCATGATCCCCAGCACCCCGCTGATGACGGGTTTGAGGCCGTTGAATATCCCCTGGATCTGCGGGGCGACGGCGGCGAACACCGACCGCAACTGCGGCCCTATCGTCTTCAGCAGCGACGGGACCTGCTTCAGCACGGCGGACACGGCGGGGATCAGGGGCTTGGCCGCGTCGGTGAACATCGTCTTGGCATCGGTGCCGATCACCGTGAACTGGGCTTTGAGCGCCGGGCTGGACTTGACCGCCGCCTCGACCGCGCCGCCGACCAGCGCCACCCCGAGGCCCAGCCCGATCACCCCGGCCAGGGCCGGGAGGGCAGCCATGGCGGTGCCGATCCCGGACACCATCAGGCCCATCTTCGCGCTGACCCCGCTGATGCCCGGCCCGATCCCGCCGAGCAGGCCCTTGCCCAGGTCCGCGCCCCCGCCGGACCCGGCGTCCGACATGTGCTTGCGGAACATGGACTCGAACCCGGACCCGGCCTTGTCACCGGTGTCCGTGGCGTCCTTGATCACCTCGTCCCTGGAGGACTGGTCGGTCTTCTCCCGCACCGTGTCGGTGGTGGACGTGTCACCCGGCCCGGAGCCGGTCACCACCTGCCTGATCATGTCCTCGGTGCTGACGTTTCCCGGCGTGTTCCCGGAGAGCACCTGCCTGATCGCGTCGGTGGTGTTCGCGTTCTGGGCGCCCTGCCCGGTGACGACCTGCCGGATGTAGTCGTCGCCGGACTGGTTTCCCTGCGGCCCGGCGCCCTCCAGCACCTGCCGGAGCGGGCTGACGCCGCCCTGCCCCCCGGCTGCGCTCGCCGGCCCGCCGCCGCCCGGCTCGGAGATCATCCGGCCGAGCAGGCCGGACTGGGAGGACATCTGCGGGGTGGGCGCACCGGACACCGGATGCGGGGAGAAAAGCGAGTTCAGGCTGCCCAGCACCGACCCCTGCGGACTGGACTTCAGCCGCTGCGCCGCGTCCCGGGAGATCGCGTTGTCCAGGTCCGCAAACATCTTGCGAGCTCGTGCGGTGTCACCGTTATCAAAGACGGCGCTGATCTTGACCCGGTGGTCCTTGGTCAGATCGTCCAGCTTGCGCTTGGCGTCGGCGA
>Ga0302235_10001414_pt1 | contig 18017 bp, 10 predicted proteins | sample II_Palsa_N3_3_FD_193577 | JGI IMG/M metagenome (GOLD analysis project Ga0302235, IMG submission 193577) | Peat permafrost microbial communities from Stordalen Mire near Abisko, Sweden - II_Palsa_N3_3 | ecosystem: Environmental > Terrestrial > Soil > Palsa > Peat permafrost | place: Sweden... | reverse complement strand
GCTCGCGCGCACGCCGTCCGGGTCGCACCTGACCGAACAGGGCCGGCTGGTGGTCGGCTGGGCCGAGGACGTGCTTGACGCCGCCGACCGGCTCGAGGCCGGCCTGCGCTCGATCAGGTCCGGGGTCTCGCACCGGCTCGCGATCGCCGCCAGCCAGACGATCGCCGAGCACCTGGTCCCGCACTGGCTGGTCGAGCTGCGCAGCGTCGAGCAAGCCGACGCCGGGCAGGGCAATCCGGGGCAGCGTACTCCAGGGCAGGGCACGGTCGGTCAAGCCGGCGTCGTCCAAGCCGGTGTTGTCCGCGGCCGTACCGCCCAGGACACGACCGCGCAGGCGGCGGCCTACCCGCCGACCGTGGTCGAGCTCACCGTCGCCAACTCGACCGGCGTGCTCGAGCTGGTCCGCGCGGGCAAGGCCGGGCTCGGCTTCATCGAGACCCCGCACCTGCCGACGGACCTGGTCACCAGGCGCGTGCGCGACGACGAGCTGCTGGTGGTGACCGCGCCCGGTCACCCGTGGGCAAGCCGCGACCGGCCGCTGGAGCTGGCCGAGATCGCCGCCACGGCGCTGGTCATGCGGGAGGCCGGCAGCGGGACCAGGGACACGCTGACCGACCACCTCGCCGCCCAGGATCCGACGCTGCGCCCGACGATCGCGATGGAGCTCGGCACCAGCGCCGCCGTCAGGTCGGCGATCGCGGCCGGGGTCGGCCCGGGCGTGCTCAGCAGGCTCGCGGTCAGGGATGACCTGGTGCTGGGCCGCCTGGTGGCGGTCGAGGTCGCCGGTCCCCCGCTCACCCGGCAGCTCAGCGCGGTGTGGAGACCCGACGATCCGCTCCCGCCGGAGGGTCGGCGGCTGCTCGCCGTCGCCACCGCCGCCCGGTAGCCGGGCGCCGGCCGACGACCGACGACCGACGACCGACGACCGACGACCGACGGCTACGCCAGCATCGCCCGGCCGTACCAGTCGGACGCGTTCCGCACGCCGGGGAGGATGAAGAAGTACCCGCCGCCGAACGGCTGCACGTAGTCGATGAGCGGCTCGCCGATCAGCCGCTTCTGGACGTTGACGAACTGGCGCTCCACGTCCTGCTGGTAGCAGATGAAGATGTGCCCGGTCTGCAGGTTGCCGTTGATGTCGACGCCGAGGTCGTAGTTGTAGGAGCGGCGGATGAGCCGCTGGTTGGCGGTCGCGGGGGTGCGCGGGTTGGCCAGCCGGATGTGCGCGTCGAGCGGGATGACGTTGCCCGTGGGATCGGCCTTGTAGTTGGGCGTGTCGAACTCGCTGTTGCCGTCGAGCGGCGCGCCGCTGTCCCGGCGGCGGCCGAACATCGTCTCCTGCTCGTTGATCGACACCCGGTCCCAGAATTCGACCAGCATCCGGATCAGCCGGACCACCACGTAGGACCCGTTGGCGGTCCAGGACGGCTCGGCCGGGTCGTCCACCCAGACCAGGTCGGTCGCGGTCGGGCCGGTCGGGTTGGCGGTGCCGTCCTTGAAGCCGAGCAGGTTCCGCGACGTGCCCGACGGGCGCGGCGGCGAGTTGTAGCCCTCCATCTTCCAGGCCAGCTGCATGCCGCCGCGGGTGTGCTTGACGATGTCCCTGATCGCGTGGTGGATCGTGTCGGGGTGGTTGGCGCACAGCTGCAGCAGAATGTCCCCGCCGAGGTAGGCGGGCTCGAGCGAGTCGTTCGGGAAGGCGGTCATCGGGGTGAGCTTGCTCGGCTTGACCGCGGCGAGGCCGTAGCGGTCGTCGAACAGCGTCGAGCCGACCGACAGCGTCGCGGTCAGGCCGTCGGCCGGGATCACCGGGCCGAGCACGTCGCTGTCGGACGGGGGCTGGCTGACCCCCAGGTTGGCCGGGGTTCCGCCGGCGGTCAGGAACCGGGCGCGGGTGGTGATCGTCTGCATCAGGTCGGCCAGCTCGGCCTTGCTCGACGCCATCGCGTCGAAGGAGGCGACGCAGGTGAACGCCTGCTTCTCGGACGGGCCGGGGGTGAGCACCCCGGACTGGCGCGCGCCGTGGAACGGGTACGACGCCTCGGTCACCGGACCGCCGACGGTGGTGGCCGCGTCGGCGTCCGCGTGGGCGCCCCCGATCAGCACGCCGCCGGTCACCGCGGTGGCGGCGGCGCCGGCCGCGGTCCCCTTGAGGAAGTTGCGGCGGTTGATGTTCACGAAGAAGTCTCCTGAGGTTGCTGCCAGCCGGGTGCCGGGCCGGGGCCAAGGATCAGTGCGTCTGTTAGCCGGGTCTGAGGGCCGGGGGCGGGGAATCAGTGCGTGGGCGGGACCTCGAGCAGGTCGGGAACGACCGCGAGCGTCTCGAGCAGCGCTCCGATCGCCGCGTCGACGTGCTGGCGCTGGCCGAGCGAGACCGCGGTGAGCGACTGCCATTGGCCGCTGCTGGTCCTGGTCGCCAGCAGCGCCGTATCGAGCGTGCTCAGCTCGCCCTTCGCGGTCGCCACCAGGCCCGGGTCCCGGTCATTGATGAGCGCGGACTCGTAGCCGAGAACGGCCCGGTCAACCTGGGTGTCGGCCCAGGTCTGGGCGTAGGCGGCGTTGCCGCCCTCGTCGTCGACACCGGACAGGTGGTCGCGGAGCGCGTCCTCGATGATCTCGTGCACCCGCAGCGGCAGCTGGGTGGGGTCGCCCGCCAGGTCGTCGCTGGTCAGGTTCTTCTCGACGGTGGCGACGTTCTTCGCCAGCACGTTGGTGACCGAGAGCAGCACGGCGGCGGACTGGCCGTGCCAGAGGCCGTACTCGAGGCGGTGCAGGCCGGTGAAGCCCGGGTCGTTGACGCCCTCGACGAAGCCGGTGGGCAGCCCGTCGACCGCGAGGCCGAGGTCGCCGAAGCTGTCGTAGGACGCGCCCACCCGCTCCCAGTCCAGCTGGGCGGCCAGCCAGTCGGTCTTCGCCTGCGTGATGTCCTTCCGGCCGAGGTCCGCCTTGATCGTGGCGACCTGACCGGCCAGGTCCTTAAGCTGGGCGGCGGCGTACGCCTGGTACAGCTTGTTCGGCGGGGTCAGCTCGGCCAGCGTGACCGGCTTGACGGCGACCGGGGCCGGGCCGTTCGTCACGGTCTTCGCGGTGACCTGCACCGTCTGCGAGGCGATGGCCGCCTGCGAGCCCATGAAGCACTTGAACACGTAGCTGCCGGCGCCGAGATCCGCGCTGAGCGGTGCGGAGGTGCCGGGGCCGAGCGTCTCGATCTCGCCGACGACCGCTCCGGCGGCGTTGTCGAGGTTGACCTCGCCCGCCAGACCGGAGGTGTTGGCCACGGTGAACGTCTGGTTGCCGGACTCGGCCGCGGTGAACTCCGGCGCGCACTCGGTCTGGGACACGGTGACCGCGTCGGCCGCGTTGCCGGCCGCGGCGGGCAGGGCGACGATCGTCAGGCCCGCCGCCAGCGCGGGGACGGCGACGAGGACGCCCGCCACCGCCCATGGCCGCCCGCCCGCCAGCCGCTCCCAGCGACTCGGGCCTGGGGCGGGGGACGCCGCGGCGGACGCGCGGGCCAGGGCCGGGGCGGGGTCGGGGTCAGCGGCAGGGGCAGGGTTCGGGACTGGCCCGGCCGGGCTTGCGGCCTCGGCTCCGGCCGCCACGGTGCTCGCGGCTACCCGGCTCGCGGCCGCCGGGCTCGCGGCGGCCTTTGCCGCGCGGCCGGCGTTGACGAACGCCGGGATGACCACCACGAGGTAGGCAAGGTAGGCGGTGACCTGGAGCACGGTCATCTTCGGCGACAGCTCGGTGATGCCGGTGATGATCGACGCCCACCAGGAGGTCGGGTCGATGTGCGCGGTCAGGTCGAACGCGATCCACGCGTGCCCGGGCAGGAAGTTCGCGTCCTGCAGGTCGCCCAGACCGTAGGCGAGCACGCCGGCCGCGATCACGATGAGCGCGATCGCGGTCCGGTTGAAGAACACGCCGACGTTCAGGTGGACCGCCCGCCGGTAGAGCAGCCAGCACAGCAGGACGGCGGCGGCGATGCCGATCGCGGCGCCGACCAGCGGCGCGACGGTCTGCCCGGAGGCCCGCGCCGCCGTCCACAGGAACAGGGTGGTCTCCAGGCCCTCGCGCCCGACCGACAGGAACGCGGTGATGGTGAGCGCCCCGGTGCCGATCGCGGCCGCCCGCGCGACCTCGCCCCGCAGGTGCGAGGAGAGGGTGGCGGCGGTGCGCCGCATCCAGAAGATCATCGCGGTCACCAGGCCGACCGCGAACACGCTGAGCAGCCCGCCGACCGCCTCCTGGCCCTGGCTCGACAGCACGCTGACCGAGAACGTCAGCACCGCGGCGAAGGCGCCGGAGAGGGTCACCGCGCCGAGCACGCCGAGCCAGATCGGCGCGGTCGACACCCGCGCCGCGCCGTCGCCGCCGGCCTGCGCGGTCGCCGTCTTCTTCACGGCCGCCAGCAGGATGGTCACCACAAGCCCGGCCTCGAGGCCCTCGCGGAGCCCGATCAGGAGGTTAGGAACGCTGTCTGCCCAAGTCACGCAGACCAAGGTAAGGCTTACCTAACAACGCTGTCTACCGGGAGTGGCCTACCTCACTGAAGAATTTCTTAACCAAAGGTACCTCCCGTTTAGTCCGCTTTAGTCTGCCTCCAGGCGGTCATCCCACCAGGCCTGGTGCGCCCTGGACTGGTCGGCGGTCGGGCCGAACTGACCCAGCGCCTTGGCCCAGCGCTCGTCCGCGAGCGCGATCACCGGCGCGTCCGTCTCCGCGGCGGCGGCCACACTGCGCGCGATGTGCACGTCCTTGGCCATCAGGCCGAGCGCGAACCCGGTCCGGTAACGCCCGGTCAGCACCTCGGGCGCGAACACGAGCTCGCTCACGAACGACCGCCCGGTCGACGCGTTGATGATCGCGATCATCGTCCGCGGGTCGAGCCCGAACCGCTGCCCGATCACCAGCGCCTCGGCGGTCGCGCAGTAGGCGGCCGCGCCGATCACGTTGTTCAGCGCCTTCATCGCGTGCCCGGTGCCGAGCCCGCCGGTGCGGAACTGCCTGGCCGGGTCGCCCAGCACTCGCAGCAGCGGCTGCGCGCGGTCCACGTCCGCGTCCGCGCCGCCGACCATCAGCGAGAGCTCGCCGCTGACGGCGCGGGGCACGCCGCCGGAGACCGGCGCGTCCATCACCCGGATGCCGTCCGGGGCGAGGTCGGCCGCCAGCCGGAGCGTGTCGGCCGGGTCGGAGGAGCTCATCTCGACCACCAGCGCGCCGCTGCGCAGCACAATCGCGATCCCCCAGTCGAGGAGCGCGTCGCGGACGATCCCGCCGTCCGGGAGCATCGTCACCACGATGTCGGCGACCGCGAACGCGGCGGGCGAATCGGCTGTCAGCGCGTCGGGGTGCTCGGCCGCGAATCGCGCCTGCCGAGCCGCGTCAGCATCCCGCACGACCAGCGAGAACCCGGCCGCGTGGAGGTTGGCGGCCATCGGCCAGCCCATGTTGCCAAGCCCGACGAATCCGACCGTGAGCTCTGTCATGGCTTCGATTCTCATCGAGAGCGGGCCGGTGGTCATGAACGGCGAGCACAACGTCCACGTCGCCCCGTTGGTTGAGACGGCTGAAGGCGGGCGGTGGGACCAGGGACCGTTCGGGGGAAAAAAGACTTTTTATCTCGAACGGACCGTTGATTTCACGAAGTTCCGCATGATCACCGTGCCGCCGGGGGTCAGGATCGACTCGGGGTGAAACTGGACGCCCTCGACCGGCGCCGACCGGTGGCGGACGCCCATCGGCAGCGGGCCGGTCCGGGCCGTGATCACCAGACCGGGCGGGAGCGTGCGCTCGTCGATGATCAGCGAATGGTAGCGGGTGGCCTGGAACGGGCTCGCCAGGCCTGCCAGCACGCCGCGGCCGTCGTGGGCGACGTCGCAGGCCTGGCCGTGGACCGGGCGGGGGGCCCTGATGATGGCCGCGCCGAAGGCGGCCGCGATGGCCTGGTGGCCGAGGCAGATGCCGAGCAGCGGGATGCCGGCCGCGGCGCAGGACCGCACCGTCTCGATGCTGATGCCCGCCTCGGCCGGGGCGCACGGGCCCGGGGAGATCACCACGCCGGCCGGCCCCGCATCGGTGATCTCGGCGACGGTCACCTCGTCGTTGCGGACGACCTCGACGCGCGCGCCGCCGGTGGACAAGAGGTGCGCGAGGTTCCAGGTGAACGAGTCGTAGTTGTCGATGAGAACGACGAGCGGCCCGGTGGCCGTGGCCGCGGTGGCGGTTGCGGACCGGTGGCCTGCCGGGCCAATCGAGCGGGCGCGGCGGTCCGCGGGACCATTGCGGTTCCCGCCCGATGGGGCGGCCGGGGTCGGCGGGGTGGCCGGGGGCAGGCTGGGGTCAGGCGGGCGGGCGGTCAGGGCGGCGGCGAGGGTCGCGGTGAGCGGGCCGGGGGGCCAGCTGGCGGGGCAGCCGTCGATGGCGGCGACCGGTTGGGCGCCGACGACCGCGTTGCTGACGAAGACCTCGCTCGCGCTGGCCAGCTCGTCGAGGGTCAGCGGTTTCTGGCCGACCCTGATCCCGTGGTCGCGCGCCGCGCGCATGATCGCCGCCCGGGTGGTGCCGGGCAGCAGGCGGCCGTCGGCGGGCGGGGTCAGCAGCACGCCGTCGATGACCGCGAACACGTTCGCCTTGTCGGTTTCCAGGATCTCGCCGGTCTCGTCGGTGATCAGCACCTGCTCACCGACGGCCGCGCCCGCGCGGCGGGCCAGCTCGGCCAGCAGCCTGCGGTCGCGCCACTTGTGGCCGCCGATCCCGCCCGCGACGGTGGCCGGCCGGAGGGTGATCGCGGCTGCGGCTGGCGCGGGCCTGGCTGGCATCTGTGCAGCGCCTTCGGCGCTTCTTGCTGTTATCTCGGGGAGAAGCGGGGGTGGCGCGGAGGAGGGGCGCAGGGGGACGACCTCGATCGTGGCCTGGAGGGGGCCGCCGACCGGGCGGACGGTGATGCGGAGGCGACCGGTCGGGGCGGACGCCAGGCAGGCGGCGAGGTCGGCCTGGAGGCCGGCCGGGAGGTCCTTGCCGTAGAGGTCGCGGACGCTGGAGGCCAGCCGGGCGAGGTGCTCGGCCAGACCCCGGGTCTGGCCGTCGGTGACGAGGAGCGAGCTGAAGACCCCGGCCGAGGGACGCGGCGTGAGCCGGCTGAGCGCGACCGGGCCGGCCAGCTCGGGCGCCGCGCTGAGGTCGAGGCGGGCGCCGATCGCGGCGAGGAGAGGGGTGGCCTTGATCAGGCACTCGGCGTACTCGGCCTCGGGGTCGGAGTCGGCGACGATGCCGCCGCCCGCGCCGAGCCAGGATCTGCCCGGCGCGAACTCGAAGGTGCGGATGGCCACGTTGAGCTCGAGGCCGGCCAGCGGGGAGCGGAAGCCGATCGCGCCGGTGTAGGCCTCGCGGGGGGCCAGTTCGAGCTCGTCGATGATCTCGAGCGCGCGGACCTTCGGGGCGCCGGTGACGGAGCCGGGCGGGAAGGCGGCGCGGATCAGGTCGCCGTCGGTGACGCCGTCCGCGAGCGTCCCCTCGACGGTGGAGACCAGGTGCCACACCCCGGGGTGGGGCTCGGCGCCGAGCAGGTCGGGGACCGTGACCGTGCCCGGGCGGCAGACGCGGCTGAGGTCGTTGCGGACCAGGTCGACGATCATCACGTTCTCCGACCGGTTCTTGGCCGATCGCTCGAGCTCGGCTAGCTGGGCGGCCGCCTCGGCCGGGTCGCCGCCGCGACGGGCGGTGCCCTTGATCGGCTTGGACGTCACTGTCTGGCCGGCCCGGCGGAGGAACAGCTCGGGCGACAGCGACGCCACGGCGGCGCGCGTTACCCCGGGGGCGCGGGCGGTGGCGGTTGCCGGGACGGCGGAGATGCCGATGAACGCGGCGTAGGGCGGCTGGAGTTCGGCCGCCGCCTGGCAGAAGGCGTCGAGCGGGTCGCCGGCGAACTCGGCCTCGGCCCGCAGGCAGATGTTGGCCTGGAAGATGTCGCCCGCGCGGATGTACTGCACCGCCCGGGCGACCGCTTCCTGGTGGCCGGCCGCGCCCGGGGTCAGCCGGAACGGCGAGAACCGGTAGCCGCCGGCCGGGGCCGGCTCGGCCGCCCGGGCGACCAGGTCGGCGTAGCGGCGTTCGAGCGCCGCCGCCCGGGCGGGCGTGCACAGCGCCTCGAAGAACCACTCCCCCGTCGACCGCTCGCGTACCAGGACGTTGTCGTACCAGCCGAACCACCAGGGGGCCAGCCGGCGCGGCCCGGCCGGGGCGAGCGCCTCGCCGCCCGCGCTGTAGCCCAGGTACCCGATCCAGCCGCCGGCGAAGGCGGCGCCGCCGGCGGGGGCACCGTCGTTGGCGGGGGCACCGTCGTTGGCGGGGGCACCGTCGTTGGCGGGGGCACCGTCGTTGGCGGGGGCACCGTCGTTGGCGGAGGCGCGGTCGCGGGCGACGGGCGGCAGTGGCGGGTCGAAGACGCCTGTTAGCGGGCCGGGCCCGCTGCGCACGTCGGCCGGCTCGGCCGCGACCACGTCGGCGCCGCCCGCCCAGGCGCCGAACAGCGCCACCGGATGGGCGTCGTCGCGCACCAGCCGGAGCGCCTCGACCGGCGCGAGCTCCCACCGCAGCGGGCGACGCACCACCGTGAAATCCGATCGGCCCGACATACCAGCAGGTTAGCCGCGATCTGATGGCCACCGCGTTGGCCCGGCCGACAAATCGGACCCAGCCTCGGCGGTGGTGGCCGGCAGATTCGTGTACCGCTACGCGGCGCTGGCGACGGCGACGCAGTCGCCGAAGCGGCGGAGGCGGCCGGCCTGGACCAGGTCGTCGACGAGCGTGTCGCTCCAGTACCAGGGCCAGGAGAACCAGCGGCACAGCTCCGGCTCGGGGGCGAGGACCGCGGCCCGGACGGCGGCGACGACGAGGTCGGCCAGGGCCTCGACCGGGTCGGACGAGGCGGCGGGCGGGCCCTGATAGGCCTGATCCCAGCGGGACAGTTCGCTGTCGTGCCGGTGACCGTCGGCGTCGGAACCGTCGGCGTCGCCATCGTCGCCGTGGTCGCGGCCCGCGGTCATCGCGACCGACCGGGCGACGATGACGCCGCAGCGCTCGAGCGGTGAGCGCAGCGCCTTCAGCTCCTGGCGCTTGAGGCTGAGCTCGGTCCGCAGGTCCTCGGCGGTGGACGGGCCGACCCGGGCGAGGTGGTCGAGCAGCCGCCGCCAGCCGGGGTCCTCGGCTCGCATCCGTTCCGTCTCGGCCCGGCAGATCGGGTTCAGGAGGGCGGCCGCCTCCGCGCTGACGAGGAGATTCTTGCCCCGGTGGACGGCCACGCAGAGATGACCGCGCTCGGTCAGCGCGCCGAACCAGGGCCACTTGGTCGCGGGCCAGCGGCCGAATCCGGCCGTGCCCGGCCGGTACGGCGGCTCGTGGCACGCCTCGTACAGGCTGGGCAGCGCGCAGTCCGCCGTCCGGGTCAGCAGGGCGCGCTCGCGCAGGAACGCCTCGGCCTCGTCAAGCGAGCCGAGCGCCCGGTCCGCGGTCAGCCGGCACTCGAAGGCCCGGCGCTCGCGCAGCTCCGACAGCGACTCCATCTACCCATGATGACACCGACGGTCGCGGCGGTCCCAGGACGCAGTCGCCGGGCAGAGTGCCCGCCGGTCGGCCGCGTTCGTTAGCGAGGCTTATGGCTTATCTTGGAGGGGATGTCCGCCAACCCGAGCCTCGCATGAGTCCACGAGCATCACAGTGGGTGGCCAGGCACGTTCTGCTCGACGTCACCCCGTTGCGGCGGTCGCGCGATTACCGTGCGCTGATCTCGGGGCTCGGGGTGTCGGTGCTCGGCAACCAGCTGACGACGGTCGCGGTGCCGTTCCAGGTGTACGCGATCACCCGGTCGTCGCTGATGGTCGGGCTGGTCTCGCTCACCCAGCTGTTCCCGCTGATCTTCGGCTCGCTGCTGGGCGGGTCGCTGGTGGACGCGGTCGACCGGCGCAGGCTGCTGCTGATCGTCGAGGGGATCTGCGCGTGCTGCAGCGCCGGGCTCGCGCTGAACGCCGACTTCGGGCCCGCGCTGTGGCCGCTGTTCCTGCTCCCGGCGATCACCGCCTCGCAGAGCGGAATCGACAGCTCGGCCAGGAACGCGATGCTGCCGGGGCTGGTCGGCATGGAGCTGCTGCCCGCCTCCAACGCGATCTTCCAGTCGCTCTTCCAGACCGGCGCGATCGTCGGTCCGGCCGTCGCCGGGCTGCTGCTGGCGGGGGCGGGCGTGCACGTCATCTACTGGATCGACGTCGCCAGCTACCTGGTCGCGATGACCGCCGTGCTGACGATGTCGCCGCAGCCGCCGCCAGCGCCGGGGACGCCGGGGGCCGCCGCCACGCGACCGGGCTGGCGCTCCACCCTCGAGGGCCTGCGGTTCGTGCGCCGGTCGCAGCCGGTGCTCGGCGCCTACGTGATCGACGTCAACGCGATGGTGTTCGGGATGCCCCGGGCGCTGTTCCCGGCGCTGGCGGCGACCGTGTTCGGCGGTGGGGCGACGACGGTGGGGCTGCTCTACGCGGCGCCGGGGGCCGGCGCGCTGGTAGGCGCGCTCACCACCGGCTGGGTCGGCCGGGTTCGCCGCCAGGGGCTCGCGGTTATCTGCGCGGTCCTCGTCTGGGGGGCCGCGATCGCCGGCTTCGGGGTCGCCCACTGGCTGCCGCTGGCGCTGGTGCTGCTCGCGGTCGCGGGCTGGGCCGACGTGCTGTCGGCGGTCTTCCGGAACACGATCATCCAGTTCGCCGGGCCGGACGGGATGCGCGGGCGGCTGATGGGCGTGCAGATGGCGGTGGTCGCGGGCGGGCCGCGGCTGGGCGACCTCGAGGCGGGGGCGGTCGCGACCGCCTTCGGCGACACCGCGTCGGTCGTGTCCGGCGGGCTGGCGTGCATCGTGGGCGCGTTCGCCGTCGCCCGGGCGCTGCCGGGGTTCACCAAGCTGCGCTGGGAGGTGCCGGCGAACGCAGCGGAGGAGGCCGAGGATGGCGGGAATCCCGAGGACGCTGGTGACGCCGGGACGGCCGAGGATGCTGAGATCGGCGTCCAGTCCGACTAGCGGCAAGGCCCCGGACAGAGGCCCGCCCTTCTTGCTGTTATTAGCCACGGGAGGCCGCCTGGAAATTATTGCGCGACGCTTGGCCCCGTTTTCCGGGTCTTTTGTCGCGCAATAGTTCTTGGGAGGAGAACTTTTTGCTGTTATCTGCTCGCGGTCGAGCGGGGGTGGCTAGCGGGGGGTGGGGGCGGGGTGGCTAGCGGGGGGCGGGGGCGGGGACTGGGACTGGGACTGGGACTGGGACGGATACCAGGGTGGCCGTCTCGTCGGGGGTGAGCGTGAGGGCGAACTCGTCGGCGAGGGCGGCCGCGAACTCGGCGTCGGTGAGGACGCGGCGCTCCTTGACGTGGCCGGGGCGGGTGATCGTGTAGGTGCGGCCGATGAGCGAGCGGACCGCGTCCGGGTCGCGGCGGACCAGGATCGGCTGCGTGATGAACCACGAGTCCGGATGGGTGGACGTGTAGTGGTTGGACAGGACCACGTCGATCGGGTGCGCCCGGGCGTCGTCCCAGCGGTGCAGGGTGACCCACTCGCCCGCCTGGTACTCGCGGAGCTTCCAGACCTCGTCGCCGTTCTCCTGGTCGGGGGCGATCTCGTAGATCCAGCCGTCGAGCTCCTGGGGGCCGCCGGAGCGGTACCGGCGCAGCGACAGCGGGCCGGGCGGGGAGTTGCCGAAGCCGGGGTCGGCTAGCCAGACTCCGGTGCCGGACTGGACCCGAAGGGTGAGGTGGGTGCGCCCGCGGGCCGGGCCGCCGTCCGGGCCGACCCGGGCGAGCAGCCGCTCGACCGCGAATCCGAGGCGTTCGAGCACCGCGCCGAACAGCTGCGCCTGCTCGTAGCAGTAGCCGCCGCGGCCGCGGAAGACGATCTTCTCCTGAATCGACTCCAGGTCGACCGCCACCCCGCCGCGCAGGAAGACGTCGAAGTTCTCGAACCGAATCTCACGCAGGTGCGCCCGGTACAGCGCGGTCAGCGTCGCCTCGGTCGCGTCGCGGGGGCCGGTGTAGCCGATCCTGGTCAGGTAGGCCTCGAGGTCGAGCTTGGCGACGGACCAGTCATCCACGGTCCGTTCGGAGGAAAGATTTTCAGTCATTGGCGACGGGGGGCTCGGCCGGGGCGGGCTTGCTGGTGACCATCTTGGCGATCAGCGCGCCGGCGGCCAGGCCGCCGGCCACGAAGCCGACCGCGGCCAGCTTGTCGGGCAGGCTGGGGCCGATCGTGTACTTGCCCGGGCCGGCCGCGGCCAGGGTCAGGGCCAGCGTCAGGTAGAGCGCCGGCAGCTCGACGCCGCTGGTGGTGGCCATCAGGCCGCCCTCCCGGTTGTGGGTGGCGGCCACCGCCATCGCGCCCGCGACCGCCAGCGGGCCGGCCGGGAAGGCCACCCCGGTGACGGTGAGCGCCCCGCCGGCGAGCTCGGTCGCCGCCGCCGCCATCGCCATCTCCCGGCCCGGGGCAAGCCCGTGCTTCTCGAAGACCGAGCCGATCCCGTCGAGGCCCGGGCCGTTGAACTTGCCCCACAGTTTCTGCGAGGCGTGGATGCCCATATAGCCGCCGAGCAGCAGCCTGGCACCGAACAGAGCGGCGTCGCGCATGATGGACCTCCGAGTACATGGCCAATAGGCCTTACCTTTATATCTAGTGCGGTGCAGGGTCGGAAGCGAGGGGTCGAAGGCGGGGTCGGTAGCGCCATCGTGTATGAGTGCTTCTACCTATTCTGACTGCGGAGTTGGCTCTCGGTATGACGCTCGGTCGCGCTAGGTGATATCTCTGAACGAACGGGCCATCAGGGCCGTTACCAGGCTCGGCTCAAGTACGTCGATGCGGCGGTGATGGGTGCAGTGACTGGACGCGCTCCGCAAGATGAGGTCACCGACTTCGTCGGCCGGCAGAGCGAGCTGGCGCAGATCGCCGCCATGCTCGAGCGCGGCCGGCTGGTGACCGTGGTCGGGCCGGGCGGCGTCGGCAAGACCCGGGTGTCGCTGGTCGCGGCGGCCCGGGCGGCCGGGAACTACCCGGACGGCGTGTGGATCGTCGAGCAGTCCGGCCTGCGCGACCCGCTGCTGCTGCCCAACACGGTCGCGAGCGTGCTCGGCCTGCCCGAGCAGGATGCGCGGTCCGCCCTCGACGCGGTGCTCGAGTACCTGCGGGACAAGCGGCTGCTGCTGATCCTCGACACCTGCGAGCACCTGCTCGACGCGTGCGCCGACCTGATCCAGGCGATCTTGCCCGAGGCCCCCGGCGTGACCGTGCTCGCGACCAGCAGGCAGCCGCTCGACACCCTGGGCGAGCAGAACTTCGCGATCCAGCCGCTGCCGGTGCCCGACTCGGACACGGTCCGGCTTGACCGCGGCGACGCGGTCGAGCTGTTCGCGCTGCGGGCCGCCGCGGCGGTGCCCGATTTCACGGTGACCGCGGACAACGCGGCCGACGTGGTCGGCCTGTGCCGCCGCCTCGACGGCATACCGCTCGCGATCGAGCTGGCGGCGGTGCAGCTGCGCGGCCTCGCCCTCGGCGAGCTCACCAAGCGGCTCGACCACCGGTTCGCGGTGCTCACCGGCGGACGGCCGGGGGCGCTGGAACGGCATCAGACGCTGCAGACCGCGATCGAGTGGTCGCACGGCCTGTGCTCGCTGCCCGAGCGGCGGCTGTGGATGCGGCTGTCGGTCTTCGCCGGCAGCTTCAGCCTGGCGGCGGCCGAGGAGGTCTGCGCCGAGGTCGAGCTCGAGCGCGGCGACGTCGTCAACGCGCTGATCGAGCTGGTCGACAAGTCGGTCGTGCTGCGGGAGGGCTCGCGCTACCGGATGCTCGACACGCTGCGCGAGTTCGGGGCCGAGCGGCTGGCCGAGTCGGGCGAGGAGGCGGCGTGCCGGGCCCGGCACATCGGGCGGTACCTGTCGAAGGCGCGGTACTTCGGCGCCCACTTCGCCGACGACGACCAGATGGACCGGTACCACGAGCTGCGCGAGACGCACGCCAACGTCCGGGCGGCGCTCGAGTACGCGCTCGGCGACCCGGCCGTCTCGGCCGTGCCGGCCGGGATTTCCGGGGGGTCAGGTCCTGCCGGTCCCGCCGGTCCCTCCGTGGGCTCCGAGATTTCCGGGGCCGACGGCCCGGGGGCCGTCGGCTCGGGGCTGGCGGGCGGACGTGGAGGCAACGGCGAGACGGACTCGCGCCAGGCGACCGACCGGTGGCGGTCCGGGCTCGAGATGGCCTGCGCGCTGTACGGGTACTGGCAGATCTCGGGGCTGCTGGGCGAGGGCGGGTACTGGTTGACGAAGGCGCTCGAGCGATTCCCCGAGGCCGGCTGGGAACGGGCGCTGGCGCTGGTCAACCGGGGGTTCGTGCGGTCCTTCCACGGCGATATCACCGGCGCGCTGGCGGACTGCGAGGAGGGCACCGAGATCGGCCTCGCGATCGGCGACGACGCGATCGTCGCCCGCGGCTACCAGCACATGCACCTGACGCTCACCTTCCTCGGGCAACACGAGCGGGCGCTGCAGGTCGGGGCCGAGGCGCGGGACCGGCTGCGGGCCTGCGGCGACCGGGCGGGCGAGGTCATCTTCATGGGCCAGCAGGGGCACCTGCACCACCTCGCCGGACGGCCCCTGCAGTCGGTCGCCACCTGCGAAGAGGGCCTGGCGATGCTCGGCCCGGGCGACGGCGAGCAGTGGCTGCGGAGCTACCTGTACCTGATCTACGGTCTCGCGCTGTACCAGATGCCGGGCCGCGAGGCCGCGTGCGAGGACGTGGTCCGCCAGGGGCTGCTGGGCAAGTCGATGCTGGGCGACATCGTCGGCATGGCGTACGCGCTCGACATCCTCGGCTGGGTGTCGCTGAAGGTCGGGCTGCCGGAACGGGCCGCCTGGCTGCTCGGCACCGCCGCTCCGCTGTGGGACCGGTGCGGCGCGCCGTTCAGCGGGACCGCGATCATGGAGCAGTTCCACCTGGACGCGGAGCGGGACGCGGCGGCGGCGATGGGCGCCGAGCGGTACGCCGCGGTGCACGGGACCGGGGTCGCGTACATGAAGGGGCAGCTGAACGACGTCGCGCGGGGCGCTTCGTTCCAGGTTCAGGTCCCGTAGCACGTTCACGTCGGCACCACGCGTCGCTCGGGTCACTTTGGCCGGGGCTGGCCGGCGTTCGGACGTGAGCGTGTGGTGTTCGGGTCGCGGGGTGCCCTCGCCGGCACACGATGACGTCCGACGTGCCGAAACGGCGCCCCCAACTGAACACGATGACGGCGGCCAATGCTTCGTTTCCGCAATGGAGCCTCGCCGGTTCAGCGGCTGTAATCGGTGACTAGCCTGCGGTCGGGAGCTCGCGGCCGCCGCTGGCCCGCCAGTCAGAGATGCGGACGAGCGATTCCATGTAGGCGAGGACGAAGGGACCGTAGCGGTCGCGCAGGCCGAGCACGGTTTGCGTCCACGAGCGGTCGCCGTTTAGTCGGAACTGGTCGAGGTCGACGGTAAGCGTGGTGGCGGGCTGGCCGAGCATCGCCGGGACGGCGGACGTCGCGCCCTGCCGCAGGCCGCGGATGACGTTGTCTGACGGCTGGCTTTCCGGCGGGGCTGCGGGGTCGTACCGCTCGCGGACCTGGACGCGGAGCTTGCCGTGGTGGGCCAGGACCAAGTATCTGGTGAGGTCGGGGGCCGGGGATTCCGCTAGCAGCGCGGCCAGCGGGCCGTCGATCAGGAGCAGCGAGGCGAGCTCGTGGCGGAAGGCAACGCCGTCGGCGAACAGCAGCGCGCCGTTCCCGCCCGACTTGGCCCAGGGGCGTCCGGCCTCGATCCTGGCCTGCTCCTCTTCATCGGCTTCATCGGCCAGAGCGCAGATCGCGTCCTGCCAGATCTCGTGCGCCTTGCCGAGGTCGTGCAGGTAGCCGGCGACGACGACGCTGCGAGCGGCCTCAGGCGGGATCCTCGGGGCGAGGACGGCGAGCAGCGCCGCCGCCTGATCGCGGACCTGTTCGCTGTGCTGGTCGAGCGATTGCCAGCGCCGGGGCTCGGCCTCGTCGGGGCCGTCCTCCGCGTCAACCAGCGCCTCGACTGTGAGCGCAACGTCAGCGGCCAACCCAGTGCCAGCCGCCACCGCCGCCTCGGCGGCCGCGAGGGCGACGTGCGCCTGCCACTCCTCGGGCGCCAGCAGCTCGGGGCTGTCCGGCACGGGGCCCCGCGCCGACGGATCGAAGCCGGTTTCCACGTCATAGCCGCCGTCGGCGGCGCTGACCAGCAGCACCTCGCCGGGCCTAGGCCGGGAGTGCGGCTGCTCGGTGACCCGCGTCCAGCCGTCCGCCGACCGGTCGAACCGCCAGACGGCGCGGTCCCGCGCGAGCGCGACGATCTCGCCGACCGGGACGCGGCAACGGTACTCGGCAACGGGAACCCGGATCTCGAGGCCGGGCGCGCCATCGTCGCCCGGCGTCCACGTCGCCCAGGCGACTTCGGCGTCCAGGTCTTCGGCGTCTCGCACGTAGGGGGCGATGTCCACGTCGACGCCGGACGGATCGGGCGAGGTGTCGAAGAGGCCGTCAAGGTCAGCCCGACGGATCACCGTGATCTGGCCTCGGCTGTGCGGGACATCGCGGGCCGTCAGGTCTTCGACGGTCAGCTGGTCGCCTTCGAGCTGGCCCAACTCGCTCAAGGTCGCGTTGATGTCCTGCCGCTCATAGGGGAATGGGTCCGACGGCGAGACCCACCAGACCTCGGCGTCGGCATTGAGCAGGCCGCTGCGGTTGCAAAGGCCGACTCGCTGGGTGAGCGACGGCCACGGTGCGGCCTCGGTCACCAGCACGGTGGCGTCCAGGTCGAGGCCCGCCTCGACGACCTGGGTGGTGACGACGATCCGGCCGCCGGGCTCACCGGGCTCGCCGAGGACGGCGGCCAGCCGCTCAGCGCGCTCAATGCCGCGAAACTGAGCGTGCAGCAGCGAGCAGTTCCCGACGTCGGCCCGCAGATGCCGATAGAGGCGCTGGGCGGCGCCGACCGTGTTCATCACGACGAGGGTGAGCCCGCCCAGCCGGTGGCGCTCCAGCGCAGCGGCCGCTATCGCCTGGTAGTCACCCGGGTCGGCGGGCAGACGTCGCACCGCGCGGAGAGCAGCCAGACGGATGGCGAGCGCCTCGGACCGTTCGAGATCAGAAATTTGAATTAGCTTCTCGGTGGCCGGATTATCCGGGGTGCTGAGCAGCTCGCCCGGGGGCGTCGCGGACAGGCAGGTCAGGCCGAACGGCTCGGCGGTGCCGATTCTCGCCGCGAAACCGGCCAGCTGGCGCATCGTCGTGGTCGCCTGGGGCGAAAGCCGCGGCTCGTCGATGAGCCAGTGCGCGCCGTTGGTGACTAGGGCGAAGTCGATCGGGGCGATCGCCCGGCTCACATCGACCGCCCGCACCAGCGCCTTCGGGACGAGTACGTCTGACGTCCCGATAACGATCGCGGGCTTATGCAGGTCGTCGCGCCACTCCCCTTCGGTCTCCCAGCGGGCGCCCATCGAGACGTGGAGTGTCACCTCCTCGGTGAGCCCTAGGTTCGCGAGCCACCGGCGCACGTGGCCCGCGAACGGCTCGGTCAGCGACCGCTGGGGCAGCGCGTAGATCAGCCGGCGCGGAGTGCCGGCCGGATCCGGGCCGTACAGCCGCCGCCACAGCCAGGCCAGGATCACCCCGGACTTGCCGGCTCCGGATGGCGCCTGGACGACGGCCGGCAGGCCGTCGTGCGCGATCCGCGCCTGATAGCCGTACGGCTGGTGTCCGGTGGCCTCGCTGAACAACGCTGCAAATGTCTTCACTTGACCCCGGCTGCCCTTCAGGTCGCGACGCATCGCCGCCCGTACACGATCCCGAGCATGGTCCCGGGATCAGTGTCGGAGGCGAACTCCGCCAGCGACTGCCACTCCTCGACGCGATCGTGCAGCTCAGATGGCTTGACAAGCGCTCCCATCGCACGATCGCAATATGTAACTC
>Ga0302235_10001410_pt1 | contig 18057 bp, 17 predicted proteins | sample II_Palsa_N3_3_FD_193577 | JGI IMG/M metagenome (GOLD analysis project Ga0302235, IMG submission 193577) | Peat permafrost microbial communities from Stordalen Mire near Abisko, Sweden - II_Palsa_N3_3 | ecosystem: Environmental > Terrestrial > Soil > Palsa > Peat permafrost | place: Sweden... | reverse complement strand
GCCGGTTCCCATCCGCTGGCGCCGGCTGGCACCGGGGAAGTGATGCCAGCAGGGAGCGGCGGATGGGAACCGGCTACAGGATTCCGGGGAGCACCTCCTCGGCAGCCTCGGCAAACGAGTCCTCCTGCGCAGCGAGGTAGGTCTCCCACGCTTGCGTGTCCCAGATCTCCAGGCGGGTGTTCGCACCGATCACCACGCAGTCCCGCTGCAGCCCGGCGTAGGCGCGCAGCGCGGCTGGAACGGTGATCCGGCCTTGCTTGTCGGGAACCTCGTCGGAGGCGCTGGCGAAGAAGACCCGGCTGTTGTCCCTGACCGACTTAGCCGTCACCGGCACGGTGCGCAGCGCCTCGGTGATGCGGGCGAACTCCTCCTGCGGGAAGACGAACAGGCAGCGCTCCTGTCCCTTGGTGATCACCACTCCCCCAGCGAGCTCTTCTCGGTACTTGGCGGGCAGGAACAACCGGCCCTTCTCGTCCAGCCGGGGGGCATGAGTACCGAGGAACACAGGTGCTCACCTCCCACCGCCTACATCCTCCACTGCGCTCCACTGTACCCCACATCTCCCCACCGTCAACGTTCAAACCGCGGTGATTGAGCCATCTTCCCCACTGAAGGGGCAGGTAGAGAAGGTGGAGCGAGGTGGAGCGGGCCGTGGGGCGAAGCGGAGCGGGGAGGGCCGGAAGCGCTGGGACCGCGACCGGGTCACCCGGCAGATGGCCGGTTATGCCCAAAGATGCCGTGTCTGACGGAGAAGCTCGCCAGCGTCGCGCGTTCGGCGGAGAAAGACGTACTGTAGCGGTACGGCGGCTAGACCGGGGCAATAGGTGACGGGATGCCCGGTTGGCTGGTGGTGCGCGCCAGCGCCTTCGAGGAGGCCATGTGGTACTGGATACCGGCAGGCAGATGGGGAGCCCGATCGATGATCTAGTGCCCGCCGCGCGCCGGATCGGCAAGGCCATCGAGGCGGTGATCGAGGGCAAGCCGGACGCGATCCAGCTCACCCTGGCCGTGCTGCTCGCCGAAGGGCACCTGCTCATCGAGGATGTGCCGGGCGTAGGCAAGACCATGCTCGCCAAGGCCCTGGCCAGGGCCATCGACGGCACCGTGCGCCGAGTCCAGTTCACGCCGGACCTGCTGCCGAGCGACATCACCGGCGTCAGCGCCTACAACCAGGAAAGGCGCGATTTCGAGTTCAAGCCGGGACCGGTATTCGCCAACATCGTGCTCGGCGACGAAATCAACCGGGCCTCGCCAAAGACTCAGTCCGCGCTGCTCGAATGCATGGAAGAACGTCAGGTCACCGTGGACGGCACCACGTATGCCCTGCAGGCGCCCTTCATGGTGATCGCGACCCAGAACCCGGTGGAGATGGAAGGCACGTACCCGCTCCCCGAGGCGCAGCGGGACCGGTTTACCGCACGTATCTCGCTGGGCTACCCGCTGCCCGCCGCGGAGCGGGAAATGCTCGACAACCACGGCTCCAGGTCACCCCTTGACCAGCTCAGCCCGGTGGCGCGGGCCAGCGACGTGCAGGAACTGGTGATGGCCGTGCGCGGGGTCCTGGTGTCCGATCAGGTCAAGGACTACATCATCAGCCTAGCCAACGCGACGAGGACCTCCCCTGAGCTGCGGCTCGGCGCGTCACCGCGCGCGACGCTGCACCTGCTGCGGGCCAGCCGGGCCTGGGCGGCCCTGGACGGGCGGGACTACGTGATCCCCGACGACGTGCAGCGCCTGGCCCGGCCGGTGCTGGCGCACCGGCTGCTGCCCACGGCCGAGGCCATCGTCGAGCGGCACCTGCCCGAGCAAGTCGTGGACAGGATCGTCGCGCAGTTGCCGCTACCCAGACGATGAGCCACTGAGCAGCCCCCGGGCACGCCAGTAACAAGCCAGTAAGGAGACCGATGCGGGCGCTATTGGCCTCGCTGACCACGCGGGGCCGGTCGTTTATGGCTGCGGGCGGCGCGGCCATGGTGTGCGGCCTGGCGATACCGGAGCCGGATCTGATCCGGGTGGGGGCGCTGCTTATCATTCTGCCGCTGGTCTCCGCGCTGATCGCCGGCAGATCCCGGTACCGCCTGTCGTGCAGTCGCAGGCTCGACCCGCCGCGAGTACCGGCCGGCCAGTTCACGGTGGTGACGGCGCGGGTCGAGAACGTCTCGCGGCTGCGCACGGGCGTGCTGCTGGCCGAGGATGTCACCCCGTACTCGCTCGGCAGCAGGCCCAGGTTCGTGCTCGACGAGATCGAGCCCGCGGGGCACCGGGAGCTCAGCTACCAGATCCAGACGGACACCCGCGGCAAGTTCACGATCGGACCACTGCGGGTGCGAGTCGCCGACGCGTTCGGGCTGGTGGAGATCAGCCGTTCGTTCAGCACCACGAGCACGCTCGTGGTCACGCCGAGAATCTTCGCGCTGCCGCGGGCGACGGCAGCGAGCAGCTGGCTCGGCGAGGGCGACGGCGGGATGCGGACGATATCGGCCATCGGCGAAGACGACGCGGCACCGCGGCTGTACCAGGACGGAGACGGGCTGCGCCGGGTGCACTGGAAATCGACGGCGAGATACGGCGAGCTGATGGTCAGGCGCGAGGAACACCAGTGGCGCAACAGCGCCTCGCTCTTCCTCGACACCCGCCGCTGCGCGCACGCGGGCAGCGGGCCCTCGGCGACGTTCGAGTTCGCCGTCAGCGCGGCCGCCTCGATCGGCGCGCATCTGTCCGGCGAGGGGTTCCGGGCCAGGCTCATCACCGAGTCCGGCGAGATCGCGCCGCGCGGCAACTTCACCGACACCCTGCTCGACATGCTGGCGGTCATCAGGCCGTCCAGCCACGTCAGCCTGCGGTCAGGGACGTCCGCGCTCGCCAGCGCGGGCGGCCAGCTGATCGCCGTGGTCGGGCGGCTCTCCGCCGACGACGCCAGCCAGCTGGCCGCGAGCAGGCGCGGGAACGCTCCCGCGATGGCCCTGCTGCTGGCCGTCTCGGCGTGGACAACCGACTCGGTTCCGCAGGACACGACCCGGACGGCGGAAGTCCTGGCGGCGGCCGGCTGGCGGGTCGCCGTGGTGACGCCGAGCACGCCGCTGGCTTCGGCCTGGCAGAAGCTGCACCGGCCCGCCGACCGGCCGCTGCCCATCGGGGGTTTCGGTAGCGACCGGGATCCGGGAGGTGACTCCAGTTGACGCTGAACCGCAGGATGACGGTGACCGCGGCGGTCGCGGTGGTATCCACCTCGACCGTCTTGTACCCGATATTCACCGGCTCGCTGTGGTTCGCCGCCTCGATCGGCGCCGTCGTCACCGTGGCCGCCGTCGGAGCCCTGACCAGGCTGCGGTCCCTGCCGGTGCCGGTCTGCCTGGCCGCAGGCGTGGCTGGCCTGCTGCTCTACCTGAACCTGGTGTTCGAGGCCCGTCATTCGCTCCTGTTCGTAATCCCGACTCCGGCCTCGGTCAGCAGCCTGTGGCGCCTGGCCGGTACCGGGTTCAATGACTCCAGGCGGTACGCGCCGCCGGTGCCGAACCTACCTGGCCTGCTGCTCCTGACGGTGGCGGGAGTCGGCATCACGGCGGTGCTGACCGACCTGATCGCGGTCCGGCTGCGGTCCACGGCGCTGGCCGGGCTGCCGCTGCTCGTGCTGTTCACGGTGCCGGTGATGGTGAGCGCGCCGCACAGCCAGCTGGTCACGGGCCTGGTGTTCTGCCTGGGCGGGGCCGGGTACCTGGCCATGCTGAGCGCGGACGGGCGGGAACGGATACGAGTCTGGGGACGGCTGGTATCGCTGTGGCGCGGGTCCGGTGGCACGGCGAGCCAGATCCGCGGGCCGGACACCCGGGTGCTGGCGGCGGCGGGACGGCGGGTCGGGCTCGCGTCGATCGTGCTCGCGCTGTGCACCCCGCTACTGCTGCCCGGCCTGCACCCGAGCAAGCTCTTTTCCTCAGGTCCGGGCATCGGCGGCACCGGCACGGGCACCGGCGCCCTCGCCCTGCCCAGTGCCTTGGGCCAGGCCGTCAACCAGCTTCGCGACACTCACCCGAGCGTGGAGTTCACCTACACGACGACCGCGTCGGCCAGCATGCAGAGCAGCGACGCGCAGTACTTCAGGCAGTACGTGTTCGATACCCTGGCCGACGGCATCGGCTGGGAGGTGACCGACTACGCAGACGGCGCGGGGCCGGCTGGGTCGATGCCCCAGCCGCAGGGGCTGTCGGATGTGTCGTCGCCTCCGCAGGTGAAGACGGTCGTCACCGCGAGCAAGGGCTTTTCTACGGTCGGCTCCCAGCCGACCTTCTTGCCGCTGGCCTATCCGGCCACTCAGTTTCACGGGCCGGGAAGCTGGCTGGCCGACACCGATCTCATGGTGTATTCCCCGCATAGCTCCATCGCCGGCCAGAGCTACTCCGAGGTGAGCCTGGATGTGGATCCGACCACGCAGCAGCTAGCACAACTCGGCAAGCCGGCCAGCCCGCCGAGCCTGGCACCGTACCTGCAGCTTCCCTCGTCATATCAGACATCGGCCCTGAAGAAGCTGGCGCAGAAGTACGCGGGCGGCCAGGACACCGAGATCGGCGAGGTGGACGCACTAGCGAACTGGCTGTCGGGACCGCAGTTCACCTACAACCTCGGCGCCGCGCCGTTCGACAGCGCCGACGGCTTGCAGTCGTTCCTGACCAAGAGCAAAACGGGCTTTTGCGTGCAGTCCGCGTATGCGATGACCGTGCTGTCCCGATTGCTCGGCATCCCCGCCAGGTTCGTGGTCGGCTACACATCAGGCACCCGGACGAAAAACGGCACGTACCGGGTCATGAACACCGATGCGCACGCGTGGACAGAGGTGTACTTCCCGGCCTTCGGATGGCTCCGGTTCGAACCCACGCCCAGCGGCCAGGGCACCGCGCATGCCACGAACTATATGGGCAACGCGACGGGGACTGGCCAGATCAGCCCCGATCCGGTCATCAGCGCGACCGGGGCGGCCGGCCAGCAGAGTGCGAGCCGGCCACCGAGCCAGCTCGGAAGATCGCGCGGTCAGCCCGGCGTCACGGGACCGGCCAGCGGTGCGCCTGGCCGGTCGGCGGGGACGCCGTGGGCAGCGGTGGCCCTGGCCGTCATCGCGGCGATCGTGCTGGCCGGGGCGGTCATCACGATGATCGCGCCGCCCGCGCTGCGGACCCTGCCCTCGGCCGCCACCACCCCCACAAGCCCCGCCCGGCGCCGCAAACCCGTCACCGGCACCTCCATCACCCTCGCCGCAGCCGCAGCCGCGCTGGTCGCGCTGGTCCTGTTCCGGCTGCTCTCCCGCACCTCCGGCCTCAACCTGGGCGCCGGCTGGGCCGACATCGGAATCGCCTTCGGCATCGCCGCGGCGGTCGCGCTGACCGGACCGTCCATCGCCCGGATCGCGCTGCGCCGCTGGCGGTGGACCCGGGGCGGCGACGACACCGGCCGCGCCCACGCCGCCTGGCGTGAATTCCACGACGACCTCACCGACTACGGCATCACCTGCCCGGCCAGCGAACCCCCGCGGACCCTGGCCGCACGGGTCACCGCCGGACTCAGCGACCCGGCCAGCCAGGCCATCCGCAGGCTCGCCCTCGCCGAGGAACGCGCCCGCTACGCCGCCAGCCCATCCGGATCAGACACGCTGCGCCAGGACGGCGCCACCGCCCGCCGCGCCCTGGCCGCGACCGCCGGAGCCAGCACCCGCTGGCGAGCCCGGATCTTCCCCGCCTCCATCATGACCGCCCTCGCCGACGCCTCCACCCGCCTCCCCGACCGCCTCGCCACCCGCCTGACCCGCCGGCGAACCCGCCGCCACCCCGCCCGCTAGCACGCGCCGTACCGGTGCTGGGTCGTGCCCGGTGATCACGAACGCGGCAGGTCGAGGATGATGGTGACGGGGCCGTCGCCCAGGAGGGCGACCTTCATGTTCGCGCCGAAGACGCCGGTTTCGACGCGGGCACCGAGATCCCGGAGGGCCGAGACCACGGCGCCGACGAGGGGCTCGGCGACCGGCCCGGGTGCGGCGGCCGACCAGGACGGGCGGCGTCCCTTGGCCAGGTCCGCGTAGAGAGTGAACTGGCTGATCACCAAGAGCGGCGCGGCGACGTCAGAACAGGATTTCTCTCCTTCGAGGATCCGCAGGCCCCACAGCCTGGCCGCGAGCTTGGCGGCCTGCTCCCGGGTGTCGTCGTGGGTGATGCCGACCAGGACGAGCAGCCCCGGTTCCTCGATCGCCCCGACGACCTTCCCGTCCACGGTCACGCTGGCCTGGCTCACCCGCTGTACGACCGCCCGCATAGCACGGCAGGCTACCGCGCCGTGCTAAGTACCGGGAGGACTCGCCCGGTCCGGGGCGGCCCGCAGTCCTACATCCTGCGGTCACCCTCCTGCCGACGGCGCCAGCGTTCTTCCATCCGCTCCATCAGCCGGGCCCTCCTGGTCAGTGCCGCGCCGCTGCGCTCGCCGGGTCCCGCAGACCTGGCGAGCTTGGCCTTGGCGCGCGCAGGCCGCACCCTGGCGGCATGACGCCGCCAGGTGATCAGCACCCAGACCAGCGAGAGCAGCACGATCGCCGCACCGGCCGCCTCCAGGTACACGTGACGGGTCACTATCCCCGCGGCCAGCAGCCCGGCACCTACCAACACACCGACGAAGCCCTGCACCAGCTTGCGCTTATAGTGCACACGCGGATCGCTGAGGCGCACCAGACGCCCGAACTTCGGATCCTCCCTATAGAGCGCTTGCTCGATCTGCTCTAGCTGGCGCTGCTCATGTTCAGAGAGCGGCACGACGCCTCCCATAAAAAACCCTTGCGCCCGGCACGTGTGCGGTGACCGTTCACCTCACATACCCGGTTCAATTTCCAGAATACGAGCGTTGACACGCCCCGTGGAAGGGCGCATCCCCTAGCTGGTCAGAAAGCTCCCTGCGCTGGACGGTCATCCTCCTCCACCAGGACGGCCGGGCGGACCGCACTTGAGCCGAATCGGCTGGCGATCTTATCGACCGCCTGCTCCGCTTCCCGCCAGCCGACAGGCCGATCATCGAGCGCTAGCTGGGCATTTGCGCTGGTCGCAGGGGTAAGGCCGGACACCCGGACGCCGACAAGCCGCAGCCGCGCACCACGGTCGAGACCGGCCGACTGATACAGCGAGCACGCTGTGGCATAAATCTCATGGGCCACGTCAGTCGGATAGGCGAGAGTGCGGGCTCTTGTCATCGTCTTGAAACTAGCGAGCCGGATCTTTACGGAGACCGTCCGTGCCACGCACCCGCTGGCTCGCAGGCTGTGCGCCGTCCGCCCGGAAAGCCTGAGCAGTTCGCGCTTGATCCGCTCCGGGTCCTCGATGTCCGCGGCGAATGTCTCCTCGGCGCCGATGCTCTTCTCCGCCACGTGCGGCGTGACCCGGCGCTCGTCCCGGCCCCAGGCCAGCGCGGCCAGGTGCGAACCCTGCGCGACACCGAGCTCATGCTGCAAGCTGGCCACCGGGGTGTGCGCGATGTCGGCTACGGTCCGAAGACCCAGCCGGGCCAGCCCTTCGGAGGTCCGTTCCCCGACCCCCCATAGCGCGGCGACCGGCAGCGGATGCAGGAAGCCGAGCACACCCTCGCGCGGGACCACGAGAAGCCCGTCCGGCTTGCAGCGGGCCGATGCGATCTTGGCCACGAACTTGGTCGGCGCGACCCCGACGGAGCAGGTGATGCCCTGCTGCCCGGCGACCTCAGAACGGATATGCCTGGCGATCCGGGCGGGTGACCCGAGCCGCCGCAGCGCGCCGGAGACGTTGAGGAAGGCCTCGTCGAGCGCCAGCGGCTCCACCTCCGGCGTGACGGTGCCGAAGATCGCCATGACTTCCTTCGACACGGCGGCGTACAGCCGGTGCCTGGGCGCGACAAAAACGGCCCGCGGGCACATCCGCGCCGCCCGGCCCACCGGCATCGCCGAACGCACCCCGAACGTCCGGGCCTGATAGGAGGCGGACAGCACCACGCCCCGGCCGCCGGTCCCGCCCACGATGACCGGCCGGCCCGCGAGCTCGGGCCGGTCCCTGATCTCGACGCTAGCGTAGAAGGCGTCCATGTCCACGTGCAGGATGTGGCAGCCCGTGTCGTCAGGTGCGGGGTGGCTTGGGGGGGCGGCGCCCATGGCGGTCAGCGGTGACCGAGCACGTGCAGCTGAGCGGCGATGTCGCGCAGCGGCGGTGCTGCCGCGGCGGCCTCCTCGAGTGCGCGCAGCGCATCGGCCGCGCCCGCATCGCCATCAAGCAGGGCGCCTGGTACCAGCCCGGCGAAGATCCGCAGCCCGTGCGCCTGTCCTGCCCGCAACCCCGCTCCGTCGATCAACGCGATCAGCTCGATCAGCGTGAACCGCCGGGGAGGACCGGCCTGGCCGTCGGCGCCGAGCAGCTGCCGGGCTTCGGCGAAGCGGCCAGCCAGCGCCTGGTGCAATACCGCGGCCACCGCGTTGGACGCGAGTACGCTCACGGTGGCGGACGGCCGGAGCACCGCGGCGATCGCGGTCATCGCGTCGGCCGGGGAATCGACGTACTCGAGCACGTTGTGGCAGATAACAAGGTCCGCTGCCTTGGTGCCCACGACGCTGTCCAGGCTGGCCGCCTCACCTTGGACCGCGGTCAGCCGGGCGCCCGCCTCGGCGGCCCGCCGCTGCGCCGCGGCGAGCGCGTCCGGGCTCGGGTCAACGACCGTGACGTTGTGCCCGAGGGCGGCGAACGGGACCGCCAGCCCGCCGGTTCCCCCGCCGACGTCGACAATGTCCAGCACCTGCCTGCCAGTTTCCGCCGTCCGGGCGGATACGACGTCGCGCAGGACATTCCAGACCATACCCGCCACGCCAGCCTCCTTGTCCGAGTCCAATGTAGTGCCGACCGCCGACATTCTGCCGGCCTGCTCGCCGTTACTTTACGTATCATCCCGGTCACTGGATGAACTGACACGGCCGGGCCTACGTTATACAGACCGTGCAGAACTCACAGACTCTTATTTACGCCACCTCGTCCCAATTCCAGCGCGGCTGCAGCGAGCCACCGTATGCTCTTCGCCATGGCTGAGCACCTTGAGTTCCCGCGCCCGTGGCGGCTGATGCTGACCGCAGGATGGAACTTGGCCGAATCCCTCGGCCTGCCCGTGGCTGGGTACTTCGTCGGCGCGCAGCTGGGCGGCCGGGACGCGGGCATGGTGGCCGCGACCGTGGTCGTATGGCTCACCGTCATCGGCCGCAAGGTCGTGACCCGCAGCGTGCCCGGCCTGCTCACGATCTCGGCCCTGGTGCTCACCCTGCAGACGGGCGTGGTGATCGCGACCGGCAGCATGCTGTTCTTCCTGCTCCAGTTCCCGCTGGCCAACCTGGGCCTGTGCGTCCTGTTCGCACGGACCGCGCCTACCCGCAAGCCGCTGGTGGCCCAGCTGGCCGCCGAGGTGGTGGCGCTGCGTCAGCCATCCGCCCATCACGCCGGACTGCACCGGTTCTTCCAGGGAGCCACCTGGCTGTGGGCCGGGATCTTCGCGGTGTCGACCGTGGGCCTGGGAGTCCTGATGGCCTGCGAGCCGGTCAAGGTGTTCCTGCTGCTCACCACCGCCGTCACCATAGGCGGCACGGCGGCGGGCACGGTCGCGTCCGCGTTCTGGTTCTTCCGGGTCCTGCACCGCTTCGGCCTTCGGGTCCGCTTCGCCCAGCCGTAGCCCTGGCCGTCAGATCTGAAGGGACGGCTTGAGCCCGGCGATACGGGCGAGAAGTCCGTTCACGAACGCGGGCGAGGCGTCGGTGGACAGGTCGCGGGCGAGCAGGACCGCCTCGCTGATCGCGACGCCGTCCGGCACGTCCGGTGCCCAGAGCAGCTCGTAGACGCCGATCCGCAGCACGTTCCGGTCCACGGCGGGCATCCGGTCCATGGTCCAGCCCTCGGCATACTCCGAGATCAGTTCGTCGATCCGGGCCGAATGCACGGTCACGCCGCGGACCAGGTCCGCGGCGTAGGCAGGTACCGGCGGACTACCCATCGTGATGCGCTCGGCCAGCAGCTCAAGAACGGGCGAGCCGCGCAGTTCGGCCTCGAAAAGCACGTCGAGGGCCCGCTTGCGCGCCTTGCTACGCGCAGGCGGCATGCGCGAGCCAGACAGAGGCGAGCGGGGTAAAAACTCTCATCAGGCGCGGCCGAGGTACTGGCCGGTCCTCGTGTCGACCTTGATCTTCTCCCCGGTCGAGATGAACAGCGGCACCTGGACGGTGGCGCCGGTCTCGAGGGTGGCCGGCTTGGTCCCGCCGGTCGAGCGGTCGCCCTGGATGCCGGGATCGGTCTGGCTGATGGTGAGCTCAACCGCGGCGGGCAGGTCCACGTACAGCGGCGTGCCGTCGTTGAACGCCACGGTGACGGTCTGCTCCTCGAGCAGGTAGTTCGAGGCGTCCCCCACCACCGCAGCGGGAATGCGCGGCTGCTCGTAGTCCTGGGTATCCATGAAGACAAAGTCCGGGCCCTCGCGGTACAGGTACTGCATTTCCCGCCGGTCGACGTTGGCCACGTCCACCTTGACGCCGGCGTTGAAGGTCCGGTCGACGACCTTGCCCGACATGACGTTCTTCAGCTTGGTGCGCACGAAGGCGGGCCCCTTACCCGGCTTGACGTGCTGGAACTCGACAACAGTCCACAGGTTGCCGTCAAGGTTCAGCGTGATGCCGTTCTTCAGGTCGTTCGTGGTGGCCACGTTTGCGTCTCCAAGCACACGTTAAAGGACGAGAAGTTCTCTCGTAGTAGTCGTAAGGAGGCCCGTCCCGCCGGACCCGCCGACCCCCACGACAAGAACGTCCTCGATCCGGACGCCGCCCCTGCCGGGCAGGTAAACACCAGGCTCGACCGTGACTGGGACCCGGCTGGCAAGCTTACCCGTACTGGAGTACCCGATCATCGGGGCCTCGTGCACCTCGAGCCCGACGCCGTGCCCGAGGCCGTGGCCGAAGTGGTCGCCGTGCCCGGCGTCGCGGATCAGGTCGCGCGCGGCGGCGTCCACGTCCCCGACGTCGGCGCCCGGCCGGGCGGCCTCGAGGCCGGATCGCTGCGCGGCCGCGACCAGCTCGTAGATCTCCCGCTGCCACCCGGCGGGCTCGCCGAGCGCGACCGTCCTGGTCATGTCCGCGTGGTACCCGCCGTACCGGGCGCCGAAGTCCATCGTGATCAGGTCACCGCGGCGCATCGGCCGGTCGGCCGGAACGTGATGCGGGATGGCGCCGTTCGGCCCGCTGGCCACGATGGTCTCGAAAGCCGCCCCTTCCGCGCCAAGCTCGGTCATCCGCCGGTCCAGCGCCGCGGCCAGCCGGCGTTCGGTCAGGCCCGGCCTGATCAGAGCGAACACGTCGGCGATGGCCTGGCAGGTGATCCGGCACGCGGTCGCGAGCAGCTCGAGCTCGGACGGGTCCTTGACCGTCCGCAGCTCTTCAATTTTTCTCCCGAACGGGACCGCCGTCACGCCGTCCGCCTTGGCGGTGAGCTCAGCGTGGCGCTCGACCGTCATCTCGTGGGCCTCGAAGGCCAGGGTATGCAGGCCCCGGCCGGTCATCTCCGCGACCAGCCGCGGCTCGACGAACCGCTCGACGATCAGCTCGAGATCGGCGCAGTCCCGCCGGGCGGCCAGCGCGTACCTGGAGTCGGTGGCCAGTATCCCCGCGCCGCTGGCCGGCAGCAGCAGCGCGGCGTTGGAGCTGGCCAGGCCGGTGAGGTACCGGACGTTCGGCCCGGCGGTAATGAGCGCCGCATCCGCGCCGACGTCGGCGATTTTCTCCTGAGCGCGGCCCCGGCGGGCCGCGTGGTTCTCTGCCATGGGCCTGGTCCTACTCCGCGAGGGCCCGAACCCGCTCGATGAGGGCGACCCGGGCCTCGTGGGTAGGCGCGAGCGGCGTGACGTTGAGGGTGGTCACGCCGGCGTCGCGGTAGGCGGCCAGGCGTTCCCGTACGTAGGCCTCGGGGCCGATCAGCGAGATCCGCTCCACCAGCCCGGCGGGCACCAGGGCCTCGGCCTCTTCCTTCCGGCCCTCCAGGTACGCGTCCTGGATCGCCTTGGCCTCCGCCTCGTACCCGAACCGGCGGGCCAGGTCGTTGTAGAAATTGCGGCCCCTGGCTCCCATCCCGCCGATGTACAGGGCCAGCTCGGGCCGGCTGCGGTCGCGCAGGTGAGTAACGTCCTCGCCGATCGCCAGCGGCGCGCCGGCGATCACGTCGAGCGGGCCGAGCGAGGGGTCGCGCTTGGCCTCGCCCTCGGCCACCGCGTCACCCCACACCTCCGCGGACTTCTCCGGCAGGTAGAAGATGGGCTGCCAGGCTTCGGCCAGCTCGGCGGCGAGCGCCACGTTCTTGGGGCCGATGGCGGCCAGGGCGATCGGGATACGCTCCCGGACCGGATGGTTGATCAGCTTGAGCGGCTTGCCCAGCCCGGTGCCCCCCTCGAGCGGCAGCTGGTAGTACCGGCCGTGGTACACCAGCCGCTCGCGGCGCCAGACCATCCGGCAGATCTCGATGACCTCGCGGGACCGGCCGACGGGCGCGTCGTAAGGCACACCGTGCCAGCCCTCGATCACCTGCGGGCCCGACGCCCCCAGACCCAGCGTGAACCGCCCGCCGGACACGAAGTCCAGCCCGGCCGCGGTCATCGCCGTCAGCGCGGGCGTACGGGAGTACAGCTGGAAAATCCCCGAAGCGATCTGCAGCCGCTCGGTCTTCGCCGCGATGTAGCCGAGCTGACTCACCGCGTCGAAGCTGTACGCCTCGGGCACGAACACGATGTCGAGCCCGGCCCGCTCGTAGTCGGCCAGCTCCACCACGGTCTCGGCGAAACCGCCCGCGTAGCTCAGGTGCATTCCTATCCGCATGACCGTCAGCCTAGCTATTCACGCCCGGTAACTGACGGCCGGTCACGACATACTTAACATTCAGCTTCCTTGGAGGCGGACCGCAACGCGCTCTGATCAGCGCAGGTCACGCTGGTGGGCATGAGCACAGCCGCGCCCGGGCGGGAGCAAGGCATGACCTATGACGCAGGCGGCCAGACGCCGGCGAGTTCGCTGTTGCTGACCAAAGACGGCCCGCGCGCCTGCGCGCCGCGCGAGCGCCTCGTCGAGGTCGCCGTCCCGGTGTACAACGAAGAGAAAATTCTCGCGCGCAGCGTCCGCCAGCTGCACTCGTATTTGACCCGTAATCTTCCCTTTCGTTTCGTTATCACTATCGCTGAAAACGCCAGCACCGACGGCACCTTCGCGGCAGCGCAGCAGCTGTGCGCGGAACTTTCCGGGGTCAGGGCGGTACATCTGGACCGCAAGGGTCGCGGGTTCGCGCTCCGCCACGTCTGGGGCAGCAGCAATGCCGACATCGTGGCCTACATGGACGCCGACATGTCCACCGGCCTGGATGCGTTCCTCCCGCTGATCGCCCCGCTGCTGTCCGGTCACAGTGACCTGGCCACCGGCAGCCGTCTGGCGCACGGCGCCACGGTGGTGCGCAGCGGAAAACGCGAGATCATTTCGCGCAGTTATAACCTGCTGCTGCGCACCGTCCTTTCTGCCCGGTTCGCCGACGCGCAGTGCGGGTTCAAGGCCGGGCGCACTGAGGTCATCAGGGCGCTGCTTCCGGACGTCAAAGACAATGCCTGGTTTTTCGACACCGAACTCCTGATCCTGGCCCAGCGCAGGGGACTGCGCGTCTATCAAGTTCCCGTGGCGTGGACCGAAGACCCCGACAGTAAAGTGGACATCGTCGGCACGGCGCTGGCCGACCTGCGGGGTGTGGCACGGCTCCGCTTTGCCCATCTAAGCAAGCACGGCCCCGATACAGGCACCCAGTGCCGTTCGGCGTCAACGGAACTTAATGTCCCGGAGCAGTCCCGATGACCACTCAGCTGACCACGACCGATCCGGCCGCCGAGCCGGAGCGGCCGCCCCGCGGCCGGATCAAACGGCTGGTGCTCGGCCGCCCGTCCGATCCACGCTGGGCGCGTCCCGCGCTGTGGGCCGTGCTGATCCTGGCCGCGATTCTGTACTCGTGGGACCTGTCGCGCAACGGCGACGCGAACACGTTCTACGCGGCCGCGGTGCTGTCCGGGACGGAGAGCTGGAAGGCGTTCTTCTACGGTTCGCTGGACTCGGCCTCGTTCATCACGGTCGACAAGCCGCCGTTCGCGTTCTGGGTCATGGAGATCTCCGCCCGGATCTTCGGATTCAACAGCTGGAGCCTGCTGCTCCCCCAGGCGGCGGAAGGGGTCGCCGCGGTCGCCGTCGTGTACGCGGCCGTGCGGCGCAGCGTCGCCAGCCTGACCGGGGAGCGCGGGGCGTACGTGGCCGCGCTGATCGCCGCGCTCGCCCTCACCCTGACCCCGATGGTGGTGGCGATCGACAGGGACGACAATCCCGACACGATGCTGACCCTGCTGCTGGCGCTCGGCGCCTGGGCGCTGCTGGAGTCGCTGCGGGCCGGCCGGGTCAGGCAGGACGGCCAGGGCGGGCGCGAGGGCCGGGGGCATCCGCTGCTCTGGCTGGTACTGAGCGGGGTCGCGTTCGGGCTCGCGTTCAACACCAAGATGCTCGAGGGGTTCATCGCGCTGCCCGCGCTGCCGATCGTGTACCTGATCGCGTCCGGCGCCCGGCTGCGCAGCCGGATCGGGCGGCTATCGATCGCGGGCGGCGTGCTGGCCGTGATCACGCTGTCCTGGATGACCGTCGTCGACCTCATCCCCAAGGCGAGCCGTCCCTACGTCGGCAGCAGCGCCAATGACACCGTCTGGAATCTCGCCGTCGGCTATAACGGCTTCGGCCGGATCAGCGGCGGGGGCTTCGGGCCGGGCGCGGCGCGGACCGGCGGTTCCGGACCGGTCGCGAGCGTGGCGCCGGGCGGGGGCACCGGGACGCTGGGAGGCGGGGTCACGGGAGGCACGGGTGGCACGGGTGGTACTGGGGTCGGGGCGTTCAGCGAGCTCGCGCACCGGGCTGGCGGGGCTCTAGGGGGCGGCGGGGCCGGCGGTTTCGGCGGCCAGGCGGGAATCGGGCGGATGTTCGCCTCGACGCTGGGCGGCCAGATCTCCTGGCTCATCCCGTTCGCCGTCATCGCGCTGATCGCAACCCTCATCCTGATCGGACGGCGGCCGAGAACCGATCTCGCGCGGGCCAGCGTGCTGCTGTGGGGCGGCTGGCTGGTGCTGGAGTTCGTCGTGCTCAGCTTCCAGCAGGGCACTCAGCACCCGTACTACACCAGCGCCATGGCGCCTCCGATAGCGGCCCTGACCGGTATCGGCGCGGTCACCCTCTACCAGGCGTACCGGCGTTCGGCCGGGTGGAGCCTGGTGCTGCCGGCGGCGATCGCCGTCACCGGCGGGTGGGCCTTCGTGCTGCTGCGCCGGACCCCGAACTGGAACCCGTGGCTGCCCTGGACGGTCGCCGGAGCCACGATCGTGGCGGTGCTCGCCCTGGTGTTGGGCTGGCTGCGCAGCCGGCGCTCCGCGGACCCGCGGGACGGTGCCGTGACGGCCGGCCGCCCGCGCCGTTTCCTGACGGCAGGCAGGCCTGGGCGCCTGTTCGCGGTGGCCGGGGTGGCCGGCCTGATCGCGGTACTCGCGGGACCGGCCGCTTACTCGGCGACACCGCTCTCGCAGACCATCTCGGGCAGCAACCCGCTGGCCGGGCCGACGGCAGGCGGCGGCTTCGGCGCGGGCGGCGCCGGCTTGGCGGGATTCGGCGGCACGGATGCCGCCCGCAGCGGTTCCGGCACGGGCGGATACGGGGCCGGCGGGTATGGGGCCGGGCGGACTGGGGCCGGGCGCACCGGGGCCGGGCGGACTGGGGCCGGGCGGACCGGGGCCGACGGGCGAGCCGGGACCGAAGGGCCAACCGGGCGGCCCGGCGGCGCGGGCGGTTACGGCGGGCTCGGCGGGACGGCCAGCCAGCAGATGATCGCGTACCTGGAGGCTCACCGCGACGGCGCCACCTGGCTGATCGCGCTGCAGGGCTCCTCGGCGGCCGCGTCGATCATCCTGGCGACCGGCGGAATACCTGTGATGGCCATGGGCGGCTTCCGCGGCACCGACGCGGCGCCGACCCTGGCCCAGTTCGAGCAGTACGTCAAGCAGGGCAAGGTGCACTACGTACTGACCGGTGGCCGGGGCGGCTTGGGCGGGGGCGGTTTCGGCGGGGGGAGCGGCGGGACGGTCGCGTCGGTCACCTCGTGGGTGGAGCAGAACTGCAGCGCGGTGCCCGCGTCCGCCTATAGCGGCGCGGCCAGCGGCGGGTCGGCGACCTCGGGCGTGGCGGGCACCGCGGCCACCGGACTGTACCGCTGCGGGTAGGCCTCGCGAGATATCAGGTAAAAACCAGGACAACCGCACCGCCGGCACCCGCGGTCAGGTCGTTACCGGCGGGACGGCAGGTACCCGTCCGAGTTCGGCGAGGATATCCGCGCTGACGGCCTCGGGAAGGCGGCCGTCGGTGGCCACCGTCAGCGTGGCCACCGAGTCGTAGACCGACAGCCTGTGCCGGTAGAGGTCCTCGAGGCCGGGCCTGGCAAGCATCGGCCGGTACGGGTCGCCCGCCACCCGCAGCATCGCCTCCTCGTAGCTCACCTGAAGGTAGATGACCTGGGCGGACTTGAGCCGCGCGACGGTATCCGGATGGCCCGCGGCACCGCCGCCGAGGGCGAGCACGGCCTCAGATCCGTCGATGAGCTCGCAGACGACCTGGCTCTCCAGCTCACGGAACGCGGGCTCACCGTGCTCGGCGAAGAACTGCCTGATCGAGGATCCGGCCCGCTGCTCGATGACCACGTCGCTGTCGACGAACGGCAGCCCGAGGCACTCGGAAAGCAGGTGCCCCACGGTGGTTTTACCCGCCCCCATGAAGCCGACGAGAACGATCACGGGCCGGCGTCCGCTGGCTCGGGTTCCAACTCGGGCCCGGGCGAGCGCGCGGGCTCGGCTTCGGCCGCCAGCTCGGCGATCGCCTGCAGCGCCAGCTGGTAGGAGACCAGGCCGAACCCGGCCACCGTCCCGTCCGCCACCCCGGCCACCACCGAGGTGTGCCGGAACTCCTCCCGGGCGGCCGGGTTGGAAAGGTGCACCTCCACCAGCGGGGCGGTCCGCATGGCCAGGGCGTCCCTGAGCGCGTAGGAGTAGTGCGTGAACGCCGCGGGGTTGATCACCACCGGCATCCGGGCGTCGGCGGCTTCGTGCACCCAGCTGAGCATCTCGCGCTCGTCGTCGGTCTGCCGGACCTCCACGCTCAGGCCGAGCTTGCGGCCGGTCGAACGGCACAGTTCGGCCAGCTCGTCGAACGACGCCGAGCCGTAGACCTCCGGCTCCCTGATGCCGAGCCTGCCGAGGTTCGGGCCGTTGAGCACCAGCACCTGCCTTATCACTTGGACACCTCCTGGTATGCCTGCCACAGGAGTTCCTCGGGCGGGTCATCGAAAATCGAGGGACGGGCCAGTCCGTCGAGGACGACCAACCGCAGCCGGGCGCCGCGTGACTTCTTGTCCACGCTCATGGCTTCCCGCAGCGCCGGCCACGCTCCGGCCCGGTACGCGGTCGGCAGGCCGACACTGGCCAGCGCGGAACGGTGCCGCGCGCACGTCGGGTCGTCAAGCCGCCCGGCCAGCCGGGCCAGCTCGGCGACGTACACCATGCCGATCGCCACGGCGTCCCCGTGCCGGAACCGGTACCCCTCGACCCGCTCGATGGCGTGGCCGAGGGTGTGCCCGTAGTTCAGGATCTCCCTCAGGCCCGCCTCGGTCAGGTCCTGCGACACCACGTCGGCCTTGACGGCGATCGCGCGTTCGATCAGCTCACGGGCGTGGGCGCCGTGCGGGACGGCGGCGCCGTCGGGATCGGCCTGGACCAGGTCCAAGATGACCGGGTCGGCGATGAACCCGGCCTTGATGACCTCGGCCAGGCCGCTCACGTAGTCGGCCCGCGGCAGCGTCTCCAGCGCGACCAGGTCGGCGAGCACGCCGGCGGGCGAATGGAACGCGCCGACCAGGTTCTTGCCCTCGGGGATGTCGATGGCGGTCTTCCCGCCGACCG
>Ga0302235_10001407_pt1 | contig 18093 bp, 21 predicted proteins | sample II_Palsa_N3_3_FD_193577 | JGI IMG/M metagenome (GOLD analysis project Ga0302235, IMG submission 193577) | Peat permafrost microbial communities from Stordalen Mire near Abisko, Sweden - II_Palsa_N3_3 | ecosystem: Environmental > Terrestrial > Soil > Palsa > Peat permafrost | place: Sweden... | reverse complement strand
GCCACCATGGAGGAGCTGCTCGCCGCGCACCATGCCGCGGCGTCCCCGTGGAGCGTCTGCGCCGTGCGACCGAAGCACACGTCCGCTACCACGCCGAGTACGAAACCTGCTTCCGGCGCCTCGTCCAGGCCGGGGTCGACGCAGGCGTCTTCACCGTCACATCGGCCGGCCTGGCTTCCTACGCCATCCTCGACCTCGGCATGGGCGTGTCCGCCTGGTACCGCGAAGCCGGCGAGCACAGCGAGGACACCCTGGTCTGGCAATACGGCGAGTTCGCCCTCCGCCTGGTCGGGGCACGCCCGTAGGCCAGAAAAGAGCTCATCCTCGTCGGCATGCTCGACGACGCCGCTGCCGTGCGGCGAACCGAGATGTTCGGTCCCGGCAGGCAGGAACATGTCGAAGATCTCGACCAGGTCGGCGCGGTACTGTACGAGTTCTGTCTTGCCGGTGTGACATGCGGGAGCTGGCTTTCAACCCTACGGCCCACCGAAAAGCCCACGAAAACCGAGGAACGAAAAGTGCTGCGAACCGGCAGGGATTACATCGATTCGCTCCGCGACGGCCGGGAGGTGTGGATCGACGGCGAACAGGTCGAGGACGTCTCCACGCACCCGGCGTTCGCGCCGATAGTGAATGTGCGCGCGCGGATCTACGACCTGGCCCACGAGGCCGGCCTGCAGGACCTGCTGACCTACGTCGACGAGGACACGTCGGAGCGGTGCGCCACCACCTCGCGCCCCCCGCACACCCGCGAGGACTGGCGGGCCAGGCGGGCGTCCGTGGACGCGATCCTCGACGACGCCCGCGGCGTCGTCACCCGGGTGGGTGATGAGACGGTCGGCGAGATGTGGTCGCTGTTCGACGGCCAGGACGTGCTGAACGAGATCAACCCCGCGTTCTCCGCCAACATCACGCAGCACGTCCGTCGTGCGCAGTTGCTCGACCCGTTCCACGTATCGGCCAACACCGATCCCAAAGGCAACCGCGCGCGGCGGCCACAGGACCAGGACCCCGACGTCCTGCTGCACGTGGTCCGCGAGACCGACAACGGCATCGTGGTCCGCGGCGCGAAGTTCGAGACCGCGGCCGCGTATGCCAATCAGGCGTTCGTCAAGCCGACCATCGGTGAATGGAATAACGAGGTCCTCAGCGACTACGCGGTCGGCTTCCTGGCCGACATGGGCGCGCCGGGCATCAAGCACCTCTGCCGGTCCGCCTTCGCGGCCCAGCGCTCGCCCGAGGACTACCCGTTGTCGAGCCGGTACGACGAGATCGACACGATGATCGTCTTCGACGACGTGGAGATCCCCTGGGAGAACATCTTCTTCTACCGGCACACAAAGGCCGCCGCGTTCATCCGCGCTACCCTGCACCGGTACAGCATTTACTCGTACGTCCAGCGCTACGAGCGCTTCGCTGGCTTCCTGCTCGGTGTCGCCTACGCCAGCGTCCGGTCGACCGGGGTCACCATGCACCAGGGCGTGCGGGAGAAGATCGCGCAGATCGCGTGCTACCGCGAGGGCATCAACGCACACCTGACCGCGGCGATCGAGCTCGCCGAGCCCAGCCCGGGCGGCCTGCTGATGCCCAACCAGTCGATGATGTACGCCGCCAGGGTTTTCGCGTCCACGCAGCTGCCGTCGGTCATGCACCTGGTCCGGGACCTGTGCGGCTGCCAGGCCAGCCTGATCCCCAGCAAGGCCATGTTCGATAGCCCCGGGGCCGGTGACTGGCTGAAGAAGTACTTCCGCGTAGGGGAGATCCCTGCGGAGGAACGGCGCAAACTGTTCGCGCTGGCCCGTGACCTGCTCAACTCGGACTACGCCGGGCATCGGCTGACGTTCCAGCTGTTCGCCCAGTCGCCGCCGTTCTCGCACCTGCTCGCCGTCTACAACAACTACGACTTCAGCGGGCCGCTCGACCTGGTGGCCAGGTACTCCGAGGTCGCGGACGCGGTCCGGAAATGAGGGAGCCGATCACGGTCGGCGGTCACCTGCGGATCCGGCCGTTCAACACCGGCCAGAGCTATCCGGAGCAGCGGCTGGACAATGACCTGTGCCAGGCGGTGGTGGCCGGGAACACGGTCTACCTGCGCGGCCAGGTGGCGCAGGACCTGGACACCGGCGAAAGCGTGCATGTCGGCGACCCGGTCGGCCAGGCCGAGCAGGTGATGGCGAACATCGAGTCGCTGCTCGCCGAGACAGGCGCGTCGGTGGAGAACGTGGTGAGCTGCACCGTCTACCTCACCGACGTCCGCCACCGGGAGCCGGTGTACCGGGTGCTTGGCCGACGGCTGGCGGGCGTGTACCCGGTGTTCACCGGCCTGGTCGTGTCCGCGCTGGCCCGGCCCGAATGGCTGGTCGAGGTAACCGTGGTGGCGGTGAAGCCTTGACGTTCTCGCTGGCGGGCCGCTGTGAGCGTACCGGTGCGGTCGGCGCCGTCATTGCCTCGGCCAGCATGGCGGTGGCGGCCCGGTGCACGGCGGTGCACGCGGGCGTAGGCGCGGTGTGTAGCCAGAGCACGACTGATCCGCGGCTGCGCGAGGCGGTGCTCGACGCGATGGCCGGCGGCCTGGCCGCAGGCGACGCGCTGGCGGCGGTGGCGGGCGGCGCGGCGGACATCGCGTATCGGCAGCTGGTGGTGGCCGACGCTGCCGGCGGCTCGGCCAGCTACTCGGGCGACCTGACGCTGGGCGAGGCCGCGGACGGGCGCACCGTGGGCGCCGCCGCCGCCGGCAACCTGCTCGCCGATCCGGGCGTGCCCGCGGCGATGCTCGCCGCCTTCACCGGCCGGGCCGGTGCCAGCCTCGGCGACCGGCTCATCGCCGCGCTTCAAGCCGGCCTGGCCGCGGGCGGGGAGGTCTCCCCGGTGCGTTCGGCCGGGATGCTCATCGCCGAGTCGGTACCATGGCCCGTCACTGACCTGCGGGTCGACTGGCACGACGATCCAGTCGGGCAGCTCGCCGGGCTCTGGCAGATCTGGCAGCCGCAAGCGGAGTCCTACGTCCAGCGCGCATTGCGCCCGTCCGTAATCGGCGGCTGATGCGGTGGGTCCTTCAGCTGAAGGCGGCGATGCCGGTGATGGCCAAGCCCATGATCAGGATATGGATCTCGTCGGTGCCCTCGTAGGTGCGTACGCCCTCGAGGTTGTTGGCGTGGCGCATCGGCGAGTACTCAAGCGCCACGCCGTTCCCGCCGAGGATGGTCCGTGCCTGCCGGGCGATGGCGATCGCGGTCCTGACGTTGTTGAGCTTGCCGAACGAGATCTGCTCGGGGACCAGGGTCCCCGCGTCCTTCATCCGGCCGATGTGCAGCGCGACCAGCAGGCCCTTTTGTATCTCAAGCACCATGTCGACCAGCTTTTCCTGGGTGAGCTGGAACGACGCGATCGGCTTGCCGAACTGCCTACGATCCAGAGCGTAGGCCAGCGCCGCCTCGTAGGCGTCGCGGGCCGCGCCCATCGCGCCCCACATGATCCCGTAGCGCGCCTCGTTCAGGCAGGAGAAGGGTCCGCGCAGGCCAGCGGCCCCGGGCAGGATCGCCTCGGCGGGTACCCGTACGTCCGCGAGCACGACGTCGCACTGGATCGAGGCGCGCATGGCCAGCTTCGGCTCGATCGGAGTGGCCGTGAACCCCGGGGTATCGGTGGGGACGAGGAAGCCGCGGATGCCGTCCTCGGTGCGCGCCCAGATGACGGCGATGTCGGCGATCGATGCGAGGCCGATCCAGCGCTTGGCGCCGTTGATGACCCAGCCGTCGCCGGCCCGACGCGCCGTCGTGGTCATGCCGGCCGGGTCGCTGCCGGCTTCCGGTTCGGTCAGGCCGAAACAGCCGATGATCTCCCCGGCTGCCATCCCGGGCAGCCAGTGCTTCTTCTGCGCCTCAGTACCGAACTTGTGGATGGCGCTCATAGCCAGCGAACCCTGCACGCTGACGAAGGTCCGCAGCCCGGAATCGCCCGCCTCCAATTCCAGCGCGGCCAGGCCGTACTCCACCGCGCTGCGGCCGGGACAGCCGTAGCCGCGCAGGTGCGCGCCGAGCAGGCCGAGCCGGCCCATCTCGGTGGCGATCTCGACGGGAAACACCGCCTTCTCGTACCAGTCCTTGATGTTGGGCCTGATGCGGTCGCCGACGAACGCGCGGACCGTCTCGCGCCAGGCGAGTTCCTCCGCCGACAACAGAGCATCGAGACCGAGATAGTCCGTCGCCAGATCGATCATGCCTATCTCCAGTCGTCCTTGGCAGCTTCGGGCCGAACCGCGGCGCCTAGCCCGAAGTTCGGTTTAGCCTGTGTCGGCGCACGCGGTGGCGACGTTCCGCTGGGGCGGCGATAGTAAGTCCTGCCGCGCCGGTCGGCGTGGGCGCCGCCAGCCCGAGCGTATGCCCCGGACCAGCGGTGGTGACAGAGTTCCCGACACCGTGAGGTGAAGACCCCGGCAGCGCCGCCCGCTTGGGCCAGGAGATCGCCGCCGAATACTCCACGGCCACCACTGCGGACGCTCATGCGGCCACCCTACGGCGGGCTAATCTGAGACCATGCTGATCATCCCGGGTGTTGAGGTAGACGAGGGCCATCTGGCCGATATCTGCGACAGATACGGGATTGCCAAGCTAGAGATCTTCGGATCACTAGCCCGCGGAACCGCCGGTCCGGACAGCGACATCGATGTTCTCTACACGCTGCGCCCAGGGCGGCGGCTGGGCTGGGAGATCGAGCAACTCGCTGACGAGCTCAGCGAACTGTTCGGCCGCCGGGTCGACCTGGTGTCGCTCCGCTCCTTGCATCCGCTGCTGCAGCGCCCGGTCCTGGCAGAGGCCCGTCCCGTCTATGCAGCGTGACATACTCCTGCTTACCGAGATGATCGATGCTGCGGAGCAGGCGCAGCAGCTGACGGCAGACATCACAGTCGGCCAGCTGGAAACCGATCGACAGCGCCGCGATGCCTTGTTGTGGAACTTCACCGTCCTCGGCGAGGCTGCTGGCCAGCTCTCCGCTGAGGTCAAGGACCGGTTCCCGAAAGTAGCCTGGCAGCAGCCGATGCGGTTGAGGAACCGGATAGTCCACGGCTACTGGTCCATTGACCTGGAGGTCCTTCACACCACCGCGACCGAGCAACTATCCGGATTCGTAAACGATCTGCGTAGTGTCCTAAGCGCCCTGACCAAGAGCGCCGAGCCGGAGATAGCCGAGCCGGAGATAGACGCTACCGATTCGTAAGCACCTCTGCTCTGCGATGAAGGGTAAAACAGCAGCGGCGGCGGTCTCATCCGCTGACCGAGGCGGCGAATCCCTCCCGCCAACTCGCGTACCGCGGCTCCCAGCCGAGTTCCTTCCTGGCTTTCTCGTTCGAGGAGCCGCGTGCGCTGGTCATCTGGACCACCACGAACTCCCCGGCGAGCAGCCGCCCGAGCCAGGCCGGCATGCGCAGCGGCGGCTTCGCGCCCAGGACATCGGCCAGGTACGGCAGCCACTCCGATACCGGCGCCGATCACCGGCATCTGGTGCTTCCGCACCATGTCCAGCAGAAACTGCGAGGCGCCCGGCCCGTAGAAGCTACCGTAGCGCAGCACGATTCCCTCCGGCGCCTCGACCGGCACGGTTTCCTCCACGTGCCTCATCGCCGCGACCGTCCGCGCGGCCGACCGAACGGGCCGGGAGTCGAGCGGATCGGCTTCGGTCTTCACCGGGCCGCCGGCACGCCCGTTCATGCGCTCGGCGCTCTGCGCGATGATCCGGCGGGTGCCTGCCCGCGCCGCGGCCGCCAGCAGGTTGTCGGTGCCCCGGGTCCGGAGCTCGTTCGTGGCGGCGAACACCCGGTCGACGTTGCGCAGGCTCCGCATGTCCGCCAGTGCGGTCATCTCATGAATGACCACCTCCGGCGCGGCGGCTCGCACCGCCGCGATCACCCCGTCGCGATCTAGCCCGTCGAGGACTATCGGCGCCGCGCCCGCCCCGCGCAACTGCTCGACCTTGCCGGGCGTCCTCGTGGTGGCGGTGACCTCGTGACCCGCCGCGACCAGCATGGGAACGAGGTGCTGTCCCAGTGCGCCGGTCGCCCCGTGACGAAGACTCGCATGATGTTTTCCTTCCGCGTGGTGCTCTTTCCCTCCAAGACGAGACACCACCCGGAACTGTGACACGCGACCAACGCCAGGCGGCGGCAGACCACCCGTCATGAATGGCTACCGCCGCCTGGCGCCCCTGTCCGGGTGCCTCAGCCGTTACGTGACAGGTTCGGGCCGGACCCGCTGCCGGAGACCCGGTTCACGGTCCCCGCGCCGCCCGGGCCTCCGTGCGCCTTCCCCGACCCGCCGGGCGGAGCCGGCGGAGCGGGCAGGCTTATGCAGCTCGGCGCCGGAGCCGAGGTCAGCCTCCCGGCCGTCATCGTGCCGCGCGAGGTCGCCGTCGTGGTCGTCTCGACGCCCACCACGAGGATGTCCCCGGCCGGAATGCCCTTCGCGTTCACGGTGATGGAGCCGCCGACCGTCGACGTGCCCTGGACGCTGACGTGGCCGTTCGGCTGCACGGCCGGCACTGGCAGCGAGGCGATGCTCGGGCAGCCGGACCCGACCGGCACTATGACGACCCGGTCGCCGAGCTTGTGTAGCCGCCCGTTGGCGCCCGAAATCCCGGAGGCCTTGGTGACCGCGAGCGTGACCATCCCGTTGGGATGCGTGGTCACCGCGTAGGCCGGAGTCCCGCCGCCGGCCACCAGGACACCGGTGGCCGCCGCCGCGACGGCGACCCCGCCCGCGCTGGTCACCAGCAGCTTTCGGCCCGCCGCGGCGTGCCGCGGCAGGACCGCCGGCGGCCTGGCGTGGGCTAGCGCCGGCCCGTGCTCCCGGATCAGATCGTCGAGAAGCTGGTCTGCGAACTTAGTCATTACTGTCACCCCTGGTTGTCGTTTGTGGTCTTGGCCTGCTCGCGCAGGGGGGCGCGTCCGGAGCAGCCGCATCCGGACCGCGCCGGGTGTGAGCCCGAGTGCCGCCGCTGCCTCCTTTGGCCGGAGTCCTGCGAGATCCACTAGTTCGATCACCGCGCGGTCCCGTTCCGGCAGCATGGTCAGCTCGCGGATGAGGTCCCGGCCGGCTCGTTCGGCATCGATCCGGTCGAGCAGTTCCTCGACCTGATCCGGTTCCAGATCGCGTCGCCCGGCCAGCTTCTGCAGCTTGTGCTGCTGCAGGCTGTGCGCCTCGCAGTACGAGGCGTAGACCCGCCGGGCGATCCCGAACATCCAGGCCCGCGCGGTGCCCTTCCGTGGATCGAACGCCCCGAAGGAGGTGATCACCGCGACGAAGGTGTCCGCGGTGAGGTCGGCGACCACCTGCGGGTCACGGCTGCGCCGGGCGAAGTACGCCATCACCGCCTCCACGTTCGCCCGGTAAAGCCTCTCGAACTCGGCGGTGGCGCCGGCAGTCCGCTCGCTGGCTGCGGCCACCGGACGGGCTGCTGTTTTTTCGGTCACGTCTCTAGTTACCGATCCGCCGCCGTTGCGTCACGCGCTCGCCGGCCCCCGGGCGCGGCGCAACTGCACCAGGGCATCGATGCCCAGCACGATCGGCGCCAGCACGCAGAGGGACGCGCCGATCCAGGCATGGATTGCCGCCCTTTCCTCCGATGTTGCCGAGGAAGAAAAAGGCTCAGCGCGAGGCCGGCGCCCATGGGCCAACGCCGCCGATGCGCTCGACGGAGTAGCGCACGACATAGCCGGGACCCTTAGGCGCCGGGAACTCGGCGTCCGGGGATAGATAGACCTTCGTCAGGCGGTTGAGCAGATTCCATGCGTCGTCGCTCGGCTGAACGGCCGCCCGCGCCTGCAACGTGGCGTATGGGTTCAAGAAGACGCCGGGCGCCCGCGGCGCATCGAAGGACAACACAACCCGCGGGTCTCGCTCGATGTTGCTCAGTTTCGCGCGCCATCCCAAATGGCCGCTGACGAGATCATCGCCGTCCAGGCCGATCCAGATGACGCTCACCTGCGGGCTTCCGTCGGCGTTAATAGTGCTCAGGTGGGCCATCGGGCCAGACTCGATCAGGTCCCGCAACTCGCCAGGCAGACCGCTCATAGCGTTGTCACTTCCGTCACGTTACTCCTGCCGCCACCGGGCCCGGCCGAACATGGTCCCGTACATCTGGTTCCCGTACCGGTTCGTATACCCCTGCTGGGACGGGCCGGCCTGGTCGATGGCGTTGGCGTAGAAGACCGGCGCGCCGGACGGCGGCTGGAGCAGCGCGACCTGCGATCGGTCCAGGTCGCACCGGATATTGCCGAAGGTGATCATCGCCACCTTGTCCGCCTCGACGAACCGCAGTTCGTTGTGGCGGAACGTCTCGAGGAAACGGGCGGCGGACTGGTGACCCATGCTGAGCTCGCGCTGGATCTTGCGCTCGGTCCAGCCTCCGCCGCCGACCCACACCACGATGCCCTCGAAGATGTCTTCCTCTTCTACCGCGAGGACATGCTCCAGGATGCCGAACTGCTCGCCGTCTTTGGTCAGCACCGGGACACCGAGCGTGACACCCTGGTAAGAGGTCTGGAATTGATCGTCCATAACAGATAACGCTACAGGCGGTGCCCTAACCGGCGACGAGGGTCTGAGCTCATCTCCCGTGAGAGAATGCCGGGATGCGTGTGGGAGCCGTGTTTCCCCAGACCGAGATCGGCAGCGATCCGGCGGATGTCCGTCGCTGGGCGACCACCGTCGAGGACCTAGGCTATGACCACATCCTCGCCTACGACCACGTGCTTGGCGCCGGCACGGACACCCGGCCGGGCTGGCAGGGTTACACCAGCGAGAGCCTGTTTCACGAGGTGTTCGTCCTATACGGGTACCTGGCCGCGGTGACCCGGCGGGTGGAGCTCGTCACCGGGGTGCTGATCCTTCCGCAGCGGCAGACCGCGCTGGTGGCCAAGCAGGCGGCTGAGGTGGACGTGCTCAGCGGCGGGCGGCTGCGGCTCGGCATCGGCATCGGCTGGAACCCGGTGGAGTACGAAGCCCTCGGCCCGTCGTTCAAGGACCGGGGCATCCGCAGCGAGGAGCAGATCGCGCTGCTGCGCGAGCTGTGGGCGGCGCCGCTGGTGACGTTCGAGGGACGCTGGGAGCGGGTCGACAACGCCGGGATCCACCCGCGCCCGGCGGCGGGCCGGATCCCGGTCTGGCTGGGCGGGGGATCCGACCGGACGCTGCGTCGCGTCGGACGGATCGGGGACGGCTGGCTGCCCAACGCGGACCCGGCCAAGGGCGCGGAGATGGTGGAACGGCTGCGCGGCTACGCGCGGGACGCGGGCCGCGATCCCGCGGGCATCGGGCTGGAGCCGCGGCTGAACCTGGCGACGGTGCCGCCCGCCGGGCGGACGGACTACGCGGCGGCATGGCAGCGCCTGGGCGCGACCCACCTCACGGTCGCCACGATGGGCGCGGGATACGCGACCGCCGACGATCACCTCGGCGCGCTGGAGACGGCCATCGCCGACCTGCGCCGGGCCGGCCTGCACGACGCGACGGCGACGGGCTGACCCAGCCAGGAACGCTGGTCCGCGAGCATGCCGGGGATGATTATCCACGGCGCGTTCCCCGTATCGCCCCGCCAGGCAAGGATGCGGTCGACCCGTATCGTCTCGCGTACATCTTTTAGGGTGAGCTGCGCGCCCGAGTCAAGCCACGCTTTCGCTGACACCCGCCGGGCCGCCTTGCGCATCTGGTGCCGGGTCCAGCGCAGCGCCGCTACGACCTGGAGATCGAAAAGGACCGGCTCGGCGCCGCGCTCGAAGACATCTGCCCGCTTAGCGGCACCGCTCAGGAGCGGTCCTCCAGCCAGGGGTAGCGTTCGGTGTCCCGACCTGCGTAATCGGGGTCGAGATAGATGAAGACTCGCTGGATCTTCCAGTCACGGATCTCGAACACGTCACACCATCGGCCGGCCCCCCACTCCGGAACGCCGGCTCGCCACGCGCCGTCGCGGTGCTCCCCATGGCTGTCACCTTCGCACACGACGAGGTCGCCCCCGGAAAACACCCAGTTGAAGTGCGCGTAGTGGTGCTCGATGTGCTTGATCGTGGCGCCCACGTCGCTGAACAACTTACTGATCTGTTCCTTCCCGGTCGCCAGGCCCCATTTGGGGAAGTACACCTGAGCGTCGTCGGCGAACAGGTCAAGAATGCTGCCGCCGGTAGGGATCACTCCTGCATTGTCGAACCCCTTCAGGTAGTCCAGGACTACCGACTTGCGCTGCTCGTCGGTCATCGTCTCTCTGGTGAGTGCCATCGCTTTCGCTCCTCGTGGTGCTTGTGGGCGGGTCAGGGCGGCGTTCAGGGCCGGGCACTCGAGCACTCAGTGCCCGGCCTGCACGACCTCCTTCACGGGTTCGGCATGGGCGGCATGGGTGGCGCGGTACGCGAACGTCAGGCGAGGGAGGATGTCAACATGGTTCGCTTCCTTCCCATGCACGGTGAAGCAGTTCCTCGAGGTTCGCGGCGGTGACCGCCGTCGGGTTGTCCGGGGGCACGGCCGCCAGGATGACGTCGACGGCAGCCGGGACGTCGGTCTCGCGCATCCCGTAATCACGCAGGGCGCGAGGCGCCCCCACCTGCTCCCGCACGCGCTGCAACCCGTCCAGCGCGGACGCCGCGCCGAACGCCGCTGCCATCCGCTGCTCGGTTTCCGGGACCGACGGCGCGTTGAGCGCGAGGACGTACGGCAGCACCACGGCATGGGTCTGCGCGTGCGGGAGGTTGTACATCCCGCCCAGGACGTGGCAGATCTTGTGGTGCAACCCGGAGCCGGCCGAGGCGAACGCCACCGCAGCCATCCAGGCGCCGTACAGCGTCTGCTCGCGGCCTTCGATGCCCTGCGGATCGCGCACGACCCTGGGAAGGCCGTCGCGAAGGGCGCGAATGCCCTCCAGCGCGAGCGCCTGGTCGACCGGGTCGGTGCGGGGAGCCCACATCGAGTCGACGCAGTGCGCCAGCGCGTTCAGCCCGGACGCCACGCTCAGCGGCAAGGGCAGGGACAGCATCAGGCTGGCGTCGTAGACGACGGCCCGCGGCAGCACGCGGGCGTCGGCTCCGGTGGTCTTGCGGCCGTCCTCGGTGAGCCCCCAGACGTTGGTGGCCTCCGAGCCTGCGTACGTGGTCGGCACGGCGACGATGGGCAGGCCGGTGGTCAGCGCCACCGCCTTGGCCAGGCCGGTGGCGGACCCGCCGCCGACGCTCACCAGGACGTCGGCATCGTGCTCCTCGGCGGCCTTGCGGGCCCGCTCGGCAACATCGCCGGGCACGTGCATCACCACCTCGGTATGGCGCACGGCCGCCGGCAGGGCGGCCGCCAACTGGTCGGCCAGCGCGCTTCCTGCCTGTGCGGCGATCACCATCGGCCGGGAGGCCCCGAGCCGGCCCACCTCGCCGACCACGTGCTCCGCGGCCTCGAACGAGGCGAACACGACCCGCTGCGGCAGCGTCTCGTGCACGAACCTGGCCGTCACGTGGCACCACTCAGCTCGTGCGGAGTCGCGTCCGCGAGCACCTGACCCTCGGTGCCCACGTCCCGGAACACCTCCATCGCCCGCTGGTTGGTGATATGCGCTCGCGCCGTGTTGGCAGTCCACCGGTACTTCGTGATCATGATGTTCGGGATCCCCAGCGTGGACAGCAACAGCGCCGCTCCGGCCCCTGCCGGGCCGGAGCCGACCACCACGACGTCGGTCGTGACCGTCGATCCCTGCGGAAGCTGGGTCTCGGCCATCCCATCGCTGAACTCCGGCATCTCGTCACCTTCTCCGCTACCCGGCATTTGTCTCACCTGTGCGACCAGTATGAGTGAGTGCTCAGCCGGCGGAGCAAACCCTGAGCCGCAACGTGGCAGATACCCGATGCTGTGGCGGCGGCACGGATGCTCGCCAGCCGGCGTACTGGCCGGTGGTGTTACCTCACGATTCCTGCCTCCTGCAATGTTTCCCGGGGCCTGCGTATGGAAGCATGCTGAAATGCCGCTCCGGTGCCTCATAGTTGACGACAACGCGCCCTTTCTTAAGGCTGCCGCCTCCTTCCTCCAGCGGGAGGGACTGACGGTCGTGGGGCTCGCGTCGTCCATCGCCGATGCGCTCGGGCAAGCGCGAGAATTGCGCCCCGACGTCATCTTGGTAGACATCATGCTCGGGCGCGAAAGCGGCTTTGATCTCGCCCGGCGGCTGGCCGAGGCGGACCTGGGCCAGCCCAGGGTGATCTTGATCTCGACGCACGCGGAGGCGGACTTCGCGGAGTTGATAGAGGAAGCGTCCGCAGCCGGGTTCATGTCGAAGTCGCAAATGTCGGCGAGCACGATCCGGCGGCTCATCGAAGCACCCTGAGAAACACCGGGCGCGTGGGCGCCACTCTTTCGACAAGACGGGCGAGCTTACGGCTAGCAGGGGCACGGGGACTGCAGTCACCATCACCAGATGATGGCCGGTCGGGACGGAGCCCAGCGACCACGGACCGCTGCCATGATGTCAGGATGTCCTGGCGGACTGAGGTGTTGAGAGTCATGACACCGCCTGATTGCAGTACTCCGCAGTTTAGAGTGTTCCAGGCGCGGCGCCAGCCCTTGGAGGCGACCAACTCCACTACCGGCTAGCAGGTATCCGGCACACCCGGCTAGCAGGGATACCGGGCCGGGTTCCTCCCTGCCGCCACCGGGGGAGGCGGCGCGGAGCTGACTTTACGGCGCGTGGTCGAGGATCCGGTTGATGTCCCGCGCCGACAGCTCCGACTTCGCCAAGAACCCGGCGGCCGGGCTTTCGTCGATCAGTTCCCGGTAGTCCGCTTCGGCTCCTGTCGAAATCAAGATCACTTCGGCGCCGCCGCCCCGACCGTCCTGGGCGAGGAGACGGGCTAGGTCAAAGCCGCTCTCTTCGCCGAGCCCGATGTCGACGAGGATGACGTCCGGGCGCAGCGCGCGGGCCTGCCGAAGCGCCTCGGCGATGCTCGGGGCCACGCCCACGACGGTCACGCCCTCTCGCTCCAGGAGAAGGCTCGCGGCCTCGAGGAAGGCCTCGTTGTCATCAACGAGCAGGCAGCGCAGCGGCATGTGATCAGACTGCCACGGATACGGCACGGCCGCATTGCGGCTAGCAGGAACTTCCGCCATAGGTCCAGCCCCCGTCTCCCGGGTTCGTCAGGTTCCTGCTGGCCGGTAATGGTCTCAGGAGAAGGTCTCCGCCGCCCCGAGATAGGCGGCGTGGGCTGGGTAGCGTCTCAGGGGCGCCACTCGTCGCTGGTCTTGTCCGGCCGGCCGACGTTCACGACCTGGACGGGCAGGTCGCCAGCGGCGCTGAGCACCTGGTCGGCCACCGCCGAGCCATTCAGCAGGCGCGACCAGCGCGAGCGGCGGCGCGATCCGATGACCAGCTGGCAGGCGCCGGCCTGGCGGGCGGCCCGGATCAGCCCGGAGGCGATGTCGTCGGCCCTGACCTCGACCAAGGTCCCCTGCAGCTCGCTGAGCAGCCGGCCGTCCTCCTCCAGCCGGGACTTCGGCGGCCCGCCGAGGTTGTCGATGTCCCGGACGTGTACCCCCTCGAGCCTGGCCTCGGACAGCCCGGCCAGCTGGGCGGCGTAGCGGATGAGCCATTCGTCGGCGGGCGACCCCTCCAGGCCGACCACGATGACGGAGGCCTTCACCGGCACGCTGATATCGCGGGCGGCCAGGAACGCCGTGACCGGATCGGGAACGGTGTCATCCAGCCATAGCTGCGCGAGCTCCCGCAAGGCGGCGAGGTTGGCGAAGCGGAAGTAGCTCGACAGGGCCGCATCGACCCGCTCCTGCGGGACGATAAGGCCCTGGGCCAGCCGGTGACGAAGCGCTGCGGGCGCCAGGTCGACGAGCTCGATCTGGCCGGCCCGCACGAACGCGTCCGGCACCGGTTCGGCCGGGTGCACGCCGGTGATCCGGGAGACCAGCGCGGCGAGCGATTCGATGTTGGCGACGTTCAGGGTGGTATAGACGTCGATGCCGCGGGCGAGCAGCTCGGCAACGTCCTGCCAGCGCTTCGGGTGCCGCTCGCCGGGGAGGTTGGCGTGGGCGAGCTCATCCACCAGGGCCAGCTCCGGGCGACGGTCCAGGACCGCGGTGACGTCCAGTTCGGTAAGGCTGACGCCCCGGTAGGCGACCGTGCGGGTCGGGAGGATTTCCAGGTCAGCGAGCTGAGCCGCGGTCGCCGCCCGCCCGTGCCGCTCCCGGTAAGCCACCACCGCGTCAACGCCGGAGCGCCGGCGGGCGCGTGCGTCCCGCAGCATCTCGTAGGTCTTCCCGACCCCGGGGGCAATCCCCAGGTAGGTGCGCAGCCTGCCCTCGCTCGTCATCGCTGGATCCATTCGGACATGGGTGCACATTGTCATGGCGCGGCCGGCCCGGCTACCTGGTTAGGGCTCGTGGTGGCGGCGGGCCGGTGCCTGGCCGTGGCCGCGCGGAACCAGAATCTGCGGCCGCTGGCGCTGGCGCTGGCCTGCGGCGTCAACTACGGGGTCGCCGCCTTCGCGGTCAAGCCCGTGACCACCGAATTCGGCGGCGGCCCCGCCAGGGTGTTCACCAACTGGCCGATCTATGTCCTAGCTGTCGTCGGCCCGGTCGGCTTCATCCTGAACCAGGACGCATTCCAGCAGGGCACGTTCCTGGCGCCGGTCCAGGCGATCATCACCACGGCCGACCCGGTCATCTCCATCGGGCTCGGCGTCCTGTGGCTCGGCGTGGTCTTGCGCAGCAGCCCCGCGGACATCTTCGGCGAGGTCGTCTCGTTGCTGCTGATGACCGCGGGGATCATCATCACCGCCCGGGTTGCCCCGCAGGTCACGGGGCACCCAGCTACCGAACCAACCAGCGAGCAACCTGCTCCGACGTAGCCACGCGGCCGGGCTTGCGTCACTGTGCACCCCGGCTGGCGGTACCTGCCCCCTCTGGCTGGCTGCAATGTGCTCCGCGATAGGCCCCGCGATGCTGAGCATGAAGGACTATTGCTGGTCAAGGACGTAGGTGGAGGTCAGGCAGGTGTTGAACAAGGTGCCCAGCCAGCCTGCCGGCCGGAGGAGCCCGGTGCGGCGGTCAGGGGCGTCCGGCCGGGTCGCGGGAACGCCCCTGCTGATCGTGCTGGCCATGGCGCAGTTCATGGTGGTGCTTGATTTCACCATTGTCAACGTCGCGCTGCCCTCGATCCAGACAGGCCTGCATATCGGGACGTCCACACTGTAGTGGCTGATCAGCGGGTACGCCGTCGCCTTCGGCGGGTTCCTGCTGCTGGGCGGCAGGCTCGCGGACCTGTTCGGCCAGGCCCGGATGTTCCGGATCGGGCTGATCGTCTTCGTCGTGGCCAGCGTGGCCGGCGGGCTCGCCGTCGAGCCGCGCCTGCTCATCGCCTCGCGCGTCGTGCAGGGGATCGGCGCCGCGATCGTGGCTCCGGCCGGGTTGTCGTGTTCAGCCCGCCTTCCAGCGGCGCCGCGCACACGGCTAGGGCAGCGGTACGGTTCCCTGGGCGCCGCGCGGGAACTTCGCGAGGGTTTCCTCGGGGATGTTCAGGTGCGCGGACACGAGCTTGGGCGGCAGGTGGGCGAGCCAGTTGGCCAGCGAGACCTCTTCGTAGCGGTCGCTGCGGAACGTTTCGATCATGATCAGGGTGTCGTCGCCGGTGTTCTCGACGTAGTGGCCGCAGTTGCGGCGGACCAGGCCGACGTCGCCGGCCTTGAAGTCGGTGGTGTTGGCGTGCGGTCCGGTGTTGAACACCGTCATCCGGGCGGAGCCTTGCAGGTAGTACTGCCACTCATCGGCGTTGGGGTGCCAGTGCAGTTCCCGCATGCTGCCCGGCTCGATCATGACCAGGCCGGCCGCGACCGTCTTGGACGCCGGGAAGTTGGTGCTGTCCGCGACGCGGACGCTGCCGCCGCTGTTCTCATACAGCGGCTTGGACTGTGACATCCGGAAGATCACCGGTTCGGTGCCGCCCCACTCGACGCCGGCCGCGACCTGGTCCGCCTCCAGGTCACCGGGTTCCTCCCCGGGGAAGATCCACAGGTTGTGCAGCGGAATCTCGTTGAAGACCTCCTGGGCCACCCGGAAGTTCTTGGCCAGCACCTCGGGCGGGGTGTGCGCGAACCAGTCGGTCAGCAGCAGCGTGTTGCTCTCGGACTGGGAACCGCTGTCGAACGCGATGACGAATTCCGCGCCGTCCGGGCCGAGTCCCTGCAAGGAGTGCGGCAGCCCGGCCGGGAAGAACCACAGGTCTCCTTTGAAGACGTCCTCGACGCTCGGCTTGCCCTCCCGGCTCAGCGTGGTGACCCGGCACTTGCCCTCGGTCATAAACGCCCACTCCGCGGTCTGGTGCCAGTGCAGCTCCCGGATGCCGCCCGGTTCGAGGTACATGTTCACGCCGGCGATTTCGTCGGAGATCGCGAAGTCGGCCTGGGTGACCTCGCGCGCCCAGCCGCCGCGCTGCTGGCGCCGCGGCGAGATGTTGAACGAGGACCAGAAGAACGGCTGGGTGCTGACGTCCGTCGCTGGCGCGGTGAGCACGTTGGGGAACTGGCTTTCCAGCACCCGGTTCCGCGGCCCCGCCATCGTCGCGCTGGCCGGATCTCCGGTGGTGTTCTGCATGCCTTCGGGGGGCAGATCCGGATTCCCGAAGGTGGGGGTCTCGTGCTGGGGTACCGGGTTTTCGTCCGGCTCGGGAAGCTTATCCGTCGTCTGCTGAGTCATGATGATGTTTCCTTTCGGTCGTCTGCCCCTCGGGCGACGGTGCGCGACTGCTGTAGTCCCGGCCTTGGCTAGGGCCGTATATGGCGAGCCTGCTCCTCGCCCGGCGGCATTCCTATGAAGCGAGCGTGAGTCTTGGCGTGCACGGTGGCCTGTACGGGGCTGGGGGTTAACCGGAATCCGCGGACCTCGAGCTGGGCAATCAGCTGACCGGTGCCGACACGATGTGACATCGGGGCGGTCCAAGGCGCATCAATGCCACATCGCGTCGGCTGGTGTGCGTCACGCTGGTCCCACGGGCCGCGGCGGCCCCTGCAGACCCTTGGTTTCGCGGCCCGGAGGCTGCCGCGGCTTGTCGTCGTGTGCTTCCCGGCTGCTGTGCTCCCGGGCGGAGCTCTGGGGGCGCGGGGGTCAGGTGGTGGCCCGGTTCAGGGGCGTTCCCTCGGCGGCGCTGGCCTCCTGGGCCTTGGCTGGCCCGCGCAGTACGTAGGCCACGCCGACGGCGATGACCGCACCGACCGTCGGCCCGATCAGGTAGACCCACCAGGTGGACAGGTTCCCGATGGCGACGTCGGGTCCGAAGCTGCGGGCCGGGTTCATCGAGGCGCCCTCGAACGGGCCGCCCATGGTTCCCCAGGCCATGATGTAGGCCCCGACGGCGAGCGGGATGAAGGGCCCATTAAGCTTCGGCCCGTTGGCCATGTTGAGGATCATCAGCACCAGGCCGAAGGTGATGATGACCTCGAACCCGGCCGCCTGCCAGGACTGGCCCGGTTTGGGCATGGTGGCGGCCAGGTGGCCGGCCGGGCCGAAGAACCCTCGGGCCAGTAGCGACCCGCACGCGGCCGCGGCGAACTGGACGACCCAGTACGCGCCGACCATCACCCAGTCCATGTCGCGGCGCAGCGCGAAGGCCAGGGTGGTGGCCGGGTTGAAGTGGGCCGAGATGTCGCCCAGGAAGTACACCGCCACCACGAGCCACAGCGCCGAGACGGCCGAGAGCACTAGCACCGTGTCCCACGGCTGCAGGCCGCGGCCGCCGTAACGGGCCAGGATCGCCGCGCCGCCGGACAGCACGAACGTCAGCCCGGCCATGCCGATGAACTCCGACAGCAGCCGCCGCAGCCGATGCTCGGGGTTGGTCCAGTCGGCGTAGCCCCGCTGGCCACCCACGGACGCGATCAGAGCCGCCTTGCCGGCCAGTTCCGCCTTGCGGACCATTTCCTCCTTGCCGGCCATTTCCTCCTTGCCGGCCATTTCCTCCTTGCCCGCCATTTCCGCCTGGCCGGCCAGGTCCTCCTTGCGGGCAAGGTCCTCCTGGCCGGCGCCGGCCTGCTCTCCCTTCAGGGATTGCACGTCAGGAGCCTTTGGGGGCTTGAGG
>Ga0302235_10001403_pt1 | contig 18112 bp, 12 predicted proteins | sample II_Palsa_N3_3_FD_193577 | JGI IMG/M metagenome (GOLD analysis project Ga0302235, IMG submission 193577) | Peat permafrost microbial communities from Stordalen Mire near Abisko, Sweden - II_Palsa_N3_3 | ecosystem: Environmental > Terrestrial > Soil > Palsa > Peat permafrost | place: Sweden... | reverse complement strand
CGAACATCACCGTCGCGCTGGCCGCGATCAGGATGGCCGACGCCGAGGTTCACCTGCGCATCGCGCACCGGTCCTACCCGGCGCACGCGTGGGCGACCGGGCTGGACGCGACCTCGGACGGCGGCCCGGGCTGGCGGGATTACCTGGAGCAGACCTATCAGCACGTCTGGAGCAAGGATTTCTGGGGCAAGGAGATCTACCTCGGGGTCCGGCTCGGCCAGCGCGGCGTGCGCGCGCAACTGTCCGGCGGAGTGTTTTCCCAGTTCCGCGGCGTGTACGCGCATGGCGAGCGAGGACTGGGGCTCAACGACGAGACGGTCGGCACGCCGGAGGTCGTCAAGTGGACCGAGTCCGCCGAGCGGCTGGGCCGGGCGCTGAACGCGAGCGCGCTGGCGGCCAGGCACGCGACCTCGGGTGAGATCGCCTGGCTGATCAGGCACACGCTCATGCAGACGGCGGGAGAGCCGCTGCCGTCCGCGACTAAACGCAGGAGATGGGGCTCCGGCGAGATCGACATGCTCTTCGAGGGGCAGATTCACAACGGGCGCAGCATGCTGTGCTTGGAACATATGTCGGGGGAGTCCTACACCGCTTCCATTTCCTTTGCCCGGTTTCCTGATGTGATGTCGTTCCCGGATGGGGAGCCCTGGCTGCATTACGCTGATTCGCTGCCGTTCCCGGTCGAGTTCAGCTCCCGGATGAAGCTCATCCCGCCCGCGAAGGCGAGCAAGGATGTCAGCCGCCGCCTGGCGCACGCGCGTGACATGGACGCGCATATTCGCGAGGCGGGCGCGGAGGCGCCTATCGCGCTGGCCGAGCAAATCGCCGCGGCCAGAATGCTCGAGCATGGCATCACCAAGGAACGCCTGCCGTTTGTCTATGGCTGGCACCGGCTGATCGTGGCGGCGCCGACCAGAGAACTGTGTGTTCGCCGGGTGGAGGCGGTCGTCGAGCATTACCGCGATATCGGAATCGACGTCGTCAACTCGACGGGTGACCAGTTTTCGTTGTTGTGTGAATCGCTGCCGGGCGAGCGGATTCGGCTGACTTCATACGTGCAGCGCCAGCCGCTTTACACGATCGCGGGCGGAATGCCGACCGCGACGGTTGAACTCGGCGACCGGGTCGACACCGGCGGGGCCGGCTGGATCGGGCCGTATATCGGCGAGACCCTCGGCCGGGCTCGTTCCATCGTGCATTTTGACCCGTTGCTCGCGGCCGCACGGAACCGGCCCACGGCTGTGGCCATCACCGGTGAGCCGGGCGGTGGGAAGACGACGCTGGCCATGCTGCTTATCTACCAGCTGGCGCTGCGCGGCGCGACGGTGGCGGTGATAGACCCGAAGGGCGACGCCGAATCGCTGGTGGAGTACCTAAGGCGGCAGGGCCGTAAGGCGCGCGTGCTGCCGCTCGGTGCGGCCGCGCCCGGTCTGCTCGACCCGTTCTCGTTCGGCGTCGACCTGTCCGAGAAGCGGACGATGGCCACCGAGACGCTGCGGCTGCTGCTGCCCAGGATGAGCGAAGAGCGGGAAAGCGCCATGATCCAGGCGGTGGGCGCGGTGGCCGGAACCGAGCGGCCCAGCCTCGGGAAGGTCGTCACGTACCTGGAGGAGGCCGACGATCCGGCCTGGAAGAACACCGGCGCGGTCATGCGGTCGATCTCCGAGATGCGGCTGGCCCGGCTGTGCTTCGCTCCGTCGGTGGGTCAGCAGATCGACGCGGAAGGCTGGACGACGGTCTTCACGCTGGCCGGGCTGACGTTGCCTGACACCACCACCAGCCGGGACGACTACTCCTACGAGCAGCGGCTCTCCGTCGCCCTGCTCTACCTGGTGTCCCAGTTCGCCCGCAAGCTCCTCAACGGCATCGACAGAACCGCGCCCAAGGCGATCTTCCTAGACGAGGCGTGGGCGATCACGTCCACGCCCGAGGGCGCCAAACTGGTGCCCGAGGTGTCCAGGATGGGCCGGTCGAGGAACACGGCGCTGATCCTGGTCTCACAGAATGCCGGCGACCTGCTGAACGAGCAGGTGACCAACTGCCTGTCCGGGGTCTTCGCGTTCCGGTCGACCGAGCGCGGCGAGGTCGCGAACGTGATGTCGCTGCTCGGGGTGGCGCCGTCGGATGAGCACAAGGCGGTGCTGCGCTCGCTCGGCAACGGCGAGTGCATTTTCCGTGATCTGGACGACCGGGCCGGGCGGATCGGGATCGACCTGGTCTCCGACGAGCTGAGGGACTGGATCGACACCAACCCCACCCGGGCCAAGAGCCAGGCCGAGGCCAGGACCCAACGATCCCCCCGCGCCGACGATCTTCCCCAGCCGAGCGAACCCGCATCGGCGGTAGGCACGTCTGCGACCCGAACGCGAGCCGCGGAAGCGTCGTCGTAACCGGCAGAACCAGGAGCCCCCCTGATGGCTATCTCGCTATCCCCGCTCAAGCCTGGTGCGCGGGCCCGCGCTGACTCATCCTCATCCGGCCGCCACGTCGTGCGCTGGGCTGTCCGGGTGCTTCTGCTGGTCGTGGCGCTGCTCGCGATGGCCACGCCGGCGCTCGCCGCGACCAACGCGGCCCCAGGCGCGCACACCTCCAGCCCGGCCCAGGCCACGTCCGCGGCCCCGGCCCAGGCTGTGTCCCAAGCCTCCCAGGCCAGACTGACCTCGATGGTCACGCCGGACCTGCCCAGCGGGGTCTGCCAGGTGCCGGGAATCGGAGACATCGGCGGGCTCGTCGGGCTGTGCTCACAGGGCTCCAGCGGGCTCGTCGGCGACCTTAACAACATCTGCGAACCCTCGCTTCCCCAGCCCGAGCAGGTCACCGGCGGCGTCGACGCGATGATCGAACCGCCCGCCACCGCGGCCGGCGGGAAGACGCTGTATGACAACTACGGGATCTCCGGCCAATTCTGGGCGGCCCACGGCCTCCAGTGTTCCGACATGACCTCGCTGATCGGCAACAACGTGGCCGGCATGGTCTTCGACGCGGCCAAGTCCCTGGACCGGGTGACGATCACCGTCTACCAGTCGGCGGCCGGCAACAACATCCTCACCTGGCTGCAGGACGCCGTGAACCGGCTGATCAGCGCGCTTGGCAACGCCATCTACTTCCCGTACCTGGCGCCGGTCGTCATCCTCGGCGCGATCTGGCTGGCCTGGCAGGGCCTGATCCGCAAGCGGGCCACCCGCACCATCGAGGGCACGCTGTGGATGGTGGTGGCCTGCGCGGCCGCGATCGCGCTGATCGGCAAGCCCGCGGACTTTACCGGGGTCGGGACGACCGTCTCCAACGGCGCCACCCAGGTGCTCAACACGGCGTTCTCCAACCTCCCGGCCCCGGCCAACAGCAACTGCCTGCCGGTGCAGGCCGGCGACCCGCAGAGCGTCACCTCCAACTACGCCTTCACCTCGGGCAACGGTCTGGTGGATGAGAACGCCAACGAGCTGTGGTCGGTCCTGGTGTGCAAGCCGTGGCTCTACGGGGAGTTCGGCACCACCGCGGCCACCAACAACAACGGCACCCAGAGCGTAGTGGGCCAATACGGCAGGCAGCTGCTCTGGTCACAGGCGATCGCGGCCAACGAGACGCCTACCACCGCGCTGATCCAGGCCAAGCAGGCCACCTACACCGGCATCGCGAACGCGCTCCAGCAGAACGATCCCGGCGTCTACCCCCTGTTCCAGGGGAACCAGTGGACCACCCGGCTGGAGATCGCCTTCGCCGCGATGTTCGCCGCGTTGGTGGCCGGGATGCTCATCTTGCTGATCGCGCTGACGCTGATCGTGCTCAAGCTCGGCTTCCTGCTGCTGCTTGTGGCCGGCCCGTTCTTCCTGATCGTCGGCACGCATCCGGGGTTCGGCCGGGTCATCGCGATCCGCTGGTTCGAGATGCTCGTCGGCGTCTTGATGAAACAGGTCGCGATCGCGATCGTGCTGAGCGTACTGCTCTACTGCTACTCGCTCATCATGGGGACCTCTGACGCGGTGCTGCCGTGGGCGCTGAAGATCCTGATGATCGCGCTTGTCACCGTGGCGGTTTTCATCTACCGCAAGCCCTTCCAGCACCTGTTCTCCGCCGTCGGCTACGGCACCATCGGCTCGACCGAACGGGCCGAGTACAGCCTGCGCGAGGCGGGCTCGACCTTCCGCCGGTCGACGCTGGACGCCGCGACCGTGACGGTGCCAGGCGTGGCGGGCTACCGGGCCGCCCGGTGGGCCCGCCGCAATCCCGGCCAGGCCGCAGCGGTCGCCGCCGGGGTGGCCAGCGGAGCAGGTGCCGGCGTGGCCGGCACGGCGGCGTCGGCCGACGCGGCCGCCCGGGCTGGCACCGTGGCGAGCGCGTCGAGCGACGCGTACGCCTCGCGGTTGCGGCCTGATGCCCCGCCCCCGGCCGACGGAGAAGGCGAGGCGAGCACGGGCTCTCGCCGGGTGGTCAGCGGGGTCGGCGCCGCGGGCAAGGCGCGCAAGCCGAACATGCCGGAGGCGGCCAGCGGCGGTGGCCGGGTCGCCCCGCCGCTTGACCTGCCGCCGAGGTCCGGTGGCAATGGACCGGCCGGGGCGGCCGGGGGCGCCGGGTCCTCCGGGGCGGCCGGATCGGCGTCCGGCTGGTCTCGCGGCGCCGGGCGGTCGGCGTCCGCCGGCCCGGGCCCGCGCACCCGGGCCGCGTCCTCAGGCTCCTCCGGCTCCTCCCGCGTCTCCGCCCGCTCGGGCTCCGCGGGGTCCGCGCCGCCCATCAGCAGGGGCAGCGGAGCCAGCGGAGGCAGCAGGGGCAGCAGGGGCAGCGGTGCCAGCGGAGGTAGCAGGGGCAGCGGAGGCAGCAGGGGTAACAACGGCGGCTCCGGGCCGGCCTGGCCGTCGAGCGGATGGCCCGCCGTGAGTGCCAGGCAGCGGTCCGGCGCCGGACCGAAGCCGACCCCGGCGCCGGCCGAACCGGCCGACCGGGGCGGCCAGCCCGCCCGCGGACGCGACCAGGACGACCAGCCTTCGGTGCCGTTCTGGCTACGCCCGATACGGCGGGATAAGTAGCGGCGGCCTCGGTGGATCTCAGCCCTGCCCAGCAGAAGGCGGTATTCGTCCTCGTGGTGGTCGTGCTGGCCGCCCTCGGCTACTGGCTCATCTTGCCCAAGCTGTCCCACTCGGGCGGGCACTCCGCCGCCGCCGGCTCGACCAGCCCGGCGGCGAGCACACTCGCACCCGCGTCTGCGCCCGCCGAAGCGTCCGTCCCGGGGACCCCGGCGGGCACGGTGACGGCGTCGCCGGCCGCGGCCGGGAACGTGAACATCTACTCCTGGCTGCCGTTCACCCAGCAGGGCCTGGCCGATGCCGCCTCGGTGACGGAGAAGTTCTGCGTCGACTACAACACCTTCACCTACAGCGAGAGCCCGGCCGCGTACGTGGCCAAGATGAGCGGGCTGATCACCGGGCAGCTCGCCACGACGTTGCAGGCGTCCTACTCCACCGCCGGCGTGGCCACGCTCAGGACAAGCCAGAAACAGGTCTCCACCGGAACCGCGGTGATCAACTCGCTGCGGGCCTTCGGCTCGTCCAGCCTGACGTTCGTTGTCACCACCGGGCAGCGTCTGGTGAGCTCGAAAGGCACCACCACGGGCAACACGCAGTACGCGGTCACCGTCACCGGCTCGGGCAGCAGCTGGCAGGTGGACGACATCGAGCTGGCTTCGGCGGGCAATTCATGACGAACAGGCTCCTGGTCCGGTCCGAGACGAAACAGGTCGGCACCGGCCAAGGAGCGGTCCGCGGCGGCCCCCGGCTGCTCGTGCTCGGCATTCTCGGGCTGATCGGCCTCGCGGGCCTCGGCTTGCTGGCGGTGCCTATCCTGATCGGCACCAACGCCTTCTTCGAGGCCAGCGCAGGCTGCTCGGGCGACCAGACCGGAACGACCGGGCAGCCCGCCGCAGGGTCCAAGGCCAAGTCGATCCCGGCTGACTACCTGTCCTGGTACCAGAAGGTCGGGCAGCAGTACGGCGTGCCGTGGACGATCCTGGCCGGGATCGGGACGGTGGAAAGCGACAACGGCCAGACCACCCTGCCGGGCGTGCACAGCGGGTCGAACGCCTTCGGCGCGGCCGGGCCGATGCAGATCGGGATCGGCGGCGCGGCCGGGAACGTCTGGGGCGGCGCGGCGGTCCACCCGGCCAGCGAAGTGGTCGACGGCGTCGCGACCGACGAGGACGGCGGCCCGGACGCGAGCGTCTACGACCCCGCCGACGCGATCGCGGGCGCGGCCAAATACCTGCTGACGGCCGGCGTCACGACCAACCCGTCCGCGGCCATCTTCGCCTACAACCACCTGCAGTCCTACGTGGAAAGCGTGCTGTACTACGCGGGCGTCTACGCGGGCGGCAACTTCTCGGTGGTGTCCGCGGACCTGCCGTCGAGCAGCACGGTGGCCGGCTGCGCGACGACAACCGGGAGCGTTTCGGCCGTCGCTGCGCCGAACGAGGCCGTGGCCACCGCTATCTCCTACGCGGAGGACCAAATCGGCAAGCCGTACCTGTTCGGCGGCACAGGCCCGGACGCCTTCGACTGCTCCGGGCTGGTGATGGTGGCCTACCGGGCCGCCGGGATCGACATCGCACGAACCTCGGAGGAGCAGTGGGCGACGGAGGTGCGGGTCCCGGCGTCCCAGGTGGAGCCGGGCGACCTGGTGTTCTTCGCCGGCTCGGACGGTACCGTCACGTCACCGGGTCACGTCGGCCTGGTGATCGGGAACGGTGAGATGGTCGAGGCCTATGCGACGGGCTTTCCGGTCCGCATCTCGACGTACGGGAAACCCAGCTCAGCACCCGGCGACCAGGACCCGGTCGGCTTCACCCGCCCCGGGGCGCAGGCCGGCGCGACCATCAGTGCCGCCGGCCAGCCGACGGTCGGCGCCAGCTCCCCGGCCGCCGGCTGACGGAGCCGCTATCTCACGGTGAGGTAGATGGCGCTGCCGATACCCGCGGCCAGGCAGTAGATCGCGAACGGCGTCAGCGTGCGCGAGGCGTCACTGAGGTAGCGCACCAGGAACCGCAGCGCGAGGTAGGCACCGATGCCGGACAGCACGCTGCCGAACAGCACCTGCGTCCGGATCCCGTTGCCGAGCGGCCCGGTCAGGTCATGCAGCTTGAACACGCCGGCCGCGAAGATGACGGGCGCCGAAAGCAGGAACGAGAACCGGGCCGCGTCCTGCCGGGACAGCCCGCGGAACATGCCGCTGACCATGACGATGCCATCCCGGCTGATCCCCGGCAGCAGCGCCAAGATCTGCATCGAGCCGAGGATGATGCCGCCGAGGTAGCCGACGCCGACCAGCCGCCGCTCCGATTCCACCGCCACGCTGGCCTGCTGCTGTTTCATCGCCCGCTGCCCGGACGAATGCCGTCCGCTGCCGGCGGCCCCGGCCGTCCTAGGGGTTCCAGCCGCCACGGCTGCCCGCTGTCGTTCGGCGGCACTTTCGGAGTCCGCGGCCACCTGCTGCGCTTCCTCCTCGGCGCCGCGCCGGCGCAGTCGCTCGCCGCCAAGCAGGATCAGCCCGTTCACGAACAAGAACCCCGCGACCAGGCGCGGCTTGCTGAAGTCGTCGGTGAACAGGTGCTGGAGCAGCGCACCCGCGATCCCGACCGGGATCGTGGCCAGGATGAGCGTCCAGGCAAGCGTCTGGTCGGTGCCCTGTGGTTCCCATCGCCTGGTCCCCGGCTCGGGTCGGGCAAAGTGGCCGAGCGAGGCGAAGAAGGCCACGATGATCCGCACCCAGTCCCGCCAGAAATAGATGATCATGGCGATGGCGGTGGCGACATGCAGCCCGACGATGAACGCCAGGTACGGCGAGTTGCGGGCGGACACGTTCAGGTCCTTGGCCCACTGCCCGCCGACGATCGCCGGGATGAGCACGCTGTGGCCCAGGCTGGACAGCGGGAACAGTTCGGTCACTCCCTGGATCAGCCCGACGATCCCGGCCTCTCCGTACGTCAGATGTGACATGCCAGCCCTTCGCTCCCGCGCCCCAAGACGTAAATAATGATGCCGAACGGGCAGTGGTGCGGACTCCACGCACACGTTCATGCTCCCCCGGGCTCGTTCGGCAGTGTCGTCCCGGACCAGCCCTCAGCCATCGTAGCGGCGCCCTCACCCCCACCGGCCCAGCTTCACGCTGTCTTAATCATGCCCCTCGACCCCGCCCCACGATCCCCATGGCTGTGGCACCCTACCCACCCCCCGCCCACGATGCACATCCACGCGTACGCCGAGGGCGCGATCAGCCTTGCCCGGAGACGGGGCAGGCCTTGCCGGGACTGGATCAGGCCTTGCCGGGACTGGATCAGGCCTTGCCGGGACTGGATCAGGCCTTGCCGGGACTGGATCAGGCCTTGCCGGGACTGGATCAGGCCTTGCCGGGACTGGATCAGGCCTTGCCGCGGACTTTGGGGGTGTCTTTGGCGGTGCGGCGGCTGATTTTGGCGCCGAGCCAGACCAGGGGATCGTACTTGCGGCCGGCCACGCGTTCCTTCATCGGGATGATCGCGTTGTCGGTGATCTTGATGTGCTCCGGGCACACCTCGGTGCAGCACTTGGTGATGTTGCAGTAGCCGAGGCCGAAGTCATCCTGGGCGATCTCGCGGCGGTCGGCGGTGTCGGCCGGGTGCATCTCGAGCTCGGCGACCCGCATCAGGAACCGGGGGCCGGAGAAGGCGTGCTCGTTCTCGGTGTGGTCCCGGATCACGTGGCAGGTGTTCTGGCACAGGAAGCATTCAATGCACTTGCGGAACTCCTGTGACCGGTTGACGTCTACCTGCTGCATCCGGAACTCGCCCGGCTGCACCTCGGGCGGCGGGCTGAACGACGGGATCTCCCGCGCCTTGGCGTAGTTGAAGGACACGTCGGTGACTAGGTCCCTGATCACCGGGAAGGTCCGCATCGGCGTGATCGTCAGCGTCTCCTCCGGCGTGAAGACCGACATCCGGGTCATGCAGGCCAGCCGCGGCCGCCCGTTGATCTCCATCGAGCAGGACCCGCACTTGCCGGCCTTGCAGTTCCACCGGATGGCCAGGTCGCTGACCTGGGTGGCCTGCAGCCGGTGCAGGACGTCGAGCACGACCTCGCCCTCGTTGACCTCGACCTGGAAATCCTCGAGCGCTCCGGCACCCGCGTCCCCGCGCCAGACCTTCAGCGCCGCCTTGTAGCCCATCGCTCTATTCTCCTACCTTCCTCGCGGGCGCTTCGCTGGCTTCGGAAGGTGTCTCCTCCGCGGCGGTCTCGGCCCCAGCTGGCTCAGCCGCGCTCTGCCCGTTGACCGCGGTCGCGGCGCCGGGCAGGCCGGCCAGTTCGTCCTCTGTCATGTACTTCTTCAGCTCGCCGATGTCGAAAAGCTCGAGCAGGTCGGTCCGCATCGGCACCATCGGCTGGTGCCGCAGTTGCACGTGGCCATCGGCGCCGGCCGAGCAGATCAGGTTGACCTTGCGCCATTCCGGTGACATGGCCGGGTAGTCGTCCCGGGTGTGGCCGCCGCGTGATTCCTGCCGTTCCAGCGCGGCCTGGGCCACGCTTTCCGCCACCACCAGCATGTTCCGCAGGTCCAGGGCCAGATGCCAGCCCGGGTTGTAGGCCCGGCCGCCCGCCGCGCTGACCTTGGCCTCCCTGGCCCGCAGCTTGTCCAGCTCGACCAGCGCGGTCTTCATCTCCGACTCCCGCCTGATCAGCCCGACCAGGTCGTTCATGATCGTCTGCAGCTCGGAATGGATGGCGTACGGGCTCTCCCCGTCCGCCCGCTCCAGCGGCTCGAGCGCCGTCGCCGCGGCCGAGGCCAGGTCCGTCTCGGCGACCACCGGCCGTGACGGCAGCGCCGAGATGTACTCGGCGGCGCCGAGCCCGGCCCGGCGGCCGAACACCAGCAGGTCCGACAGCGAGTTGCCGCCGAGCCGGTTCGACCCGTGCATGCCGCCCGACACCTCGCCGACCGCGAACAGGCCGGGCACCGAGGCGGCCCCGGTGGCCGGGTCCACCTCCACCCCGCCCATCACGTAGTGGCAGGTCGGGCCGATCTCCATCGGCTCCTTGGTGATGTCGACGTCGGCCAGCTCCTTGAACTGGTGATACATGGACGGCAGCCGCTGCAGGATGTATTCGGCCGGCCGCCTGGACGCGATGTCCAGGAAGACGCCGCCGTGCGGCGAGCCGCGTCCCGCCTTGACCTCGGAGTTGATCGACCGGGCCACCTCGTCACGTGGGAGCAGCTCGGGCGGCCGCCGGTTGTGCTCCGGGTCGTCGTACCAGCGGTCCGCTTCATCCTCGGTCTCCGCGTACTGGGCCCGGAACACGTCGGGCACGTAGTTGAACATGAACCGCTTGTTCTCGGAGTTGCGCAGCACGCCGCCGTCGCCGCGCACCGACTCGGTGACCAGCAGCCCGCGCACCGACGGCGGCCACACCATCCCGGTCGGGTGCAGCTGGACGAACTCCATGTTCAGCAGCTTGGCCCCGGTCCGCAGGGCCAGCGCGTGCCCGTCACCGGTGTACTCCCACGAGTTCGAGGTGACCTTGTAGGTCTTGCCGATGCCGCCGGTCGCGAGCACCACCGCGGGCGCCTCGAACAGGACGAACCGCCCGGTGTCCCGGAAGTACCCGAAGGCCCCGGCGATGCGCCCGTCGGCACCGCCGTCCTTGATCAGCTCGGTGATCGTGGTCTCGGCGTAGACTTTGATCATCGCCTCCGGGTCGCCGAACTCGACCGCGTCGGCCTGCTGCATCGCCACGACCTTCTGCTGCAGCGTGCGGATGATCTCCAGCCCGGTCCGGTCCCCGACGTGCGCCAGCCGCGGGTACTCGTGCCCGCCGAAGTTGCGCTGGCTGATCTTGCCGTCCTTGGTCCGGTCGAACAGCGCGCCCCACGCCTCGAGCTCCCAGACCCGGTCTGGGGCCTCCTTGGCGTGCAGCTCGGCCATCCGCCAGTTGTTCAGGAACTTGCCGCCGCGCATCGTGTCGCGGAAGTGGACCTGCCAGTTGTCGTTCGGGTTCGCGTTGCCCATGGAGGCCGCGCAGCCGCCTTCGGCCATCACCGTGTGCGCCTTGCCGAACAGGGACTTGGAGATGATCGCGGTCTTCTTGCCGTGCAGCCGGGCCTCGATAGCCGCCCGCAGCCCGGAGCCGCCCGCGCCGACGACCACCACGTCGTAGGCGTAGCGGTCGACACCGCCAGCCGACACCGCCTCGCTGCCAGGTACCGCCACGCTGGTCGCCGCTGCGTCTCGGCTAACCGCTGCGTCTCGGCTAACCGCTGCGTCTCGGCTAACCGCTGCGTCTCGGCTAACCGCTGCGTCTCCGGCAACCACTGCGTCGCTGGTGATTTCTGCGTCGCTCATAACCACTGCCCGTTTCGGTTAATTAAAGATCCTTGGATCTGGGAAGGCGCCGCTGGCCACGAGCATGATGTAAAGGTCGGTCAGCATCAGCGTGCCGAGCGTGGTCCAGGCCAGCTGCATGTGGCGTGCGTTCAGCCACGAGATCTTCGTCCAGATCCAGTACCTGGCCGGGTGCTTGGAGAAGTTCTTCAGCCGGCCGCCGGTGATGTGCCGGCACGAGTGGCAGCTCAGCGCGTAGCACCACAGCAGGATCACGTTGGCCAGCATGATCAGCGAGCCGAGACCGATCCCGAAGTCGCCGTCGGGTCCGCGGAACGCCTGCACCACGTCGTAGGTGTTCAGGATCGAGATGAGGATGACCGCGTACAAGAGGTAGCGGTGCAGGTTCTGCACGATCAGCGGGAACCTGGTCTCGCCGGTGTAGCGCGCGTGCGGCTCGCGCACCGCGCACGCGGCGGGTGCGCGCCAGAACGCCCGGTAGTACGCCCCCCGGTAGTAGTAGCACGTCAGCCGGAAGCCGAGCACGAACACCAGCGACACGATCGCGTACGGGATGACCGGCGGGATGGCCGGCAGCCATTGGCCCAGGCTGCTCGATCCTGGCACGCATTCGCCGCTGATGCACGGCGAGTAGAAAGGCGTCAGGTAGTGGTCCTTGGGCACGTAATACCAGTGCCCAGTGAAAACGCGCACGGTGGCGTAGGCGACCCAGATGGTGAGCAGGGCCGCGGTAATGCGCGGCGTCCGCCACCAGGGGTCCTCGCGGAACGTACGTTCGGAGATCCGGGCCCGCGTTCTGGCCGGCGCTTCCGGTGCCCGTGCTTCCGGTGTCTGTGTCATCCTCAGCGTCCTCGCTGCTTTCGAGCTTAAATGTAACCCCAGACGCCGCCCGCCGGAACTAACCGGTCTTATCGCGTGCCCGCTGCCAAGAACTTATTCCAGTCGGTCCGGCATTGCAGTGATCGAGACCTCATCGTGCGTGTGACCCTTGCTACACTCCGGCTTCCGCGGCGGCGGATACTCGGCAGGTGACGTTCATCTACCACATCGCGGCCGCGGCGGACTGGGCCCGGGCGTGCCGGGACGGCCAGTACACGATGTCGACGCGAGGCCGGACCCTGGCCGAGGAGGGGTTCATCCACACCTCGACCGCCGGGCAGGTAGCCCTGGTAGCCAACGCCTTCTACCAGGGCGAATCGGATCTGCTGCTGCTCGTCATCGACGCCGGCCTGGTGGACTCCCAGATCCGCTACGAGCACGTACCCGGCCAGGCCCAGCCCTACCCGCACATCTACGGCCCCCTCAACATCGACGCGGTCGTCCAGACCCGCCCCTTCGAACCTGACCCCGACGGCCAGTTCTCCTTCACCCCGCCCCCGAACGACCCGGGGTGACCGCAGAGGCCGTGCAGCTCTATCGTGTGCAGTTACCCCCTGTGTCACGGGGGGTAACTGCACACGATAACGAGCGTCGGCTGGGTTGCGAGCTCACGGGAAACAACTGTCACAGGAGTTGGCGCTCAGGCGCGTTTTCGCGCGGCTGGCCGTGGCTAACGCGCCGCAGGTTCCGGGATGCCAAGGGCGTGGCGGAGGAAGTCGAGTTGGAGCAGGAGCAGGTTCTCCGCCACGGTTTCCTGCGAGGCCATGTGGGTGATGCCGGACAGGGGCAGGACCGCATGCGGGTAGCCGGCGCCCAGCAGCGCGGCGGACAGCCGCAGGGTGTGGGCGAAGACCACGTTGTCGTCGGCCAGCCCGTGGATCAGCATCAGCGGGCGCGGTGAGGCCATCTCGGCGCCCGGCCTGCCGGGTCCGGTACCCGCGGCGGGTGTCACCACGGATCGTTCGGCCAAAGAAATGAGCGAGGACCGGTCGTAGGAGTCCTGGTCCTGGTCCGGGTGCCCCAGGTAACGCTCGGTGTAGTGGGTGTCGTACAGACGCCAGTCCGTGACCGGGGCTCCGGCGATCGCGGCGTGGAAGACGTCCGGGCGGCGCAGCACCGCCAGCGCGGCCAGGTAGCCGCCGAACGACCAGCCGCGGATCGCCACCCGGCCGGTGTCCAGGTCGGCGAAGCGCCCGGCGGCGTCGTGCAACGCCTGGACCTGATCCTCCAGGACGGGTCCGGCCAGGTCACCGGCCACCGCGCGCTCCCATTCCGGGCCGCGGGCCGGGGTGCCGCGGCCGTCCGCGATCACGACCGCGAAACCCTGCTCGGCGAACCACTGCGGCGTGAGATAAGCACTGCGGGCCTTGAGCACTCGCTGAGCGTGCGGGCCGCCGTATGGGTCGAGCAGTACCGGCAGCGTGCCCTGCCCCGGCCGGTGCCAGGACGGGAACAGCACCGCGGTGCGGATCTCCCGGGCCCCCGCGCCCAAGAGGACCGGGCGGGGCGCCGGCAGCGCCGGGCGTTCGGTCAGGACGGGGACGTCGGTCACGGATTTGCCATCGCGGTGAACCTGGACGGTCACGCCGTCGTGGTCCAGGCCGCGGCTCGCCACCACGGTGGTGCCGCCCGCCCGGACGCCGGCGTCGACGCCGGCGCCCGGGCCGACCTGGCTCAGCCCGTCCGGCCCGTAGGTCCACAGCCCGATCTGGGTCGGCTCGGCCGAGGCCTGGAACAGGACAGTGTCGCCGTCGACGCCGATGACGCCGCGCACCTGCAGGCCCGGCGGGGTGACCGGGATGGCCTCCTCCCCTGGCGCGGCGACCAGCAGCCGGCGGGTGTCCTGCTCGTCACGGGTCCATACCAGCCGGCCGTCCCCGGTCCACGCCGGGACACCGGGGACGATCTCCAGCCAGCGGGGGTCGGCGTCCTCGCGCAGGATGTCGGCCCGGCCGCTGCTCGCGTCGATCGTGAGCAGCCGCATCGTCCGCTGGTCCCGGCTCTGCACCACCACCAGCGGATCGTGCTCCCCCTCCCAGCAGGCCGTCACCAGGTACGGAAACGCGGCGCGGTCGGTGTCGATCGCCACGCTAGTCCCGTCCAGCCTGACCAGCAGGAGGGAGACGTCGGCGTTCGGAGTGCCCGCGGCGGGATAGGCCACCTCGGCGGGCGGCCGTTCCGGGTTGGCGGGGTCGGCGATGTGCCACCTGGTTACCGGCGACTCGTCTACCCGCGCCACGAGCACGGCCGAACCGTCGGGGGACCACCAGTAGCCGCGCTGCCGGTCCATCTCCTCAGCCGCGATGAACTCGGCCAGCCCGAACGTCACCCGCGGGTCGCCGCCGGAGTCCGCGAGGATCTGGTCGGGCGCGGGCTCGGTGCCGTCTGCGGGCTCGGTGCCGTCGGCGGGCTCGGTGCCGTCGGCGGGCCGGGGCAGCGCGGTGACCCGCAGCGCGCCTGCACACACGTACGCCAGCCGCCGACCTGTCGGGTCGGGCCGGGGATCCAGCGCCTGGCCTTGCGTCGGCACCTGGAGGGCCAGCGCCCCCGGGTCGGTCAGGTCGATCGCGTAGACCCGTCCTGACCAGGCGAAGGCGGCTATCGCCAGATCGGCGTCCGCGGCGTAGGCCACGATGCCGCCGGCCTGCTCCCTGACCCTTTCCCGGCGGGCCCGCTCGGCCGCCGGCAGGTTCTGCTCATCGCCGCCCAGCGTCCTCGGATCGACGGCCAGCCGTTCCTGCCCGCGGTCCACGTCCAGCACCCACAGGCAGGTCACCGGGTCGCTGCCGCCCTGGGTGCGCAGGTAGGCGAGCCGGGCGCCATCGGGTGAGGCGCGGAATGCCCGCGGCACGCCGAGCGTGAACCGCCTCGTCCTGGCCTCCTGCCGCGGAAAGCTCTCGGTCATGGACAGAATTTTGCCATTCCCACCGCACCGGAGTCCGCCGATAGGCTCGCTGGCATGAGTTCGGCTGACGACCACGGGGTGCTCCGGCCCGGGCGGCGGTTGCTGCTCGTGCACGCGCACCCCGATGACGAGTCCATCGGCACCGGGGCGACGATGGCGAAGTACGCCGCCGAGGGCGCGCAGGTCACGCTGGTCACCTGCACGCTGGGCGAGCTCGGGGAGGTCATCCCTCCGTCGCTGGCGCACCTGGCCGCGGGGTCCGAAGACCGGCTGGGGGAGTACCGGATCGGCGAGCTCGCGGCCGCGTGCGACCTGCTCGGCGTGACCGACCACAGGTTCCTCGGCGGTCCGGGCCGGTGGCGCGACTCGGGCATGATGGGCACCCAGGACAACACCGATCCGCGCTGCTTCTGGCAGGCCGACGTGGACGAGGCTGCGGCCGCGCTCCTCGACGTCATCCGCGAGGTCAGGCCGCAGGTGCTGGTGACCTATGACGCCAACGGTTTCTACGGGCATCCCGATCACATCCAGGCGCACCGCGTCGCGTGGCGCGCCTTCGAGCTCGCCCGGACCGACGGGCTGGTCGGTACCGACGGGCTGGCCAGGTTCTACGCGACGGCGGCGCCGGATTCCACTCAGGTGACCACCGAGATCGATGCCACCGCCTACTTTGAGCGCAAGCTGGCGGCCATGCGAGCGCACGCCACCCAGATCACCGTGTCGGCGCCGTTTTTCGCGCTGTCCAACCGCATCAGGCAGCGCGCCCTCGGAGTCGAGTACTACACCCTGCTGGCCGGACCCGCTGGCCCGCGCGGCCCGGTGGCCGGCCCTGCTGGCCGCGCGACAGACCTGTTCTGACGGGCGCAGTAGCCTGCTGTCATGAACGTCACGACGGGCAGAGGCGGGTCGGGGTTGCTTGCCACCGGCGGCGTTTACGGCGTGCTGCTCCTGCTCGGCGCGGTGGAGGGCACGATCGGCAGCTTCCAGTACAGCCGGACGGCGGGGGTGGTGCCGCTGGCTGCCCTCGCGTTCTGTGCTGCGCTGCTGGTGACGTGCCTGCTGGCGGCGTGGGCCATGCGCGCGGTGAGCGGCGCGCTCGTGCCTGCCATCGGCTGGATCATCGCCTCCTTCGTGCTGTCCATGCCGGTCTCCGGCGGCAGCGTCATCATCACTGCTTCCGCCCCGGGCGAGTGGTATCTGTACGGCGGCACCTTGAGCGCCGTGATCGCGGTGGCCGCCTCGTTCGGCGGCTCGATCCGGACGGCCAGGACACAGCCAGCCAGGGCGCAGCCGGGCAGGTCGCAGCCGACCGGGTCGCAGCCGAAGTGAGCGACGTGGACCAGGGCTCGTTCCGTCAGGCCACGGGCCAGTTTGCCGGCGGCATCGTCGTGGTCACGACCAGCGCCGGCCACGCGATGACGGTCAGCGCTTTCACGTCGGTGTCGCTGGAGCCGCCGCTCGTGCTGTTCTGCGCGGAGAAGATCGCCCGCTTCCACGACGCGGTCCTCTCGGCCGGGGCATGGGCGATATCCATCCTCGCCGAGGATGCCGAGAAAACTGCGCGCTGGCTGGCCATCCGGGGCCGTCCCCTGGACGGCCAGCTGGGCGGCGTGGCCCACCACCCGGGGCCGGTCACCGGGGCGCCGCTGCTCGACGGCGCCCTGGCCACCCTGGAGTGCCGGACCGCTGCCGTGTACGACGGCGGCGACCACACCGTTATCGTCGGCCGGGTCGTCGCCGTGACCGGCCCGGCGGGACCGTCCTCACCTGGCCCGCTGGTGCACTACGCCGGCGCCTACCGCAGGCTTCGAGACGGCTAGCAGACCGCGTCCGCGATCCGGTCGAGCCCCCATTCCAGGTCTTCCTCGCTGATGACCAGCGGCGGGGCCAGCCGGATCACGTTCCCGTGGGTTTCCTTGGCCAGCACGCCATGAGCGGCGAGCCGCTCGCACGCCGCACGGCCCGGCAGCGCGGCGAACTCGATGCCCGCCCACAGCCCGCGGCCGCTCACGCTGCGCACCACGGCAGGCGGGAGCCCGGCGAGCCGCTCGTGCATCCGCATCCCGAGCACCGCCGCCCGGGCCTGGTACTCACCAGTGCGCAACATCGAGATGACCTCGCGGGCCACCGCGCAGGCGAGCGGGTTGCCCGCGAACGTGGACCCGTGCTGGCCGGGTTGCAGCACGCCGAGCACCGGCCACGTCGAGACCATCGCGGAGACCGGCACGATGCCGCCGCCGAGGGCCTTGCCGAGCAGGTAGGCGTCGGGCACCACGTTCTCCGCCGTGCAGGCGAAGGTGAAGCCGGTGCGGCCGAGCCCGGACTGGATCTCGTCCGCGATCATCAAGATGCCGTGCGCGGTGCACAGCTCCCTGATCCCGGTGAGGAAGCCAGCAGGCGGCACGACTACCCCGGCCTCGCCCTGGATCGGCTCGACGAGCACCGCGACGACGCGCTCACCGAGTTCGCTGACCGCCGCGGTCAGCGCGTCCAGATCGCCGTAGGGGACGATGCGGAACCCCGGCGTGTACGGCCCGAAGTCAGCTCGCGAGTCCTCATCGGTGGAGAAGCTGACGATCGTGGTCGTGCGTCCGTGGAAGTTTCCGCTGAACACGATGATCACCGCCTGGTCCGCGGGGACTCCCTTGACCGTGTAGCCCCACTTGCGTGCGACCTTGATCGCGGACTCGACCGCCTCCGCGCCGGTGTTCATCGGCAGCACGACGTCCATGTCGGCGAGTTCGGCCAGCTCGGCGCAGAACGGCCCGAACTGGTCGTGGTCGAACGCCCGGCTCACCAGCGTGAGGTGTTCGAGCTGGCGGTGCGCCGCGGCGATCAGCCGCGGGTGCCGGTGACCGAAGTTCAGGGCCGAGTAGGCGGCGAGCATGTCCAGGTAACGGCGTCCTTCGACGTCGGTCACCCAGGCGCCCTCGGCCTCGGCGGCGACGATCGGCAGCGGATGGTAGTTGTGCGCG
>Ga0302235_10001397_pt1 | contig 18130 bp, 14 predicted proteins | sample II_Palsa_N3_3_FD_193577 | JGI IMG/M metagenome (GOLD analysis project Ga0302235, IMG submission 193577) | Peat permafrost microbial communities from Stordalen Mire near Abisko, Sweden - II_Palsa_N3_3 | ecosystem: Environmental > Terrestrial > Soil > Palsa > Peat permafrost | place: Sweden... | reverse complement strand
CGCGGACTACAACTATGGCCAGATCACCTCGCAGTGGGTCAAGAAATTCGTGCAGGACAACGGTGGGTCGGTGGCATCGATCGATTTTTTCCCGCTCGATGTCACGAACTTCGGTCCGTCGATCTCGAAGATCGAGGCCGCCAAGCCCGATATGCTTGTCTCGGCGCTGGTGGGCGGCGCGCATATGTCGTTCTATCGCCAGTGGGCGGCAGCGGGTCTGCACAAAAAGATTCCTCTCGCCTCCACCACCTTCGCCGGCGGCAACGAGCAGATCGTGCTCTCGCCCGACGAATGCGATGGTTTCCTCGTCTGCTACAACTACTTCGAGACGATCGACAACCCCGTCAATACCGCATTCAAGGACCGCTTTCACAAACGCTTCGGCGCCAACTATCCGAACATCACCGAACTGGCGATGGGCACTTACCAGGGCTTCAACCTGTGGGCGCAGGGCGTGAAAAAAGCCGGCACACTGGACCGCATAAAGGTGATCGAAGCGCTGGAGTCGGGCATCAGCATCGACGCTCCCAGCGGCAAGGTCTCGATCGACGCAGCCACGCATCACTGCGTGCTGAACGTCAATATTGCCGAGGTCCGCAACAAGAAGCTCAATATCGTCGAGACCTTCCAGGCGCAACCGCCGAGTGACACCAGCGCCGTCTGCAACCTCATCAAGAACCCGCGCGACAACCAGCAATATGTCATCAAGCTTTGATGCTTGCGCGAAGCGCCCCCGCGCCGTCCGAAGGAGCCGTTGATGGATCTTGCCGCGATCGTCCTGATTCAGATCCTGTATGCGATCTCGAGCCTGATCGTCATCTCGTCCGGGCTCGCGGTCATCTTCGGGATGATGAAGGTGATCAACCTCGCGCACGGCGAGTTCATGATGCTTGGGGCGTACGCGACCATTGAAGCGATGCGCCTCGGCATCAATCTGTGGGTGGCGATCTTCGTCGTCGCGCCGCTGACGGTGGGCCTGATCGGCATCGTACTGGAGCGGGTTTTCATCCGTCGCCTGTATGGCCGCATGATCGATACGATGCTTGCCACGTGGGGCTTGTCGCTGCTGCTGATCGGCGCGGTGACGTCGATCGCCGGCAATACAACCGCCGGGGTGTCCGCTCCGCTTGGCAACTTTACGATTGGCGCTTACTCGGTCAGCAGCTATACGCTCGTGATCATCGTTGTCGGCGCGCTGCTGGCGCTCGTCTTGCGCTGGGTCTTGCTGCATACCTCCCTTGGCCTGATCGCGCGCGGCACCATGCAGAATCCGCAGATGGCCGACGCGCTGGGCATCAACCCGAGCCTCGTGTATTCCGCCACCTTTGCAATCGGTGCAGCCTTGTCCGGCTTTGCGGGTGGCTTGCTGGCACCGCTGACCGGCGTCGTGCCGACGATGGGCGGCGCGTTTATCGCCAAGGCGTTCATTACCGTGATCGGCGGTGGCCCGGCGATTGTCGTCGGCCTCGTCAGCGCGTCGACGCTGTTCGGTGCGATCAACCAGATCGCCACCTTTGCCTCGACGCCGGTGTTCGGCGAAGTCGCGCTGCTGGTCGGCGCGATCATCATGTTGCGGCTTCTGCCGCAAGGCATTACCGGCCGCTTCTTCAAGGGGTCGCTGTGACGAGGCCTGCGCAATCCAGCCGGCCGGCGCAGGGGCCTGACGCGCTGCAGCGTTTCTCGCGGTCGTGGGCAAGCGCTGCGCTGACCGTTGCACTGGGGCTGGCGCTGCTGTTCGTGCTACCGCACGTGCTCGACGACTTCGCCCTAGTGCAGGCCACCGTCTACGTGGTGATGTCGATCCTCGCCATCAGCCTCGCGTTTATCTGGGGCTACGGCGGCATTCTGTGTTTCGGGCAGTCCGCCTTCTTCGGGCTAGGCGCCTATACCTACGCGATTGCGGTGACCAACCTCGGCGACAGCACCGTGCCCTTCGTGCTGGCCATCGTGGTGCCTGCCGCGTTCGCCGCCATCCTCGGGTACCTGATCTTCTATGGACGGCTGTCCGACGTCTATATGGGCGTCATCACGCTGACCGTGACGCTGATTCTGTTCAACCTGATCAACTCCACCGCGGGGCCGGAGTGGAAAATCGGCACTGCCCCGTTGGGCGGCTTCAACGGCATACCGGGTATCGCACCGCTGAACACGCCCGGTAACATCGACGACACGATCGGGCCGCGTGGCCTGTTCGAGCTGTCGTTCGGCGCGCTGCTGCTGGTCTATCTGTTGCTGAGGGCGCTGCTCGCCACGAAGCCGGGCCGGGTCATCGTCGCCAGCAAGGAAAACGAGCAGCGTCTCTTGCTGCTCGGTTACGATGCCCGCGCCTACAAGCTGTTCACGTTCGTGCTCGGCGCAGCTATTGCTGGACTGGCCGGGTGCCTGTTCGCCAACTGGGGCGCCTTTACCAGTCCTACCGTATTCAGTCTCGCGCAATCGGCGCAGATCATCATCTGGGTGATCGTCGGCGGCCTCGGCACTTTAGTGGGTCCGGTAGTGGGCTGCATCGCCATCCAGTGGCTGACCACGCAGATCGGCACCCAGCAGACCATCAACTCGAACCTGGTCCTCGGTGCCATTCTCGTGGTGTTCGTCTTGATGGTGCCCAAGGGGATCGTGCCAAGCCTGGGTTCGCTCGGCGCTGCGCTCGTATCGCGCTTGCGCCGTCAGCGCGATATGGCCAACGTCAACGCCGCCGTGAAGGAAGACCCGGACGCCGGGCCGCAGGCGGCAAAGATCGATCAAGCCGCAAAGCTCGATCCGCATGGAGAAACCGTGCGATGACGCCGCTCCTCGAGACCCGCGATCTGAACGTACGCTTCGGTGGCGTCCACGCGACCCGCGACGTCAATTTCACCTTGGCGGAGGCGGAGCTGCGCTGCGTGATCGGGCCGAACGGCGCCGGCAAAAGCACCTTCTTCAAACTGCTCACAGGCCAGGTGAAGCCCACGTCGGGACAGATCCTGTTTCGTGGTCAGGACATCTCGAACATGCAGCCGCATCAGCCGGCACGGCTTGGCATTGGCATCAAGACCCAGGTGCCGAGCCTCTTCAACGGGCTCAGTGTGTGGGAGAACGTCTGGCTCGCCGCACGCCGGGTGAACACGCCGCAACAGACAGAACGCGTCACACGGGTGACGCTCGAGCGCGTCGGCATGCTGGCGTACCGCGATGCGACGGTCGGCCTGCTTGCGCACGGACAGCGCCAGTGGGTCGAGCTGGCGGTGGTGATTGCACCGGACCCGCCGTTGATCCTGCTCGACGAGCCCGCGGCTGGTATGAGCGATGCCGAGGTCACGCGGACCGCAGAGCTGATCCTCGAGATAAACCAGCGACACGCGCTTGTCGTGGTCGAGCATGACATGAGTTTTATCCGCAAGATTGCGCGGACAGTCACGGTGCTGCACCAGGGCGCCATCATCCGCGAAGGCGCGCCGGATCGCATCATGAGCGACCCGCTGATCCAGCAGATCTATCTTGGCAAAAAGCCGCAATGAGCGGAGTGCGATGATGCTCGAAGTTGTCGATCTATGCGCCGGCTATGGCTCGATCCCGGTGCTCTACGACGTGTCGCTGTCGATCGCCAGTGGGGAATCGATCGGCATTCTCGGCCACAACGGCATGGGCAAAACCACTTTGCTGCGCTGTCTGATCGGAGCGTTGCCGGCGACCTCGGGCACGATCCTTTTCGATGGCACCGACGTGACGCGCGCGGCGCCCCACGCGCGAGCGCGACGCGGAATGGCCTACGTGCCGCAGGGCCGCGAGATCTTCCCCGCGTTGAGCACGCTGGACAATCTTCGCCTCGGACTCCTGAAGACAGGCCAGCGTCCGGTGGATGCGCTCGAACGGCTGCTGGCCGATTTCCCTCGCCTCAAGCCCTTGCTAGACCGCACCGGCGGATCGCTGTCGGGCGGCGAGCAGCAGTTACTGGCCCTTGCCCGCGCGCTGGCCGGCAATCCCAGCCTGTTACTGCTCGATGAACCGACCGAGGGCATCCAACCGTCGATCATCGACGAGATCGCCGAGACCCTGGTGCTGTTGCGCGAACGCAGCCAGCTCACCATCGTGCTGGTCGAACAGAATCTGGATTTCATCGCCGCGGTGTCGCAGCGGGTGCTGGTGATCCGGCGTGGCCAGGTCGGCGACGAGATTCCGCGCGAACACCTTGGCAACCTCGACATCATGAGCCAGTACGCCAGCGGTTACGCCTGATGTGTACCGACCTCGGCGTGGCTTGAGGCAGTCCCCGACGACGTGCGTGTCATCGCGGCCGCTTCAACCTGGCTATATGTCAGCGCCGACAGCACCGTATGATCATTGAAGCGGAACGAGCACAGTATCTGCGACACCGCGGCGAGCTTCGTAAGCTCCTGGAGCGAGAGCGTCACCAGAACATCGGCCACCTCGGGCGACACGCCAAGGGTGCTCATAGCCGTGCTCCTGTCTTCTGCAAGCAGGCGCTGGATCAGCAGAAGATAGGCGAAATTCATCTCGTGTATCAAGCCTTGCGTGTCCTGATTCATTTCAACCACCCCCGTGGTACCGGCCGGATCGGCTCTACTGTGAGAGCACGGCGCTTCGTACAGACACAAGCAATCGCCACAAGTCGATACTAGACACGCTGCGCCGGTAGCGCCGTCAGGACTCCCAGATATTGAATTAGGCCGATACGGAATTCTCCGTAAGGAATTCCTTAGCCGTGCTCCACGTCCCTGTCCGTGAAACCCATTGTCAAGAATTTGACTTTTTTGCCGTCAACCAGGAAACGCCCTCGCCTGGCGAACGCCGGGCCGGCTCATGAATACCTGATTTGAGGATAGCCACGATGACATGGCGCGTGTACACAATGCCCCGGCCGGCCAGTGCTTTCAACTGGATGCCGACGCTCGAACGCATCAGGGAACTGGTGGAGGCGGACGGCGGCAAGTTCTCGCTTCAGCTTGTCGATTCCGAATACGAGGCCGCGACCGAGGCCGCGAGAGCGTTTGGATGGGACGGCCAGTTCCTCGAAGGACCGCACGTTTTCACGCTGCCGAATGCGGATTCGATGCAGTTCGGGCTGGTGTGGACCCAGCCCGACGAAAAGCTTACGACGTTTATCGTTTCGCCGCGGGCGCTGCCCTGGCTCGAATGATCATGCGACCCTGGGCGCCGTGCCTCATTCGTTCGCGACCTCCGGCATGATCTTCCCCATCTCCATTGCCTGACTTGGAAGCAGTTCCTGAATGCCGATGACAATCTGGTCATCGGGTGCGCCGGTCGCGGTCTGAAACAGCTTCCAGAGACGCTGGATCAGTTCCCGCTTGTATTCAGGTGTACGACCGGTCCGGATCAGAAGCGTCAGCGCGGCGGTGGCCGCCGTTTCTCCGGCAGTAAAGCCGTTACCGGCCGGATACTCCTGAAACACCACATGCACCCAGTTCTTCGGCACACCCGAACAGGAAGCGTGTAGCTCCGTCAGGTCGACCGCGAGCCGCGTCTTGGCCTCGCTGCTGAGTACGCCATCCTGAGTCACCAAGGTATAAAGCGGCATTGAGGCTACTCCTGTCCTGACGTTTCCAACCCGTCACTCGACGTAGTTCTTCAGAATCCGCAGATCCGTCACCGAGTACGACATCCCCAGCCGATAACCGCGGCCAACGCGCAGCGGAGCGATCAGGTGCATTTCCTCGCCGGCGACCTCGGGAAGTTTCAGCTCCGCGGATCCGGTCCAGACATCGACGATCGCCAGATTGTCCGTGAGCGACATGGTCAGTTCATCGACGGGTGGTTTGTCCTGAAGTCCGGCGGCAAGCTGGGGAAAGTAGCGGTGCATGGTCGTCGGCCGGTTGAACACGGTCGTTGGGTCTGCGACAGGCGCCTCTAGCTGGATACGGGCCGTCGCCAGCCGTTCGCCGTGCGCCGAGACACTCGCGCCGAAGCGGCTTCCCTTGGCAAGCGGCGCGGCCGCTGCACTCGGCGCGGAGAAACTACGGGTCTGATAGACGCTCGCGAGTTTCTTCGGGAAGCCCTGCGCCCATCCACGGGCGATAGCGGCATCGTTGTCGACGAAGATATACGGGCAATAGTTGACCGGCACGCCGTCGAATACCGCCTCGACCAGAACGAAAGCCTCGCGGTACTGATAGCGGGCCGGGTCTGTCAATTCGTCGTTTGACGCCGTGAACTGCCAGTCCAGAAACCAGAAGAAGGCGCGCCCTCCCGACTTCTCGTCCACGCTCACGCCTTTCGGCAGCACGGCCGCGATGGCCTTCGGGTCGGCCCAGTATTCGATGGCCATACAGTCGCTCGAATAGTGCCACGGCGGCATCGTCGCAAGTGCGGATTGTCCTTGCGGCGTAACAGGAACTGAAAACGCTTTAAGCATTTCGTTTCGTCCTCGATGGGAGAGACTGCAGTCGCGATAACCCATTATTCTCGAAGGCGCTACCGTGTCCTATCCCCCGATCGGGGGGCGAAATGGCCGTTTGAAAGCGTCACGCAAGGCAGTTGTCCGTGCCGGTACATCGAAGGTTTTCGCAGTCATTTTGCCGGTATAGAATCGGCCAAATGTTTAAAACTACGTTAACGCCTGCCGAAGACGCCAGGGCTCACCATGACTCAATGGTTGATTGCTTTGGCATGCTGAAATCCGCACCTGACCCAGCGCACCGAGGCGACCATCGCGCTTCATATAGGATTGCAAGAATGAATGGGCCGTGCGGTCGGAGACAAAAGTGAGCGAATTCCCGCCTTTCCGGCTCGACCGGGCCAACCAGTGTGTCTGGCAAGCGACGCCAGACGGGGGCCATTCCCGGCTCAATCTCAGGCCCCGTGCGTATGACATGCTTCAGTACCTGGTCGACAACGCTGGCCGTCTCGTGACGCACGACGAGTTTCTCGACGCGCTCTGGCAAAACGTCACGGTGCAACCCGAAGTGCTGAAGGGGCACATGCTGTCCATACGCGCTGCGCTCGGCGACGATCCGGCTAACCCCCGCTTCATCGAAACGCTGCGCGGCCGCGGCTACCGTTTCATCGCCCCACTGCTGGCCCGCACGCCAGTCAACGCCACGGATAATGCCGAGAAACCGGCTGACGGCACTTTCGTCGGACGCACCCCGCAGTTGAACAAGCTCAAAACGCTATTCGACGAGGCTTGCGCAGGCGAATCGCGGATTGTGTTCGTCGCCGGCGAACCGGGCATCGGCAAGACCACGCTCGTCAACCAGTTCCTCGAAGCGCTCGACGGCCGCGGCGACGTGCTGACATCGCTCGGGCGCTGTGTGGAGGGTTATGGCGGCACCGAGCCGTATTACCCCGTGCTCGAGGCGCTGACCCAACTGGTGCGCGGCGACGCAGGCGCCGCCATCATGCGCAGTCTAATCTCGATAGCCCCCACCTGGGCCGCGCAGCTTCCCGGTTCGGTGCCGGAGCGGCATCGCGCGCAGTTACAGCGACAACTGGTCGGCGCGGTCAGTGGCCGTATGCTGCGCGAGATCTGCGAATTCTTCGCCGCTCTCTCGGCGCAAACGCCGCTCGCCCTCGTCTTCGAGGACCTTCATTGGTCGGATTATTCGACGGTCGACATGCTTTCTGCCCTCGCCCGTCATCGCACCCATGCGCGCTTGATGGTCGTGGTCACCTATCGCCCTGAGGATGCGGAGTTCGCTCAGCATCCACTGTGCCGCCTGAACCACGACCTCGGTTTGCAGAAGCTTTGCCACGACATCGTGCTCGAGCCTCTGACCGAAAGCGCCATCGCCGAGTACCTCGAAGGCAAGGCGCAGAACGCTCGCGAGAACGGCCTGGCGCAACTCGTTTGCGAGCACTCCGGCGGGAACCCTCTCTTCATGGTGGCGACGCTCGATCATCTGGTCGCACAAGGCATCGCGCAGTCCACCCCTGAGGGGTGGAAGCTGCATCTGTCTCCGTCGGAAGTGCGGCTCGAAGTGCCGCTCACACTGAGCCAGGTGATCGAGCATCGCATCCAGCGGCTGACGGGCAATCAACAACGCGTGCTGGAGGCCGCGAGTGTGGCGGGACTCAGCTTCGATGCGACGCTTGTCGCGCCAGCGGCCCAGCTAAGCCAGGAAAGCATCGAGGAGACGTGCGAAGCGCTGTGCCGCCAGGAGAGCTTCATCCGTCGTGAAGCGCCTGCGCCGCTTGATCGCATGATCACGGCACGCACCTACGCATTCCGCCATACGATGTACCGGCAAACCTTCTACGAGCGTCAGGGCGCCCTGCGTACCGCTCATTCGCATCTGCGGATTGCCGAGGAACTCGAAGCGCGCAGCGCTCCAGAAGAGCACGGCAGCGTCGCGGCGGAGCTGGCCCAGCATTTCGCGGCGGCCAAGCAATGGTCGCGTGCGCTGGGGTATCTGCGGATCGCCATCCAGACCGCGAAGAAGCGTCTCGCGTACAACGACGCACTCGCTATCCTCGATCGGGCCATGATGCTGGCCGCTAACTTGCCGCACGAGGCACGGGCCGCGGCCGAGGCTGAGTTTCTCGAGGGGCGTGCGTCAGTCTTTACCGCCGCGCATGACCGGCGTGCGCTCGAGACCTGCGAACAACTGGCGAGGCGTGCCGCGCAACTCGGTCTGATCGATATCCAGAGCCGCGCGTTGCTGAGCCTCGCTTACGCCTATAGCTGGCGCGATCAGTTGCGCAGCAGCCGGATCATCGACGAAGCGCTGGTGCTAAGCGAACGGCAGACGAATCTGCAACAGCAGGCGCGCACCCGCATCAGTTGTTATGTCTGGAGAATGTGGGTGCGCGGCTGGCGTGCCGACGACATCCATCAGTGCGAAGCGGCGCTGGAGCCCTTGGGCAACGGCGACGATCCGTTCACGACCGCCTGGTCGCAGTGCGAATACAGCATGGTGCTGATGGTGTCCGCGCAGTATCAGCAGGCCCAGGACAACATTCTTGCGAACTACCGGTTCCTCGTCGACAACGATGAGAACCGGCCCGAGTTCAACATGGCGCGCGCCACATGGATGGTCAATCTCGGCGTGCCCTGGACGCTGTTGTATCTGGGCGAGCTTGGTCGCGCGCACCAGGAGTTCGACCGGGCGATTGCGATGTACGCCACCAACGGCAATCAATACGGCGCCGATACACTCACGCTGTATCGCTGCTGGGTGCAATTCCATGCGCTGGACTTCGACGCGATGCTCGAGTCCTGCAGCCAGGTTCTCGCGGAAACGCTGGCCGGCACCCCTGTGCGCCGCTCGACCCTTCCCGCCGAACAGCGGCTCGCCATTCTCCTGAAGGGACTGGCTTATCTCGGTCTCGGCGACACCTGTACGGCGCGCGTGCATTTGCTCGATGTCATGCAGCGCATGGATAACGAGCCGGTGATTTTCGACTGGTACTGGCGGCTCGCGCTCGAATGGGGACTCGCGAGCCTTGCGCTAATGCAGGGCGATCTCGACGAAGCGATGACGCACGCCGCGCGTCTGGTCAAGGCGGCGACCGCTACGGAGGAGCGCACGTGGCAAGGTTTGTCGTGGGAGATCCAGGCCCGCGTCGCGCTGCGTTTTGGCGCGCTGCCGGACGCCGTGCGTTATGTGGAAAAAGCGCTCGTTGCCACGCAGCATTTCCAGACCCCGCTCGCGGACTGGCGCATCCATCGCACGGCGAGCGAGACCTACCGCTTGAGCGGCGATGCGCAAACCGCCGAGCGCCACGCCGAACTCGCGGCTTCCAAAAAAGCGGCGCTCGCGGCAAGCTTGCCTACCGGGCATCGTCTGCGCGCCACGCTCGACGCCGGGGATTAGCCCTCGACCGGCTCCGCGAGGCGCCGGCCGAAACCCGCGTCCCTCGGGATCGAGCTGGCCAGATGGGCACGCGATTCGACGTAACGCTGCTGCGCTGCCGCCATATGCTGCGTGTCGCCGCGCGCTTCATGCAGCCACATGGCGGTGCGCTGCAAACGCCAGTTCGCGAGCGGCGTCTCGAAGCCTACGGTCACCGAAAACGCGGCTTCCAGCTGGACCTTGGCGTTCTGCAAATGGCCCTCGCCCAACGATGCTCGTGCCATTGTTTCCCACGCGAGCGCGTGCCAGGTCCGTTCTTCGGTGGCAAGCGCGCGTTCGAGAAAGCGGCGCGCACGATATTGCGCCGTATCGTGATCGCCTTCCGCCATCGCGAGGTCGGCGCATCCCCATTCGAGCGCCAGTCGCCAGTACCAGTCGAACATGATCGGCTCACGCTCCATCTGCCGTTCTGCTTCGGCAAAACGCGCTGCGGCAGCGACGGTTTCACCCAGTCCTGCATGAGCCAGCCCGGAGAGAATGGTCCAGACGCGCTGCTGCGGCGGCAGGAATGCAGCGCGTTCACGGGCCTCGTCGTCGGACCCAGGCCGATCCGCCGCCTGCCTGAACTGACGGTCGAGTTCGAGGACAGTCTCGAAGTCCATCGTATGAACCAGCAGCCAGCCGCGATAGACCTGCAGCGTGCGTGCCGCGAAGTAGTTGCCGTTGTCGTGATACTGCCGGATGCCACGGTCGAATTCATCGAGCGAGCGGCCCAGTTCGCCAAGCGACAAGTACGCCCACGGCACGCCCAGACGCATCATCCACATTGCGCGTGCAATATCGAAGCCTGGAGAGCCCACCGCGTGGTCGTACAACACCCGATAGCTCGCTTGCGTGGTCTGCAGCGCTTTGCGGTACTGCGTCGACACCATCATCAGCATGCAGTGCTCCATCTGCGCTTGAGCAATGGACACCGGATCGCCTACCTCGCGCAAGGTGGCGAGCGCGTCGCCGAATTGCTGCGCATCGGCCGCGTTCCAGCCTTGCGTCCAGATACGCCGCACATTGCACGCGATCTGCGTCGACGCGCTGACGCGCCGGTCCGGATAAGACACACTGAGCCTGAGCGCATCGTCGAGGCATTCCACCGAGCGAGCCTGATCGTCCCAGCTCAGGACGTACGAGAGACCGAGCAGCGCGCGCAGTTGCACTTCGATCTTGCCGAGCCGCGTAGCCTGTTCGTGCAGCGCCCGGTATGCGTCGATCGCCTGCCGGTCATGGGCGGCCGCATACAGCGCCGCGCGCGCTTCGACAAACTCGACGCGGCGCAACGCGCGCAAGTCGGCCGGCAGGCGTGCGAGCAGCGTATCGGCCTGATCGAGCGCGGCTAGCGCTTCGCGATAGGCACAACGAACCTTGGCGGTTTGCAAGGCGGTGCGTACATAGTCGAGCGCCTTATCCCATTGCTGCGCATCGGCAAAATGCCAGCAGAGCTCCGCCGAGAGACTGGCGCGTTGCCCCGCCGGAAACAGGCTCTCGAGACGCTCGCCAATCAGCCGGTGCGACCTCGATCGCCGCGTCAGCCCCTGACGGTCGTAGAAGACGCTGCGGACCAGCGCATGCGTAAAACTGAACAGTTGCGCGCTGGTGCCATCGGGCAAGCTCTGGACACCGGCGCGGCGGATGAACTGGCCCTGGCGAGCGAGGTTGTCACACTGTTCCTCGAACGCCTCGACGCTCATCGCGGCTGCTTCGGCCGTTGCCGCCGGCGCAAACGTCAGTCCGGCCACGCTCGCCGCCTCAAGCGTGCGTTGCGCCTTGGCAGCCAGCCGCCGGATTCGCATTTCGATGACCTGCACGATCGTGCGCGGAAGCGCCTCGCGCAACTGCGCGGCGCTCGCCGTCTGATGCCATCCGTCAGCCGTCCTGATCGCCAGGCCATGCTCGTATAGATGCTCGAGGATCGCCTGCATGAACAGCGGATTGCCACCCGAGCGTTCGGCGACCAGATGCGCCAACTCCTCGTCGAGCGGGTTCAGGCTCGCACCATGCATGAGCCAGGCGCCGACCGAATCGGTCTTGAGCGGCGCAAGCTCGACCACCTCGCACGCGCCACGAAGCAGTAGCGTGTAATTGAGTTTCATCACCGGATGCCGGACGGACGGGACGTCGTCGTTACGGTAAATGGCCACGATCATGAGCCGCAGCGATCCCTCGAGCTGAGCAAGCGCGGACAGCATGTCGATGGTCGAAAAGTCCGCCCAGTGCAGATCGTCCAGCACGAGCAACAGCGGGCGTTCTCTCGCCAGCGCCTGCAGCAGGTCGCAGATTTCGCGCATCATGCGTTCGCGCCCGGCGCCGATCGTCCGGGCGAGCAAGGAATCGAGGATATCCGCGGGCACGTAGGACGGCATCAGGATGGCCCAGGTAGGCGCGATCGAGACGAGCGCCGCCTTGACCTGTTCGCCGCCTGCTGCGCGGCAGAGGCGGCCGAGCGCTTCGAGCACCGGATAATACGGTTCGGTGCCGCCATAGCCTTCGACACACCCGCCTCCCAGCACCCGCGTGTCCTGGGCTGCCGCGGCGAGGAACTCGTCGACGAGCGCTGTCTTGCCGATACCCGCCTCGCCTGTGATGAACACGATCTGCCGCGTGCCAGCCTCGGCACGCAGGTGTGCCGCCAGCAAGGCATCGAGTTGCGGCGCGCGGCCCACGAAACGCTCGGCTCTGCGCGCAAAGAAGCCTGACTCGCCGCCCACGGCGAGATTGCCGACCGGCGCGATGAAGCGATAACCCTGCCCACGATGCGTTTCAACATAGCGCGGCCGGCCCGCATCGTCACCCAGCGCGCGACGGATCGCAGCGACATGTCCTTTCAGCACTTCGGGCTGCACATGCACGTCGGGCCACACCGCTTCGAGGAGCGTGTAGAACGACATCAACTGCTGCGCGTGTTCCACCAGATGGCGCAACACAGCGAAGGTCTTGGGCGGGAGGTCGATACGGGTAGCAGCTTGCGCCGGATCCAGTCGCCACAGACATTGATTGGACAAATCAAGCTGAAAGCCGGGAAACTGAAACGACGAGTGGATGTGCAAGTCTGCGTTCAAGCCGGAAAATTCCTCGGGATCTGGATCAGGCCAAGGCGGGTGGCGAGCGTGACCGCCTCGGTCCGGTTTCTGACCGACAGCTTAGTATAGAGATGCTTCGCGTGCGATTTCACGGTCTCAGGCGCGATGCACAGTTCGACCGCGATCTGCTTGTTGGACAGGCCTCGTCCCATCAGGTCGACGATCAGGCGCTCGCGTTCGCTCAGTCCCGCGGCCGCGTTCGGACGTCGCGCCGCGAATGGCTCAACGGCCTGACGCGCGCCGCGCTGCCGGTGCACCAGCAACAAGCCCGCATAAGGCAGCAATTCGCCTGCGTCATGCACGGACCCGATCCGCCGTTGCACGATCGCCTCAATCAGCTCCGCGACGCGCACGCGGCAATCGACGAGCGTTTGATGCAGACCGACCGATGGCGCGAGCTTGAGCAGATTGACCAATACCTCGACGGCTTCGGCGCGTTGACCCGTCACGAGCAAGGCCTCGACAAGCAGTAGCGCAACGGGCACCGCCGCATACAGACCGCCGCGCCGTACCGTGTCGAAATGGGCCTGCCGCAATGACGCAACATCGACGGTACCGGGCGAGCGGGCCAAAGCGACGTGCGCCCGCGCGATGGTATGAAAACGCACGATCTCGAGGGCAGCGCTGCTACCACTGGCGCTCGCCGCCCGCTTTTCACGTGCGAGCGCGTCGAGACGTTCCAGACATTGCTCGGCCTGCTCGACGCGCCCATTGCCAGCTTCGATTTCGACCTGATACGCGAGGCTCGCCGCCTGCAGCCGCGCCCAGCCGCGCCGCACACCGAGCGCCTGGGCCTCGCTGAGAATGACCAGCGCCCGGCCGGCTTGCCCCCGGTTCGCGGCGATGCGTGCGAGCAGCATATGCGCGCGCAGCGCGCCTTCGAACGTACTGCGTTCGCGGATGTTGGCCATCCGTGCGGCGATCAACGCCTCGGCTTCGTCCACCTGGCCCTGCTCGTAGAGTACTTGCGCGATGATGGAAGCGGGAAAGGCATCGGCCGGAAGCTGCCTGCCGAGCAGGCGCTTCCCCGTCTCGAGCGCGTCGGCAGCCAGCAGGCGCGCCGCGTTGAAGCGCATCTGATCGAAGGCGACGGCGGCATCCAAGGCCAGATCGAACAGCGCCGAGAGCGCCTGCATCGGGCCCGGCCGGGCGTCCAGCCTGACGCGCTCCACCGCGTAGAAACTTTCCAGATCTCCGCGCCGCCAATACACACTGCGGCACACGGTCAACGCGACCTGCGCCGTCGGCGCGCTGGCGCCCAGCGCAAGCGCGGACAACGCGGCCGGCAAGGCGGCCACCTCATCGTCCTGAAACACAAGTGCCACCGCTCGCAGCGCCGCGATTTCGCCGTGCAGCGCCTTCGTCACCGTCACCGACAACCGGGCCGCCTGCTGTTCGATCAGGTCCGCGATGGCCAGCGCCTCGCGGGAATCGAAGCGCATGATGGCCTGCCACGCCCGTTCGATATCGAGCCTGATATGCGCGAAGCCATCGCCGATCCGTGCGCCACCAGTCCGCGGAATCTGCAGAGCGGCCAAGCTACCGCTAACGACCGGCAGAGACCCAGGGGCGGCAATCGCACGCCGCGCACCCGGTTCGGGTGACACACACGGAAGCGCCCCGCTTCGCTGTGTCCGTCCAACTTTCGAAAAACTTTCGTATGCAACAACGACATCATTCATTTCAGGCTCCGTCGGGACACCAGATCGTCGTAACCGCACAACGAGGGAAGATGCGACCAAGCCTAAACCCGGCACCGCTACGAAGCGTGATGATTCGGTTATGTTTCGGTAATGGCCGGGTCGTCAGGAGGCCTATACGGGAGTTAGACGGACAACGTGGCAGGAAATAAACGCGCAACGCCGCTATTCGTATGCGGGATGCCGCTATCGCGGAGCGTCCCGTTGAGCGGCGTGACCGGGCGATTCGTCGGGCAACCGGGCGCCGCGCATGCGCGCCCGCCACGCGTTCGGCGGCTCGCCGATCATGCGCTTGAAGACCGCAGTGAAATGCGCATGCGAGCTGAAGCCGCAGCTGAGCGCCACGTTCAGCACGCTGAACTCCGACGAGCGCAGCAGCATCTGCGCATGTTCGAGCCGTCGTCTTAGCAGGTAGGTGTGCGGCGAATAGCCGGTCGTCGAGCGAAACTGGGCAGCGAAATGCATGCGCGTGAGTCCCGTACTGGCGGCCACTTCGGCGAGACCAATCGGGTTGGCGAGATTGGCTTCGATGAAATCGATCGCCCGGCGCAAACGCCACCTCGGCAGAGACGCGCCCCGCGCCACCGGCGACGCCGGCATGACGTCCGTGCGCCTCGCCAGCAGGCGAGCCACAATCGCGTCGCAAATGCTGTCCGCATACATACGGCCGAAGGTATCGGCGAGCGGATTCGCGTCCTGCAGCGCGAGCGCCAGCCGCTCGACTGCGACATCCCGAAAGATCCGCGGATCCTGGTCCGCGAGATCGGGCCGCACGAGTTGACCTGCGGCTTCGTCATACCGCCGCAACAAAAGGTCCGGCGAGATAAACAGATGCATCACGCGGCACGGCGAGGCATAAAAGGCTTTGACGCTTTCGCCGGGTTTCGTGATCTGGATCGAACCGGGCATGACGGGGCCGTCACAGATGATCTTGCCGTCGTGGTGGAATTTCAGCGTGGTGGCGCTCAGGGCGATGCCGACCGTATAGAAGCGTTCATCGCCGGCGCTCGACACTTCGCGCGGTTCGCTCGCGGCGACATCCTCGCTCCAGCTCCCTGCGAGGATGCGATCCGCCGCCGCGGCATCGACTGCGGAAAACGGCGGACAGCGCCAACGTTCCTCGACCTGCACGACCGAACTCTCGCTCGCCCACAAGTTTGCACCGAACCCGCTTGCCGCATCCGGACAGGGCGCCCGGAGAACGCTCGACGCGTCCTGTGACTGTCTGGACATGATGTCACTCCGTTTCATTGGTGAGCATCATGCGCGAGACTGGCGCTCCTCCGGTATCCCCCCAATGGGTGAAACCGCACTGCACGAGCGGGTCCGCTTTCTCTCAGGTCTTGGCACCGCGCCGCGGTTTGATGGCGCCGGCGGGGTGATTCTTGGCGATGGTCGAGCGCAGCGCCGAGTAGGCGGGCGCCACCATCGGATACTCAGCGGGCAGTCCCCATTTCGCTCGATATTGATCGGGGGTCATGCCGTAGCGGTGTTGAAGATGGCGCTTGAGCGACTTCAGTTTGCGGCCGTCCTCCAGACAGATCAGGTACTCGTCGTGGATCGATTCGCCGATCGGGACCGCCGCCTCGGCATGCGGGCCTGCGTCCTCGCAAGGATCGCACAGCGCGGCCAGCGCGGCATGGGTACTGGAAATGAAGGCGGGAAGATCTGCCGCCGGCAGCGGATTGCTCGCGACGAAGCTCGCGACGATCTCGGCGGTCAGTTCGATCAGATGGGGGCGTTCCGTCACGGGCGGCCTCGCGAGTTCAAAGGCCCTGCGTTACTGGGATTGCCCGAAAGCGGCAGGCGGATTCGCACGGCACCATAAGCTTGTCTCACTCTCAGGTGGGATACCCGATCAAAGTAGTGGCGTGACCTGAGCGGGTCAATCCCCCGAATGGGGGCGAACCTGCGCGCCGGGTTAGATATGCATTCCATGGAGCGCTTGCATACCGCGTGCGAGCCATGCGGCGAGGCCGTGCGGCGTTGGCGGTATGTCCTTGGGTGGTTCCATCAACGCCTGGCCGCGGCGTTCACGTTCCGCGAGTTTTGCGGCGAGTACGTGCGTCAGTTCGGGATGCCGTTTGAGCAGTGCGGCAATCGCCGCTCCGGGCAGTTCGTAAACAATCGCGTAGGTCTTTGCCGAGATTTCCGCGCCAACCGCCACACCTGCGATGGGTCCGCTCTCGCCGAAGTATTCGCACGGTGAGAAGCGCATGACATCCACGGTCCCGCCGTCAAGCCGGGTGGATGCGTTGATCACGCCATAGCCGATGAGCGTAATCGCAGACGGCACTTCGCCGGCCTGCAGCAGCACGTCGCCAGGCGCAAGTTCGCGAACCTGCAGGACGCTCGCGAGCTGTTCCTTTTCTTCGCGCGACAGCAGGCCGAAGATGCCGATGCTGTCCACCAGACGGCGCCCGACCGAGCGCTCGCCTGAAACGTCTGTCTCATCCGCTGGCGTGTGGAACAGCGACAGTGCTTCAAGATGCCGATGCGCTGCGTCGAAAAAGACGTTGAGCGTGTCGTCGCTGCTGCGATCGCTCGAGACGAAGAACGAGACTTCGTAGTCGGTCGCCTGCCAGCCAACCGTCTTCGTGACAATGTTCGCCGGCAGCGCAGCGTCGATGCCGATACACGAATCGATTGCCAGCCGCAGCGCCGACACCACCGACGACGGACGATGCACCGGATCCGCCTGAAACCGGACCACGGTTGCATGCGCGCCTGCCGGAACGCTGGCATTGATAACCTTCGACTTCGCGATTGCCGAGTTCGGCACGACGATCAGGTCATGGTTGCTCTTGAGCACGTGAGTCGCACGCCATGTCACTTCGCGCACTGAGCCTTCCGAGCCGTCGTCGAGCACGATCCGGTCGCCGACGCGATATGGCGCCGTCGCATTGATGACGAAGCCGGAAAACAGGTCGGCTAGCGTGCTCTGCAACGCCAGACCCAGCACGATCGCGACTGCGCCTGAAGTGGCCAGCACACCCTTGAGCGGAATGTCGAACACGTCGGCGACGATAGCGACCGCTGCGGTCAGATACGCCACGACCTCGGCGACGTCGAGCGTAAAGCGCTCCTGGCGTGTGCGGTCATTGATCGTGTAGTAGAGCCGCACCACCGCCATGATCGTGGATGCCGCCAGCAGCCACCAGGCGATCTGCACCGCACCGCGCGCAAAGCGGTACTCCGCGGAGGCGCCGAGATCGGGCGTCTGCGTCGGCGTCACGCCCGCGTGCAGCATCGCAATCGTCAGCGCGGCAAACGCGAGGCAGCGCAACGTGGTGCGCGGCATCGCGAAGCGCATGCGTGCGCAGCACAGCAATACGATGAAATTGAGCGCGACCGCGGCGACCGGAAGCAACAACGGCGCGAGCGGCTGCGGCAGCATCTAGTTCGCTCCGCTGGCCGCTAACGGTGGCACCGGCGGCCGGGTCGGCAAATCGTCGCTGCGATAACCGCCGCCTAGCGCCCGCGTCAGCACGATTTCCGCTTCGAGCTCGTCGCCGTTCAGTTGCAGCAGCGCGATCTGCCCTTCTATCAC